>Ga0335079_10009486_pt1 | contig 11087 bp, 11 predicted proteins | sample Lox_Sample_33_FD_206719 | JGI IMG/M metagenome (GOLD analysis project Ga0335079, IMG submission 206719) | Soil microbial communities from Loxahatchee National Wildlife Refuge, Florida, United States - Lox_Sample_3.3 | ecosystem: Environmental > Terrestrial > Soil > Wetlands | place: USA... | reverse complement strand
TACTCAGCGAAGCCGGCGCTCGAGAGCAGAAACGGATCCCGTGTTTCGATGGCCGAGCCGCGCAGGTCGAAGCGCGCCGCGTCGCGCGCGCCCAGGCCGTAGAAGCGTTCGGAGGCCGCGGCATGCTGCTCTAACACGCCGCGCCCGCTGTCGCGCCTCACACAGCCGTCGATGAGCACGTCCTTGGAGCCCGCCCTGACTGCGATCCTGCCGCCGTCTTTCTCCACTTCGACCGTCAGGTAGCGGCTCTTGAATGAGTAGGCAGTTGCGCTCTCATCGGCGGTGACCGCCACTGGCTTCGGCACCAGCGGCTCCTTGATGGGCTCCGGCTCGGTCCAATTCCGCAGGAACCGGAAGGTCGAGGGGCTGAGCCACTCGATCTGGCCGCTGCCATCCGCAAAGGCGAGCGGGAAGGTGTTGACCACCCGCCGAGGCGCGGCGAAAGCGACCGCAACCGCGGCCAGCGACACGAAGCAGCGAACCAGGGGACGCATGTCAGAGAAGGACGATTCGGTCCTGAATCTCGCCCGTCACATGGGCTCCGTCTTCACCCACGAACACGTTCACCTCGGACCGCACACCGAAGCGGGGCAGGTAGACGCCGGGCTCGACCGAGAAGCAAGTCCAGGGAATGAGCCGCCGCTCGTCGTGGGTTTCCAGGTTGTCCATGTTGGCGCCGGATCCGTGCACTTCAACGCCGATGGAGTGGCCGGTGCGGTGAAAGAAATAGTCGCCGAAGCCGCGTTCGCGGATCACGCCGCGGGCCGCGTCGTCCACTTCGAATCCGTGCAGCACGCGCCCGGCGCGCAGACCCTCCTGGACGAACTTGATGGCGCGATTGCGCGCCTCGGTCACGATCTCGAATACGCCGGCGATCTCGGCGGGCGGCTCGGGGCCGCAGAAACCCGTCCACGTGATGTCGTAGTAGACGCCCGCGGGCGAGTCCAGCTTGGCCCACATGTCGATCAGCAGCCAATCGCCGCGGCGAATCTGGCGGGAGGCGCCCGCTTGCGGTTCATAATGCGGGTCGGAGGAGTTTTCGTTCACGCCGACGATGGGCCCGTGGTCGGTCACCAGGCCGGCGTCGTCAAAGCGGTCGCGGATGAACTGTTTCACCGCGAACTCGTTGATGGCCTCACCGGCGGTCAGCTTGGCACGCACCATGTCGAAGGCTTCGCGCCGGACGCGATCCACCTTGACGCCTGCCTCGATGTGGGCTTCGAGATTGGCCGGCGTCCAGCGCGCCTCGAACTGCTGCACCAGGTCGGCGGAACTAATCACTTCGACGCCGGTCGCGCGCACCAGTTCGAGGGTGCCCGCGTCCACCATCGAAACGTAGGGGATCGCGCAGTTGGGCGAATACTCCATCGCGATGCGGCGCCGGCCAGCCAGCAGGCGGCCGAGGCCTTCGGTCTGCGAACCCCAACTACTGTACTTCGAGAACGAGCCCGGCAATCCTTCGAGCGCGCCCGACTCAATCGCGTGGACCAGGCCGCCGGGCTCCCCTGTCGCCGGAATGAAGTAATACCAGCGCCGTGTCGGGGCGAGGCCGGCCGGAAGGCCCAACACGTGATAGGCGAGGGGATCCCTGCGGTGGTGGTCGAAGAACAGCCAGCCGTCGATGCCCTCGGCGGCCAGCGCCTGCTGTATGGCTTCCAGATTCATGGCGGCTCCTTATGTCCGGTCCCTTACGGTCGCGGTTCGGAAACAGATGCGGGCTCGAAGAACGGCGCCCATTTTTCTTTCGCCGGCGGACGGCCCGCTAGGCTCACCAGCACCAGGCTCGCCACCGAAACCGCGAGGGCGGGATGGATGGCATCCCAGCCCCACGGATTGCCGGCCAGATTCCAGACTACCGTGATGGCGGTGCCCAAGGCGATGGATGTGACGGCGCCCGCGGTGGTGGCGCGCTTCCAGAAAAACACCGCCATGACGGCCGGCGTGACGGCCGCTCCGTAAACGGTGTAAGCGTACAGAGAGGCGCTCAGGATCGACTCGAATTGCGTGGCCTGCAACACCGCGTAGATACCCAGCGCCACCACCACCAGACGGGAGACGATCAGGTTGCGCCGCTCGGAGGCGTGCGGATCGATGAATCGCTGGTAGACATCGTGGATCAGATTCGTGGCCGGAGAGAACAGGTAGTTGTTGGCCGTGGAGATGAGCTTGGCGAAGATGCCGCCCAGCAGCAGCGCACCGGCCAGCTTCGGCAAGCCGTGCCGCGCCGTGTATGGAATGATCTCGCGGGCCTGCTCGGGATGGAACATCGAGCTGCCCACAACCGCAATGGCGATGATCACGGTCTCCAGGATCAGCGTGCTGACAATCCAGCCGCCGGCGGCGATCCGGGCGTCGCGCTCCGAACGCGCGGAGAAGAACTTCTGATACATACCCTGGTTGCCGATCAGGAGAAGAGTGGTCGGGATCATGAGACCGAGCGCGCGTTCGAAAGAGATCGGGCCCAGCGCCTCGAAGCGGCTGGCGGGCAGGGCGTGGCGGACCGCGCTCCATCCTCCGGCGCCGTGGAGGAGCACCGGAAAGGCGTAGAGCACGATGGCGGTCACCAGGGCGCCGATCACCAGGTCCAGATACGCGACCGAGGCCATGCCCGCGCCGGCCGTGAACGCGATGACGAATCCGGCGACCATGTACATAGCCCGCGCGCGGTCGAGGTCGGGAAAGATCAGGTGCAGGATGTCGCCTCCCGCTTTCATCTGGTAGCTCGTGATCATGGTGTAGGCGATCACGATGGCGACGGTGGCAAGCACACGCGCGGCGGTGTTGTAGCGGTTCTCGAGCAGGTCGGGCACAGTGTACTGCGCGAAGCGCCGCGCCCGACCGGCGATGGTGAAGATGAGGATCAAGCCCACCCAGCCGCCGGCGGGCTGCCAGAGCGCCGCAAAGCCGATGCGGGTGGCGTTCTCCGCGCCGGCGAAGAGGCTGCCGGCGCCGATCCACGAGCACAGAAGAGTGGAGACCAGCACCCACCAGGGCAGCTTGCGCCCCGCCACCAGGAAGTCCGCCTGGTTCTTCACGGTCAGGGCCTTGACGATGGTCACCGTGAGGAGAACTGCCACTACGCCGCCAATCACGCAGATATAGATCATGGAGTGTCTATCAGGCTAGAGTTTTCGCCATCTGGTTTCAGTCGTCAGGCTGGCGACGCCTGCGGCCCCTTTCGCGTCCACCACCCGGAAGCTTAGCACGTCGTCGAGCCAGTCCTGGCTGGAGCCGTCCCAGTGCTGCGTGGCCGCGGTGATGGTGTATTCCTGTTCGGTCAGCAGGCACTCGAAGCGGAAGTCCACTTCGATGCGGTCACCGGCGCGGAATTCACCGAGCTCTTTTCGTTCCACGCGGGTGTTGGTGCCGAACACGTCGATGCCCAGGCGGTTGCGGATCAGCAAGCCCACGATGGGATCGGAGACATCGCGGCGGAAGCTCGCCAGCACGCGCGCGGTGGCCGTTTCGCCGGTCGCCAGTACCGACGCCGTCTCGCCGGCTGCGTTGAGCAATTCGACCTTCAGAATCTCGCTCGCTCCGTCACCGTGGCGGAAACTACTCGCCAGCCGCGCTTCGCCGTTCGCTTCGGGCGGCCGTTTCTGCCGTTCCACCACCAAGCCCACGTAGCGGTTGACTACATCGTTCGGGGCGCCCTCGGCCTCCAGGCGGCCGTTGACCAGCAGGATGGCGCGGTCCGCCAAGCGTTTCACGAGGCCGAGATCGTGGGAGACGAACAGCACGGTGACCTTCCGCTGTTTCAGCTCTTCGAACTTCTGGACGCAGCGGCTGGCGAACATGGCATCGCCCACTGCAAGCGCCTCGTCCACGATCAGGATCTCGGGCTCGACGTGGATGGCGGTGGCGAAGGCCAGGCGGACATACATCCCGCTGGAGTATTCCTTGACCGGGCGTTCGATGAAGTCGCCGATCTCGGCGAACGCGGCGATGCGCGCGAAGGCCCGCTCAATTTCGGCGCGGCTCAGGCCCATGATCTCGCCGTTGATGAAGACATTCTCGCGGCCCGTGAACTCGGGGTTGAAACCCGCGCCGAGCTCGAGCAGCGCGGCGACGCGGCCGGTGGTCGAGACGCGGCCGCGGGTGGGCCGCAGGATGCCGCTCACGATCTCGAGCAGCGTGCTTTTCCCGGAGCCGTTCGGACCTACGACGCCCAGGATCTCGCCCCGCTCGACCGCCAGGCTCACGTCCGAGAGCGCCCAGAAGTCCAGATGCACGCGGTTGCGGAAGGGCAGCAGTTCGAGGATACGGTCCGAGGGCCGCCGGTACAAACGGAACACCTTGGAGACGTTTTGGACGAGGACGGCGGCCAAACCAGGACTATAGCAGGATCGTGCGGCATGCGGACGTACGCTCCGATGAGGTCGTCCCCTTCTCGTAAATGACGGTTCCGCGAGCCAGGCTCAGGACAGCTTGGCACACGTGACCGATCTCGCGAGCGATCCGTGGCTATCGAATTCTAACCGTATCTCCGCGTCCGATTGACGCGAGAGCGGAAATCGCGGCCGGCACCAATGGCGTCAGGTCGCGCAGGCGGTTCGTTGGGCCGCAGAAGATCAAGATGGAGAGCTTACGCTCGTTCAGGCTCTGCTGCGTTGGAATGTGTTGGTCGACGGTGATCAGCACGTCGAAACCGGCTGTTTCCGCCGCCTCCAACAGACGGCCATTCTTCAGCCCCGCCAGTCTGGCGAATCGCGCTGTCTGACAATCGTGGGCAGGGAAACAAAGCCGCAGTCTCTCGTCGACGCACTCGTCCAAGAGAAGCCTCATGAGGCGCGTGCGAGCAGCAACTGCTTGGCCTCTTCAAGCGCTTGTACGGCCAGATCTCTCGACACGGAGGGAAACCCCTCAAGAAAGTCCTCCAGGGTTTCACCGCCCTCAAGGTATTCAAAGAGCGTTTGAACGAGGACCCGCGTCCCTCGGAACACAGCTTCTCCGTGCATCGTTTCCACGTCTCTTGCGATCGCCCTCGCCACGTCTTCATTGTCTCTCAACTGGCAGCGGCGTGTGCCATCACGGCCCGGATTCCGTTTTTGCGGATGGCCGGACGTGGACGTCCGGCGCAGCTCTGGAGAGCTGACCCGCGCGGGGCCTATACCCAGACCTTCTCGATCGGCACGCCGCGGCGGCAGAGCGCGCAAGACGCTGCGTCGCTGTAGTAGCGGGCGTCGAGTTTGGTCAGGTAGTAAAGCGGCAGCGGGCTGAAGTCGGGCGTTTTGGGCGTGGGTTGGTAGACCACCACGGCCATGGCCACCACCTGGGCGCCGCTCGCCTCCACCAGTTTCTTCAGCTCGCCGAGCTTGCTTCCGGTGCGCAGGATGTCGTCCACCAGGACGACCTGCTCGCCCGGGGCGCGGTCCAGATACTGGCGGAACCGTAGCGGGCCGTTGCAGTCGTTCGTTTCGGCCCAGTAGACCTGGTGCGCGCGCAGGGCCTCGCAGACCCCGTAGGCCACCGGAAGCCCTCCCGTGGCCGGAGCGACGATCGAGAGCTGCGGAACGATGGCGCGGATCTCCGAGTTGGCGCGCAGCAGCCGGCTCAACCCCACGCTCAGCAGCTTGGCGTGCTGGTAGTAGCGCATGGCCAGCGCGACCTGCAGATACTCGTTGGAGTGAAGCCCGTTGGGATATTCGAAGTGGCCGTCGCGCAGCGCGCCCGTCTGGCGCAGCAGCCCGACTACTTCGTCTTGCGTTGGCATTAAGTGCATAAGATCAATATGCCCCTTTCCCGGTCAGTACTCGAGGAATCGTGCGCAACAGGATCTTCCAATCCAGTGCGAGCGACCAATTGTCAATATACTGCATGTCCATCTTCATCCAGGTATCGAAGTCCAGCGCGTCCCGGCCTTCCAAGGCCCAAAGGCAGGTCAGGCCCGGACGCATACGCAGGCGGCGGCGTTGCCAGCCCTGGTAATTCTCCACTTCGTCCGGCACGGGAGGCCGCGGGCCCACCAGGGACATGTCGCCCCGCAGCACGTTCCACAACTGCGGCCATTCGTCGATGGAGAACTTGCGCAGGTAACGCCCCACCGGCGTCAGCCGCGGGTCGTTCGGAATTTTGAATGCCGTGGACTTCCGGTTCAGATGCGCCAGCTTCTCCTTAAGCTGCTCGGCATTTTCGACCATGGATCGGAACTTGTAGAACGTGAACCGGCGCCCGTTCAGCCCGCAGCGGACCTGCCTGAAGATGGCCGGGCCGCGGGAAGTCAGACGAATCACCAGCGCGATCGCCGCCATCAGGGGCGACAGGATCGCCAGCGCGGCGGCGGCCAGGATCACGTCGGTGACGCGCTTGGCAAATAGCCGGATCTCGTCGTGCGGCGCGGCGGCGAAGGTCAGGAGCGGAAGAGCGCCCAGGCGGTCCAGGTACATTTCGCTGTTCACGTGCTTGAAAAAGTCGAGCGCCAGGCGTGTGCGCACGCCCTCCTCGTCGCAGAGCACCAGAACGTCTTCCAGGTCCGCCAGATTGGGCCGTTCCAGCGCGAAGAGCACCTCGTCGATCACGCGCCGGCGCAGCAAGGTCCCGATCTCGCTCAAGGGGAAGACCGGGTATTCGGCACTCAGCCGGATCGATGGAGGAGCCTCCGCGGCGTCTTCCGCCAAAAAGCCGATCAGGCGGATGCCATATTTTTGCGATTTCTCCAGCGCTTCGCCCAAGCGGTGGGCGCTTGGTCCCACGCCGACCACTAAGACGTAGCGCAGGGTCCCGAATTCGCGGCGCAGCACGCGCACCAGTCCGCCCGTGCTCAGGCGGAAAGCGCACAGAAGGATCCAGCTATACGCGCCAAACAGTGCCAGGAACGGGCGGCTCAGATCGAGCCTGAGAAGGTACTGCAGCATCACGACCGCGATCAGGCTTCCAAACGTCTGCCGGAAGCTGTCGCGCAGAATGGTGCGAGGATGGCTGGAGTCGAGCCGTTCGTAGACGTTCAGCCAAATCCCCATCCCGACCCAGACCAGCGCGGAGAATCCCAGCAACAGCGCCATCTCGGAGCGGCGTAGAAAAAAGAGGCGCTGGAGGGGAAGCCAGACGCGGCTGGCGTAAGCGGCTGCGAATGCAACCGAGGTGAGCAGGATATCCGACAGGCCGAACAGGAGCTTGGTCTTCCGCTGGATCCCGCTAAACATCCGAGAAAAAGCATAGCACGCGTGGCTGTCGATGCCTGAGCTCCTGCGCCGCGCTCAGCGGCCGTGGAGGAAGCGGATCAGCGCGACCAGCAGCAGGCCCGCCAGCAAGACGCACGCCAGGGTCACGGCAAGCCGCCGGTCGATGGATTTCCGAGCTTGGCTCGCCGGAACGCCTCCGGTTCCGCCACCGGGCGGCGCCGGCATCTCGACCACACGCCGCCCGCAGGGCCACAGAACGCCCGCCCGGTATTCGAGCTCCTGCCGCAGGGAGACCGCGAGCAGCGGGCTGTCCGGGGCGGAGATATCCTCGATCAGACGCTTGGGAATCCAGACCTCCAGATCGGTCTTGAGATTGGAGACGAGCACTTCGGGCCCGGCCGTCTTCCGCACGCGCCACTCGTTGTGCTCGACGTTGAGAATGGGCGGATACAGCGCAAAGGCACGCCGCTTGAGCGCTCCAAACTGCAACGCCATTGACAAATGGTACAACACGCTGGGGGCTCAGATGAATCCGAGTTGCCCGGCAATAGCTTCCAGATCGGCGGCCTCGACCTGGACCGGCCGGCGCATCTGGTCCGGCGCGGCGCGCTCGTCGAACGCCTGAAACAGGGCCATCTTGGCGACGGCGTATCGCTCGGTGGAGCTGAGCTCTCGCGGGCTGGCTGCCAGCGCCGCATCGGAGAGCATGACGGTCACGGACGAGTAGGTCCGGCGGTCCGCCGAAACCTGGAAGAGGTACTCGGTCCCGCGGTGCCCTTCATAGAAGTATTGGTACACGTAGCCGCTGGCCGCGGAATAGGTCTTCAGCCGGCGCACGGCGGGCGCGCCCGCGAGCGGCGGCGGCTGTCCCCTTCTTGCCAGTCTGCGGATCCAGGCGAGCATCGCGGCCTCGGCCACGCTAGCTTGATCTTCTCATACAATCTGAGTGAGTGATGCTGCGCGTCTCCTGGCTGGCCCTGACGATTGCCTGCGCCCTGTGCGCGCAGGATGCCGCGCCTCCGCCGGCCCCCTCGCTGAAGTACACGGGCGCTCCGATGCCCGTTCCGGTGGAGTGTTCCCTCGAAGACCTGCGCGCGCTCGGTCTGACCTGTCCCGCAGCGCGGCCCTGCCCGGTTTACCTGGAACTCGACTCCATCGAATCGGCCGGGAGCGAAATGTTCGTCTCGGGGAACCTGCATGCGGAGGACGCCACGCTGTCCTCCATCCTGCTGGCGAGCGATGACGGAGGCGCCACCTGGCGGGAGCCGGCCGAACGCGTCCGCGGCGCGGGGCTGGACCTGATTCAGTTCGCCGACGCCGGGACGGGATGGGCCAGCGGCGAATCGCTTGGCGCAGTCCCGCGCGACCCGTTTCTGCTGCTGACGCACGACGGCGGAAAAACCTGGGAGAGCCGGCCTGTCTTCGGCGAGAGCCGCACCGGAACGATCGACTTCTTTCATTTCGACTCGAAAACGCACGGTCTGCTCTGGATCGGGCGGCCGCTCTCGGGCGAGGCGGGCAAGCATTACGAAACCTATGAGTCCGAGGATGGCGGCCAGACGTGGATCTTGCGAGAGGCCAGCGACAAGCCGTTCCCGAAGGCCTCTCGTCCGGCACCCTCCGGCGACTACCGTCTGCACGCCGACCGGGCCACCCGCGCCTACCGCGTCGAACGCCGCGCGCCGGCCGGCTGGCATCCGGTGGCCAGCTTCCTGGTGCGCGCCGGAGAGTGCCGGGAGCCGGAGATCGCTCCTCCGCCGGAACCGGAGCCGACGCCCGCCGCTCCGGGCGAGGCCAAGCCATGAAGCACGACCCGGTGGAGCTCGAGCTGTTCCGCAATCTGTTGGTTTCGGTGGCCGAAGAAATGGGCGCCGTGCTGCGCCGAACTTCCTATTCGGCCAACATCAAGGAGCGCCGCGATTACTCTTGCGCCGTATATGACGCGCAAGGCGAAACCGTCGCCATGGGCGACCACATGCCCGTCCACCTGGGCGCCATGCCGCTCTCGGTGCGGCACGTCATGGATGCGCACCGGCTCGCGGCCGGAGACGTCGCCATCGTCAACGACCCTTTCGCCGGCGGCACGCACCTGCCCGACATCACGGCGGTTTCGGCCGTCTACATTGAGGGCGTCGATGGACCGGCGTTCTACGTGGCCAACCGGGCCCACCATTCCGACGTCGGCGGTATGAGCCCCGGATCGATGCCGCTGGCGCGAGAGATTTACCAGGAAGGGCTGCGCATTCCTCCTTCGCTGCTGGTTCGTGGCGGCCGGCTGGAGGAGGACCTGCTGCGCCTGATCCTGGCTAACGTGCGGACGCCCGAGGAGCGCCGCGGCGATCTGCTGGCCCAATGCATGGCCATTCGGCGCGGCCAGACGCGGCTGGCGGAGATCACTTCGCGATATGGAATCGAAACGGTCCGCCGCAATATGCGCGCGCTGCAGGATTACAGCGAGCGGATGATGCGGGCCGCGCTCTCGGCTCTGCCCCCGGGCAGCTATCGGTTCGAGGACTGGCTGGACGACGACGGGGTTACGAAGCGCCCGGTGCGCGTCGCGGTTTGCGTGACGCTCGACGGCGACTCCGCAGTCGTCGATTTCACCGGCTCCGATCCGCAGGCGCCTGCGCCGGTGAACGCCAACTACGCCGTAGCGGTTTCCGCCGCCATGTACGTGTTCCGCTGCCTGATTGCCGCCGATGTGCCGTACACGGCGGGATTACTGCGGCCGATACGCGTGGTGGCGCCCGAGGGGAGCGTGGTGAACGCGCGGATGCCCGCGGCCATGGCGGCGGGGAACGTCGAGACCTCGCAGCGGATCGTGGATGTTCTGCTGGGCGCCCTGGCTGCGGCAGCTCCGAAGCGCATCCCGGCCGCCAGCTCCGGCACCATGAACAACCTCAGCCTGGGCGGATGGGACGCCGCTCGCAACCGTCCTTTCGCCTACTATGAGACGGTCGCCGGAGGCATGGGGGCATCAGAGGCGGCTCCCGGTCTGGATGCGGTGCATACGCACATGACCAACAGTTGGAACACGCCGGCCGAAGCGCTGGAGCACCAGTACCCGCTGCGCGTGCGGGCCTACCGCATCCGCGAGGGCTCGGGCGGCGCGGGCCGAAATCGCGGCGGAGACGGCATCGTGCGCGAGATCGAGCTCGCGGCGCCGTCCCGACTCACGCTGCTCTCGGACCGACGCAAGCGCGGTCCCTATGGACTCTTCGGCGGCCGGCCCGGCGAGCCCGGCCGCAATTCGCTCCTGCGGCGCGGGCGCGTCATCAGGCTTCCCGGCAAGGTCGCCCTCGACACGCGCACGGGCGATGTACTACGCATCGAGACGCCGGGAGGTGGCGGCTACGGCGATCCGTTATCATGAATGATTCTGGAGGTCTTTTGAGCTCACCCGTAGATTCGGCCGGTGTGGAGGCGCGCCGCGCGGCCGCCCGCCGCAGGGGGATTGGCCTGGTGGTCATTTGCACGGCTCTCGGGGCCGCGGGCCAGATCCTGATCAAGATGGGCGCCGAGAGGCTGGTGCACCCGACGCTGTGGACGACGTTTCTCGGCTTCTTCACGATCCCACCTCTGTTTGCCGGCTACAGTCTCTACGCGCTGATGACCGTGCTGTTCATTTTCGCGTTGAAGGACGGCGAGCTCAGCATTTTGTATCCGATCATTTCGCTGACCTATGTTTGGGTGGCGGGACTTTCGTTCTGGTTCTTCCACGACACGCTCAACTGGGCGAAACTGGCCGGCATCGTGATCATCGTGACCGGCGTCGGAGTGCTGGGAAAGGACGCCCATAAATGAAGACGCCAGTGGAATCGATGCTGCTGGTGCTGGCCGCTTCGTTCTTAGGCTCGATCGGCGCGGGCTTTTTGAAGGCCGGCGCGGCGAAGCTCCACGGCGGGCTGCGCTACCTGTTCCTGAATTTCAAGCTGGCGCTGGGCGTGGTCTTCTTCATGGGATCGT
>Ga0335079_10009485_pt1 | contig 11087 bp, 8 predicted proteins | sample Lox_Sample_33_FD_206719 | JGI IMG/M metagenome (GOLD analysis project Ga0335079, IMG submission 206719) | Soil microbial communities from Loxahatchee National Wildlife Refuge, Florida, United States - Lox_Sample_3.3 | ecosystem: Environmental > Terrestrial > Soil > Wetlands | place: USA: Florida... | reverse complement strand
CGGCACGTTCACGCGGGTGTACCAGGCGACCTGGTACGCTCACTTCTTCACCGGGTTCTTCAACGCCGGTGTGGATGCGGTCACGCGCGGTACGCTCTACGACGATTCACTGCCGTATTCTGCAAGCTGGTGGGGGGTTCCGTACCGGGTCTACTGACCCGCGGTACGGAGTCGCGGACGGGCCCCCGCACCCTTTCGGGGCGGGGGCCCGGTTGTATATCCCCCCGGTTGAAATTCTGGACGGAATTCGGCTAATTCATGAACACTCCGGATTCCTGTCCGAAGGATCGCATGAAGAAGCTGCCCGTCATATCTGCCGCTCTCGTCTTCGCCTGCATGTTCGGCTGCCAGAAGCCGTCGCCCCTCACCGTCGAGCCGCCGGGTGGGACTACCCCCGGGTCGCTCGAGGTCACGGTGCTGAGCAATCCTGACACGAACATTGCGGTGAACAGCGTCGATTCCAGCGGTGTTCTCCCGGCGGATCAGACGCAGTACAGCGGGCTCTTCCTCGTGAACACCGTGAAGTACGACAACGGCCACGGCGTGCTCAACGTGGCCTATGCAAGCGCGTACTTCGGTGACCGCAGTCGGCCCCTCATCGTGAACGGCAAGACGCTCGGCTACTGGGGCGTCGACCTGATGCCGATCTCCGCCTACCCGATGAAGATAGGCGGCATAGCGATGACGCGCGTCCCGTACAAAATCCACATCGGGACCCGCGACACGACGTTCGGCTCGATGTACCTGGCAGTCTTCGCCGGGTTGCAGCCCAACCTTCCCCTGGCGTGGGATGACGAGGATCCTGATCCCACGTTCTCCTCGTCGCAATTCCGCGATACAACTCAGCCCCCCGCGGATCTGCGCGTGCTGGCTCCTGCCGGGGGGAGCGTCCTTTCCCGGACGAAACAGGTTGACCTCCGCTGGACTGGAGGCGGCCCGATTCGGATTGTCATCAGCACGTACAACACGCTGACGGGGAAGACCAGGCCGGTGCTTCAGCTCATGCCGGACGTCAACACGGGGAGCGCGGTCATTGAGCCGAGCGTGCTGGCACTGCTGCCGCGCGTGCGGTATTACGTGTTCACATTTATCATCGCCAACAGGTCTGATCGACTGCTGGGACAACAGCAACAGGACAGGACGCTGGTTCAGGCTGCATCTGTCTATAACAGCTACGTCCAGATCCAATAATGCCCTTGTCCCGGTCCGCGGCGCTCCTGCTCCTCATGGGCGCGGCGGGGTCGACAGCCTGTGCGCAGGCGATCTTCGCTCCGCGCGCATCGGCGCTGGGTGCGTACGCCGCCCTGGTGCAGGATGTTCGCGGATTTACGGCAAATCCCGCGGGGCTTACCGGGATGAAGGACTGGGACATTTACACGACGACATATACCACCACCGGGACCGGCGGGGGCGGATTCGTGTTTAGCGGGTTCGGCCTCGGAAAGCGTTTCCTCGGCTTTAACTCGCTGGCCGTCCAGTACACGCCGGGCACCACGCTGGACGTCGTGAAGCGCGCCACGTTCAGGATCGCCGGGCTCTCCCTTGCGACGGACACGCTGATCAATTACGACGAACCCCTGGCGGTCGGCTATGCCGCCCGCGTGAGCGACCGGCTCTCCCTGGGGATCCAGGCGCGGATGCAGACCGAAAAAGTCTCGAACCCCCAGTACACGCTTGAAGCCATCAACGATTCGCTGAGCACCATTCTCCCGGTCCAGCAGACCTATCAGCGCGATGTCTGGTTTGCTGACCTCGCGGTGTCATGGAAGCCGGCGGACGATGTCTCGCTGAGCGCACTGGGGCGGTCTCTCGCGCGCATCACCAGCAGGGGGATCCCTTCGGGCTACGATCAGTACGCGCTTCCATGGACTCGGTCGCTTGAACTTGGCGCTGCCTGGAGCCCCGTGCAGTCCATCCGGGTATCCGCAGCGGGAAGCACCGCGAAACGGGGGGCGCTGGGCGCGGAGTGGAATCCCCTGGCGGATCTCTCGGTCCGCTGCGGCCTCTACGGCGACGGCACACTTTCCCCCTTCCTCGACGCCGTGGGCGTCGGCATCGGGTACCGGTATCTCTTCTTCGAGGCGGACGCTTCGTACGTCCGGTTCACCAGCGAGGCAAACCGCGGGGGGACCGTGGCATCCGCGTCGTTTGACCCCTCCCGCATAGATGACCTCGGGATGAGCCCCTACGCGGGGGACCGGGCTTCATTTTCGATCCGCGCGATCCTGGGAAACGTCCGCGAGACGCCCGTGCGCATCGAGGGGGTGCAGCTCGCGGGCGGCGTCTACCCTTCGGCGTTCCAGGCGATGGCCTACAGGCCCGTGGGACGCGTCAGGGTGCGCAATACCAGCAACCGGCCCGTGGCTGCGCGTGCGGCGATATTCGTCGATCGCCTGATGGACCGTCCCACGCTCTCGCAGCCCGTGAGCATCCAGCCCGGGGAGACTGCGGACGTACCGCTCACTGCGGTCTTCAACGACCGCGTGAAAGACATCCCGGCCGTCACGATACGGGATGCGACAGTCACCGTCTCGGCGGCGATCGAGGGAGACTACGACGACGAGGCCCAGGCGCGCCTGGTGATTCACGGGCGGAACGACTGGGACGGGACGCCGGAGTCGCTGAGATACTTCGTGACGCCGGACGATCCGGAGGTGATCAGGACGTCGCGGGAGATCATGCTGGCCGCCAAAGACTCGCTCTCCGGCGTCCCTTCCGAGCTGGGACAGCTCCGCAGGGCGAAGCTCCTGTGCGATGCATTCGCCGGGCGGCTCGTGTACGTGAGCGACCCGAAGCACCTGACGGAGTTTGTCCAGTACAGCCCGGAGACGCTCAGGAGCCGAGCGGGCGACTGCACAGACATGACTGTCTGTTTTTCATCTCTCCTGAGCAGCATAGGCATATCCACGGCCTTCGTGGACGTCGTCCCGCCGAAAGCGCCCGAGAAGGCGCACATGTTCCTGTTGTTTGATACGGGGGTGAGTCCCCAGTACGGCGACCACGTCTCATCGAACCCGAAGCGGTACATCCTGAGGAAATCCAAATCGGGCCGTGAGACCATATGGCTCCCCCTGGAGACCACAGCGATCACGCGGGGTTTCGAGGAAGCGTGGACGGAGGGGGCGCAGCAATATTTTGACGATGTGGAGCTCGGGCTTGGCCTGGCATCCGGCTGGGTCCGCATTGTTGACGTGTATTGAGAGGAGGCGGCGATGAAAACGGCACTGATGGTTGCGGCGGTCCTGGTTGCGGCGCAGGCGTGGGCGGGGGAGATCGTCGTGCAGGCGCTCCGGGGAGACGTCAGCGTTCGGCACGGCGTGACCGAAGTCTGGGCAAAGGTGGCCGTCGGCGACGTCCTCCGGCCCGACGACACCATGAAGACCGGGAAGAAAGGCTCCGCCGTGATCCTCGTTCCCTCCCCGCAGGCGGGGAGTGCCGGCGCGCGGAAGGTCACCCTTCCCGCCGAGGTGATCGTGGATATGTCAGACGTGCGCGACCTGACGCAGGAAGAGCTGATGCTGAAGCTCACGATGGAGAAGGTGCGCGCGTCATCCTACCAGTGGAAGAGCGATGAGCTGCAGATGCCGAGCGCGGACGTGGTCCACGGGGCGGACCGTTCTTCGACGCAGGTTCTGAGCGCAAGCGACCCCTCGACCGGCGTCCTGGAACTGAACGGCGCCCACGTCCTGTACAACAACGGGTTTTTCGCCACGTGCGCACTGAAAGGGATGGAGGTCTTCCGCCTCTACCCGCCGCTGGGGAAGGAATTTGGGAACAGGCTGCTCGTTGCTGAAGCCCTGGAGAAGGCGCATCTGCGCGGGGAGGCGCTGAACGAGTACGGCACCATCGCGCGGCTGGACGGGATCACGCCCGAGCAGGAGCTGCTCGTCCACAGCCGGATCGAATCGCTGAGGAAATAGCGCGCCGTCATCGCGAGCGAGAACGCTGTCATTGCGAGCGGCGCCGAAGGCGCCGCGAAGCTATCTACTCGACCCCCAGTATCAGCACGTCGTTACCCGGCACCTCGATCTCCGCGGCGCCCGCATCCGTGCTTGTTCCGGTCAGGAGGTTCTTCAGCACCTTCGCGTCGCCGAAATATCCCCTCACCTGTGCAAGCCCCGCCTTCTGTGCGCTCCCCCGGTTGTTGACGATCACGAGCGTCTTCTCGTTCGGCAGGATTCTCAGGTAGGTGTAGAGCTCATTTGCCGGCGGGAAATGGATCATGCTGCCGTAGCAGAGTGACCGGCGTTCCTTCCGGATGTGAAGAAGCTGCCGGAGCGTCGTGAAGATCTCCCGTTCCTTCGGCGTGCGTCCCTTCTGTGTGAACGCGTTCCGGGGATCGCCCGGGAAGCCGCCGGGAAAGTCCGACCGGATCGTCCCGTCGTCCGTGCCGCCGACCATTCCCAGCTCCGTGCCGTACAGGATCTGCGGGATCCCCCTGAGCGTCAGGAGCATCTTGAGTGCCATGAGCGTCCTGCGGACGTCGCCGTGTGTGGTGTACGCGATCCTGCGCGTGTCGTGGTTGTCCAGGAACGTGAGGAGACCTGCCGGGTCCGGGTAGAGGAAGTCCTTCGAGAGGCAGTCGAAGACGGAGCGGACGCTCCCGCGCGGAGAGAACATCTGGGCCAGCGCGTCGTGGAGCGCATAGTCCGTCACCGAATAGAGCCCGGTCTCCATCGACTGCGGCAGGCGGCTCTCCTTCTGGTAGGCGGCGAGAAATACCGGGTCGCCGATCCAGACCTCGCCGACGATGGTGAAGGAGGGATACTCCGCGACGATCGCTTCCGCCCAATCTGCAAGGAACTTTGGGTCGACGTACGAATAAGTGTCCTCGCGGATCCCGTCCACTCCCGTGCTCTCGATCCACCAGAGCGTGTTCTCGATCAGGTACCGGGCGACGAACGAGTTCCGCTGGTTGAGATCGGGCATGTTGTCGGCGAACCACCCCTGTGTCACGTTGGCACGCACGGCCGAATCCCCGTGGATGTCCTGGAGTTCCATCTTCCAGTGCATCTCCCGCTGATGGTTCGCCGGCGAGCCGTTCAGCCAGTCGGCCGACGGGAGGTTCTTCAGCCACGGATGTTTCACGCCGATGTGGTTGCTGACGTGGTCCATGATGACCTTCAGGCCCCGGTCGTGGGCCTGGCGGACCAACTCTTCGTATTTGTCGTTCGACCCGAGCCGGGGGTCGACCCGGTAGAGATCGGTGGCCGCGTAACCGTGGTAGCTGTACGCGGGTGAGTTGTTTTCGAGCACCGGGTTGATCCAGAGCGCCGTCACGCCCAGGTCCGAGAGGTAGTCCAGGTGTTCGACGATCCCCCTGATGTCCCCCCCGTGCCGGCCGCCGGGGTTCGCGCGGTTTTTCTCCTCCGTCATCCCCGGGACGTTGTCGTTCGTAGTGTCACCATTGGCGAACCGGTCCGGCATGATCAGGTAGACGGCGTCTGAAGGGTCGAAGCCCCTGTACCGCCCCGCGTCAGGCTTCCGCCGGAGCACCGGGTAGGTCAGGGGGAGGCTGTCCCGGCCGTTGTAGAGCGTGATGCGGTGGTAGCCGGCCAGTGCATCGCGCGCGATCTCGATGTCGACGAACGCATAGGAAGGATTGGGCGTCCGGTAGACGTGCGTCACCCGGACCTGGGGCGAACGGGAGCGGGCCGTGATCCCGGAGAGGTTCTCGCCGGTGAGCATGAGCTGGATCTGGTTCATCCGCATCCCCGTCCACCAGTTGGGGGGATCGACTCTGGAGACGGACATCGGCTGTGAGGCGGAGGGGCCGGGCGCCGCTGCCAGGAGCGCCGCGGACAGGAGGATCGCGTGTCCCTTCATTGTCTCATGAGTTTCTTGTACTTGATGCGGTGAGGTCTGTCGGCGTCGATTCCCGCCCGCTTCTTTCTATCCTCCTCGTACTCGGAGTAGTTGCCGTCGAACCAGACGACGCGGCTCTCTCCTTCGAAGGCGAGGATGTGCGTGGCGATCCTGTCGAGGAACCACCGGTCGTGCGAGATCACCACCGCGCAGCCGGCGAAGTTCTGAAGCGCCTCCTCCAGCGCGCGGAGTGTATTCACGTCCAGGTCGTTGGTGGGCTCATCCAGCAGGAGCACGTTGGCCTCCTGCCGGAGGACCTTTGCCAGGTGCACCCGGTTGCGCTCGCCGCCCGAGAGTATGCCGGTCGGCTTCTGCTGGTCCGTCCCGCTGAAATTGAACCGGGCCACGTAGCTGCGTGAGTTGACCTCCCGCTTGCCCAGCATGATCAGCTCCTCGCCGCCGGAGATTTCCTGCCAGATGGTCTTCCCCGGATCGAGCGGGCGGCTCTGGTCCGCATACGCCAGCTTGACGGTCTCGCCGAGGCGGATCGTCCCGCTGTCGGGGGACTCCTTCCCGGTGATCATCCGGAAGAGCGTCGTCTTCCCCGCGCCGTTTGCCCCGATTACGCCGATGATGCCCCCCGGCGGGAGGACGAAATTCATGTCCTCGTACAGGATGTTCTCACCGTATGCCTTGGCCACGTGGGCCGATTCGATCACGACGTTGCCGAGCCTCGGGCCGGGGGGGATGTAGAGTTCCATCTCCTCGTTCCGTTTATCGCTCTCCTCTTCCAGCATCTTCTCGTACGAGGCGATCCTCGCCTTGCTCTTGGCGTGCCGTCCCTTCGGGTTCATCCGGATCCATTCCAGCTCCCGCGCAAGCGTTCTCTGGCGCTTCGACTCCTGTTTTTCCTCCACCGCGAGCCGGGCCTTCTTCTGCTCCAGCCACGAGGAGTAATTCCCCTGGAAGGGAATCCCTTCCCCGCGGTCCAGCTCCAGGATCCACCCCGCGACGTTGTCCAAGAAGTACCTGTCGTGTGTTACCGCGAGCACGGTCCCCGCATACTGGGCGAGGTGTGCCTCGAGCCAGGCCACCGATTCGGCGTCCAGGTGGTTCGTGGGCTCGTCCAGGAGGAGGACGTCCGGCTCCTGGAGGAGGAGCCTGCAGAGCGCGACGCGGCGCCGCTCGCCGCCCGAGAGCACGTTCACGCCCGTCTCGCCGGGGGGACAGCGCAGGGCGTCCATCGCCTGCTCGAGCTTGCTGTCGAGATCCCAGGCGTTCAGATGGTCGATCTTCTCCTGGAGCTTTGCCTGTTTGTCAAGCAGCGAATCGTAGTCGGCGTCCGGTGCCGAGAGCTGGTTGCTCACTTCCTCGTAATCCTTCAGGAGCCGGACGGTCTCCTGGACTCCCTCCTCGACGACCTCGCGCACCGTGCGCGCGGGGTCAAGCTCCGGCTCCTGCGGCAGGTACCCGAACGTGATTCCCTTTTGCACGGAGATCTCGCCAAGGTAGTCCGGGTCCAGGCCCGCGATGATCTTCAGGAGCGTGCTCTTGCCGGCGCCGTTGAGGCCAAGCACCCCGATCTTCGCGCCGTAATAAAAGGAGAGGTAAATATCCTTGAGGATCTGGCGATTCGGCTTGACCACCTTGCCGACACCCACCATGGAGAAGATGATCTTGTTATCTGGCATGTCCGACTGTGAGTACTGGTGTCAGCGATTCCGGCGGCTTCTCCCGCCCGTAGCAGACTTTCTCGAGGAAGAGCCCCGAGGGGGGAGCGGTGAGCCGCGCGGGCGCCTCGGCGCCCGGCGTGAAGAGCGCCGGAACCTCCTCCGGGCGGAGGCGTCCCCTCCCGGCTTCCACGATCACTCCAACGATACGGCGCGCGAGCTTCCAGAGGAAATGCGACCCGCTGATCCTGAGAAGAATCAGGTCCCCCGATTCCTCCAGCCGGATTTCGTCCAGGAGCACCCTGGTCGACTTTTCGTCCGGGTCGTCGTCGGTGAATGACTGGAAGTCCTTCATCCCGGCGAACGGGCGGGCCGCCCCCCTCATGCGTGCGACATCGAGCCGCTCCCTGATCCACCAGACGTACCGCTTGCCGAACGCGGTACGTCTGCGCGACACCTGGTAGAGGTAGCTACGCGAGACCGCGTCGTGCCTGGCGTGGAACGACCGCGGCGCCTTCTCGACTTCGATGATGTTGATGTCGGGGGGAAGCTCGTCGTTCGCCTTCATCCGGATGATCTCCGGGGCGAGCACCGTCTGCGCCTCCAGGTGGGCCACCTGGCCGAGCGCGTGAACTCCCGCGTCGGTGCGCCCCGAGCCGTACAGCTCGAACGAGGAACTGCCGAGCACCGTGCCGAGCGCCCTGTTCAATTCTCCCTGGACGGTGCGGGCGTTCTTCTGCACCTGCCAGCCGCTGTAGCGGGTCCCCTCGTACTCCAGCGTTACCTTGAAACGGGCCACTCAGTCTCCGGCAAGAAAAAGGGGATCGCCAGGACCGACGATCCCCCGCTTCAGCGACACGCGGTTTCTACTTCTTGACCGCCTTCTTGACTCCCTTGGTGACATTGGCGGCCAGCTGCTCGGCGAACGCCTTGTGGTTCTCCAGCGCGGTCGTGGCCGCGGTGAAGGCATCCTGGAACTGCGCCTTCACTTTCACGATCCCGTCCTTTGCCGCCGTGAGCTGGTTCATGACCTCCGTGTGGTCCATTGTCGCATCATAAGGCTTCATGGAGGCCATCCAGTCCTTCATGGATGTGGCGGCTGCCGAAAGCTTCTCCTTCGCGGCTTTCAGGTCATCGCTCGACTGGCCTGCAAACTGCTTCGGGTATTTCGCCGCCATGGAATCGTACATCGCTATGGCACCGTCGAGCTTGGCCGACAGATCGTTTCCCTTGCTCATCAGCGACATGCCCTCGTCGTGCATTGTGGTCACCGAGCCGAGAAGATCCTGTTCCATCTTCTTGAATTCCTCCGATTTGCCGCAGCCGGCGATCACCAGGAGGGTGGTGACGAGAATGGCGGGGAGTATCATATTGTGTTTCAAGGGGGAGGCTCCAGGTTGATTATTGAATTGGAGGAATGACGGGAATGCAAATATAAGGCTTATCCCCCGGCCAATCAACGGGAGATGCACCTGCCGATCACGGAAAGAAGCCGCGCCAGCCGGCGAAATCTGCGGAAAATGCGTTGCGAACAAATGTCGCAGAATAGCAGAAAATTTTTACGACCCCTTGACAAATATCTATAAATTAGTGAGATTCACACCACACCATCTGAGCTGAAAGAATCCATACTGTTGGGGGGCGTGATGAGACGACGTGACTCGCTTGCGAGGATCGCGACGGCGATTCTCGGCTCGGACGAAGATGTCGGTGTGCAGCAGCCTCAGGGGCAGGAAAGACCCGCAAGTCGATTTGCCAACCGGTCAACCCCCGTAGTTACCCGCACCACCGCCGGCCTCGAACCTTATACCGGCGCCTGGACGACCGCGCAAATGTACCATCTCCTCCGGCGGACCACATTCGGACCTTCGAAGGCCCACCTGGACGCGCTTGCGGCCACGCTGACCCCGGGCGACGCGGTGGACCTCCTCCTTGCCGCGCAGCCCGAAGAGCCCACGCAGCCGCTTGCGACCGATTCCCGTGAGCTCGTCCCCGTCGGATCCACATGGGTCAACGCCGTCTACTCCAGCACGACGTTCAACCCGATCAGTCTCCGGATAAACTCACTCAAGTCCTGGTGGCTCAGCCTGATCCTGAATCAGTCGCTCAGCATCAGGGAGAAGCTGACGCTCTACTGGACGGATCATTTCGTCACGCAGATCAGCACCGTCAACGATCCCCGGTATTCGTACCAGTACGTCGCCCTGCTCAGGAGAAACGTCCTCGGGAACTTCATGGACATGGTAAACGCCATCACGCAGGACGGGGCGATGCTGATCTACCTGAACGGGACCAACAACGTCAAGACAGGCCCGGACGAAAACTACGGGCGCGAGCTCCAGGAGCTGTTTACGATCGGCAAGGGACCCGAAGTCGCCCCGGGCGACTACACCAACTACACGGAGGCGGACGTCCAGGCCGCAGCCCACGTCCTCACCGGGTGGAGAAAATTCCAGAACACCGACGGCACCATCGGACTGCAGACGGGTTACTTCGATCCCACGCGCCACGACACGACCGACAAGGTCTTCTCGGCGGACTACAACAACACCGTCGTCAAGGGGGGGACGGACGGACAGGCCGAGCTGACCGCCATGTTCAATATGATATTCTCGGCGACCGACCCCGACGGTGTGAGCAGGGTCGGACGGTTCATCAGCCGGAAGTTGTACCGCTGGTTCGTCTACTATGTGATCGACGCGGACGCCGAGGCGAACGTGATTACGCCGATGGCGAATCTCCTCTCCTCCAACAACTTCAATATCCTGCCGGCCCTGAGCACGCTGCTGAAGAGCGCCCACTTCTTCGATCCCGTCAACATGGGGTGCTTCATCAAGAGCCCGATAGATTTCATCGCCGGGATCATACGCCAGTTCAGCATCCCGATCGTCACGACCCCGCTCGCCAGCCAGTACGCCGAATGGCTCACGCTTGAGCAGATGGGCCTCAGCATGGGGCAGGACATCGGCGAGCCGCCGAACGTCGCCGGCTGGCAGGCGTATTACCAGAACCCCGAGTACTACGAGCTCTGGATCAATTCCGACACGCTCACGAAGCGGCGCACGCTTTCCGACGCGCTGATCGGCAACGGGTACACCACGTCGGGGGGCAAGCTCCAGATCGATCCCATCGCGTTCGTCAAAACGCTTTCCGATCCCACGGATCCGAACGTGATCGTCAACGAGACTGCGCAGTTTCTCTTCGCGGTGACTCCGACAGCAAACCAGGTGGCATTCTTGAAAGACACGCTCCTGCCCGGGCTCCCGGACTACGAGTGGACGACGGAATGGGCTGCCTACCTGGGTGATCCGACCAATGCCGCCACCATCAGTGCGGTCAGCGGCAAGCTCAAGGCACTCATCGGCCTGATGATGGAGATGCCTGAGTTTCAACTGTCGTAGTCAAAAGGGGGGATAAGACATGAAGAGAAGGGATTTTCTCGCCCGCGCAGTACCCGCGACCACGCTCCCATTTTTCCTGAACGGCTTTCCGCTGCAAGCGTTCGGCCGGTCGCCGATCATACAGGCGCTCACATCCGCCGCATTCGCCACCGACCGTATCCTTGTGCTCGTGCAGCTCGTCGGTGGAAACGACGGGTTGAACACCGTCATA
>Ga0335079_10009481_pt1 | contig 11091 bp, 7 predicted proteins | sample Lox_Sample_33_FD_206719 | JGI IMG/M metagenome (GOLD analysis project Ga0335079, IMG submission 206719) | Soil microbial communities from Loxahatchee National Wildlife Refuge, Florida, United States - Lox_Sample_3.3 | ecosystem: Environmental > Terrestrial > Soil > Wetlands | place: USA: Florida... | reverse complement strand
TTCGCGAGCGCCTGGAGCTGGCGCTGGAGGCCGCCAACGAAGCCCTGTGGGATTGGGACGTGCCCAGCGGCCGCTGTTACTTCAGCCCGCGGTATTACACCATGCTGGGGTACGAACCCGGCGAGTTCCCGGCACATTACCAGTCCTGGGAAAAGCTGCTGCATTCCGACGACCGGCAGCCCGCCGGGGAAGCCGTGAGAAAGTCCGTCGAAAGGTGCCAGGGCTTCGAGATCGAGTTCCGGCTGCGGACCAAGACCGGCGAATACCGTTGGCTGCTCTGCCGCGGCCGCGTGGTGGAAGCCGATGAATCCGGCCGGCCGGTGCGAATCGTCGGCACCAACAGCGACGTCACCGAGCGTAAGAAACTGGCGGAGCAGGTGAGGCACTCACAGCGGATGGAGGCCGTGGGCGTGCTTGCCGGCGGCGTGGCCCATGACTTCAATAACCTCCTCACTGTGATCAATGGGCACTGTTCGCTGCTGCTGGAGTCGCTGCCTCAAACGAGCCCGCTGGCCTCACCGCTCACCGAGATTCGCGACGCCGGCGAGCGCGCGGCCGGTCTGACCCGGCAGTTACTGGCGTTCAGCCGCCGCCAGATGCTGCGCCCCACGGTGGTAAACCCGAACTCGATCATTCAGCGCTTGGGCACCATGCTCCGACGCATGGTGCGCGAGGATATCCGGATCACGACGACGCTCGAACCCGCGCTGGGTTCGGTGCTTGCCGATGAAGGGCAGCTCGAACAGGTGGTCATGAACCTGGTGGTCAATTCCCGGGATGCGCTGCCGGGAGGCGGCGAGATCGCGATCGAGACCGGCAACTTCTACGCGGACGAGAGCTACGCGCAGGCCCACCCGGATGTCTCTCCCGGCGCATACGTCATGCTGGCCATCTCGGACACGGGCACTGGCATGGACGAAGAAACCAAGTCTCACCTGTTCGAGCCGTTCTTCACGACCAAGCCGGTTCACAAGGGAACCGGCCTCGGCCTATCGACTGTATACGGCATCGTGCACCAGAGCGGGGGCTGGATCTGGGTGTACAGCGAGCCCGGCAAGGGCAGCACTTTCAAGGTCTACCTGCCGAGGACAGAACCGAGCGCCGAACCCTCCGAGGAGGAAGCTGTTGCCCGGCAGGTTCCAGAGACGGGCAGCGAGACCGTACTGGTTGTCGAGGATGAGCCGGCCCTTTTGAAGCTCGCCGCGAATTCGCTCAAGAAGCACGGATACAGCGTATTGACCGCGTCCAGGGGATCCACGGCCCTGGAGATCGCCGCAGGCCATCCGGGTCCCATTCACCTTCTGCTCACCGACGTCATCATGCCGGAGATGAACGGGCGGGAATTGAGCGATGCCCTCAACGGTATGCGTCCCGGGATGCGGGTGCTCTTCATGTCGGGTTACACCGACGACGTGATCAGCAACAGCGGCGTGCTCGACCGGGACGTGGCTTATATCCAGAAGCCGTTCAGCCCGAACGAACTCGCGCGTTGTGTGCGGGAGGTCTTGTCGCGGAAGGCGCCCGCCCGGGTTCTGGTAGTTGACGACGATGCCGCGGTCCGCCGCTTCCTGCACCGTGCTCTGGAGACCGCGGGGTATGAAGTCGAGGAGGCGGTTGACGGAAAACAGGCCGTCGAGATGGTGCGCGGCAGGCGTCCTTCCATCGTCGTTCTGGACCTGGTCATGCCGGAGCAGGAAGGCATCGAGACCATCTGCATCCTGCACGAAGAATTTCCGAAAGTGCCCGTCCTGGCGATCTCGGGCGCGTTCGGCGGGAGCTATCTGCCGCTGGCGAAACCGCTTGGGGCGCACAGCGTGATGATGAAACCGATCGACCCCGAGGCGCTGGTGCGGGAGATCAGAAGACTGATATCGGCCGCAGATGAACGCAGATAAGCGCGGACATAAACAAGTCTTATCCGCGTTGATCCGCGTTCATCCGCGGCCGGATCGGTTTTGTTACTGTCCGACGGTAATGATCGTTCCTGCGGCAGAGCTTACCGATCCCGTGCCGATGGTCACGGGGACGTCGCCGGGGGCCGTGCCGGCGGGAACGACTACGTTGAACTGATACACGCCGGCCTGGACCAAGCCTGCGTAGGCGACCTGCGCGGAGGTTCCGTTGAAGCTTACGGTCGGAGGCGAAGCCAGGTTCAGGGGGGTCGAGACGATCTGGCCGTCCGGAAACGCCGGGTTGGTCTGTCCGCAACCGGTGGCGTAGAGGACGATGGTCTCTCCCGCCTTGGCGGGGGTGCTCGCGCCGGGATATAGGGTGGTTGCGCCGACGAGGGTGCCGTCCGCGTGAGTGGCGGCGATCGACTTGTTGTCTTTCAAGAGGAAGAGCGCCGGCGAGGCGGCGGCCATGGTGGCACTGACGGTTCCGCTCACGAGTCCGCCACTGGTTACCACGACGTTGACGGAACCGGTGGCCGTATCGGCGGGAGTGAGCACGTCGATCTGCTTGGGGCTCACGTAGTACACGTATGCCGGCTTACCGTTGACCGTGGCGCTCACGCCGGTGAGCGCGGTGGGAAGCTTATTGCCGACGAAGTCCGAGGTGCCCCACGTGCGCGTTACGGGCGAGAGGTTCGCTCCATAGATGCTGATGTAGGTATTCTGTGCGATGCCGACGGGCTGGGTGTTGGCGGCGTTGCCGACGGCTCCCGCGGCTACCACCGGCGCGGCCTGGATGCTGCCAAGGATGCCGTGGTTCTGCGAGGCACCGCCGGCCGCGAAGTAGATGGCATTGGTATCGCCGCCGTTGCCGCCGTTGCCGGGATAGAGCGCCCACAGGCCCGGAATCTGGATGGGGTTGCCCTGCGGATCGGCCAGCGTGCCCATGAGCGCGCCAGTTTTGGGATCGAACGCGTTGATCTTGCCGTCGCCGAAGTTACCGACCAGCAGGGCGCCCGAGAAGGCCCCGAAATTCGAGCCGGCCATGGCGACGCCCCAGGGTGCGTTGAGCGCGCCGCCGGAAATCAGGTGCTTCACCAGCTTGCCGGTGAGGTCGAACACGGCCACGTGCCCCAATCCGGCGCCGTTGACCCAGCTGGTCTTGGCCGGATTCTGCTGCGCGTACATCACGTAGAGGCTGCCGCCGATATTCCAGATGTTGAACGGCGCATAGCCCGCGGGAACGGAAGAGTCGGTGAAGCCGCCCGCGGCGGTCGCGGGCTTGTAGTTGGTGTCGTAGACCTCGATGGCGCCGGTTTTGAAATTGGCGACATAGATAAGAGGATTGGCATCCGTGGTGCGGCCGCTGATCGCCAGGCCGTAATACACCGCGCCGCTCGCGGAGTTGTCCACCATCAGTTGGGCGTGGGTGGCATCGACGGCGGAGTTCCATCCCGAGATGGTTCCGTTGGCGGTGCAGAAGATAAAGTTCGGAGCGCGCCCGGCGGCAACCGGGAAGCCGCCGGTGCCGTTGAACACGATGCCCGTGGCGACCGACGGCGACGGCTGGCCCGCCCCCGGCGGCACGATGGCGAAGGTGGTGGCGACCGAGCCGGAGCTGGTGTAAACCGTCGAAAGGCCGGTACCGCCGTCGTTGACCCAGAACGGGCCGGTTGCCGAGAAGTCGATACCCCAGGGATTGACGAGGTTCTTGTCGGTAAAATCGGCTACTCCGGTCTGGTCAGCGGTGAGATTGTGGACCAGGTAGCCGTTTCCGGGAGGTGTGGCCGCGGCAAAGAGACGAGCAGCGAACAAAATGGGCAGGAGTTTTCTCATATCGGTTGTGAGGATACCTGAACTTATTCCCGCCCAAGTGTAAAAAGCCCAACTCCAGCGTGTGCAACGGCACCGATTTAACAGGTGTTACTTGCGGGTGGCCGCCGTCGGCTGCTTGCGGATCTCTTCGAAGTACTGCTGCACCATGGGCTGGAGCGCCACCGGGACTTCGTCGCGCGGAATTTCCGCGCCGCCCTGCGCATGCTGCGCGCCCTTGTTGGCGTAGGGCGTGCGCAATTGCTGGCTGGTGGACTGCACTTCGACGGTCGCTTCGCCGGTGAGGTTCGCGGAGCGCTTGCCGAGGATCTCGGTGATCTTGCCCATGGCCGCCAGTTGTTCGGCGTTGTGGATATTCTTGTCGCCATCCTGGCTGCCGATGCCGCTTCCGGGCTGCTTGCTGCTTTGCTTGGAATCGCTTTTGCCCTGACCCTTGCCCTGCTGCGCATTCTCGGCGTTCTTGGCTTCCTGTCCGTCCTCGCCTTCCTGCGCGTCACCCTGCTGGCCCTGCTGCGGAGTCCCTTCCTTGGCGTTCTGCTGCTTGGAGCCCTGCTGCGGCTTGCCGGCGTTGGCCTGCTGCTGCTCCTGCGAGCTCTGCTGGTTGCCCTGCTGGTTCTGCTGCGGCTTCACGCGGGAGAGCAGGTTCTGGAAGGCATCCTTCATTTTGCTCATCAGGGAGTTTTCGTTATTGGCGTTCTGGTCCTGCGATTTGCCCTGCTGCTGGTTGCCCTGTTTGCGGTTGTCGCCCTGCTGGCTGGCCTGACCCTCGTCGCCGTTCTTACCGGGATTGCCGTCGCTGGGGTCCTCGTCGTCGGTGGCCATCTGGTCGTCGCCCTGTTCCTGCTTTTTGCCGGTTGTCGACTTCCCCTCGTTTTTAGCGCTGGCCTGGGCATCGGCGTCCGCGGGTGTCTGGGCCTGCTGTGCGGGATCTTCGGCGCCCGGACCCTTCTGATCGTCGTCGGCTGCCAATCCGTTTTCGTCCGGCGCCTCGGGCGGCCGTTTGGGGGATGCTTTCTGCTGCGAGGCCTGGCGTGCAGTTCTTGTGCCTTCCAGCGTTTCGGGGAAGAAATTGGCAAGCGGACGGCGCAGGTCGAGCTGACGGGAGATTCCGTAGCGCAACGCAAAGAGGCTCGAGGCGACCAGGAACAGCGTCGCCGCAACGTACGCTGCCCGCGGCATACAGTACGGAATGGCCCGCCGCGCGTCTGCCGTGCCGGCGGCCAAGGCTGCCTGCTCGCGCTGGGCTTCGCGGATGTCGGGCGACACCGCGGCTTGGGGATTCACCTCGCTGAAGAACACGGCGGTGGAGATGGTATCGGCCAGCCCCAGGCGCTGGTCGACGATTTGGGCGGTGACGTACCGTGAGGGCAGGCGCCTGCGGACCAGCCAGAGGCCCAGGGCGAATGCCGCCAACGGCACGGCGGCCACCACCTGCCAGTTCAGGATCTCGCTGCCTAGGAGAAGAAGAAGGATGAAGGCGCCGAGGGCCGCGCTGGCGGAATTCGCCCCTTGTGCCAGAAGTTCGTTGCCTAGGAGACGTCGCCTCGCCAGCCGGACCAGATTCTGCAATTCGTCCCTCTTGCTTATATAGTATACAGACTGTGGGGCAGGCGTTCGGTTCTTTTCGCCCAGTCGATTGGACGACCTGGCTGGCGGACGACCCAAAACGATCGTCCGCGCCACAAGATTTTGTATGCCGGTATCGCAGAGCAACTCGCGTATTGTTTATGACGCGCTCAAATCGTGCGGCATCGGGCTGGTTTCCGCGCTCCCGGAAACCTGGCTGGTCCACCTGATCCGCATGGCCGAGGAGGACCCGGGGATGACTCTTGTCCGCCTGGCCAAAGAAGAGGAAGGCGTAGGGGTCTCGGCGGGCGCCTATTTTGCGGGCGTCAAGAGCGCCATGCTGATGCAGAACCACGGGTTTCTGGCCAGCGTCAACGGCATCGTGAGCTTCGCACAGCTCTACCGTGTCCCGCTGCTCATGCTGATCAGCTACCGGGGCCACTTCGGCGAGGGCGACCCGTGGCAAATCCAGGGCGGCGGTGCCACCGAGCCGGTCCTGCGCGCGCTGGGCATTCCGTACACGTTTCTGGACGATCCCGCGACCGTTGGCCGCCGCATCGCAGAAGCGCAAACCTGGGCCTATGCCGGCCTGCACCCGGCCGCGCTGCTGCTGACCCGCGGGCTCATGTGGGAGGAGGCCTGACGCGTCATGCAGCGAATCGACTGTCTGCGCGCGGTGTACGGGCAGCTCGACGACTGCCTGGTGGTGACCATCATGGGCGCGGTGGCGAGCGAACTCCAGGCGATCGGCCACCGGCCGAACTTTTTCTACCTGCAGCACGCCATGGGACTGGCCTCATCGACCGGTCTGGGCCTGGCGCTGTGCCTGCCGAGGCATAAGGTGGTGGTCTTCGACGGCGATGGCTCGGTGCTGATGAATCTGGGCGGGCTGACCACGCTGGCGCGGTACCGGCCGCCCAACCTGGTGCACGTCGTCTTTGACAACGAGAGCCTCCTTTCGGTCGGCGGCTTCCCGACCGCGACCTCGACGGGCGCCGACCTGGAAGCGGTCGCCCGCGGGGCGGGCATCGCGTCCACGGCCACCGTGCGCGGCGTCGACGAGTTCAGCGCGGCGTTTCGCTCGGCCCTGGACGGGAATCAACTGGCGTGTATCGTGGCCAAGGTGGAAGCGGTCGGGCCGAAGACCTATGTGACCAACCTGGCGCTGCTGGAGAACCGATTTCAGTTCCAGAGGCACATCGAGCAACGGAAAGGAAAATAGCGCATGGCCGGCGTTCTCGCGGAACTCGTCTCCTGTCTCAACAACGGCTCACTGCGGGTGGTGGATCTCACGCAGCCGCTCAGTCCGCAAACTCCGCTGCTGCCGCTGCCTCCGCAGTGGCCCAACACCCCGGCGTTCCGCATCTGGGAGATCTCGCGCTACGACGAGCGCGGGCCGGCGTGGTACTGGAACGGCTTCGAGACCGGCGAGCACACCGGGACACACTTCGACGCGCCGATCCACTGGGTGAGCGGCAAAGACCTGCCGGAGAACAGCGTGGACCGAATCAATCCGCGGAAGTTCGTCGGGCCGGCGTGCGTTATCGACGTGACGGCCGACGCGCGGCACGACCCCGACTTCCTGTTGACAGTGGACCGGGTGGAGCGCTGGGAGTCCGGGCACGGGCGAATTCCAGCGGGGGCGTGGCTGCTGCTTCGCACGGGATGGTCGGCGCGCACGGATGCGCGCGAGTATATCAACCTGCGCGCCGATGGCCCGCACACTCCGGGCTTTGTGAAGGAGTGCTCGGAGATGCTGGCGGGCGACCGGGACGTGCTGGGTGTCGGGGTGGAGACGGTGGGCACGGACGCCGGCCGGGCCGCGACTTTCGATCCGCCGTTTCCGAATCACTACGTGATGCACGGGAGCGGCAAATTCGGACTCGCCGGGCTATGCAACCTGGACCAACTCCCGCCGACGGGCGCTGTAGTGATTGCGGCGCCCCTCAAGATCGTGAACGGATCGGGGAGCCCGCTGCGGGTGATCGCGATTACGGCGTAACCGGCTGCGCCATGCGAACGCATCTTCCCCCACACTCCCAAACGCGTTACAATGTGATTTGAAGACGTCGAAGGGAACCAGTGGGCGAAAGCCCACTTTTTTGTTGGTATGAAGGAAACGGTAGCGTCCAGGATCGAAGAGGTGGCGCAACGCGTGGCGCAGTCGGAAGGGCTGGAAGTGGTCGAAGTCGAAGTCAAAGGCGGCGGCGGGGAACGACTGGTCCGCATCGCCATCGACAGGCCCACAGGCGTCACGCATGCCGACTGCGAGCTGGTCTCGCAGCAGGTGGGCACCATTCTCGACGTGGAAGACCTGGTGCCGGGCGGACGCTACACGCTCGAGGTCAGCTCGCCCGGCGTCGAGCGGAAGCTGCACAAACCACAGGACTACCAACGATTTCAAGGCAAGAAAGCCAGCATCACGCTGCGCGAAGCGGTCGAGGGGCAGAAGCACTGGGAGGGAACACTCGCGGGATACCAGGACGGGGTCGTGGCCCTGGACACCAAGCCGGGGAGAACGATCCGGTTCCCGTTCGAGCAGGTTCTCAAGGCCCGCCTGAAGTTCGAGTGGTAAACTAGCCGGGCAACCAACCAAACGAAATCTTTATTGGAACGACGAGGGCACTTTGGAAACGATTTTTCAGTCCATCGAGACACTGAGCAAGGAAAAAGGCATCGACCCGGAGATCGTCTTCGAGGCCGTTCGCGATGCCATGCTGATCGCCGCCCGGAAACACTACCGCACCAATGAAGATTACATTGCGGAGATCGAACCCAAGGGCGGAATGAAGCTCTACGCCGTCAAAAAAGCCGTCGAAGCCGTGGAAGATCCGGTCCACGAGATGACCATCGCCGAAGCTCGCCGGGTTGACCCGGCCGCGGAAGTCGGCAGCGAGATCCGCATCCCCAAAAACACCGAAGCCCTGGGCCGCATCTCCGCCCAGACCGCCAAGCAGGTGATCTTTCAAAAGGTTCGCGAGGCGGAGCGCGAGACCGTGTACCAGGAATACTCCGGGCGGGCGGGCGAGCTGGTGAACTGCACGATCAAGCGCGTGGAAGGTCCGGATTACATCCTGGACCTGGGCAAGACCGAAGCCAAGCTTCCCAAGAAGGAGCAGTCGCGGCTGGAGAGCTACAGCGTGGGCGACCGCGTGCGCTGCGTGATCAAGCTGGTGGATAAGTCGGCCAAGGGTCCGGGGGTGGTAGTTTCGCGCGCCGCTCCGGAGCTGGTGATGCGCCTGTTCGAGCAGGAAGTCCCGGAAATCTACGACGGCACGGTGCAGATCAAGGGATGCGCGCGCGAGGCGGGCGAGCGCACCAAGATCGCGGTGCAGAGCCGCGATCGCGACGTAGACAGCGTGGGCGCGTGCGTCGGAATGAAGGGCATGCGGGTGCAGTCGATCATCCGCGAGCTGCGGGGCGAGAAAATCGACATCATCGAGTACAACGAAGACTCGGTGGTGTTCGCCACCCACGCGCTGAGCCCGGCCAAGGTGAGCCGCATCACCGTGCTCGACGCGCTCGAGAAACACATGGAGGTGATCGTCGACGACTCGCAGTTGTCGCTGGCGATCGGCAAGAAGGGGCAGAACGTGCGGCTGGCGGCCAAGCTGCTCAATTGGAAGATCGACATCAAGAGCGAGGAAGAGAAGCGCCAGGAAGTCGAGTCGCAGATGGCGGCGCTGGTGGCGCCGGGCGCGCCGGTCAGCGTGCTGATCGAATACGGCGTGGGTGAGAAGCTGGTGGAAAAGCTGGTGGAAGCCGGCGTGGGCACGATCGAGAGGCTGGGCGGGATGACGCCCGAGCAGCTTGAAGAGATCCAGGGCATCGAGCCGGACGCGGTGAGCAGCATCCAGGTAGCGGTAAACCAGTATTACAGCCAGTTCGAAGAGCAGCCGCCGCAGGAGATCCCGGGCGAAGGCGAGGCGCCCGTGGTGGAGGAGGCCGCGGCGGAGTCGGGCGCGGCGGTGGAGGAGCCGGCGGTAGAGCCGGAGGCGGCGGCGGAAGAACCCGCAGGGGAAGAAGAACCGGTTCACGAAGCCGTCGCGACGGAAGCAGAAGCGCCCGCCGAAGGGGCGGAAGTTACGGAACAGTCTGGTAACATAGAGGACACGGGTACTCCTCCGGTTCAGGGCGAGGCTACAGGTTCGCCAGAGCACCCCGGTCCCGAGCAACATGGTGAAGGCAGCGGCGAATAGGTGCTGCCGGGCGGATTGACAAGGACAGTTTTCTCCTTATGAAGAAGATTCGCATTAACGAGCTGGCCCGCGAGCTGGAAGTCAAGGCTCACGAAATACTGGACCGGCTCCCGGAGTTGGGCGTCGCGGAGAAGAAGACGCATTCCAGCTCCATCGATGAAGACGTGGCCATCAAGCTGCGCCGGCTGTTTGGATTCGACGTGCCGGACGTGGAGCCTGCCGCGCCGGAGGCTCCGGCACCGGTCGAGGCCGCGCCGGAAGCTCCCGCCGCACAGAGAGCTCCGGTCCCGCAGCCCGCGGCGCAGGTGGAAGAGAAGGTTTTGGAAGCCGCGCCCGCGCCCGTCGAGGAGAAGGCGGTGGCAGAAGAACCGGCGCGTCCGAGCGTAGCGCCGATCCGGCCGCCGCTGGCCACGGGGAAGCCGATTCATCCGCCGTTGGGAGGTGCGCAGCCCGCTGCGCCGCCACGTCCCGAGGGGCCGCGTGCGCCCGCCGCTCCAGCGCCGGCGATGACTCCGCCGGCCGCCGTATTCGCGCCCGGACGTCCGGTCGCGCCGGCCGCCAAGCCGCTTCCGACAGGGCCCAAGCCCGGGCAGGTACTTTCGGGGCCGCGGCAGCCGATGCCGCCGCTGCCCGCCGCCGCTGCTCCCGGCACTCCCGCGCCGCGGCCGGCCGCTCCCAGAATGCCAGCGCCGGCGCGGCCGACTCACGTAACAGCTCCGGGGAGCGCGGAAGCTCCTCAAAGAACTCTTGCGGGCCAGCCCGCGGTTCGTCCGGTGGTGCCGCCGCGGCCCGACCTGGCGGCGAAACTGGCTGCGCCGCGTCCGGCGATGCCGGAGCCGCCGCGCCCCGGAGTTCCGCGAACTCCGAGCGCGCCCGTGCCAGGCCAGCCGATCTATCGCGGGCCACTGCGCCCTGGCCAGCCGATGGTTGCCAGGCCCGGTGTTCGCCCCGGCGTGCCCCCCGGCCGTCCGGGCGGTCCGCGACCGCAGCATCCGACATCCCGCGGGCGGCTCGAACCCGGACTGGCGCCGCCGGCGGGTCCCGAAGCGCCTTCGCGCGGGCGTCCGGGCGACAAGCGTCCCACGCGTCCGCAGCCCAGGGAGCGCGCGGAACCCGAAAAAATCCTGCGCCAGCAGCAGCGGCGGCAGGTGGAAACCGGCCCACCGCCGATCAACCGCGAGATCACGATTTCGGAAGGCATCACGGTCAAAGAGCTTTGCGAAAAGCTGGACGTGAAGGCCGCGCTGGTGATGAAAAAGCTGATGGACCGCGGCATCTTCGTGGCCATCAACCAGACGCTGAACGCCGAGCTCGCCACCGAAGTGGCGCGCGAATTCGGCGCGTCGACGGCAACGGTCAGCTACGAAGAAGAAGCGATGCAGGCCGTGGAAGAGAAGGAGGATGCGAAGGACCTGGTCAAGCGTGCTCCCGTCGTCACGATCATGGGCCACGTCGATCACGGCAAGACTTCGCTGTTGGACGCCATCCGCGAGGCCAATGTGGCGGCGCGCGAAGCCGGGGGCATCACCCAGCACATCGGCGCCTACCAGGTGGAGATGAACGACCGCAAGATCGTCTTCATCGACACTCCGGGTCACGAA
>Ga0335079_10009479_pt1 | contig 11093 bp, 13 predicted proteins | sample Lox_Sample_33_FD_206719 | JGI IMG/M metagenome (GOLD analysis project Ga0335079, IMG submission 206719) | Soil microbial communities from Loxahatchee National Wildlife Refuge, Florida, United States - Lox_Sample_3.3 | ecosystem: Environmental > Terrestrial > Soil > Wetlands | place: USA... | reverse complement strand
GGGCACAAGTACGCACTGCGGTATACGGTGGTGTATCAGTGTGGTGCCCGTGGAGGGAATCGAACCCCCACTCCTTGCGGAACACGATTTTGAGTCGTGCGCGTCTACCAGTTCCGCCACACGGGCTGCGCGCCCTCTATATCCGCCGCCAGCGCACTCGGCAAAAAGAAAATAAGATCGCGGCGGCTGCGACATAAGTCGCCCCGCGGCAGCTTGGCCAGAACCGCGGCCTTGCTTCCACCCTAAAGATCGGCAAGTTTCAAACATCGCAAACTTCCCCGGCGCAAGGGAGCCCATCCGCATCATGGCCCGGACGTCAACGATGAAGCTGACGTGGAGCGAGCGGTTGCGGGACAATCCGGCCGCTACCGCGGCGCTTGTGCTGTTCGCGCTCAGCGCCGTGACCATCATGGGCGCCTGGTATTTTGAATTCGTGCTGAAGCTTGCGCCCTGCCCGCTCTGCCTCGAGGAACGGCTGCCGTATCACGTCATCATTCCCTTGTCGCTTCTGCTCGCGATCGCGGCGCTGGTGCGCGCGCCGGAAAAGCTCATCGCGGTCGGCTTCATCGCCATCATGGTGTGCATGCTGTGCAGCGCCGCGCTCGGCGCTTATCACGCCGGCGTCGAATGGCGCTTCTGGCCGGGACCCGCCGAGTGTTCCGGCCCGATCACCGATTTCCGCGCCCAGGGATCGATCCTCAACCAGCTGACTTCGATCAGCCTGGTGCGATGCGACGAGGCGGCTTGGCGCTTCCTCGGCCTGTCGCTTGCCGGCTACAACGTGCTGATTTCGCTCGCGCTCGCGGCGGTCGCGGCCGTCGGCCTTTATTTGCGCGATCCGAGCGCCTGATCGGCTACTTGCCGACCATCACGTCGGATGCCTTGATCACCGCCCAGGCCTTGTCGCCCCTCTTGAGCTTGAGCTCGGCAACCGCCTCATTGGTGATCGACGCCATGATGATGACGCCGCCGCCGATGTCGATGCGCACATGCGAGGTGGTTGCGCCTCTCTTCACTTGCACGATCTTGCCCAGGAGCTGATTGCGCGCGGAAAGCTTCATGACGGATTCCTCAGGTTGTCAGGGGACAGTTCCGCGCACGGCCCAGGCCGTTGCGGTCAACGAGCGCTCGCCGTCGGGCAAGCCTGAACAATAAGCGCGACGCACGGCCTCCTCTAAGCGCCGGCGCAGCGCGTGATCGCGCGACGCAAGATAGCTACCGACCGGGCCCTGCCCGCCCAGCAGCGGACCCCAGTAGTCGCCGAAGTTCGCATAGTTCATGCGGATGGTGAGCGAGCCGCGCTCGATGCGGCGCAGTCCGACTTTGCCGAACAGCGCCAGCAAGCCGTCAGGCAGCGCCAGCGCCCCCGAGAACAACCGGTCGCGCGCATCGGCCGCCGCAGCGTCGACCCCCGCTGCGGTGTCCCAGAACAGACGCTGATAGACGAGCCCGCCGCGGAAATCCCACACCGCGGCAACAATCGTTCCACCGGGTGAGGTGACGCGACGCATCTCGCACACCGCCGCAAGAGCGTTCGGAATGAAATTCAGGACAAGCTGCGCCGCCGCGCCGGCAAACACGCCGTCGCCATAGGCAAGCGCGGTCGCATCGCCAACCGCAAAGGTCGGCTCCGTGCCGGCGCTACGCCCCTTGGCATATGCGATATAGGGCGCAGCGACATCGAGACCGACGATCGCGCGTCTTGGCCAGCGCGCCGCCATGGCATTCGCCAGGCTGCCGGTGCCTGTTCCGATGTCGATCAGCGGCCCGTCCTCGGCGAAGCCAGCAAAATCGAGCAGCCGCGGCGCGAGCTCTCGGCTCCACCGCCCGAGGAAAACCTCGTAAGCCGCACCATCGCTCGCGTGATAGGTCGAAGCCGGCAGCATGGCCGTGGCGCCTCAAGGCCTCGCAGTATCTGATGAAATATAGCGGATGGCGGCGCGACGGCCAACAACACGTCCGATAGGTTGGCGCTCAGCGCGCCACGGCGGCGCGGATCGAGGTCTTCAGCCGTTTCGACGGGCGGCGATCGCGGCCGCGCAGCGAAACTTCGAGCGCGTGCAGTTGCGGCTTCGCCGCCGCCATCGCCTGCGTTTCGATCGCACGGTATTTGTCGATCAGCTCGATACCGAATGGCGTCAGCGTCGCGCCGCCGCCCTGCGCGCCGCCAGGCTGGGTGACGACGACGGGCTCGCGGAAGCAGCGGTTGAGATCGTCGACCAGGAGCCAAGCGCGCCGATAGGACATATCGAGCGAGCGGCCAGCCTGCGAAATCGAGCCGGTCTTGCCGATGGCTTCGAGCAGCCGAATCTTGCCGGGGCCGAGCGCACGGTCGGCGCCGAAATCGACCCGCACCGTCAGCCGCACCGTGTCCATTACGCACCTCGCACCAAGTCGGCTCGCCACCAACCGGCGAACGGTGGTCAGCCTAGCATAATCGGGTGCTCTCGGCCGCCTTTAGAGCGGGGCCACGGCGGCGCCGTGCGGCAGCGCCGCCAGCGCGGAGATCAGGCAGGCGAGGCTTGCGGTGCGCAGCGCGACAAAGGGCTTGCCGAGTTGCGCGCAGGCGCGCTTGAGCGCCGCCACCGCATCGTGACTGACGCAATCGACCGGGAACACAGCAAGATCGGCGCGGCTTACCAATCCCGGAAGCAGCGCCGCGTTCTGTTCGAGCCCGCCATCGTGATGCAGAAAGCGGCCGTTGGCGCGCTCCACGAAAGTCTTCAATTGCGGCGTGAGGCGGGCGCGACCGCCGACATAAAGGACCGCCAGGCCTTTGAGGTCGAGCCCTTCGCCACCTTGTGGCTCGTCCTGCTGCAACAGCGCCGCGATCTGGATTTCCAGGGCGGCAAGCTCGGCACGAAGCGCTCCGCATTCCCGCTCGGCAACCGCGAGCACGCCGCGCGCAGCATCGCGCTCCTCGGCCAGATCGGCGACACGCTGCTCGAGCCGATGACGGCGCGCGCGTTCGTCGTTGAGATGAGCGTCGCGCTCGGCAATGCCGGCTGCAAACTCAATCTGGGCATTCTCCGCGACCGGGACGCGGTCGGTTTTCGCCTGCGCGAGGGCTGCGGTAAGACGGCGGATCGTCTCGTCACGCGTCGTGAAGCCGTCGCGCAGGTGGCGCTGCTGGCGTTCGAGCTTGGCGCCCAACGCGGCATTCTCAGCCTCAAGCGCGCACAATCGCCGAATGTCGGCACGGTTCGCGGCGCCGACGAGATGCGACAGCATGTGCACCTCGCCGAAGGCCCTCTTCACCATGACGTCGCTGGTCATCGGATGGGTCAGCAGCGCCCAATAGGCGCCGGGCACATCGCCGCGACGCCTCGCGTCCTGCCACAGCAGAGCGACCGCATCTGTACTCTTCGCCTTGGCAAATTGATCGAGCGCGACGCCATGGCGTCGATCGAGCGTCTTCTGCAGATGCTTGCCGCCCGCATGCGGCCGTGCCGCAAGCAGAACGCCCATCATGTGCAGATCATGGTCGTCGGCCGCGTCGGCGCCGGCGACCTTGAGGCGGATCAGCAGTCGGCGCAGCTCCGCGCTCGTCAGGCAGGTGCCGATGATAGAGCAATGCAGACTGGTATGCAGGTCCCAGATCCGGGTGCGCTGCTTGGGCGCCGCCCCAAGCTTGACCGTCACGCGCTCGGCGAAATCGGCACGCGGACGCAGCGTGGCAATGTCAGCGACCGATGCGCGCTTCGCCGCATCCTGCTGCAAGGCCGAAATATCGATCGCCGGGATTGGTGCGGAAGACGACATCGCTTTCGTTATATTCATCTGGATATAACGAATGTGGCACAACTCGCGCCGGATGAAAAGGGCCTCGCGGCCCGGCTTCCGCCGGACACACCTCTCTGGTGCCGGTCGATATCACGGCCTAAGCTTTCGTCGCGATTTTGACACGACTTCGGCGCAGTCTCGCGCGACGGGCGAAACGGAGGCACATCATGGGTCTATTGGACAGTCTGAAAGGCGCGTTGGGCGCGGTCGAAAGCTCGGCGCTCCCGGCCATGATCAATACGGTGCTGGCGCAAACGCAATATCATGATTTGCCCGGGCTCGTGGCCGCTCTGGAGAAAGGCGGCCTCGGCCCGCAAGTGCAATCCTGGCTCGGCAACGGCGCCAACATGCCGGTCTCCGAGGAACAATTGAAAGCCGTTCTTGGCAACGCGCAGGTTCAGGAACTGGCGCGTCACGCTGGCCTTCCGGTCGATGAGATCCTGAAGCTGCTGGCGCAGTACCTGCCCGAAATCGTCGACAAAGCGAGCCCCAACGGCAAGCTGCAGGCGGCGTAATCGGGCGCCGGAGGCGCTGCTTCCAGTCAACGAAAGATCTACAGGAGAGGAAAATGAAGACGATCGCCATTGTGCTTGCTTCGTTTTGCCTCGTCGGCGCAGCCGTCGCCGACGATAGCTGCGCGGTTCAGGCCACCGGCAAAAATCTGCACGGTGCTGCGCTGACGAGTTTTGCCAAGAAGTGCTGCGCCGATCAGGCCAAGGCGCAAAATCTGCACGGCGCGGCGCAGACGAGCTTCACCAAGAAGTGCCTGTCCGACGCCGGCGTGTCCTGAACGTCAGCGCCGCGACGTTACCGGAACAAGAAACAGCAACGGCCGCCGCGTCGGCAGCCGTTTTGCGCGACTTTTGTTGCATGGTGGGCGGTACAGGATTTGAACCTGTGACCCCTTCCATGTCAAGGAAGTGCTCTCCCACTGAGCTAACCGCCCGGGCCACGCGCCGGATGTAACGTTGCAGCGCCCGCGTGGTCAAGCCTGCGCGGCCTTACGTGTCAAAAAGCGGCGCGGCGCGACGCACCGTGCCGGAAAAACGCGGCGGAATCAGAATTTCACCCGGTCGGCGCCCTTGAGACTGAGCATTTTGCGCGCCTCATCCGGCGTCGCCACCTCGTTGCCGAGTTCCTCGACGATGCGGCGGATTTTCGCCACCTGCTCGGCGTTGCTCTTGGCGAGCTTGCCCGGGCCGATATAGAGCGAATCCTCGAGACCGACCCGGACATTGCCGCCCATCATCGAGGCCACGGTGCAGAAATTCATCTGATGGCGGCCGCCCGCCAGCACCGACCAAAGATAGTCGCCGCCGAACAGCCGATCGGCCGTGCGCTTCATGAACAACAGATTGTCGAGGTCGGGGCCGATGCCGCCGAGGATGCCGAAGATGAGCTGCAGGAACACCGGCGGCTTGAACAGGCCGCGGTCGATGCAATGCGCCAGATTGTAGAGGTGGCCGGTGTCGTAGCACTCGTGCTCGAATTTCACGCCGTGGCCTTCGCCGAGCGTGCGGTAGATCTTCTCGATGTCGCGAAACGTATTCGGGAAAATATAGGCGTCCGAATTGGTCAGATAGCTTTCCTCCCAATCGTATTTCCATGTCTTGTAGCGCCGCGCCATCGGGTAGAGCGCGAAATTCATCGAACCCATATTAAGCGAGCACATTTCCGGCGACAGCGTCGTTGCCGCCGAGATACGCTGCTCGACCGTCATCGTTACGGCGCCGCCGGTCGTGATGTTGACCACGGCATCGCACGCCTGCTTGATGCGCGGCAGAAATTGCATGAAGACGGCGGGGTCGGGCGAGGGTCGACCATCCTTCGGATCGCGCGCATGCAAATGCAGGATCGCGGCGCCGGCCTTGGCGGCATCGACCGCCTGGGTCGCGATCTGGTCCGGCGTAATCGGCAGCGCGTCAGACATCGTCGGGGTGTGGATCGAGCCGGTGATCGCGCAACTGATGATGACCTTCGCCATGGTTCGTTTCTCCCTGTCGCCCTTTTGCAGCGATCTTGATGTGCCTGCGCGGTGATGGTCTCGTCAAGGACGATGAACGAGCCCGCTATTCGTGCCGATGCCCGTCCGGCATGATGGCGGCATCGAAGGACGCGCCGTCGAGCTTGGCGTCAGTGAGGATGGCGGTGTTGAGGTTGGCGCCCTCGAAATTGGCGCCGGTGAGATCGGCGCCGTGGAGATTGGCGCCGGTGAGATCGACGCCGGCGAGCTTGGCGCCGTGCAGATCGGCGCCGGTGAGGTCGGCCTCGACCATGTCGGACATCGTGAAATCGATGCCGCCGAGCTTCATGTCGCGCAGATTCTGGCCGTCGAGCTTGACGCCGCGCATGTCGGCACCGGCGAGCTTGGCGTCGGCGAGCCGCGCTTCGCGCAGATCGGCGCCGGAAAGGATTGCACCCTGCAGGTCGGCTTGGTTGAGACGCGCCCGGCCAAGATGCGCGCCGTCAAGCTTCGTGCCGACGAGCTTGGCGCTCGACAGATCGGCCTCATAGAGCAAGGCACCGGTGAGCACTGCCTTGCTGAAATCCGCCCATTTGGCGTCAACCAGGTTGAGATTGGCCTTGTCGAGCGTGGCGCCGCTGAAATCGGTGTGTTGCAGCGTAGCGCGAAACAGGCTCGTACCGTCGAGATTGGCATTCTTCAGCACGGCGCCGTCGAGCTTGGCGCGTTTGAGCTCGCGACCGTGCAGGTCGGCGCGCGTGAGATCGCAGCCGGCACAATTCGTGGTGCTGCCGGCGATAAAGGCGCCGACGTCGTCCGCGAACGCCCCACCGGCTGCCATCAGCACAGCCAGCGCCATGCCGAAGCCCCGGTACGGCGCGTCGATCCAGCCACAGCGATTGCCCATGCGTCGTTCAACTCCGTCTCGTGCCACATTAGTGCCACGACGCCCGACCTGCTACTGCGCGACACGCTCGTAAGGTCGCAGCGAATCCACTAAGCTCATCAATTCGCTCTTGCCGTTGCTCGCGTTTTGGCACGGCAACGACCTGCAATGAGGGAATGCGAAAGCCCATGAAGACCATCGTTTTGGTTGCCGCGAGCGTCCTGATCGGCGTCACCGGCGCGGCGGCGCAGAGCCTCGATGACCTCAAGAACGACGGCAAGAATACCGACAACGTTTTGACCTATGGCATGGGCTACGCGCAGCATCGCTACAGCGCGCTCAATCAGGTCAACACCAACACGGTGAAACGGCTGGTGCCGATCTGGAGCTACACGCTGGACAATTCCTGGGGCGAGCAGTCGCAACCGATCGTCTATGACGGCGTGATGTATGTGACCAATGCGCGCGAGACGGTGGCAATCGACGTCGGTACTGGCAAGCAGGTCTGGAAAGTCGCGCTCGACTGGCCGCCGGAGACACCGCGCGTCGTTTGCTGCGGCGTCTCCAACAAAGGTGCGGCGATCTACAACGGCAAAGTGTTCCGCGGCACGCTCGACGCCCATGTCGTGGCCTACGACGCCAAGACCGGCAAAGAAATCTGGAACCAGAAGGCTGCCGAGTGGAAAGACGGTTATTCGATCACCGCGGCGCCGGTCATCGCCAACGGCGTGCTGATGACCGGAATTTCCGGAGCCGAGTTCGGCATTCGTGGCTTCATCGACGGCTGGGATCCGGACACCGGAAACCATCTGTGGCGCCGTTACACCATCCCGGCGCGCGGCGAATCCGGCAACGAAACCTGGCCGCAGAACAACGACGCCTGGCAACACGGCGGCGGCTCGACCTGGGTCCCCGGCACCTACGATCCCGATCTCGACATCAGCTACTGGGGCATCGGCAATCCGGCGCCGTGGGCGTCCGAGCAACGGCCGGGCGACAACCTGTTCACATCCTCGGTGCTCGCGATCAAGCCGAAGACCGGCGAGATCGTGTGGCACTACCAATTCACGCCGAACGACGCCTACGACTACGACGCCTGCTGGGAGCTGATCCTAGCCGACATCAATGTCGACGGCAGGCCGCGCAAGGTCGTGATGCAGCTCAATCGCAATGGCTTTCTCTATGTGCTCGACCGCACCAACGGCCAGTTGCTGCGGGCCAATCCCTACGAGCGCGTCAATTGGGCGAGCAGGATCGACATGAGAACCGGACGGCCGGTCGAGACCGACATCGCTCGCGATCTGCGCAACGGCAAGGCGATCGATCTGTGGCCGAGCACGACTGGCGGCAAGAACTGGCCGCACGCCGCCTACGATCCGACGACTGGTCTCCTCTACGCCAACACAATCCATCAGACGCGGCTCTACCAGCATCTCGAAGTGAAACCCTACGTCGCCGGCGAGCGCTACACGTTCGTCGAGAACACGCCGATCATCCTGCCGCCAGGCGATCCGATCGGCCATATCGATGCCATCGATCCACTCACCGCGCAGCAGAAGTGGCGCGTACCGCTGCTCGATTTCCAGATTTGGTCGGCAATGCTGGCTACCGGGGGCGGCCTTCTCTTCACCGGCAAGGAAACCGGCGAGTTCATCGCGCTCGACGAGGCGACCGGCCGCCAATTGTGGCAGTTCCAGACCGGATCGGGGATCAACGCCATGCCGATCACCTATACGCATAACGGCCGGCAATATGTCACCGTCCTGTCAGGCATCGGCGGGCTCTATTGGAACGTGCAGCGAAGCCGGCTGCAGAAGCTCATCGAACCTGGCGGATCGGTGTGGACATTCGCCTTGTTCGAGGACTGATCGCGCAGCGCATGAGACTTTCGGTGTTGGCACTCGCCGTCGCGTTCGGCGCGGCGCCCGTGGCGGCTCAGACCTCATTTCCTCCGGAGCAGATTCGCACCGGCGCCGAAATATTCTCCCGCAATTGCTCGCCTTGCCATGGGCCACACATGCGCGACCCGGAAGCGGCATTCGATTTGCGGCAATTTCCCCATGACCGGCACGACCGCTTCGTCAATTCAGTCACGCACGGCAAGGGTCAGATGCCCGCCTGGGGCGACATGTTGAAGGCACCCGATATCGAAGCGCTCTGGGCCTACGTGGTGGCGGGTGAGCAATGAGCGAGACGACGATGAGCCCGCGCTATGACGCCGCCGACAACAGCTGCACCGCCGAGCAGATCAGTTCCGGCAGGTTATGGGCGTCGAGTTTCTGCTTGAGCTGCGAACAGACATTCACAACAGTCTTGTAGCTGACATTGAGCTCCTCGGCGATGCGGCCATAGGGCTTGCCTTCGGCCAGGAGCGACAAGGTCTGCAGTTCACGCTGGGTGAGATCGGCGAGCGGATTTTGCCGCGCCGGCGTGTGTACCAAGGCGACCTTCATGGCGAGATCGTTGCTCAGATAAGGTGTGCCGGAGCGCACTTTCTCGAAGGCCTTCATCAATTCCGCCGAAGCGGTGTCCTTGAGGACGTAGCCGGTGGCGCCGGCCTCGAGCGCGCGCGCCACGATGATGGGATCGCTGTGCATGCTGAAGACGAGGATGCGGACGTTCGGATCGTGGGCGCGCATACGCCGAATCAATGCCAGGCCGCTGAGGCCGCTCCCTTGCATCGCCAGATCGACGATCACCACGTCCGGGCGATGCCGGCGACAGAGCCGGTAGCCGGTCGCAACATCGCGCGCTTCGCGCACGTCGGCAACGCCGGCATCCTCCAGCATGCGCCGGCAGCCTTGCAGCACGATGGGGTGGTCATCGATGACGAGAACGCTGGTCACAAACGTCGCTCCGCGGTGTCGATCGCCGCGGCGATCCGCGGTTCGTTGAGGGGGATGACAATGCGAACGGCGGTGCCGCGGCCAGGCGCACTGTCGACAACGAAAGTTCCGCCCAGTCCTTCGACGCGCTCCTGCATGCCACGGGTGCCGAAGCCGGAAGGCTGCCCGTTGGTCATGCCGCGCCCGTCGTCACGCACGGAAAGCACCAGCGCGCCATCGGCCGCTTCGCGCAGCTCCACCGTGACTGCCTTCGGTTGCGCGTGACGGATCGCATTGGTGAGGCTCTCCTGCACGCAACGATAGATCGTGAGGTCGACCGAGTCGCCGTAGCCCGCCTTGAGTTTATTGTCGGCCGCAAAGGAGAAGGCGATCCGCGGCTGCTGGCGTGCGCGCTCCAGGACCAGTTCGCGGAGAATTTCCGCAAGCGGTACGTGGCCGAGCGCCATCGGCCGCAGCCGGTCGAGCATGCTGCGATTGATCGCCTGCAGATGGTCGATGATGCCGAGAATATCCTGGGTGCGGTCGACGATGCTGCGCTTCGCGTCATCCGGCAGGGAGCCGGCCGCACCGATGATGGACGAAGCATTGGCCTTGAGCCCGAACAGACAGGGCCCGACTTCGTCATGCAGTTCGAGCGCGGTGCGCCGGCGCTCGTCGTCCTGTGCCGTGATCAGGCGCCGATTGAGCTTGGCATTCTCGCCGCGCACGGTCTCGAGCGCAAGCGCCAGCGCATTGAAGCGTTCGGCGAGCGCCGCGAGTTCCCGCGCTTGTGGTTGCGGCAACCGCACGCCGTAGCTCCGCCGCTCGAGATCGGCGAGCCCGCGTGCCAGCACGGTGAGCGGATCGAGCACGCGGCCGAACAAGAGATACAAAATGCCGATCATCGCCACATTGAGCACGCAGGCGACCGTGCCAAGCGTGACGGCATTCTCCCAAACCTCGGCTATTTCATCCGCCGGCTCACCGACGATTTCGACATTCCCGATCCGCGCGCCATCGACCACAACCGGGACTTCGTGGGTCGCAAAAGGCGAGGCGACAAGTGCGCTGAACCAGGCTGGCGCCGGTTCGCGCGTCTCGCCGTGCCGGCCGCTGTCGGATGGTGCGGGCGCCGCGACCGGAACACCCGCTGCGTCGGTCACGACGACGCGGACATGGCGGATCGAGCGCAGCTGCGCCGGCAGGGCCGACAGGAACTGCTGCGCCGACGCCTGCTGCTGCGCAAGATGCAGCGCATCGCCGACCAGGAATTCGGCAAGCCGCATCGATGCTGCGACCTCAACGCGGGTCTGCGCGCGCGCGCGCAAAATCGTGATCCCGCCGCCGACGAGGACCGCGAACAGATCGATCACCGCGAAGACCGTCAGGAGTTGCACTCGCAGCGAGCGCGCGTGCCAGAACCGCTGCCAGGCCCGCCAAGGCGGGGCGCCGAACGGCATCGTCCCAACAAATCTGTCCGTTTGCGCGCTGATGACCAACCTCCCCGATCTTCTTGGCCCAATGTTAATCCATGAGCCACCCTGCGGTCACGCTGCCCTGCCGAATTTGCGGTTCAGCACCGGGCTGAATTCAACTAGCATGAATTAACGATCGGCGCCCGCCAGGGTGCCGAGAC
>Ga0335079_10009477_pt1 | contig 11093 bp, 9 predicted proteins | sample Lox_Sample_33_FD_206719 | JGI IMG/M metagenome (GOLD analysis project Ga0335079, IMG submission 206719) | Soil microbial communities from Loxahatchee National Wildlife Refuge, Florida, United States - Lox_Sample_3.3 | ecosystem: Environmental > Terrestrial > Soil > Wetlands | place: USA: Florida... | reverse complement strand
CCAATCCGATGGCGGTCCAGGAAGATAATTCATTTAGAGACTGATGCCCCCATTTCTTGCACATCCCAAGAGTGCGAAGGAATGGGGGCAAGCAGTAGCGTATCGATGATACAGTGCTCCGCGACCTAACGGACCTGCTCAAAGTTAGAAGTTCCTGAGCAAGCCCACGGGGACGTTGGCAACTGCGTCCAGCGCTCAGAACCACTGTTCCCCAATTCGCCGTATTCATCTGATTGTGACAAATGTTTCCCCCTCGACAGGTGCCGCGGGCTACGAGGATTTCGCCCTGATCCGACGGTAAGAACCATCGGAAAAACGCTCAAATACTTGCCAGACCTCGGTATTTCCCACGCGCACCAACCCGTCAAACTCCCACCCTTTCTCTGGATCAGGCCCGAACCACACATCACCGATACGCTTGGAGCTCGCATCAAGGATACTGACAATCCAGTCCTTCCTTCCGTGAAACTCGTTCAGCGCAACATCACATTCAGGAGGGACATGCATTCCAAGCTGATTCAGCAACTTTTGTTTGATCTCAGTCCGGAGGTCTTTCCAAGGGATAAATCCCTCTTGAGGACTAACGATTGTTATTCCTGCTGGCCTCGCATCGACCGGGCCCCAGCGGACCTTCTGCCGCTCAGGCTCCGCTCGGCGTCCCGTGTGGGATAAGCCGAAACGTATTAGCTCGTCCGCGCTCAACAATTCATACCCAGCGAGCTTTAAGCCCCGATTTATCGTTCTTGGCTTGGTCTCGTGCAGACCTCGAATGAACGTCGATAGCAAGTTTTCCCTTGAAGGCCTTCTTCCCATCTCATATCGGCGCAGTACCTGGGTCGAATCGTGTTGTTTGCCGAGAGCTACCATAACCTCTTTCCGATCCATTCCTTTCCTCTCTCGCAATTCGCGCAGATAACGCCCAAGCTCATTGCTGCCGGGAGAGCTTCTTTTTCCAGCCGATGGTTTTCTCATCTCGAATAAAACGGACACCGAAGCCAAACGTTACGAAGGCAGACTTCTATATCATCTAATGATAGTGCTCTGCGTGCTGCCCGCCAATAGCTCCTCTTGCGGTCCTTTTGCGGTCCTACCGTGGTTGCCGAGCGTTCGCCCGACGTGGCGTAGATTTGGTTTAGCGGAACACTCAGATGGATAGGGTTTTGGTTCTCGATAACGAGCGACTTCACGCCGAGGAAATAGCGGAGTGCCTTCGTTCGCGAAACATGGAGGTGACAATATGCGATACATTGCGACACGCAGAACGTATGCTGCGTCACTGCAACACAAGCGTTGTGTTGATTGTGATTAACGTGTCCGACAGCAGACGGCCTTGGGGGCGCATTATACGCAAACTGCAGGAGGTTTGCTTCCAGCACTGCAGCCCCAATTCTCCTGCGTTATTATGCGTTTCCCGAATTCAACGGGAGCCACAATTCGAACTATATCTTGAACAGGCGGGAGCTCGACTTGTTTATGAGAGCTAGCCTAAAACCCGTTCTCTATCGAGTCGATGCTCTACTGGCCGAACGCCGCTCATTGAAATCGCTGGGCCCGCATTTCAGAATAGTGCACTGGTTTAGAAAGCCAGGCACCGACTGCGCTCCAGGAGAGGAGGTCGCTGTGGTGTACTTGGTTCACCGCGGTCGTGAAACCGTTGTCCCTCTTCCGGTTACCTTACTGATCGTTTTTGACTTTCTGGCCAACCATTCGCGTCTGCCACAAAGTGCTCCCCAGATCGCGATGGCGATACACAGTGATCCGTTCTACATACGACACGGGGCCAACGCGAATGGGACCGCCAAGCTCACGCGCACCATCAACAAGTCGGCCGTAAAAGAGTGTGTAAAGCGAATCCGGCAAACTCTCGGCCGCGTCTTCCCAGCGGCGGGACTCGCGCTCGACCCCGTCGTGGTTCTAGCCTCTGAAGAAACAGCCACAAACCAAGTAGGCTACAGACTGCGAGCCACCGTCGAATGGCTGCATGTCGATCATCCAGATCCGAGTTCACATTGATGATCTGCCACAAATCCGAGCCGCGCCTCCTGGTGAGACCACTTCACAGCTCGATTCGGAGTATTCTCCAAGTTCAGCCGTTTCCGTTTTCGTGGGATTTTCAGAACCCGCTCATGAGACCGCCGAACCCAAACAGAAATGGTCGGCCAAGCAAGAATGGAGGAGCATCTTTGGAACCACATTCCCAGACTGATGACACGCCACAGTCCCGAAACATACTCGAGGGACAGCTGCGGGAAGCCTATGGCCGGGTGGTCTACTCCCATAAGACCCACCAGAAATGTGCAGATATTTTACTAAGCAACCTATCTCGTAGACACCGGATTGAATGCTCGCCTCCTGCAGTTTCGTTAGTGTTCTAAACCACTGCAGCGAAGCGTCCGAAACGCTTTCGAATGCCAAGCACCGACTGTATGCCCGGTGAGGAAATCGTTGCCGTCTTCTTGATTTATCGCGGGCGAGAATACCATCTCAGGCTATCGCTTGCGCCCTTAGACTCCTTTTCGATTTCCTTGCTCGCCATAGGCGTCTTCCGCAAAGTGCCCGGGGCAGTCCATTACACGACGTGTGCCGCGATCAGCGGTGAAAGTTACATCGAACGATTGAAAAGATGTATGACGCATTCAACGAGGCTGGACTGCAGGTTCACCCCGAAAATGTTCTCCTCAAACTTGAGACTGCTGGGAATTAAACTACGTATCAGCTCAAGACGAACTGTGCCTGGATACATATCGACCTCGCGTCTCGCGGTTGCCAACCAGTATGGCGTTGAGTGTTGCATCTGACGTTGCTGTCGGGAGCTGCCTAGTTAGTCGTTCTTCCTAAGATCGTTATTGACTGATTCATATCCACGTCAGTCAGGAATTCAATAAGTCCTTCGATTCGAACCGCCTTGAGAAGGCCTCGCTCTCGGAAGTAGTGGGTGCAGACCCCGATCGGCTCGGCGTCCGTCGGGGACCAAACCCTTCCCTCGCCACGCCTCTTCCACCAAAAGCAGGCACCGCTTATACCGCGCGGATCCACGCCGACAATCTTGTCATCCCACGGAAACAAAAAGTGCCTCGCCGCGTCGTAATCTCTAAGGGCAGGATTTGTCGGGCACTCGATTAGCGCCCAGACCGACTGCGGTAGAAGAGCTTTCGCCTGCCGACTGAGCGTGACCGTGCGCGCAAAAGGCCATCCGAGTATACAAGCTGCCCCCCTTTGCGGAGTTCTTGCCTTTCTCCTTATCCTATGAAAGCGGACTCGGGCCCACCTCTCATCGTCCATGTCAGGCTCAATAAGGGAAAGGTCGTCTTTTTGCCAGAGAAGAACCCTGTGAAACCTGAGATCCTCCGGGACCTGTACCGCTGGCTGGCCGGCCAAGTACTCATTCACCGTGGCTCTTTGGATCGTGGGACTTTTCCGGCGCAAGAAGCGAACGCTTTGTAGGCTCACGTCGGGGCGGCCCGGCAAGACAAAATTATGCTTTGCCGAGACGACGTATTTCTTCCCTCTCCACTCGATCCCTGAACCGCTTCCGATACCCTGATCCGGTCCCAGCAAGATACCGATCAGGTGCCAGAAAACCGTCTCCTCTATCGCATCCGCTGATCGCTGGTCGAGCGTGCTTGGTAAGCTTAGTCTCTTCTTGAGTGTACTCACTAGGGCTGCCGTTAATACAGCGATTCGCGCAGTTGTTTCTCGTCGGTACTTCCTTTTTTGAGACTTCGCAGCGCGAAGCAAGGTGATTCCTCTCGCAATCTACCAATCCGTATTGGTGCGTCAAGGTGTGGAAGTATCGATTGAATTTCTAGTAAAAACGAGAAGAGGGATTATCAGAATGCTGAGACCGCTACAGAATCGTCTACGTCGCTGTAGACGGAAAACCAGAAATGCGTGTTATCTGTTAGAAAACAATGGTCGGGGAGAGAGGATTTGAACCTCCGACCCCCTGGTCCCGAACCAGGTGCTCTACCAGGCTGAGCCACTCCCCGACACGTACGTCACCCGCGCGGAATCTTCGGAAGGGAGCGCAGGCACGAAGCAGTCCAAAGCCACATGCGTTCACACCAACTGGGCCGCTTCTGCACAGGATTATAGCATTCTGCGAACTTTCTCCCGACGTCGTCCGCGCGGAACCCGCCTGACGTCAGCCGCGTAACCTCAGTCCAAAAGCGCCTTTGACCGGCCCTGACTCGGCACCATCCTCGTCCACTTCTGGCGATTCCGCTTTCCGCTACAATGCCTTTGCGTATTAAATCGATTCCATAATGATCGCGTTTCGCGCATCCCGCCTCTATACGCCCGTGCAGCAGGTCGCGCATCCGATTCTCTTGGTGGAGCTAGGACTCATCGCCGAGATTCGCGCCCAGTCGACGACGGCCGTTCCGCCAAACACACAAACCGTAGACCTGGGCGACGCCATTCTGGTGCCGGGATATGTAGATCTACACATTCATGGCGCCGTCGGTCACGACGTAATGAGTGCAGATGCTGCGGGCCTGGCAGCGGTCGAGCATTTCCTGGCCACGCATGGGACAACCACCTACTATCCCACCACCGTCACCGCTCCTCTCGACGAGACTCTCAAGGCGCTCGAGCGGCTCGCAACGGCGATCGAAGATGCCCGCAGCCGTGTTCCGTCTGGCCGTGCGCGGCCCGCAGGCATTCATCTGGAAGGGCCGTTTCTCAGCCACGCCTGTCGCGGGGTGCACCCGCAAAAAGATCTTCTGACGCCCAGCCTCCAGATCTTTGACCGGATGTGGGAGGCAGCCCAGGGCCAGGTTCGTTTCCTCACAATCGCTCCCGAATTGCCTGGCGCGCTCGAGGTCATCGCCGAGGCGTCGCGCCGAGGCGTGTGCGTCAGCCTGGGGCACTCCGATGCTGATCTTGAGGCAACGCAGGCCGCCGTCGAAGCCGGAGCGCGGCATGCTACTCATACCTTCAATGCCATGCGGCCGCTGCATCATCGCGACCCGGGCATTATCGGGCAGGTGCTGACCGACAATCGCCTGTCGGCTGACATCATCGCCGATGGCATTCATCTTTCTCCCGCAATCGTGCGCTTATTCCTCGATTGCAAGAAGGCGGACTCGGCTGTGCTCATCAGCGACGCCACCGCAGCCACCGGCATGCCGGACGGCCTTTACCGGCTGGGTACACTTGAAGTCGAGGTAAAGGGCGGCCGTTGTCTGGTCGATGGCAAGCTGGCGGGCAGCGTCCTGACCCTGGATCGCGCCGTGCGCAATGTGATGATCTTCGCCGACTGGGACCTTGAGCAGGCAGTACGTCTTGCGACGCTGAACCCGGCGCAGGTTGCGGGACTACCGGATCGCGGCACATTGCAACCGGGCGCTGCTGCCGATTTCGTTGCCCTCGACGCCGAGGGCATGGTCAGGAATGTCTACGTTGGAGGCGTCCCGGTCTGATGCCGATGCCGTGAGGAGAGAGGATGGCCGATAAAGGCGGATTCCCCCATTACATGTTGAAAGAGATCTTCGAGCAGCCGCAGGGCTTGCGCGACACCATCGCGCCGCGCGTGTCGCTTCAAGACGGCGTCGTCAAGCTAGACGAAATCCGCATCGGTACCGAGGAGTTGCGCGGCTTGCGGCGCATCAACATCGTGGCTTCTGGAACCAGCCGTCATGCTGGCATGGTCGGCCAGTACATGATTCAGGAACTGCTCAACCTGCCGGTGGATGTCGATTACGCCAGTGAATTCGAGTATCGCAATCCTTTGATTGGACCAGGCGAACTCACCATTGTGATCACGCAGTCCGGCGAAACCGCTGATACCACTGCGGCCCAGCGGGAGGCTAAAGCCAAGGGCTCCCATACGATTGCCATTTCGAACGTGGTGGATTCCACAATTGCGCGCGAAGCCGACGGCGTCCTTTATACGCATGCAGGGCCGGAGGTCAGCATTGCTTCCACCAAAGCCTTTACTGCCCAGATGGCGGTGCTTTATCTTTTCGCCCTTTATCTGGGTCAGGTGCGCGGGAAATTCACTCGCGAGCAACGCAGGCAGCACCTCGCCGAGTTGATGGACCTCCCCGGCAAAGTAGAGACGGTTCTGAACTCAGTGCCCGCCTGTCAACAGTTGGCGGAAGAGTTCTTTGAGGTTGGCGACTTTCTTTTTCTCGGTCGCGCCATTCATTACCCGGTCGCTATGGATGGCGCGCTGAAGCTGAAAGAAGTCTCCTACATTCATGCCGAAGGGTATCCCACCGGCGAAACCAAACACGGCCCCAACGCCCTTATCGACGAGAACCTGCCGGTCGTGATTCTGGCTACTTGCGACAAAAACGATCCCGGGTCTGTGCTGCGCTATGACAAGAATTTGGCCAACATAAAGGGATTTAAGCAACAGTCGGCAAAGGTGATTGCGATTGCTTCAGACGGCGATGCCATCCTGCCCAGGCTTGTGGACCACACCATCTTCGTTCCCCGAACGCCGGAATTGCTCGCGCCCATCCTCGAGATTGTGCCCTTGCAATTGTTCGCCTATGAGATGGCGGTGAAGAAGGGCCTGGATGTGGACCACCCGCGAAACCTGGTGAAGTCAGTCACCCGAGAGTGAGAATGAAAGCGAGGAACTAGTTGGGCTGGCGATCTTTGCCCGCCGCCAGGCACTGCAGCAGGGCCGCATCGGCTGCGACCTGGAATTTCTCAGCTGCGGCAAGCCCTACCGTCGACGCATCCTGCGACAGCTTCTGGCGGATGCTCTCCCTCAGGTTCTCACCCTCTTCAGATTCGTTGGTCATCACCTGCACGTAAAACCACAGAAAGTGCCGCATCTGGTCGAGCGACGTCTTCAGTACTTGCAGCGATTCCATCTCGGGCAGTTGAGTGAGCGCCTCCGTCAGTTCCGGGTCGCTGGGAGCCTCCATCGCCGCACAGTTCAACTCTCGCTGAATAGCACGCAAATCCTCGGTCACACGCTGAATGCGCAAATGAAGGTCATCAAGGCAGTGGTCTTTTTCCATGTCCAGCTTCTTCCCGTGAAAGCCAGGCTCAACATCTCACCCGAAGTCTGTTGCGAATAGATGTCCCACGGGCATGCGCTTTGGTAATTCTGGCCGGTTCGGCGGGATGAGAGGGAACGTCGAAGCAAATCGGGACCGGCCTTGGCCTAAAGGCCTTTACTGGCACGGATTTCGGGGACTTCTACTACACGCACGCCCTGCCCCGGATTCTCGACACCGCGCACTAGGGCAGTGACCATCTGTGCGTGCGTGACCAACCCCAGCCGTCGCGCGCCCACGCGGGTTGCGGGAAGTCTCTCCATGAGCCAGTAGAACGGCACAAGCGTGTAAGGCCAGCGGTGCCCGGGGCCGGTCACATACCATGGCCGCAGAATCGTTGCATTGAGGTCGCTTTGGCGCAGAATGGCCTCGCACTCCATTCTCACTCGGACATAGGCCTTCATGATGGGTGCAGGGTGGGCCACACTCAGATAAACGAAATGGCGAATGCCAGACTGGGCCGCCGCATGCACCGCCTCTGTGGCTGAAACCAGGTCTACGCTGCGGAACTCCGCGGCTTTTGCGGGGCTGGGATGAGACACGCCCACGAGTTGGACAAACGTGTCGGCCGGCGCAATCTGGTCAGCGTAAGACTTGCCGTCCAGAGCATTCCCCGCTATTGGAGTGCAGCCCGGCGGCAGCTTGCCCTCCGAACCGGCGCGGACCAGAGCTTGCACCTTGTGCCCGCGCTTCAACAAAGACGCGATCATAGGCCGGCCCAGGTATCCCGTGCCGCCCGTGACGAATACGCAGCGCTCCTCTGGTTTCATGGCGTTCTTATCGAATCCCTATCAAGTACGCAGGGAATGGCGAGATGGATTTCGCGGATCAAGATTACTCAGGCCGCCGGGAACTCACCTTCCCAGCGCGCGATGACGACCGTGGCCAGGCAATTCCCGATGACGTTGACGGTGGTCCGGCCCATGTCCATTAGCTGATCGATGCCGAGGAGAATGAAAATTGGTTCCGTCGGCAGGCCGACGGTCCCGGCGGTTGCCAGCAGGATCACGATGGATGCGCGCGAAACTCCGGCCACGCCCTTGCTGGTGAGCATGAGCACCAGCATGATGTAAAGCTGGTGTCCCAGGCTGAGATGCAATCCCGAGGCTTGGGCTACAAAGATCGCCGCCAGCGAAAGATAAAGTGTGGAACCGTCGAGATTGAAGCTGTAGCCGGTCGGCATTACGAATGCCACGATCGGCCGCGGGACGCCCAGTGCTTCCATGTGTTCCATCGCCCGCGGCAGCGCCGCCTCAGAGCTCGCCGTCCCGAAGGCGATCGAAGCGGGCTCCGCGAGGGCTCGCAGAAATCTTCGAAGCGGAACCCTCGCCATAAGGGCAATAGGCAGCAACACAAGCAGCAGAAAGATGGCGAGTGCGGCATACAAAGTAAGCAGAAGCCTGGCCAGGTTGCCCAGAATGCCTGCGCCGCTCGATGCAATCGTATAGGCAATGGCGCCTAACACACCTAGCGGGGCGAAAAGCATGACGATGTTGGTGAATTTGAACATCACCTCCGCCAGGCCCTCGGCAAAAGCAAGCACTGGCCGTCTCTTATCTTCTTTCTTTACCATCGCCAGCGCCACACCGAACAGCAAGCTAAACACAACGACCTGCAGGACCTGGTTCTCCGCGACGGACTTGGCAATGTTCTCCGGAAAGGCGTGCAGAACCGTGTCGCTGGCGGTGAGCTTCTCAACCTTGACCTCTTCGACCGGGTTCGACGGAATTTGCGCGCCCTTGCCCGCCTGGCTGAGATTGATGGCCGCCAAGCCGATGAACAGGGCCAAAGTTGTGACTAGCTCGAAGTACACAATAGCTTTGATTCCCATGCGCCCAACTTTTTTCAAGTCGGCGTGTCCGGCGATTCCGCTTACCAGCGTGGCGAAAAGCAGGGGCGCGATGATGACGCGAATCAGGCGCAGAAAAATCTGGGCCAGCAACCGCAAACTGAGCGCAAAAGCGGGGAAGTCATGGCCGATCTCTGCTCCCACCAGCATGGCAACGAAGATCCATTTCGTCAGCGAGGGACGCAAGCATGCGTAGATCGCGGTCGCGGCGAGTGCCAGCCAACGCAACGTCGGCCAGATGTACAACCAAATCTGGAGAGAGGCGCGCGAGGGATCGGCGGCAGCGAATGCTGCGACACCGGCGAGAGCCACGAAAAGCACAACCGCCGCCCAGCGCTGCATGGCGCCTGATACATTACCAGAACCGCAGCGGCGGCATACGCACGGTGAAGCAGCCGCCATCTTCGCTATAATTCCCGCGGTCCCATCAAGCCCGGAGGAGCGCTTTGTCTCTCAGCAAGATCGCTGCCGGATGGTTGCTGCTTCTTCCATGCGCCCTGCTCGCTCAGCGTGAGGCCGTGCTCAAGCAGATTGATCTGCCCCACCCGTATTACTACCGCGAGATGTATCTTCCGCAGCTCACCACCGGCCCGAGCGCGGCGGCGTGGCTGCCGGATTCGCGTTCGCTGATTTACTCTATGGCCGGTTCTCTCTGGCGGCAAGCGCTTGATTCCACTTCCGCCGAACAACTGACCGATGGCCCTGGCTACGACTACCAGCCTGACTGTTCCCGCGACGGGCGGTGGGTCGTCTACGCCTCCTATGCGAAAGATGCTGTCGAGCTCTGGGCTCTCGACCTGCAATCGAAGCGCAGCCAGCGGTTGACTTTTGGCGGCGCGGTGAATATCGAACCGCGCTTTTCTCCCGACGGCCAACGCATTGCCTTCGTTTCAACCTCTTACCACGGGCACTTTCACATTTTCATTGGAGATTTCAGCGAAGGCCACCTGAGTCATCTTCAGCGCGTGACGGGTGAAACGCGCAGCGATCTGCCACGCTACTACTACAGCCCGTTCGATCACGAGATCAGCCCAACCTGGTCGCCGGACGGCCGCGACATTCTTTTCGTATCCAACCGGGGTCACATCTATGGCACGGGCGGATTCTGGCGCATGAAAGCCGAGCCCGCGGCTGAAGCCCGCGAGATTCATTACGAAGAAACCACTTGGAAAGCGCGACCCGAGTTTGCTCCGGACGGTAAGCGCGTTGTGTATGCGTCATACCTCGGGCGTCAATGGCACCAGCTCTGGATCATGCCCGCGAATGGCGGAGATGCATTTCAGATCTCCTATGGCGAGTTCGATAACATCAATCCCCGCTGGTCGCCGGATGGAAAACTCGTCGCGTTCATCTCAAACCGCTCCGGCAACACTTCCCTCTGGACGCAGGCGATACCCGGCGGTGCTGAAAAGCAGGTCGTCATTGGAGAGAAGCACTATCTGCATCCGATGGGGCGCTTAACCATCCGCGTTCTGGATCAGGACAGCCATCCCACACCCGCTCGCATCTCGGTGACTGGCGCGGACGGTCGTGCCTACGCACCCGATGACGCCTGGATGCGCGCCGATGACAGCTTTGTCCGCGGGGAGCGGCCCTTCGAAGCGCATTACTTCCATACCAGCGGCGAGGCCGAGTTAGATGTTCCGGTGGGCCGATTCGAGATCGAGGTCACCAAGGGCTTCGATTACAAAGTGGAAAGAAGAACAGTACAGGTTGCCGGTGGCGAAACATCCATGACGATCCAGTTACGCGGGCTTCAATTGCCTGCCGTCGCCGGGTCACACTGGGTCAGTGGCGACGTTCATGTGCACATGAACTATGGAGGCGCGTATCGCGATACGCCCGCTGTCCTAGTCGGCCAAGCCGCCGCCGAGAATCTTGGCATCGTCGAAGATTTGATCGTTAACAAAGAACAGCGCATTCCTGACATCGCGTACTTTAGTTCCAATCCAGATCCTGCATCGACGCCCACCAATCTGCTATTCCATGGCCAGGAGTTCCATACCAGCTATTGGGGACACCTCGGGCTGCTGAATCTCACGCGCAATTTTCTTCTGCCCGGATATGTTGCATACCCAAGTACAGCCGCGGCGAGCCTCTTTCCTGCCAACGCGAACGTTGCTGACCTGGCCCACGGCCAGGGCGCTCTTGTGGGATACGTGCATCCTTACGATGCGTATCCTGACCCGGCGCACGATGCCGCGCTTACGCATGAGCTGCCGGTT
>Ga0335079_10009476_pt1 | contig 11095 bp, 6 predicted proteins | sample Lox_Sample_33_FD_206719 | JGI IMG/M metagenome (GOLD analysis project Ga0335079, IMG submission 206719) | Soil microbial communities from Loxahatchee National Wildlife Refuge, Florida, United States - Lox_Sample_3.3 | ecosystem: Environmental > Terrestrial > Soil > Wetlands | place: USA: Florida... | reverse complement strand
CAGGAGCTCGCGGAACGTCCGCAGGGCTTCGTTCAGGTCACCGAGGCCGACGCAGGCATTCGCATAGGCCGTGCGGTACAGCACGTTATCCGGCTCGAGGGCGAGGAGCTTGCGTACCTCGGCGAGTGCACGCGTGTGCTGCTGCCGCTGTGACAGCACGTTGACGTAGTCGTAGCGCGCCGCGTGGCACTCGGGGGCGAAGGTCAGCGCGCTCTCGAGCAGGAACTGCGCATCGTCCAGCACGTCGAGCTTCACACCGATCTGGGCCAGCAAACGCATCGCCGCGACGTCCTTGGGATGCTTGAGCAGGTACTGGCGGATGAGCTGCTCGGCCGGCGCCAGGTCCCCTTCGACGAACATGTTGGTCGCCGTAACCACCTCGGCGGGCAGACGGGCCAGCGTCTGCACGTGAGCCGCCGCGGTCGCGGCCTCATCGTTCTCGCCGAGCGCAGGCAGCAGCTCGCTCAGTGCGCGCCAGCTCGCGAAAAGAGTGTCGTTGCGGAACACGGCCTGGCGGTACGCGACGACCGCGCCTGCCGTGTCGCCCGCCGCGCGCAGGCAATGGCCGCGCTCCTGGAACAGACGCCCGTAGTCCGGATGGATTTTCTCGAAGCGCGCCAGTGTCGCGAGCGCCTCCGGGAGGCGACCGAGGTAGCGCTGACTCACCGCCAGCAGGTACAGGACATCGCGGTTCTCAGGTACCCGCGCGAGCAGCGCCTCGGCAGCCGCGAGCGCAGGTGCGAACTGCTGCTTCTGTACCAGCTCGCGCGCACGGCGTACTTCAGCTTCGATCCGTGATGGGCCGCCAGTTGCCTGCGCTGTCGTCTGCTCCATGCCCGTCCGAACCCCGCGAATCGTGCCGCCGGCACCCCGGCGGCACGGAATCCCGGCCGGCGTGACTAGCTGCCCGAGAACTTGTAGCTGAAGCTCAGACCAAAGGTCCGCGGACGATTGGTCGTCACCGCCTTGTACCACTGTCGGTAGTTCGCATACAGCTGGGCGCGCTCGTCGGTCAGGTTCTCGCCGTACGCCGTCACGATCCATGCGTCTTTCGCGATGCCGAGCGAGGCGTCGTAGGTGGTCCACGCCGGCAAGTCGTAGGCAATGGAGTTGCCCTGCAGATCGAGCGTCAGCCGGTCGGCGGTGGCAAAGGAATGCGCCTGATGCACCACGCCGGCCTGCACGAACGGATTGTAAGTGTTCCACGTCCAGTCATAGCGCACCCGCAGATTGCCCTGGAATGGCGGGGAAGCAGCGAGCGGGCTGCCCAGCGCGCCACCGGGGTTCGCCAGCGGCTGTCCAGTGGCTGTCGTCAGGGTGGCGAAGTCGATAGGCGTTCCGTCGTTCCAGGTGAATGGCGCCTCCTTGACCAGCTCGGTGTGATTCCAGGCGGCGCCGGCGTCGACGGTCAAGCCACGCGTCACGAGTGCGGCGATGGACGTTTCAAGACCGCGGACCCGGTAGTTGCCGCCATTGGTGGAGAAGGTCAGGTTGCCCGTCACGCCCGGATCGAACAACGCAATCTGGACGTTCTTCCAGTCCTCCTGGTAGATCGCACCATTCCACTGAATGCGCTTGTCCAGCCACAAGGTCTTCCAGCCCACCTCGTTGTTGGTGAGAGTGTCATCGGCGAACGCGACCGGCTGGTTCCAGCCGCCGTGGGCCGAGGCCTGCGCCTGATACGGGGCACTTCCCGGGAACAGCGGGGATGCGCCTTCGATCGAATTTGGACGGTTGAATCCGCCCGGGCGGAAGCCCTGTGACCAGGTGTAGTACAGCAGAATGTCCTCGATGGGCTTCCAGCTCAGGTTGGCGCGGCTGTGAAAGCCGGAGGTGGTCTTGTCCAGCCCCAGTGCACTGAGATTGCCGCCGTTATTGTGATTGATGCATGGGTTCGGCGGCGATGGACTGCCGGTGAAGATCTTGCAGCCGAAGCTGCCGACCGCCGCCCCCTCTTCCGTGGTATCGGTACTCGAGTAGCGCGTGCCCGCAGTTACGGTCAGGCTCTTCGGGATGATATCGAAGTCCAACGACGCGTACGCCGCCTTCTGCTTGTAGCCGCGGGTGATGTCGTCAAAGAAGCCGTCCCCCGCAGGCCGGATGTTCGGGTTGTTGATCCCTCCCGGCAGCCCCGGGTTGAAGACTGCACCGGGGGTGCTGTATTTAACGGGGAAACCGTTGGGCTGATATACCGACCCGTTGAGGGTGTAGTACCCCGTGGGCGGACCGATCGGATGGAAGTACTGGGGCGCGGTCTCATACAGCCAGTCGACCTGCTCCTGAATCTCGTACTTCTCCCAGAACAGTCCGGCGACCCCGCGCAGGCGCCAGTCGGCCGGCGTAGTCAGGCGCAGCTCGTGACTTTGATGCGTGTTGCGCTCGATGTCGTGCCAGGTGCTGCTGGGTGTCTCGCAGATTGCCGTGGCCGGCGTTGTGCCCGGATTTGCGCACTGGTAATAGTCGACGTACTTGGCACGCGCGTAGTTGGTGTAGTCCTGCACCTGCGTCACGTTACGGTCCAGGTAGGCGCCCGCGTACACCAGCTGCAGTGCGCCGATGCGGCCGTTGACCGTCAGCGCCGTGTTCTCGAAGTTGTCCTTGTCAAAGGAGGGGTTGTAGAGCTGCGCCGTCAGATCCGGCTGCGGCTGTCCGAGAGAATTGTTGGCCATCTCGGCAAAGACGCCGTCCGCCTCGATGTTCTGGTAGGTCTGCGTCAACAGGGCGCTCCAGTTCTCGTTGAACTGGTACAGCAGCGAGCCGCGTATGCCCTGATATGTGACCGGGTTGATGCCGTTGGCGACCAGGTTGTTGTTGTTGATCACCACGCTGTTCGCCGGCACTTTGCCGCCCGCGTATGCATAGTGGATGCCGAGGTCGGTGTCGGCACGCGCGAAGGTTGCTGGAACGTTGTTGATGTAACCGCCGCGATGCTCGTTGTAGATCACTATACGAGCCGACATCTTGTCCTGGATGATGGGCAGGTTGATGGTCCCCTCGACGTTGGTGCTGGGATCGCCATGCGCCGTGGTCTCGTAGGCGGCATTGACGTACGCCTCGGTGACATTGAGCTTCGGCTTGTTGGTGATATAACGAAAAACGCCCGCTTCGGCGCCGGCGCCGAACAATGTGCCCTGCGGCCCTTCGAGCACCTCGATGCGTTCGAGGTCGGCGGCGTAGATGTCGAGGTTGCGCCCGGGCACCTGCCCCGATTGCTCGTCCAGGTAGATCGCGACGTTCGGGAAGCTGCCGACGACGCCTGATCCCTGGATACCCGTCACGCCGGTCGCCAGGCCGCGCATGTAGATGTTGTTCTGGCCCGGGCCGAGACCCTGAGCCGTGACGTTCGGCAGATACTTCACGTAGTCGTCGAACGTGGTGGCGTTCAGCTTAGTGAGCGTGTCGCCGGTCAGCGCCTGGATCGTGATCGGCACATCCTGCAGGTTCTGCTCGCGTCGGTTCGCCGTGACGATGACTTCCTGCAACTCGGTCGCTGAAGCGGCGGTTGCAGGAGCAGTGTCGGCCGGCGCGGCCACGACGAGGCTCGTGGCCGGCGCACTGAGAATGGCCGCCACGGCCGCAGAGATCTTCGGATTAGGCTTCATTCGCGTCGCTCCCCTGCGGGTTTGATTGTGACTGTCCCCACTCGAACGCATCCGCCTGCCAGGCGGCTCCCCGATATGACTTTTATACCACTCGCTCCGAGCACGCTTGAACAAATGCGTCATCGGGTCTTGCCTCAATTTGCTCGGGCAGGGATGACCCGTCGGTCGCATGCATTGGCGATCCGCACGCCGGCCAGCTTTTCACACCTTCTATCGCGCGGAAAGCCTAGAAAATGAATACTCCCATCTCAAAAAGGAATCGGCCGGGCAGCACAGACGCTCTGCACGTCGCGAAGGTCTCGAACGGGTCGCACTCAGTTCCTTGCAAGAGCGGCCTGGCCGCGTGAAGACGGCCCGGCCGAGGTGACTGTTGCTCACACGCATCATAGGCGCGGCCAAAACCCTTGATTGCGGGCGGCTTCCGGGCGAGGCTCCCGGCGAGGAGGGCTCATGAGCCGCCCGGCATACGTGCTCGCGATCGATCAGGGCACGACCTCGACGCGCGCGATCGCCTTCGATGAGCACGCCCGTGCCGTCGCGATCGCGCGGCGCACCCTCGCGCAGCACTATCCGGCCTCCGGCTGGGTCGAGCACGACCCCGAGGACATCTGGCGCGACACGCTCGCGACGGTGCGCGAAGTGCTCGCCCGCAGCGAGATCGGCGGCGCACCGGGCATCGCGGCGCTCGGCATCACGAACCAGCGCGAAACCGTGCTCATCTGGGATCGCAAGAGCGGCGAGCCGATTCACCGCGCCATCGTCTGGCAGGACCGCCGCACCGCGGATGCCTGCGCGGCGCTTCGGGCGGCGGGCGCGGAGGCACTGGTGCGCGAGAGGACCGGTCTCCTCCTCGATCCTTACTTCTCGGCCACCAAGATCGCCTGGATGCTCGATCACGTCGCCGGCGCTCGCGCGCGCGCCGAACGCGGCGAGCTCGCCTTCGGCACGATCGACACGTTCCTGCTGTGGCGCCTCACCGGCGGCCGCGTTCATGCGACCGACGTCAGCAACGCCTCGAGGACGCTCCTCTTCGACATTCACGCGCTGCGTTGGGACGAGGAGCTGCTGCACCTCCTACGCGTGCCGCGAGCGCTGCTGCCCGAGGTGCGCGACAGCAGCGAGGTGTACGGCCTCACCGAGCCCGCGCTCTTCGGCCGCGCGCTGCCGATCGGTGGCATGGCCGGCGATCAGCAGGCGGCCCTCATCGGCCAGGCGTGCTTCAAGCCCGGAATGGTGAAGTCCACTTACGGCACCGGTTGCTTCCTGCTGCTCAATACCGGGGACGTGGCGGTCGCCTCGGCCAACCGCATGCTCACCACCTGCGCCTATCGCATCGGTGGATGCACGACGTATGCGCTCGAGGGGTCCATATTCGTCGCCGGTGCCGCAGTGCAGTGGCTGCGCGACTCGCTCAAGGTGATCGCGAACGCCACGCAGACCGCGGCGATCGCCGCCCGGGTGCCCGACGATCATGGGCTCTACCTGGTGCCGGCCTTCGTCGGGCTCGGTGCACCGCACTGGCAGCCGAACGCGCGCGGCCTCATCTGCGGACTGACGCTCAATGCGACGGGCGAGCACCTCACACGCGCAGCACTCGAGTCGGTCGCCTACCAGACGCTCGACCTCACCGAGGCCATGCAGCGCGACGGTGCCCAGCGTGCGCAGGGGATCCGCGTCGACGGTGGCATGGCCGCCAACGACTGGTTCTGCCAGTTCCTCGCCGACATTCTCGAGGTGCGTGTCGAGCGACCGGTGGAGCTCGAGACCACCGCACTCGGTGCCGCCTTCCTCGCCGGGCTCGCCACCGGCGTGTGGCCGAATCTCGAGTCGGTCGCGCAGACCTGGAGCACCGCGGCGATCTTCGCACCCGCCATGACGGCGGCGCGGCGCGCGGGGCTCATCGCCGGCTGGCGGCAGGCGGTCGAGCGCACGCTGCTCCCCCGGGCGTGAAGTAGCGCAGCGTCGCGACCGCCATCGCCTCGAGCGCCACCGGGCGCAGCAGCGAACGCCGCCCGACGAAGTCCTCGGCCTTGCGTTCGATGCCGCGGGCCAGCCCGACGTCCTGGGGCAGCGTCGTGCCGTCGGTGTCGGTACCGACGTGCAGGTAGCCCTTCTCGATGCGCAGCACCTGCAGCGCCTCGATCCCGTAGAGCGTCCCTCCGACCCCCTCGTGATGGTCCCAGAGTCGTTCAAAAAACGCGCTCGCTTGATCGGACGGCAGGTTCACCTCGTAGCCGAGCTCACCGCTGAAGCTCGCCCGCAGCACACGCAGCGGCACGCCGTCGAGGACACTCTCGCGCATCGTCATGTGCCTCATGGCGGAGGGCGCCAGTCGAGAGTCGAGACCGCACTTCTCGAGCCAGCGCCACGCGCGCGGACCGGCAACCGTGACGACGATCACCACCTCGTAGGCGGCCTTGGGCTCGGGCGAGCGCCACGCGGGCGGCCAGTTGCGGTGCGCCGCCAGCGCGCCCCGCAGCAGCGCCAGCGCCGAGTACCTCATGGCCTAGAGCTTGGGCCGGTAGTCGGTCTGAATCCTCTTGATCCGCTCGTGGGTGCCGAACCACGCGTGGCGCGACATGTCGACCGTGTAGCGACTCGCCGGCGGATGCCGGCCGAGCGCCTCGGCGAGCGCACGGATGTGGTGCGGGCCGGCGCCGCAGCACACGCCGAGGTAGCGAATGCCGGCGGCGTAGGCCTCGCGGCCGAAGTCGGCGATCTCGGTGCGCGTGCACATGAACGGATCGAGTCCCACCGGGAAGGCTCGCTGGTCGCCGCAGCACGGGTCGGTCAGCGACATGAATGAGGGCTGCACCGGGTTGGTGCGGTAGGGCACGGGCAGCCCCGCGACCTCGCACGTCACCGCGGCGCGGATCTCCTTGAGAAGCGGCAGCATGGTGGCCGGGCCGCGGTGGCAGTTGATGCCGACCACGTCGGCGCCGGCAGCCTCCAGGCGCTTGCACGCCTCGGCCGGGGTCAGGCCCTCGCGAGTCAGCACCTCCTGGTGCACGGCGAGGGTCACTACCGCCGGGACTTTGGAGTACTTGCGGATCGCCTCGAGCGCCATGAGCGCTTCGCCGAACCAGGAGATGGTCTCGGCCACGAAGTAGTCGACGCCCGCCTCCGCCGCCCAGCCGACCTGCTCGGCGAAGATCCGCTCTACCTCCCTGATCGAGCTCTTGTCGCCGGGGTCGTAGATATTGGTGTTGCACAGGTCGCCGGCGAACAGCGTGCCGGTCCTGCGCGCCACCCTCTTGGCGATGCCGAGCGCCGCGCGGTTCATGGGCACCAGGTCCTTCTCGCGCCCGATGAGGCGCAGCTTCTCGCGGTGCACGTAGTAGGTGAGCGCCTCGGTGACATCGGAGCCGGCGTGCACGAAGTCCATGTGTAGTTGCTCCACTACCTCGGGGTGCTCGAACAACACCTCGGGAACGAACGCGCCCGCCTGGAGGTAGCCACGTCGCTCGAGCTCGAACACGTAACCCTCGGCACAGATCACCGCACCCTCTCTGAGCCGCGCGAGCAGATCGCGCCCGCCGGTCCCGGCCTTCGCGGTCGGGGCATGCCGTGCGCTGACGCGCCCTGCGCCCGGCTTTCTCGCGCGCTTTTTTCCGCCGCTTGCGGCGCGTCTTCTGCTCTTGGCTCTGGCCCTGGCTGCCATGGTGGTCTCCGTCGGTGTGGGAGCGGGTGCGCGCACCCTCGAGGCGCGTTACATTCTAATCAGGGCCGCGACCGCCCTGATGCCTCTTTTCGATGGGGTTATTCAATTTCTCGGCTATGAAACCCGTGTCGAGTATGAAAGCCTGACCCGGTGAGTACGGCAGCCGTTGAGCGCGAGCGCCCCCCTCCCGCGGTACTGAGCCGCGCGGTCCCCGAAGCCCTGCGGCAGCACGTGGGCCGACTGCTCGCCGCTTACCGCCCGGGGTTTGCCCTGCCGGGCGCGCTCTTCACCGACGAGATGCTCTACCACACCGAGATGGAATATCTCTTCGGCCGGCATTGGCTGTTCGTAGCCTCCGAGCCCGAGATTCCCGAGGGTGGCGACTACCGCACGCTGCAGGTCGGTCCCTGGCCCATCTTCATCCTGCGTCGCGACGATGGCTCCATCGCCGCGTTCCACAACACCTGCCGTCACCGCGGCTCGCGCATCCTGCACCAGGAGGCGGGCATCGCCGCCGCGACGCTCATGTGCCCCTATCATCGCTGGAGCTACGACCTCGAGGGCCGGGTAATCGGCTGCGGCGGGACCGGGGAGGACCCCGCCGTGCAGCGCCCACTGAAGCCTGTGCACGTACGCCAGCTCGCGGGACTCGTATTCGTGTGTCTGGCCGACGAGCCGCCCGATGACTTCGACGACATGGCACGGCGCATGGCCCCCTACCTCGGCCCGCACGCGCTCAAGTGCGCCAAAGTTGCCAAACAGGTCGACATCGTCGAGCACGGCAACTGGAAGCTCACCATCGAGAACAACCGCGAATGCTTTCATTGCCCGGGGCACCCGGAGCTGCTCTGCTCGCTGTTCCATTTCTTCGGCGAAATCGACGCGCAGCGCATGTCCGAGAAGGAGCGCGCGAGTTATGCGCGCTACCAGCGTGCGCGAGCGGAAGTCGAAGCGCTCTGGGAGCGCGAGGGGCTGCCATGGCGAACGATCGAAGCGCTTGCCGGGCGCCCGACCGCCTTCCGGACCGAGCGGCTGGTGCTCGACGGCGCGGGCGAGTCCATGACCCCGGACACACGTGTGGCGTCGCGCCGTCTCCTCGGGGAGCTGCGCGAGGCGCGTCTCGGCACGCTGCACTTCCACACTCAACCGAACGCCTGGTTTCATTTCCTTTCCGATCACATCCTGACCTTTGCGACCTTGCCGCTGGAGCGCGATCGCACCCTGGTGCGCAGCACCTGGCTCGTGGACGCAAACGCCGAGGAGGGTCGTGACTACGACCTCGAGAGGCTCACCAGCGTGTGGGATGCCACCAACGCCCAGGACGCGGCGTTCGTCGCCGAGACGCAGCGCGGCGTGTCGAGCCCCGCCTATCTGCCGGGTCCGATCGCGCCGAGCGAGTACATGGTCGAGCTGTTCCACACCTGGTATGTGGAGCGGCTGCGCACGGAGCTCGGGCTGTAGCGCGCGGGTGGTGCGACAGTCTCAGCGCCTAGCCGATCGGCTTGCCGGCCATCTCCAGATGCAGCTGGTCGCCGTGGTAGGGGTGGCGGGCGATGAGCGGCTCGTTCAGCTCGACTCCGAGCCCCGGATCGCTCGGCGGGATGACGTAGCCGGCCTCCCAGCGGATCGGTTTCAGGAGCACGTCCGCATGAAAACCCTGCCAGCGCTCGATGCCTTCGAGGATCAGGAAATTCGGGCTGCAGGTGGCGAGCTGGATATTCGCGGCGCCCACTACCGGTCCGCAATACAGGTGCGGCGCAAGCTGTACGTGATCGACCTCCGCGAGCGCCGCAATCTTCTTCGCCTCGAGGATGCCGCCGACGCGGCCGAGATTCATCTGCAGGATGGCTGCCGCGCCCGCGCGCAGCAGCCGCGCGAAATCGTACTTGGTGGCGAGCCGCTCGCCAGCAGCGATCGGGATGGTGGTCGCACGCGCCACGCGCGCCATCTCCTCGGGCGCATCCGGCGGCACCGGCTCCTCGAACCACAACGGGTCAAAGGGCTCGAGGCGCCGCGCCAGGCGGATCGCGCCGGCGGCGGTCATCTGTCCGTGGGTGCCGAAGAGCGGATCCGCACGCGTGCCCACCGCCGCGCGCAGCTGGCGCATGAAGCGCTCGCACAGCTCGAGCGCCGCGAGCGACAACTGCCGCCCATCGAACGCCGAATAGGGCCCGGCGGGGTCGAATTTCAGCGCCGTGAAGCCCTGTGCCACATATTCGGCGGCGCGCTCGGCGGCCAGATCCGGGTCCTGGTACACGTCGGTCTGGTCCCCGGCGCGCGCATAGATGTAGGTGTACGAGCGCAGCCGCTCGTGCACCCGTCCGCCGAGCAGCTTGTATACCGGCTGACCCGCCTCCTTGCCGATGATGTCCCAGCACGCCATCTCGAGCGCGGAGAGCACCGCCATGAGCGAGAGATCGGGATGCTGGGTGTAACCGGCGGAGTACACGCGCCGCCAGAGGCTCTCGATATCGTGCGGATCCTCGCCGGCAAAGTAGCGCTCGAACACATCGACCAGCATCTGCGCGACGAGGTCCGGGTGAAACGGCAGGCAGTATGCTTCGCCCACGCCATGAACGTTGCCGTCGGTGGTGAGCTTGACGAATACGAAGTAGCGCCCGCCGACCCCGGGCTGCGGGTTGCCGGCGACAAAGGTGTGGATATCGGTGAGTTTCATGACAATGTTGGTTATAGCAGATGAGCGACCATGACTACATCATCGTCGGCGCCGGCACGGCTGGCTGCGTGCTCGCCAACCGCCTCACGGCGCGTGGTGCGCACCGCGTGCTGCTGCTCGAGGCCGGCGGCACGGACCGCTCGCTGCTTATCAGCGTGCCGATCGGCTACGGGCGCACGTTCAACGATCCGCGCTACAACTGGATGTACGAGGCGCAAGCCGATCCGGCGCTCGACAACCGCCGCGCCTTCTGGCCACGCGGCAAGGTGCTAGGCGGCTCAAGCTCCATCAACGCCATGGTCTACGTGCGTGGCCAGCCTCAGGACTTCGATGACTGGTCGGCGGCAGGCAACCCCGGATGGTCCTGGCCGGAAGTGCTGCCCTACTTCCGCAAGCTCGAGGATCACGCCTGGGGCGAGTCCGAATATCACGGCGCCGGAGGGCCGGTGCACGTAAGCGACGTGTCGGCGAGCGTGCATCCGCTGTGCGCGACCTTTCTCGAAGCCTGCACCGTGCTCGACATTCCGCACACCGGGGACTTCAACGGCGCGCACACGGAAGGAGCGGGAGTGTGGCAAGTCACGATCAAGGACGGGCGGCGGGTCTCGAGCGCGAGCGCGTACCTGCGGCCCGCGATGCGCCGTGCCAACCTCAGCGTGCAGCTGCACGCGCAGGCGACGCGCATACTGTTCACCGGCAGCCGCGCGACCGGCGTCGAATACCTGCGCGACGGCGAGCGACACCGCGCGCAGGCGCGGCGCGAGGTGCTGTTGTCGGCCGGGGCGATCAACTCGCCACAGTTGCTCGAGCTCTCGGGCATCGGCGATGCGGAGCTTCTGCGGCGATTCGACATTGCGCTGATCGCTGACTCCCCCGCGGTCGGGCGCGGCCTGCAGGATCACGTCGCCGTGAACTACTACTACCGCTCGCGCGTGCGGACGCTCAACAATCAGCTCGCCCCCTGGTATGGCAAGGTAAAGGCCGCGCTGCGCTACGCGTTCGGCCGCCGCGGCCCGCTCGCCATGAGCATCAATCAGGCCGGCGCCTTTGTGCGCAGCCGCCCCGACCTGGCGCGTCCGAACCTGCATATCTACTTCAACCCCGCGAGCTACAGCACCACCACCCTCGGCTCGCGGCGTCGCCTGCTCAATCCGG
>Ga0335079_10009475_pt1 | contig 11097 bp, 8 predicted proteins | sample Lox_Sample_33_FD_206719 | JGI IMG/M metagenome (GOLD analysis project Ga0335079, IMG submission 206719) | Soil microbial communities from Loxahatchee National Wildlife Refuge, Florida, United States - Lox_Sample_3.3 | ecosystem: Environmental > Terrestrial > Soil > Wetlands | place: USA: Florida... | reverse complement strand
CGTAAGCGGGCGAGTGCTTGATAATAACAGGCGGCCCGTTTCCAATGCGCTGATCGAGATCTGGCAGGCCAATTCTGCTGGAAGGTATCGCCATCTTGGCGATCAGCATCCCGCTCCGCTCGACCCGAATTTCAGTGGCGCCGGCCGTACGATGACGGATGAAAGCGGAGCGTACCGTTTCATCACCATTAAGCCTGGCGCATATCCCTGGTTCAATCATTACAATGCGTGGCGTCCGGCCCACATACACTTTTCCATTTTCGGCAATGCTTTTATTTCTCGCCTCGTTACGCAAATGTATTTTCCCGGCGATCCACTTTTTGCCTACGATCCGATCTTCCAATCGATACCGGATGAGCGAGCCAGACAGCGATTGATCTCGAGATTCGATTTGGAGACCACGCAGCCGCAATGGGCCAAGGGCTTCAAATTCGATATCGTGCTGCGTGGGCCGGAGGCTACTCTGTTTGAAACTTGATATGGATCTGGTTCCCACCGCGTCACAAACAGTCGGCCCGTTTTTCAAAATTGAGCTGACGACCGACGAGCACTGCATCAACTGCATTGCAGGTCCACAGGCGAAAGGCCAGCGCATCTGGATCACTTTTCGCGTGCTGGATGGAGACGGTGCCCCCGTAAACGATGCCATGCTGGAAATCTGGCAAGCCGACGCGACCGGAAAATATAACCATCCCGACGACCCTCAGCCTCAGAAAGTAGACCCGGGCTGGATCGGCTTTGGCCGCCTCGCCACAAAAGAAGATGGTACTTGTGTGCTGGAAACGATTAAGCCGGGACGCGTTGACCAAAATGGAAGTTTGCACGCGCCGCACTTGCTGGTAGCGGTTTTTGCTCGAGGAATGTTGAAGCAGCTCTACACGCGAATCTATTTTGCCGGAGATGCCGCCAATGAAGAGGATCCTATCCTGCGACTGGTTCCGGTTGACCGGCGTGACACGGTGATGGCTCAGCCAGACTCGGGCCGTGCCGGGCATTGGTCTTTCGATGTGCGACTTCAGGGAGATCAGGAAACGGTCTTTTTCGACGTGTGATTTGCTCGTCCCTCTGCCTCATGCAACTTAGCGGGAAAACTGAACTGGGCCGCACCAGAGGACTTCTAGGTCTGGCAACGTTTGTGACAATGATCTTGGGTGGCTGCACTCACGCGAGAGTTGTTTCCGATACTCCTGTGCTACCGGCGGCAGTGAACGAATCGAGGATTATCAATGCGGATCGCGAGCCGGGCAATTGGATGAGCTATGGCCGCGCCTACAACGAGCAGCACTTCAGCCCTTTGAATCAGATCAACGATCATAACGCCTCGCAACTCGGATTAGCCTGGTACTACGACTTGGATACGAAGCGTGGGCAGGAAGCAACTCCCATCGTTGTTGACGGAGTGATGTACTTCACGAGCGCGTGGAGCAAGGTTTTTGCGCTGAATGCAGATACCGGAAAGTTGATATGGTCCTATGATCCAAACGTTCCCGGCAATTGGGCCGTGAACGCATGTTGTGACGTGGTGAACCGCGGAGTCGCGGCCTGGAATGGAAGGATTTTCTTCGGGACACTCGACGGCCGTCTGATCGCGCTGGATGCAAAGACCGGGCATTCCGCCTGGGAAGTGCTGACCATAGATCGAAATTTCCGCTACACGATTACGGGTGCCCCGCGTGTAGTCAAGGGCAAAGTCATCATCGGTAATGGCGGCGGCGAGTTCGGAGTACGCGGATACGTGTCCGCCTACGATGCGACAACTGGCAACCTGATATGGCGTTTCTACACCGTGCCCGGCGATCCCTCAAAGCCGTTTGAGAATTCAATTCTCGCAAATGCTGCCAAGAGTTGGAGCGGTGAGTGGTGGAAAGTTGGTGGAGGCGGCACGGTATGGAATGCCATCGCCTATGACCCCGAACTGGATCAACTCTACATCGGCACCGGCAACGGATCGCCGTGGAGCGAAAAATTTCGCAGCCCTAAAGGCGGCGACAATTTATTCACCTGTTCGATTATTGCCCTCAAACCAGACACCGGAGAATACATCTGGCATTATCAGGAGGACCCCGGCGACGCCTGGGATTTTGATGCTGACGAAGACATCATCCTCGCGGATTCAGTAATTGATAGCCATCCGCGTAAAGTTCTCATGCAGGCTCCCAAGAACGGCTTCTTCTATGTCCTGGACCGCACGAATGGCGCACTCATTTCTGCCAAAACTTACACCTTTGTGAACTGGGCAAGTGGCGTTGACCTGAAGACCGGTCGACCGATGGAAACCGCCGTGGCCAGATATCAGGGAGCGGATCCTGCGCCCATCGTGCCCGGACCTATCGGCGCACACAGCTGGCAAGCGATGTCGTACAGTCCGATAACGCATCTCGCCTATATTCCGGTGAATGATGCCGGATTCAAATACAAGCTGCCTGACAATTTCGAAGCAAGAAAACTCGCGCCGAATTATGGGATCGATGTAGTCGCCGCCGGCTTGCCGCAAGATCCGAAGATCAAGAAAGCGATCTTGAGGACGGTGAAGGGAAAACTGGTTGCCTGGGATCCCACAAAGCAAAAGCCAGCATGGTCGGTCGAGCGGCCAGGTCCCTGGAACGGCGGCACACTAGTGACTGCTGGAAATCTGGTTTTCGAAGGTACGGCAAGTGGAAATTTCGAAGCCTATCGGGCCGACAACGGCAAGAAGCTTTGGTCCTTTCCGGCGCAGACGGGAGTGATGGCTGGCCCGGTAACTTTCGAAGCTGGCGGCAAGCAATATGTTGCCGTGCTGGCTGGCTGGGGCGGTGTATTTCCGTTAGCTGCGGGTGAAGTTTCGTTTGCGTCCGGGCGAGTGCGCAACATCAGCCGCGTGTTGGTTTTCGAGGTGGGAGGAAAGGCCAATTTGCCGCCTGTGAAAGCGACAGAGCGGCCGGAATTGACGGTGTTAGCAAATCCAGCGAGCCCCGTAACGATTCGTAAGGGCGAACAGCTTTTTCAGACTTATTGTGCCGCATGTCACGGCGATGTTGCCGTCAGCGGAGGGGTGCTGCCGGATCTGCGGCGAAGCAGCGCACTGACTGAGGACACATGGTTCGAGATTGTCTTTCGCGGTGATTTGCAATCGCAGGGGATGGTTTCTTTCTCGAGCGAACTCTCCCACGACGATGCAGCCGCCATCCGGTCCTATGTGATCTTTCGCCGTAATCAGGATGCGGCTCGAAATCAACCGGGAGAACAGAATTAACGTGCCGTCACCGGCCAGAAATCTCCACCACAGAGTTAACAGAGTTACACGGGGATTGTGGTGCGCATCCTCATGTCGACTCTTGAGCTTCTGTGGTGTCGTGCGTGAGAAGTAAGGAGGTTGCATGTATCGAAGCGATGTCGTCGGCAGTCTCTTGCGTCCGCCGTATTTGAAAGAGGCCCGGGAGCGTTATGAAAAAGGTGAGATGGCCCCTGCGGATTTCAAGGTCATCGAGGACCGGGCGGTCGACGAAGCGGTCGAGTTGCAGAAGCGCGCGGGCTTGGACGTACTGAGCGACGGCGAGATGCGCCGCTATGCCTTCTACGGGCACCTGATCGATGCTGTCGAGGGTTTCGATAAATTCGGGGGCTGGGCCATCCCATTTCGCAATGAAAAAGGAGAGGAAGTTGTGCAGCCCCGGCCGGTTGTGGTTTCTAAGCTTCGCCGTAAGCGTCCCCTTTGTGCGGAAGAGTTTACTTACTTGCGTGCGCGCACACATCATCCTACGAAAACAACCATTATCAGCGCACAACAAGCGGCGGCTTACTACGACAACAAAAAGTCTTCCGGCGCATATCCGAAGATTGACTCTTATTTGTCCGACCTGGTCGATATTCTGCGGGATGAAGTGGAGGAACTAATCCGGCTGGGATGTACCTACATCCAGATTGATTCGCCGCAATATGCCGCGTTGCTCGATCCCAAATTGCGGGAAGGATACCGGCAGCGTGGCAATGATCCGGATCGTCTTCTCGATCTTTCAACCGAGATGGACAACGCGGTGATCGGGGACCATCCGGGAGTAATTTTTGGCCTGCACCTCTGCCGGGGGAACAACCAAAGCCGGTTCTATGCTTCAGGTGACTACGGCCCGATCACCAAAGTATTTCAGAGAACTCGTTTTCACCGCTTCCTTCTGGAATATGACGATGAGCGCTCGGGTGGTTTTGAGCCTTTGCGCCAGGTTCCGGCGGATCGTACCGTCGTGTTGGGACTGGTCAGCTCCAAGAAAAGAAATCTAGAAAGCAAAGACGAGCTGAAACAGCGGATCGAGCAAGCCTCGCGCTTTATTCCTCTGGGGAGGTTAGCACTGAGTCCGCAATGCGGCTTTGCCTCGACTATCGAGGGCAATCTAGTGAGCGTGGCCGACGAGGAAGCCAAGCTACGTCTGGTGGCCGAAACAGCGAGAGAAGTGTGGGGCCAACCTGCAGCCGCAGTTGCCGATTAGCAGCAATTCATCGATGCGCGCGATCGACTATTTCGACAAGGGTGCCGAAGCCAATCCTGACCGCACGGCAATTGTTGCGGACGATGGTTCGTGGTCTTACCGAGAAATGCAAGCGGCCACCGAAGAAATCGGTTCTGCTCTTTGTGCGAGCGGGCTTCGCGACCAGGAGCCTGCCGGTATCTACTCGCATAATGATGCCCGAGTGCTGTTCTGCATGATGGGAATCCTGCGCTCCGGAGCGGTATGGGTGCCGATCAATTACCGCAACGCCATTGATGCCAATGTCGAGTACATGAACTACGTGGAAATGGCGTGGCTGTTCTATCACAGCCAGTTTCGCGATACCGTGCTCGAAATCAAGCAACGCGTACCTTCGCTACGCGGCATCATCTGTCTAGATCAAGATGATGGCAAGCATCCGTCCCTGCAGAACTTCATGCGGCGAGGCAGCGTCGCTGCAGTTCCGGATTGGGGCGATGCCTACGGCAATCCTGATAGGCTCGCTGGCTTGGTGCCGACCGGAGGCACGACCGGTCCAGCGAAAGGCGTGCGTGTCACCAATCTTGCCTTGGGCACTATGACGCAAATGGCGACGTACTATTGGCGCGGCGATGTTGAACATCCGATTTGCCTGAACACCGCACCGTTATCGCATGCAGCGGGGGTTCTGGCTTTCATGATGTGTTCGGTGGGAGCAACCCATATCATCATGCCGCGCTTTGAGGCGTTGGAAGTTCTGCGCAATATTGAGCGTTATCGAATCACTCACTTCTATCTTCCTCCCACCGCGCTTTATAACCTGCTCGCCCACCCCCAGGTCCGCGACTTCGATTATTCAAGCTTGCGTGGGTTTTTGTTGGCGGGATCGCCCGTAGCGCCCGACAAATTGAAGGACGCCGTGGAGGTTTTCGGTCCCTGTATGTGCCAATCCTATGGTCAGACGGAAGCGCCGATGATCATGACGTTTCTCGATTGCAAAACGGTCGCGGCTGCCGCTGCCGGTGATCATCCGGAACGATTAGCAAGTTGCGGCAAGCCAACATTGGCGGTCCGTCTCGCGATCATGGATGAAACCGGCAAGATTCTCTCCCCGAGTGGGCGTGGAGAAATCGTGGTGCGGGGCTCGCTCGTCTGCGGCGGTTATTACAAAATGCCGCAAGCCACAGCGGAAATCCGTACTCATGGCTGGCATCACACCGGAGATGTGGGCTACATGGACGAAGAGGGATACGTCTACATCGTAGATCGCAAGAAGGACATGATCATCTCTGGCGGCTTTAACGTCTATTGTGCCGAGGTGGAAGCAGGCATCATGGCGCTGTCCGAGGTGCAAGAGTGTGCGGTAATCGGTGTTCCACACGACAAGTGGGGAGAGGCAGTGAAGGCGTTTGTTGTGCTTCGTGCGGGCGCGTCGTTGAGCGAAGCGGATGTTGTCTCCCACTGCAAAGAAAAGTTGGGCGGAGTTAAAGCTCCCAAGTCTGTGGAGTTTTGCGACGAAATTCCCAAGACCGCCGCGGGGAAGATTGATAGAAAGAAGATACGGGCTCCGTACTGGGAGCAGGCCCAGCGGCAAGTACACTGAATAAGGTTTTACAGGTACATGCCTAAGATTCTTTGTCATTCCGAGCGAAGCACGATCATCCGCGAGGGGATGATCGTGTGCGTCGAGAAACCTGCTTTTTCGGCACGCAGCAGAAGCAGATTCCTCGACTCCGTTCCCATCATCCGACTAGCGGAGGATGGGAACCTCGCTCGGAATGACAATTGTTTATGGGTGTTATCGGAGCGAAGAAATCGAGGATGAATCCTTGACGACCGTTATCGTTCCAAAATCTGGTGGAGTCACCAGCACCAAAGCCGTCGTAGTGCGATGGCTAAAGCGCGAGGGCGATCGCGTAAAAGCCGGTGATCCGCTGGTCGAGCTCGAGACCGAAAAGGTAAGCTACGAACTCGAATCGCCGTTCGCAGGAACGGTCACGAAGGTTCTGGCTGAGGAAACTGCCGAAGTCCCGGTAGGTGACCCGCTCTGCGAAATCCAGGTAGCGGCTGCGAAAACAACAAAACGGCAAAGATAGGAGACCCAATGCCGCAAAAGGCCATGCGCAAATCCACCCCGAAAAGAACAAAACTCGAACCCGAGCACTTGCGGTGGATGTACACGCAGATGGTTCGCATCCGCGAATTCGAAGAATCCGTGAAGCGCACGTTCATCGAGCATCCCGGCGTAATCCGCGGGCATTCGCATTTGGGTGATGGAGCGGAGGCCAGCATCGTGGGTGCGCTGTCCACGCGACGCGAGACAGATCTTGTCATGCCCAGCTACCGTTGCCACGGGTATCCCATTGTTCTCGGAACTCCGTTGCGTAAGATGATGGCGGAAGTTTTCGGCCGCAAGGACGGTTTGTGCCACGGCTTCGGCGGCTCCATGCATCTTGCCGATCCCTCGCGGTATTTTCCAGGTACATCGGGAATCATCGGACAAAGTATTGCGCATGCAACCGGCGCTGCACTCAGTACACAGGTTAAGAAGACCGGCCAGATCGTCTACTGCTTTTTCGGCGATGGAGCTGCGAAACAAGGCGCATTTTTCGAGTCCCTCAACATGGCTGCGGTATGGAAGCTTCCAATCGTCTATGTTCTAGAGAACAATCAATATCAGGCCTACACGCATTTCAGCCTGGAAGATGCCAATGCCGTCGCAGGCGATCCGCTGTCCAAAAAAGCAGAAGCGTTCAGCATCCCCGGCGTAACTGTGGATGGCACCGATCCAGTGGCCGTTTCGAAGGCTGTCGCAAAAGCGGCGGATCGTGCCCGTGCCGGCAAAGGCCCGAGCCTGGTCGAAACAAAGTTCTATCGCCTGAGTGCCCATGGAAATGTGATCACGGTTCCTCCCCTGCCCACCCAATTTCCAGATCACGAGGCTGTCGCAGTCTATGGCAACCGCAAAGAATTCGAGCAATGGAAAGCGAAGGATCCAGTCGCGCGTTTTCGTGCGCGGCTGCTGAAAGACCGCGTGCTCACAGAAGCTTCGGCCAAACGCATTGACTCTAATGCGCGAGCCGAGATACAGGATGCGGTGGAATTCGCTTTGGCCAGCCCGCTGCCGGCGCCCGAAGAGGCGCTGCAAAACGTCTACGCGTAGGAGGAGAACATGGCGCGAGAAATGATGTACGGCGATGCGATTGCCGCAGCCATTATTGAAGAAATGCAGCGTGACCCGAACGTCGTCTTCTATGGTCAGAATATGGCCATGACCGAGCGCGATCCTATGCTCAAGAAATTCGGCAAGGATCGCGTGCGTATCGCGCCTATCTCGGAAACGGCAGAGATCGGTATCGGAATTGGCGCCGCCATGACCGGATTGCGTCCGATCGTCGAGCTATGGATGAGCGAATTCATGCTGGTGGCATTCGATCAGGTCATCAACGAAGCTCCTCGCTTGCGCTACATGTCAGGCGGACAAGTGAGCGTGCCGTTGGTGCTGAAAGCCGGTTACGGTTTCTGTGCGGGATGGGCAGGCCAGCATTCCAATTGCATCTATCACACCATGATGGGCATTCCCGGGTTGAAAGTTGTGGTGCCCTCCACCCCCGCTGATGCTAAAGGCCTGATGTCTGCTGCTATTCGTGACGATAATCCCGTCGTGTATTTGCATCCTTATATGCTCACGCTCGATAAAGGCGAAGTGCCCGACGGTGAGTACGTTGTACCAATCGGCGTTGCCGACACCAAACGCGTGGGAACTGACATAACCATCGTGGCCGTGGGCTGGATGGTCAAGAAAGCGCTGGCCGCAGCTGAGCAATTAGCAACCGAGGGGATCAGCGCCGAAGTGATCGATCCGAGGACGCTGGCGCCGCTCGATGTCGAAACCATTGTCAATTCGGTCAAGAAAACAAGGCGAGTTGTTCTTGTGGATCAAGCTCCCCGCCATTCGTCCGCCGCCGCGGTGATCGCCGGGGAAATCGCCGCAAATGCGATTGGCTCTTTGCAGGCGCTCAAAATGGTTACCGCTCTTGACGCTCCGATTCCTTACAGCGAGCCGCTGGAGAACTACGTGGTTCCAAACGAAGACAAAATCATTGAGGCAGCCAAATCGGTAATGGCGCATGAAGCTGCGGCCGCCTGAGCCTCTGACGATGAAAGGCGACGTTGATCTGCTCGCGTCTTATTGGACCATTTCCTGCGGGATTCCTCACACAGAAAAAGAATATAGTCCGTTTGACTTTCGCGACCGGGTGGAAGCGGCTGCCCGAGCTGGTTTTACGGGATTTGGAATCTGGCACGCTGACCTCGAGCATGTGCTCAAGCAGCGAACTTTGAAAGAAATGAAGCAGATTTTCGACGACAATGGCATCAAGCACGTCGAGCTGGAGTTCCTAACTGATTGGTTCTTGGATGGCGAGCCAAAGAAGCAGTCTGATGTTTGCAAAAAGCTGCTGCTGGACGCGGCCGAAACCCTTCAGCCGCACCACATAAAAATCGGGGACTTCTACCAGAAGACCACGCCGATGCCGCGCCTGATCGAGGCTTTCGCCGGGGTCTGTAACGAAGCGGCAGAGCGCGGCACCAAAGTGGGTTTTGAGTTGATGCCTTTTGCCATGATTCAGAGTCTGGAGGATTCACTCAAACTCGTGGAAGGCGCAGGCGCGAGCAATGGTGGCATCTGTTTCGATACCTGGCATATTGTGAAGCTCAAGATTGCCTACGAGGCACTGCGCCGGGTTCCATCGCAATACATTACTAGTGTCGAACTGAACGATGGCACGTTTGAGTGTCCCTGGAGCTTGCACGAGGACACGGTCAACCACCGGCGCTTCTGTGGCGATGGAGAGTTCGATGTGAAGGGCTTTATCGCTGCAATGCAAGATGCTGGATACCGTGGACCATGGGGTGTCGAAGTACTCTCAGAAGAACTAAGAAAATGGCCGCTCGAACGTTTAACGACTCAGGCTTACGAAACGACGCGAGCTCAATTCACCTCAGATTGATCTTTCCAGCTACAAGCTGCCCGGTAGGGTTCTTCATAACCACCAAGGGCACGAAGGCCCACCAAGGGTTCTATGACGGCTAGCATCTCGATGAGCCGCGCTCAAGGAGCTCTCAAATCATGTACGACCCAGCCGACAAGAGGTTTCCGGCAATGTTCCGTCGCAACGAAATGGAATCGAGCGGATCGTAATCAGCGAGAGTCCGAACCGCCGCCAGATTGTCTCGTCGCGTATTGTCTTGCGAGCAGGTGCCGATGATTTTTCGCGACGATATTTCCACTCGATCCATCGCGTCACGGAGAAACACAGCGCACATATCGGAGGCATTGGTCCCTTTGCCCGACGCTGCAAGCTTGCGGGTGCGGAGCATGGTCGACTCCATCGCGAAGACTTCCATGACAATATCCGAAATGTTCATCAGGGATTCCTGCTGCTTCTCCAATTCGGCTCGGTATTTTTGATATGCGAGGCCAACCATGAACAGTGCGATTTTCTTCCCGTTTTTCACCAAGCGTGTTTCCTCGTCGGTATCTGGTGACACCTCGCCAGTACCCTGACTAAGAAGTTCCTGAACAGCCGGCATCAGCGCCAGTTGTCCGCGGGCAGCTCGCTTCAGCAACATTCCGGTGATCAGCAGACGATTGATCTCGTTGGTGCCTTCGAAAATACGGTTCACGCGTGAATCGCGGTACGCTGCCTCCACCGCATAGTCCTGGTGATAGCCGTAGCCGCCGTGAATCTGCACTCCTTCATCGACCACATAGTCCAGCATTTCAGAGGCGTAGACTTTAACCATCGAGCATTCTGCTGCGTATTCCTCGATTGCCTTGAGTTCGCTCGCAGACTGAAGTGATTGTTCGTGGGCGGAATGCTGCAATTGAGTTTCGATCAATCCTACAACGCGCCAAACCATCGACTCTACGGCGAAGATCCGAATTGCCATCTCGGCAAGCTTGTGCTGAATGGCTCCGAACTGCGCGATGGCAGAACCGAAAGCTTTGCGTTCCTGCGCGTATTTCAGACAAATACCCAAAACCTTTTTTGCTCCCCCGAGAGCGCCAGCGCCCAGCTTTAGGCGGCCTATATTAAGGATGTTGAACGCGATGATGTGACCACGCCCAATTTCGCCTAACACGTTTTCAACGGGAACCTTGACATTGTCAAAGTACACGGCCGTGGTCGAACTGCCCTTTATGCCCATCTTGTGTTCTTCGGCCCCACTGGTCACTCCGGGAAAGCTGCGCTCCACCAGAAATGCAGTGAACTTCTCCCCCGCCACTTTCGCGAAGACAGTAAACAGGTCTGCGGCGCCACCATTTGTGATCCACATCTTCTGTCCGTTCAGGATGTAGTATTTGCCATCTGAGCTAAGATCGGCGCGAGTGCGCGCAGCCAGGGCATCGGAACCAGCTAGTGGTTCGGTCAGAGCGTATGCTGCCAGCAGTTCTACTTTCGCCAGTCGCGGAAGATATCTTTGTTTTTGTTCCTCGGTGCCAAAGAAAAGAACAGGCAGGGTGCCGATGCCGGTATGCGCCGAGTGCCATGATCCATAAGAAGGGTCTTTCGCGAGATGCTCACTGGCAATCATCACCGATGCGAAATCCATTTCCATTCCGCCGAATCGCTCAGGAATGTTTATGGCAGTT
>Ga0335079_10009474_pt1 | contig 11097 bp, 13 predicted proteins | sample Lox_Sample_33_FD_206719 | JGI IMG/M metagenome (GOLD analysis project Ga0335079, IMG submission 206719) | Soil microbial communities from Loxahatchee National Wildlife Refuge, Florida, United States - Lox_Sample_3.3 | ecosystem: Environmental > Terrestrial > Soil > Wetlands | place: USA... | reverse complement strand
TGTGTCCGAAATCCGCGTACGGCGCGGGTTCTGAGAAGAAATACTGGTAAAATCTGAGCTCTGTGCGCGCCAAATCCTTTTTTGTCAGGCCGCCGCACGAACCGGCCAGTTGCTCAGAGATTCCCTAGGGTTTTTGCGAGCGATGTGTCATCGCCCACATTCAGGCAGGTCTTCGACCGGTCAATCTGCCGCATCAATCCGCACAAGACTTTTCCCGGTCCGACTTCGATGAACGTCGCTACTCCTTGTGCGATGAGCAGGCGCATGCATTGTTCCCACTTTACCGACCCCGTCACTTGCCGGACGAGCGTGTCCAGGGCGCGCAACTGGTCGGTCACCAACTCCTCATCCACGTTACACGTCACAGGATACACGGGCTTTTGCATCGCCAGCTTTTGCAGATCAACTTCCAGTCGATCCTGGGCAGGCTTCATGAGCGAACAATGGAACGGCGCGCTCACCGGCAGCAACTTTGCACGTTTTGCCCCGCGCTCATCTGCGAGCTTCGCCGCGCGCTCCACCGCAGCCGTGTTGCCAGAGATCACAATCTGCTCCGGCGAATTGATGTTGGCTGGCGAGCAAACCTCTCCCTGTGCCGCGTCAGAGCAAACGGCGGCCACCTTCTCGAAATCCATCCCCAGGATCGCCGCCATCGCTCCCACGCCAACCGGGACGGCGTCTTGCATATACTTTCCACGATTCCGCACCGTGCGCACCGCGTCGGCGAAGCTGAATGTTCCCGATGCCACATGCGCCGAATACTCACCCAGGCTGTGACCGGCGACATAGGAGGGCTTCGGAATCCGTGTCTCCAAGACGCGTAGAGCCGCCACCGACGTCGTGAGAATCGCAGGCTGCGTAATTTCTGTTAAGCGGAGCTGTTCTTCTGGGCCTTCGAAACAAAGTTGAGAAAGCTTGTATCCCAGCGCGTCGTCGGCTTCGTGAAACGTCTGCCGCGCCACGGGAAATTTCTCTGCCAGATCTTTACCCATGCCAACGACTTGCGAGCCTTGTCCTGGAAAGATGAGAGCGATTTTTTTATCTGTCATTGAGTACCTGTGTTCGTGCAAGCGCGGACGCTTTCGTCCGTTCCGGCTGCTGGGTAAAGACGAACGTCAATTGTCGCGCCAGCAGCCTGAATTGCACGCTGCGCGCGCAACCCCGGATGAAGGCGTCCGGGGCTACATGAACCGGAGAAATTCCTAACTCGAGTGCGCCGCCGTCTCGACCGGCGGCCGCAGCGACGCCAGGCCGCGCTCGATCGAATCGTTAATGCCACGCTGGGAAAACTCCGCGGCAACCCGAATTGCATTCTTCATGGCATTGGCATTCGAGGATCCATGGGTGATGATGCACACTCCCCTTACTCCCAGCAAGGGCGCGCCGCCGTATTCAGTGTGATCAAGACGCTTTTTGAAATCGCTGAACGCGCTGCGCGACAGCAGCGCTCCCACCTGTCGCGTAATCGTTGCCTTCAGTGATTCCTTCAATGTCGTGCGCACCAGGTTCGCCACACCTTCAGAGATCTTCAGCGCCACATTGCCGACAAATCCATCGGCAACAATCACGTCCACTTGTCCGTTGTACAGATCGCGCCCCTCTACGTTACCTACGAAATTTAACGGCAGTTGCTTGAGCAACCGAAACGCTTCACGGGTTAGCTCGTTGCCTTTGCCTTCTTCCTCTCCGATGGAAAGCAACCCCACGCGCGGCCCGTGCTCAATGTCGCGTTTGCCAAACATGGCGCGAAAGTAGACGTCGCCCATCACGGCAAACTGTTCGAGATTCTGCGGAGTGCAATCGACGTTCGCGCCAACATCAAGCAGCATTGCAGGATTCCCCGGCGCGGTAGGGAAGACGGCCGCCAGCGCCGGACGATCCACTCCCGGCATGGCGCCCAGAACGATCTTTGCGGTGGCCATGGCTGCGCCGGTGTTGCCCGCGGTGGCGAAGCCATTCGCCTGTCCCTCGCGTACCAGGCGCAGCCCGACGCGCATGGAGTTGTCCCGCTTGGCGCGGATCGCCTCCACCTTGTCTTCCATGGTGATGTATTCGCTGGCGTGGACAACCTCGATGGGCAGGCGCAAAGCGGTGAGGTGCCGCTCCAGTTCTGGCTTGACCAGATTCTCCGGACCGATCAGCAGCACGCGCACGCCGTACTGACGCGCGGCATGTATGGCGCCCTCGACTTCCGGCTTGGGGGCGCGGTCCGAACCCATCGCATCCAGCGCGATGACGCTAGGCATGGCCAGGTGTGCTAGCTCGCTTCTTCGACGTCTACGACTTCGCGTCCCTTATAGTACCCGCACTTCGGGCAGGCGCGATGAGGCATTTTCTTCTCGTGACAGTTCGGACACTCCGAGAGGCTGTGGCCTTTCAGAGCGTCATGCGCGCGCCGCGTTGAGGTGCGCTTCTGCGAATGTCTTCGTTTCGGATTAGGCATGGTATCGATTCCTTTCGCGGCTACTATAAACCAGCCGCATATTAGCTGAGAGCCCTCAGCGATCACTCGTAACTCACTTGCCGATGCGATGAAAACTCGCCTGGCCCATGGAAAGCTGACGTCTCATAGCTGACCGCTTTTTTTCAGTGCTCCAACCTGCTCCGCATATCCTTCAACGCCGACCACCGCGGATCTTCCACCTCGGTTGAGCAGGAGCACTGTTCCTGATTCAAATTCTTGCCGCACTGCGGACATAATCCTTTGCAACCCTCGCGGCAGGTGACTTTCAAAGGCAACGCGAGTAAAACTTGCTCGCGCAGTACGTCTTCCAGCAGAAGTCCGTCGCCCTGATAATACCCGATCTCGGCTTCGGCATCGGTCACCGAAAGCTCGTCGCGACCCGCATCGGCGCCTAAGGGACGGTACAGCAACTCAAACTCGCGCCGGACCTGCTGGGGTACAGGGTCCAAACAGCGCGCGCACTGCAATTCCAGTTCGGCCGAAAGCCGTCCGCGCAGCCGTATGTCCTTGATTACCTCGTGCTTGCCGTGATGTTCCTCGACGACCTCGGCACGGCCCGAAGCCTTCAGCAGACCCTTCTGCCGGGCTTCCCCTCCCAAATCGATGACATCGGGCTGCAGCTCCTCCACAAAGTCCAGTGGATGCAGTTCCAAATCTTTGATGTCCAGGAACATGGCGAAACCTCCGCGGCATCACGCCGAACCAGCCCGCGGGAGCACGCCAGAGAGGCGTAAGTACCGCAAGGAACAAGACTTAGAATAAAGGCCAAGCTGCGGAAGTGTCAAGAAACGCACTTCGAGTAGGTCACTCAACCGAGTAGCGACAGCAAGCATTCGAGCGAACGCGCGATTCTAGCGAGTGGGATCAGGGCTATTCGTCTCATTCCAGTCCCGCACACGCAAAGGCAGCCACGTCCCAACCTTTCATCATCCAAGGCGCATGACTGCCAGCAAGAACAACCGCAAACTCGGTTGGAAGCATTTCCTCCATGAGCACTCGCTCAGCATGGCCGCAGGGTTGATTCTCGCGGTCTGGGTTGTCCTATACGCCCGAGCCAATCCCGAGACCCACTGGGGTTCGTTCTTCGGGAATGCCATCGCCGACTGGACGGGGCTTCTCGTGACGGTGCTCGCCACGAAGTATTTCTACGAGATCGGCTCTGCCGAGAGCCGCAGGCCTCCCGACCGCTGGCTAAAACCGATTGTCAGATTGCTCAGCCGCCATTCCCTGACGATGTTTCTTCTCTTCACCGGTGCAGGATGGATCTGCCTCTTCGCGGCGAGCAGTCCCGTGTCGAAGTGGGGACAAGTCGTGGGCAATATTGTCTCCGAATGGACTCAGATTTTGGGGATGGTGGTGCTAACGAAGCGTTTGCTGGAAACCCACTCGAAGGAGAGCCGCCGGTGATAGAACGGCAACCGGAGGCTGAGAACTGCTATTCCTGCACCAGCCACTCCATGGCCTCTTCCCGTGTCTCAAAGGTTGGAAAATCACGCCGGGAGAAACTCTTGAAATTTTCGTAGAATACGTGCGGCAAGCTGTCGGTTCCTACCCAGGCCGACTTCTTCACATAAGGACGATCGAACGTCAGCACCTCTTTCATCTTGGTCGCGACTTCCTTGTCGATCTTGGCACCGCTGAAGTCCGCCAGCGTCAGGACCGTCGCGGGTTCATGACTTGCGATTTCGGCTCGAACCTGATCCAGCAAGACAAGCATGTCTTTTCCCTGACAATGGCTGAAGTCGATGAGAAAGATCGCCTGCCCTTTGTGACTGACGAAGCGCAAACGATTTTTGACATCGTCGTCAGAGATCATGCAAGCAGAGCCTCGACCACTCCGTAAGCCCCATCCAGCGCGGCATCCAGTGACGCAGCGTCTTTTCCGCCCGCCTCAGCCAGATCCGGACGTCCGCCGCCTTTGCCCCCCACCTTCTGCGCCACGGCGCCGACTACTTTGCCCGCCTGCACGCGAGAAGTCAAATCTTTTGTGACACCCACGATCAGCGAGACGTTTCCGTTCGATGCCGATCCCAGAACCACAACACCCGACCCAAGCTTCTCCCGTAGTTGATCGACCAGCGTCCGCAACTGCGCCCGCTCCAGATTGTCGACACGATGCGCCAGCACCTTCACTCCCTTGACTTCTTTCACTTTCTCGCCGAGGTTCGCCGTCGAAGATGACGCCGACTTCATGCGTGCCTGATCCAATTCGCGCGTGAGCCGCCTGATCTCCGCATCTTTTTTCTCAAGCTCGAGCTTCAACGCCTCGGCCGGCGTCGGAGCTTCAGCATGCGTCGCCAGAGCCGAGACCACATTCTCAAGCTGATGATCCTTGCGGAAGTGGTGCAGCGACCCCTCGCCTGTAATTGCCTCGACTCGGCGAACTCCGGAGGAAACGCTGCTTTCCTTGAGAATCTTGATCAACCCAATCTCACCGGTGGCCCCCGTGTGTGTCCCGCCGCAGAGCTCGGTCGAGAAATCGCCGATCCTGATCACGCGCACCTTGTCGCCATACTTCTCGCCGAACAGTGCCATAGCGTGATACTCATTGATGGCCACATCGATGGGCACATTCTCGACGACTTCTACTCTGAGGTTGCGCAAGACTTCCTTATTGATGATGTCTTCGATGTCTTGCAGTTCCTCATCTGCAACCGCCGTGAAATGCGAGAAATCAAACCGCAGATGCCCCGGCGCCACCAGTGACCCCGCCTGCTTTACGTGCTTCCCCAGCACCTCGCGCAACCCCGCATGCAGCAGATGCGTCGCGCTATGATTCCGCATGGTCGCTTCGCGGATGTCGGTGTTTACGACAGCATCAACCTTGTCCCCTACGCGAATCTGTGCCTTGGCAAACACCTGGTGCGCGCGCAACCCCTGGATCGGGTAATAGCATCCCTTCACTTCGGCGACGACGGTGTTGTGATCGTCGGAATACAGCCATCCGCGATCCCCTACTTGCCCGCCGGCCTCGGCATAAAACGGCGTGTGATTGAGAATGACCTCGCCCCCGTATCCAGCCTCAAGCTGCTTTACGCCCTGCAGGTTGTGAACGATCGCCAGTACCTCGCAGCCATCCGACCGGGTCTGGCGATACCCCTCAAACTCCGACTTTGGCAAGGACTGATACGCAGGATTGGCGGTTTGCTTCGCAGCGCCTTTCCAGGAAGCCCGCGCGCGAGCCTTTTGCTCTTGCATAGCGCGGTCAAACCCGGGCCGGTCAAGGTAGACTCCTTGATCACGTGCGGCGTCTTCAATGAAGTCAAGTGGCATTCCAAATGTGTCGTACAGGCGGAATGCATCCTCACCCGATAGGACTTTCGATTTTTCGCGAAAAACACGCAGTTCCTCATCGGACGGAGAATCCATCGTGTATGAAAGAAAACGACGAAGATCGTCATCCGTAAAGGAAGAGAGAACCTCGCGGGCTGGTTTGATGTAACCCTCAAGATAGGAAAATCCTTCTTTGAGGGTGTGGCCAAACCGGACTTCCTCCGAATGAATCACTTTTGAAACGCGCTCCGCGCTCTCACTGAGTTCCGGATACGCATCCCGCATCAGATCCCGCACGGCAAACACCATTTGATAGAGAAACGGCTTCGTCTGTCCCAGCAGCCGCCCATGTGTGATTGCCCGCCGGATAATCTTGCGTAGTACATACCCGCGTCCTTCGTTGGAAGGGAATACGCCATCAGAAATAAGAAAAGTAGCTGCTCGTGAGTGATCCGCAATGACGCGCAGCGACGCCGCAGACTTTGTATGGGCCTCTTTGTCCAGTTCCTTCTTTAGCGATGCCCCCGTCAACTCCGCGGCTTGCTTAATGAGCGGCACAAACAAATCCGTCTCGTAATTCGAAATCACGCCCTGCAGCACAGCTGCCACCCGCTCCAGTCCCATGCCAGTATCAATCGAAGGCTTAGGCAGTGGCGTCAGCTTCCCCGAAGCATCCCGGTCAAACTGCATGAACACCAGATTCCAGATCTCGACGTAGCGCCCGCAATCACACCCGAATATGCAATTGGTATGTCCCTGGTCCGATGCAATCGCTCCCATGTCGTAATGAATCTCGCTGCAAGGGCCGCAGGGACCGGTATCGCCCATCTGCCAGAAGTTGTCCTTCAGGCCCATCTCATAGATGCGGTCCCTCGGAACTCCTTGCTCGGCCCACAAGTCGTACGCCTCAGCATCGCGGGCAAGCCCGCCCTCACCGTTAAAAACGGTCACGTACAACCTGTCTTTCGGAATCCCAAACCACTCGGGCGATGTAATCAGCTCCCAGGCGTAAGCAATGGCGTCTTTTTTAAAGTAATCGCCGAAAGAGAAATTCCCCAACATCTCAAAAAAGGTGTGATGCCGGTTGGTGAAGCCAACATTTTCAAGATCGTTATGCTTTCCCCCGGCGCGCACGCACTTCTGCGAGGTCGTAGCCCGCGCGTAATCGCGCTTCTCGAGCCCCAGAAACACGTCCTTGAACTGGTTCATCCCGGCATTGGTAAAGAGCAGCGTGGGATCATGCGCCGGGACGAGCGACGACGAGTGCACTTCCTTGTGGCCCTTTTGCACAAAGAAGTCGAGGAATTTCCTGCGGATTTCAGAGCCTGTCAGCATCAAGGTTTAATTTTAAACGAAGTGGGTGGATGTCCTGTTTCTGGATGCTTACTGGAAGTGGGGATTTGGGAGCGGCATCAAGGGCACAGAGGCCAGGATTTCCCTAGGTGCCTCTGTGCGTTCCATGGGGAGTGTTTGTAGTCGGCACTACTTCATAGAATCTGCCGTCTTCTCGGTTCCTTTTTTTACATCGTGCCCCACGTCTTTGACGCCCTTCTTCACGCTACTCCCCGTCTTTGAGGCAGCTTTCTCGGTATCCTTGCCGGCGTTCTTCGCCCCCTTCTCGGTATCCTTCTCCGCTGCCTTTGCACCTTTCTCAGTGTCCTTGGCAACAGTCTTCGTGCCTTTCTCGGTATCCTTGGCCGCGACCTTCGTGTCTTTTCCGGTGTCCTTGGCCATCTTCCCGGAGGTGTGCGCTGTCTTCTTCGCGGCATGCTCAGTATCCTTTCCCGCGGTCTTGGCACCCTTCTCCGTATCTTTGGTTGCGGTCTTCGCCGTATCCTTCATCTCGGTGCCGGTCGACTTCTTGTCAGTGCTGCCGGCATTCTGCGCAAGGGCCAACGTTGCACACATCAGAGTCAATACGACCATCACCACCCACTTCACAGGTTTCATGAGAATCCTCCTTCACCGTCGAGTTGTTGCGGTGATGTGAGTATGCTCCCGGACGCAGCGCGAATCAAATCTGCAGGGCACTGACACCGACAATTCAGACCCGACTCTGGCCTTATCCGAAGGTTTTTCATTGCGCCGCCTCCCCCTCCAGCGCCGTCAGAGTCTCATCGTCCACATCCCACTTCTTCAAGATCGCAAAAATCGTCCGCGTTCCGAATCCCGCCCGCACCAGCTGCCGAAAAATCCGCGCCGTCTCTTTCTGGTCTTTCGGCTTCACCATGCGCTTCTTGCGGAGATACTCCCGCGCGTGCTTCTCTTCATTCACACCCTCATAAGCGGAATCGACCGCCTTCTCGATGACGGAAGCATGCACGCCCCGTGTCTTTAACTCGGCGATCACCCGCCCGCGCCCAAATTTCTGATTGTCCCGCCTCATCGACGAGTAGTAGGCGGCGTAGTTCGAGTCGTTCAGATATCCCTGATCCTTCAGGCGGCGACTGACTAGCTCCAGGAGAGTTTCCGCATATTCCGACGCCGGGTCCTCTACCCGAGCCCGCATCAGTCGCTTCAACTCGGCAACCGTGCGCATGCGCCGTGCCAGCGCGGCCACGGCATAGTCATACAGCTCATCTTCCGTATACTGCTTTCGTTTTGGACGCGAGAACGACATAACCCGTAAACCATAACGCAACAGGTAAGCAGACGCGAGCCTGGCTACGGTTGTCTCGCATATTGCGGGTGCTGTGCCGGTGCGCGCCGCCGCACCTCATGCGCCATCTTGCGGAGCCAGGACAATTCTGTGCGGATTTGCTGAATCGTCAGACTCAACATCCACACTGCTTCGTGGAACCGATGCCCAACCTCCTCCCGGACGGCCCGCAGCGTTGCGATCTCGCGCTCCAGTTCCTGCTCCAGGAATTTCTCGCGCCGCCGTACCTGCCGTTCGAACACACCCGGCCGCGCCTGCCACGAGAGCGCAATCCAGGTGAGAAACGGCGGCCGCTCCCGTTGCGAAGTCCACTCCTCCCGCTCGAGGGCATCGGCCAGCGCGGCACGCCCCGCGGATGTCATAGAAAAGACACTACGCTCGGGCCCAGCCACAGGTTCGGCACTGCTTGCGCTTCGGATCAATCCCGACCGTGAAAGCTTCTCCAGTGAGTAATACACCTGCGGCCGGGAAATCCCCGCCCAGTCGCGAACCTGCCTGCGCTCTAGCTCGAGATTGGCCTGATATCCGTGCATCGGCCGCTCGGCCAGCAGGCTGAGCAGCACCAGGTCCGGAGTCGTCAACTCGCGCTTCCTAGCTCCGCGCATCCTTTGCCTTTCGCCGGCGGCTCCAGTACCACCACTGGCATTGTTCGGCGGGAAGCTGCGGGTTCCGCGCCTGCGCCACCGCGGCACGAAAAACATCCAGGCAGCAGATGTCCTGGGCTTGCCCAGTAACCTCGCAAAGCCGCTCGTACAATTTCTCCGGACTCCGGCGCGAGAGCTGCGCCACGCTATGAATGCCCAGCATATTGAAATCCCGCAGCATCGCTGGTCCTATCGAAACCAGGTCTTCCAAACGGCGCTCCGATGTCGCCATGGGAATCCTCCTTGACACCACAGTGAACGTCTAGTAGCCTCTGCTAGTCTAATTTAGACTACATGCCCTGGCAAGTAAGAAGTGCATGCGGATCGCGATCTTAACGCTGGCCTTGGCCGTCCTGCTTTCCGCAATCCCTGTGTCCAGATTCCATGCAGAGGAGAATACGATGAACGTGAAGAGGATTACGCCTGTCCTGTTTGTGCAGGAAGTCGAGCCGTGCGTCAAGTTCTGGGTCGAACGTTTCGGCTTCCAGACAACCGCGGAAGTCCCCGATGGCGACAAGGTCGCCTTCGCCATGCTGCAAAAGGGCAACGTCGAGCTGATGTATCAGAGCTACGCCAGCGCCGACAAAGACGTCGGCACCACGATCTCCGAGGTGGTCCGTAAAGGCCCCACTTTCCTATACGTGGAAGTTGACAATCTGGAAGAAACGATCAATGCGGTGAAAGGCGCAGAAGTGGTAATGCCCAAACGAACGACGTTCTATGGATCCACAGAAATCGGCGTCAAAGATCCAGCCGGTCACTTTGTTACCTTCGCGGAGTTTGCGGCTTCGAACCAGAAACAGTGATCGTGTCCAGAAGAAAAAGAGGGCGCGATCCGGATCGCGCCCCCATCTTACGAGGCCTTGGAAACTTGCCCTACCTTCCGCCAAACCCCGCCGTCTGCATTGACTGTCGCGAAATATCGGCGGTCGAAGCGATACCCTGCATGCGCAGCTTGAAGTCGTCGGCGTTCGAAGCGTTCTCGAGAGCCGTTTCGTAATTCACCAGCCCTGCCTGGAACAGATCCCACAGCGACTGGTCAAACGTCTGCATGCCGTACTGCGAAGTACCGGCGGCGATCGCATCGCGAATCGAGCGTGTCTTCTCCGGCACGAGCACGCACTCGCGGATGAACGCGGTATTGATCATTACTTCCACGGCAGGCACGCGCCCCTCAGCATCGCAACGCCGCACCAGTCGTTGGCTGATAATCGCCCGAAGAACGGCCGCCAGTTGCATACGAATCTGCTTCTGCTCCGGCGGGGGAAAGATCGAGATTACACGGTTAACGGTTTCGACGGCATCCAGAGTGTGCAGAGTCGAGAACACCATGTGACCGGTTTCCGCCGCATGCAGCGCCGTCTGGATCGTTTCCAGGTCTCGCATTTCGCCCACCAGGATCACGTCCGGATCCTGACGCAGAGAAGCTCGCAGCGCAGCTCCGAATGAAGGCGTGTCCACGCCTACTTCGCGCTGGTTGACGTATCCCTTCTTGTCGCGGTGCAGGAATTCGATTGGGTCCTCGATGGTGACGATATGTTCCGCCCGCGAAGAGTTGACGCGATCGACCATCGCGGCCAGAGTCGTCGACTTACCCGAGCCGGTTACGCCCGTCACAAGCACCAGCCCGCGGGGCATATCGCATATCTGCTCCACGACCTTCGGCAGGAATAGCTCATCCAGAGCCCGGATTTTGGTCGGAATGACGCGCAGTACGAGTCCCACGTTGCCGCGCTGCTGGAAGATGTTTACACGGAAGCGCCCCAGTCCGGCTACGCCGTACGCCATATCGATTTCGGTGGTCTCTTTGAATTTCTGCTTCTGCCGCGCCGACATCATGCTGAACGCCATATTCAGCATGTCTTCCGCGCTGATGCGGGGCTGATCCGTCAATGGCGCCAGTTCGCCGTCAATGCGCAGGTGCGGATAGTTTCCCACCTTCAAATGCAGGTCGCTGGCTCGCCGTTCCGTCGCAATCCGTAGCAGATCGTCAATATTCATGCGGAGTTTCTTCCTAAGGGAAGCCTAAGAGATGGCCTCCCCAAGACGCTCTCCAG
>Ga0335079_10009472_pt1 | contig 11098 bp, 13 predicted proteins | sample Lox_Sample_33_FD_206719 | JGI IMG/M metagenome (GOLD analysis project Ga0335079, IMG submission 206719) | Soil microbial communities from Loxahatchee National Wildlife Refuge, Florida, United States - Lox_Sample_3.3 | ecosystem: Environmental > Terrestrial > Soil > Wetlands | place: USA... | reverse complement strand
GGCATGCCCATCCGCGAGACGGGTTACGTGCACGCGCGCTCCGGCGCCGCGCTCGCGCTGCTGCGGCTGGGCCGGCCCCGGGACGCCGTCGAGCTGGCCGAGGCCGAACTGGCCGACGTGCGGGAGTTCGGCACGCCGCGGGCGCTGGGGATCGCGCTGCGGGTGGCCGGGCTGACCCGCGCCGGCCCGGACGGCCTGGCCCTGCTGCGCGAGTCGGCGGCCGCGCTCGACGACTCCCCCGCGCTGCTCGAGCGCGCCCGCTCGCTGGCCGAACTCGGGGCCGCCTTGCGCCGGGACGGCCAGCGCGCCGCGGCCAGGGACCCGCTGGCCCGGGCGCTCGAACTGGCGGCCGGCTGCGGCGCCGGGCCGCTGGCCGCCCGGGCCCGCGACGAGCTCAGGGCGGCCGGCGCCCGCCCGCGGCGGCCGTGGCGGACCGGGGTGGACGCGCTGACCCCCAGCGAGCTGCGCGTCGCCCGGCTGGCCGCCGACGGCCGCTCCAACCGCGAGATCGCCGGCGAGCTGTACGTCACCCTCAAGGCGATCGAGGGTCATCTGGCCCGCGCCTACGCCAAGCTCGGCATCGAAGGCCGGGGCCAGCTGGCCGACGCCCTAGCCGCCCAGAAGGCCGGCACCGGAGACCGGCCCGGAAAAGACTGGGGTGCCGACCCTACAGCGAACCACCCGCCGGCCGGGCGACGGTAGGGCCATCACCTCACCTGCGGAAGGGGACTGCGATGGCGATGACCGTGCACGAGGCGTTCGTGACGGGAACGAAGACGTTCAACGCCCATGACATCGACGGGTTCACCAGCGTGCTGGCCGACGATGTCGTCTTCCAGGCGCCCGGCGGGATCAGCGGCCAGGGCAAGGCGGCCTGCGCCCAGTTCTTCGCGGGCTGGTTCGGCGCGTTCCCCGACGCGCACGTCGAGGTGCACGCCCTGCACGTGGCCGGCGATGTCGCCGTCGAGGAAGGCACCTTCACCGGAACCCACCGAGGTCCCTTGCCTGGCCCGGCCGGCGACATCCCGCCCACCGGGCGCCCGGTCACGGTGCCCTACATCCAGGTGCTCCGCTTCCGTGACGGGCGGCACGCTTCCTTCAACCTGATGTACGACCGGCTGCTGATGCTCGAGCACCTCGGCCTGGCTGAGTGAGTGGCCTCGGGCACCGGGCCGACCCGCGGTCCCGCTCACTAAGCTCCTGATCGTGACCGACGAGCACGGATATTCCTCGGCCAGACTCCCGCTCAACTTCGAATGGCACGGTAAGGCCAGGCGAGCGCATCAGGCCGGGGCGGCCCGGCGGGCCAGGCCGTCGACGAAGATGTCCAGCAGCAGCTCGAACCGCTCGTCCGGGTCGGCCAGCGCGAACTCCCCGGCCAGGCCGGTCATGTTCGGGAACAGGCCGGCCGGGAGCGAGGCGATGTAGTCGCGGGCCATGTCCGCGGCTTCCTGCAGGCGGGCCGGGTCGCGGTCCGGGGCGCCGCCGTCCTCCACCCCGGTCTCGTCCACGGTGAAGCCGTTTATCGTGGCGATGAGCAGCAGGTAGCCCTGCACGGCCAGCCGCGGCGGCAGCCCGCCCGCCCGCAGGATCGCGAGCACGCGCTCGGAGTACTGCAGCGCGTTCGGCCCCATCGGGATGCGGCCGATCGAGATGCGCACCACGTACGGATGACGCAGGGTGACGCGGCGCTGGACCCTGGCCACCTCCTTGAGCTGCTCCTGCCAGCGCGCCGGGTCCGGGTCGGGCGTCTCGTTCTCGCCGATGATCTCGTCGAGCACCAGGTCCAGCAGGCCGTCCTTGCTGCCGACGTGCCAGTACAGCGACGCGGCGCCGACGCCGAGCTCGTCGCCGAGCCGCCGCATGCTCAGCGCGGCCAGGCCTTCGCGGTCGAGCAGATCGATCGCGGCCTTCACGATCGCCTCCCGGCTGATCGGCTCGCGCCGCCGCCGGGCTGGCCGGTCGGGCAGCCGCTGCCAGGGCGGCGGCGGGATCTCCGGCTTCGTCGCCATCGGAACCTCCCTCGCTCCACCCGCGCCCGGCCGGCCGCGCGCTTCTTTAACACTGTACCAGACTCGAACAGTGTTTGACTTGACCGCTGATCGATGATAGAACATCGTTCGAGAGTTGAACCTAGTTCGAGTACGAGGGAGTCCGACATGGCTACCAATCAGGCGGCCGTTGGCCACGGCCACCAGCCCGGGCCGGCCGGCACGGGCCTGGCCGGCACTGGGCTGACCGATACTGGGCTGACCGGCACGGGGGAGGCCGGTTACCCCGGCCGCTGGCTCGCCGCGATCGTCATGATCGTCGGGGCGCTCATGGACATGATCGATGTGACCATCGTCAACGTGGCGCTCCCCTCCATCCGCCGTGACCTGCACGCCAGCGCCACCCAGCTGGAATGGGTGGTGTCCGGGTACATGCTGGCGTTCGCGGCGGCGCTGATCATCGCCGGAAACCTCGGCGACAAGTTCGGCCGCAAGCGCCTGTTCCTGTCCGGGGCCGCGCTGTTCGGGCTGGCCAGCTTGGCCGCCGGGCTGTCCGGGTCCGGCGCGGAGCTGATCGCCGCCCGGGTCGTCCAGGGGGCCGCGGCCGCCGCCATGGCGCCGCAGGTACTGGCCACGTTCCGGGTCATCTTCGCCCGGCAGGAGCGGGGCAAGGCGTTCGGCATCTACGGGGCGATGCTCGGCTTCGCATCCGCGATCGGGCTGGTCGTCGGCGGCGTGCTGACCGAGGCGAACGTGTTCGGCTGGGAATGGCGCTCGGTCTTCTTCGTGAACGTGCCGGTGGCCGTGGCCGCGCTGATCGCCGGCGCCCGGTACATCCCCGAGACCAGGGACCCGGCCGCCCGGCGGCCGAACCTGCCCGGCGCGGTGCTGCTGGCCGGCTCGCTGGTCGCCATCGTCTACCCGCTGCTCGAGGGTCGTCAGCTCGGCTGGCCGGCCTGGGTGTGGCCGCTGATGGCGGCCGGGGTGGCCGGCCTGGTGGTGCTGGGCCTGTTCGAGGCACGGCACTCCGGGCGGTCCGTGGCGCCGCTGCTGCGGGCCCAGCTGTTCCGGGTGCCGGCGTTCGCCGCCGGGATGGGCATCCAGCTGGCCTTCTTCGCCGGCATGCAGGGCTTCTTCCTCGCCTTCGCGCTGTGGCTGCAGGCCGGCGAGCACTTCTCGCCACTGAAGGCCGGGCTGACCGCGGTCGCCTTCAGCGTGGGCAGTTTCTTCGCCGCCCCCGTGGCGGTACCGCTGGCCCAGCGACACGGCCGACGGATCCTGGCCGGCGGCGCGGTGCTGATGGTGGCCGGCATCGCCGGCGTGGCCGTGGCCGCCCCGCACGTCGGCCTGAACGGCAGCCCGTGGCCGATCGTCCCCGGCCTGGTAGTGGCCGGCGCGGGCCTGGCCCTGCTAGTCATCCCGCTGGTCAACGTGGTGCTGGCCGCGGTCCCGGCCGAGGTGGCCGGCGGCGCGTCCGGGCTGTTCAGCACGGCTCAGCAGCTCGGTGGCGCGCTCGGCGTGGCCCTGCTCGGCACCGTCTTCTTCGGGTATCTCAACGGCCACTCGTTCGAGGCGGCGCTGGTCCACACCGCGCCGTACGCGATGGGCGCGTTCGCCCTGTGCGGGGTCCTCTCGCTGCTGCTGCCGCGCACGGCGGTGTCGGAGGAGGCGCTCACCGACTCCTGAGTTGCCCGGGGGCAGGCCGGCCGCTGGTCATCTGACCGGCGGCCGGCCTTAGCGTATCGGCGGGGGCCGGGGCCCGCAGCCCGCGGGCGGGTTGCGGCGGGAGCCGGGCTGTGGTCGGCTGGTAGCGACCTCGTTCCCGGAGGGCATCCACATGAAGGTCAGCCTGTTCGAGCAGGTGCCGTACCGTTTCCTGCCCGAAGACTTCGAGAAACACCACAACTCGGTCGTGACGGCGCCATATGAGTTCGTCGAACCCGGGCGGATGACCGAATCGCTCGTCTCGGCCTACGCGGAGCTGATGCACGGGGCGCGAGCCGGCTTCGACGGCATCTGCGTGACCGAGCACAGCCAGTCCTCCTACGACGTATCGCCCAACCCGACCCTGCTGGCCTCCGCGGTCGCCTGTGCCGCGCAGGGCGAGGGCCTCGACGTGGCGATCACCGTGCTCGGCCGCTCGCTCGGCAAGACCCGCGAGCCGCTGAAGATCGCCGAGGAGTACGCGCTGCTCGACTGCATCAGCGGCGGCCGGCTCATCGCGGGCTTCCCGGTCGGGCTCAGCTACGACGCGAACCTGAACGCCTCGCTCCCCGCGATCGAGACCCGCGACCGCTACCGCGAGCACCGTGAGCTGGTCCTGAAGGCGTGGTCCGAGCCGCGGCCGTTCCCGTGGAACGGCCGCTTCGAGAAGTACGGCCAGGTCAACATCTGGCCGCGGCCGATCCAGCAGCCGCACCCGCCGATCTGGATTCCCGGAGTCGGCTCGCCCGGGACTCTCCGGGACATCCTCCAGCGCGACTACTCCTTACGGTCGCCGACCAGATCGAGGCGTTCGTGCGTGAGTTCCGGATCGGCAACCTGATGGTCATGCTCCAGAACGGCTCGATACCGCGCGATCTGACCGAGAAGAGCATCTCGCTGTTCGCCGGGGAGGTACTGCCCCGACTGCGACCGATCTGGGACGACGAGGGCTGGACGAACCAGTGGTGGCCACGCGCGCAGGGTACGGCGGGCGCGGTCACGGGAGCGGCGGCCGGAAGGAAGGCGTGATGGCGCCCGTGCGCGACGAGACCGTCGAGGTCTGGGACAGCCGGCTGAGGCTGCACGTCAAGATCGCCGGAGACGGGCCCCCGCTGCTGTACTTCCACCCGCTGATGGGCCTGTCCTGGTCGCCGTGGCTGGACCAGCTGGCCCAGCGCCACACGGTGTACGCACCGGAGCATCCGGGCACCTCACCCGGCGATCCGCAGGCGATCAGGGAGGTGCAGACGTTCTGGGAACTGCTGCTCGTCTACGAGGAGGCGATCCGTAAGCTCGGGCTCGGGCCTGAGCGCCCGGCCGCGATCGGCCAGTCGTTCGGCGGCATGGTCGCGGCCGACCTGGCGGCGAGCTTCCCGGAGGTGTTCTCCAGGCTCGTGCTGCTGTCACCGGCCGGCCTGTGGCGGGATGACGCCCCGATTCCGCTGATGGAGATGGTCGCCGGGCCGCCCGAGGAACTGCCGAAGTACGTGTTCGCACACCCCGAGAGCGAGGCGGCGCGGGCCGCGCTGGCCCTCCCCGAGGATCCGGAGCAGATCCCGAAGGCGATCGCGCAGAGCATCTGGAACACCGGCTGCACCACGAAGTTCGCCTGGCCGATCGCGGACCACGGCCTGGACCGCCGGCTGCACCGGATCCAGGTGCCGACACTCATCGTCTGGGGGCGCGAGGACGCGCTGGTCCCGGTGGCCTACGCGAAAGAGTTCGGCAGCCGGATCGCGGGCAGCCAGGTCGAGGTGCTCGACGACTGCGGCCACGCCGTCCAGGTCGATCAGCCCACGCGCTCGTGGACCGCGATCAGCGGGTTCCTGGCGGCCTGAGGCGGGCCGCCGGGGCCCTTTCCGCCGAACGGAGCGGCCGTCTGTCCTGGCACCGCGGCAGGCACAGGCCACACGGTACGCACGGGCACCATCCAGCCGGCGTCTGGCGCGGAGCTAACCACGACAATGTCACATCGTGATGGTCCTGACCACGGCAATGCCACATCGTCATGGTTCGGCAACGCGGGTTGCCTGTACTGCTGTTACGGGAGTGGTGACTGGGATTGGTTCGGGGCCGGAGTGGGTGTGGCAGCCGGATGGCAGACAAGCGCGCAGGTGAGGTTGTGACGCATGAGGCCAGTGGGGTTTCGGCGGGTGAGCGCCTGACCGGCATGATGTGACAACGTGCCGGTTATAGCCGGCTCAATGTCACATCGTGCCGGTGCGGACCGGCGCTACGCTGATGTCGGTGCGGTGGTTGAGGCTAGAGTGAATAGAGGTGCCGCAGGGGTAGGCAGCGCGGACTGGAGCGCGCGGGGTGGGCAGCGCGGACTGGGGAGCGCGGTTCTGGCCGCTCTAGCGGGTGCGGAGGAAGTCGAGGACCCGCTGGGTTAGCAGCGCGGTGGCGTCCGCGTCGTAGGAGGGCAGCGAGCTGTCGGCGAAGTAGTGCTGGTCGCCGGGATAGAGGAACAGCTCCGCGTCCTCGGCCTGGCCGACGAGCTCGCGGGCGGCGTCGATGTCGCCTTCGCCGACGAAGATCGGGTCCGCGTCCATCCCGTGGATCTGCGCCGGCACCCCTTCGGGCCAGCCGGGGCCGAACTCCGACACCGGGACACAGGAGTAGAACAGCAGCGCGCCCCTGGCGCTCGGCCGGGTCTGCGCCAGCATCTGGGCGGGGAGCACGCCGAGCGAGAAGCCGGCGTAGACGAGCTCGCTGGGTAGCCCGTCGACGGCCCGGGCGCCGCGCCCGAGGATCTCGCCGGGGAAACCGAGCTCCTCCGCGTAGCCCAGGCCCTCCTCGATCGAGCCGAACGTGCGCCCGTCGAACAGGTCCGGCGTGTGCACGGTGTGCCCGGCCCGGCGCAGCTCGTCGGCGAAGGCGACCATGCCGGGGGTCAGCCCCTGTGCGTGATGGAAGAGAACCACCTCAGCCATGGCGGAACTCTACCCATTCAGGAGCCGAGGTAGCGCAGGACGGCCAGGACGCGGTGGCGCCGAGCGAGTTGGCGTAGATGAGCTCGGGGAGGAACTGCCCGGCCGGGGTCGCCGCGAGCCCGGCCAGCGGCGCGACGAACACCAGGGCGACCAGGGCGGTGATCGCGGCGGCGGCGTGCCGGACGATCGTGCCGAGGGCCAGCCCGATCAGCCCGATCAGGCACAGGTAGGCGCCCGACAGCGCGACGGCCCGCAGCACGTCGGGCTGGCTGAGCGCGGGCCGATGCACGCCGCCGTGGACGAAGGCGATGCCCGCCAGGAAGCCGGCGAAGGTGACCAGTTCCCCGGCGACCAGGGCGGTCAGGCCGAATGTCGCCGCCTTGGCGGCCAGTACCAGCGGCCGCTTCGGGATCGCGGCCAGCGTGGCCCTGATCGTCCCTGAGGAGTACTCGCTGGTCATCACCAGCACGCCGAGCACCGCGAACAGCACCGATCCGAGGGCCCCGCCGGCCAGGATGTTGTTGGTCACGTCGCCGCGCGGGTTCCTGGTGTTGAATCCCGCGGCGATGCCGATGCCGATCATCCCGGCCAGCGCGAACAGCAGGGTCCACCGCACCGAGCGCAGGGTGCGGAGCTTGATCCATTCCATCCGGGCGACGTTCCGGAACCGGTACCGGTCTGTCACGGCGTGCTCCCGGTCGCACGGAACTCGGCGCTGCCCGAGGTGAGGGCGAGGAAGGCGTCTTCCAGGGACGCGTTGCTGGCGGAGAGTTCGGTCACCGTGGTATCGGCCAGCAGCCGCCCGGCGCCCACGATGATCAGGCGCTCCGCGGTGAGGGCCATCTCGGCGATCAGGTGGCTGGAGACGAACACGGTCCGGCCCTCGGCGGCCAGCGACTTCATCAGGTTCCTGATCCAGCGGATCCCCTCTGGGTCCAGGCCGTTGACCGGCTCATCGAAGATGAGGACGGGCGGGTCGCCGAGCAGCGCGGCGGCGATGTCCAGCCGCTGGGCCATGCCCAGGGAGAGCTGCCCTGCCTTGCGGCTCGCCGCCGCGGTCAGGCCGACTAGCCGGAGGGTCTGGTCGACCCGGCTCGCCGGGATGGCGTTGCTGGCGGCCAGCGCGTGCAGGTGCGCCCGGGCGCTGCGGCCGGGGTGGAAGGCCTTCGCCTCGAGCAGCGCGCCGACCTCGCGGAGCGGGAACGGCAGGTCGTGGTAGCCGCGGCCGGCCACCTTGACCGTGCCGTGGTCGGGCGCGTCCAGGCCCAGGATCAGGCGCATGGTGGTGGACTTGCCGGACCCGTTCGGCCCGAGGAAGCCGGTCACGACGCCGGGACGGACGTCGAAGGTCAGATGATCGACCGCTGTTATCTGGCCGTAGCGCTTAGTCAGGCCGTGGGCCTCGATCACCGGTGAACCTCCCGCGGGTGGACGGCTTGCTGGCTCTAGCCTTCCGGGCCGGGGGTGGGGGCGGAACGAGGGAAACGGCCGTCTTGACCCTGGGGTTTTCCCCGGGGTTGGCGGCGATGGCGCGCTGTCGCTCATCATCGTGGATCACCTTGGCCCTCATACGGGTCGCAGCGATCCACGATGATGGGTGTTGCCAGGCTGGTCGAGGGCTCGGCGGGAGCCTGACCGGCGCGCAGGTCAGGCGGCGCGGGAGAGGTGCGCCTGCCGGGTGCCGGGGGCGCAGCCCGACCCGGCGCGGGCACCACCGGAGGCACCAGCGACCGTCGCGCGGGCCCAGCGCATCCGCGGCACCGCGGTCTCCGGGTGCTCGCCGTAGGCCTGGGCGACCCGCGCCGCGCAGCCCCGGATGCCGAACGCGGCGAGGGCCGCCGCGATGGCCCCGTGAACCTGCGCCACGGTGGGCTGGTCGGAACGCTGCAGCGTCGAGGCGAACAGCGCGTCGGCCCGGGCGGTGCTGATGGTGAGGTCGTAAGTCGCTGACCGCATCTTGGGCCTCCTTGACTGAGGACACTTCCGGTATACGCCGTGGGTCTGACATTTCCGGCACCCCGGATGCTTGCCTGCAGTTAAGACGCCGCGGCGCCGCCGAACTCATCTGCCGGGCGCAGGCTTACCAGCCGAGTTCGGTGAGCCGGTCGTCATCGATGCCGAAGTGGTGGGCGATCTCGTGCACGACCGTTCGGCGGACCTGGTCGGCGACCTCCTGCTCGGTGCGGCAGATCGCGCAGATTTCCCGGCGGTAGATGGTGATCCGGTCGGGCAGCACCCCCGCGTAGTCTGACGTGCGATCGGTGAGCGGGATGCCCTCGTAGAGCCCGAGCAGCCCGGGCGGACCCGGGTCGTGCTCGACGATCACCGCGACGTTCTGCATCAGCCGGCCGAACTCTTCGGGCAGCCCGTCCAGCGCCGTGACGACCATCTCCTCGAAACGGCCGGGCTCGACCTCGATCACCAGTCCATTGTCCAGTGCCGCGGGGGGCGCTCATGTCCGGCGCGACAGGCGGCGCTCAGCGGCCAGGCGTCCGGCGGGCCGCCCACTCGTGGTCGAGGATGGACATCAGCACCTCGTCGTACCAGCGCCCGTCGTGCAGCACCGACATGAACGGGGTGGTGCCGGGGCGAGGGCGGTGCCGGGGCGGGATCGGAGGCCGGGTATAGCGTGACGGCATGGACTGGAAGATCGAGCTCGTCGCCATCCCGGTGACCGACGTGGACCGGGCCAAGGCGTTCTACGTGGACCAGGTCGGCTTTCACGCCGACCACGACTACCAGGTCTCCGACACGCTGCGTTTCGTGCAGCTCACCCCGCCCGGATCGGCCTGCTCGATCGTGCTGGGCACCGGGATCACCGAGATGGCGCCGGGGTCGCAGAAGGGCGTGCAGATGGTCGTCGCCGACGCCGCGGCCGCCCGGGAGCAGTTGCTCGCGCGCGGCGTGCAGGCCAGCGACATCGACGTCCAGCCGTGGGGCTCGTTCGTCTTCTTCAGCGACCCGGACGGTAACACCTGGGCGCTGCAGCAGCTGCCGGCCTGGCAGTCCGGGTGAACCGGGCGCACCTGGAGTTCTGCTCGAGCCCGGAATGGGCCCGCCTGGTCGAGGACGAGCTGCTTCCCTGGGTCCTCGACGGCCGCGAGCTCGGCGATGACCTGCTCGAGGTCGGCCCGGGCCCGGGGCTGACCACGGACGTGCTGCGGCGCCGGGCGGCCCGGGTCACCGCGGTGGAGCTCGACCTCGCGCTGGCGGAGAAGCTGGCGTCGAGGCTGGCGGGCAGCAACGTTCGGGTGATCGCGGGGGACGTGACCCGGCTGCCGTTCCCGGCCGGCCGGTTCTCCGCCGCGGCCTGCCTGACGATGCTGCACCACATCCCTTCCCCCGCGCTGCAGGACGCCGCGCTGGCCGAACTCGCCCGGGTGCTCCGGCCCGGCGGCCTGCTGGCGGGCTCGGACGGGCTGGACACGCCGGCTCGGCGGGAGCTGCACGAAGACGACGTGTTCGTCCCGGTCGACCCGGGCACGCTGGAGGCCAGGCTGCGCGCGGCGGGGTTCGGCCGCGCCGAGGTCGACGTGGCGGGTGACCGGCTCAGGTTCGCGGCCCTGCGCTGAGATAGCGGCCCTGCGCTGAGGTGCTAGCGGTCCTCAGTCGTTGCCGGACTCCATCGCGGCGCGGTCGAGAAGCTCGTCGTCGCCGGGAACCCGGCCGCGGGAGGCGATCGCCTCGGCGCCACCCTCGGGCAGCGCGCCGACCAGCCCGGTGGTGCCCGCGCCGGCCAGCGCCGGATGGGCGCTGCCCAGCATGCCGACGCCCGCGTAGTGCTCCAGCTTGGCGCGGGAGTCGGCGATGTCGAGGTTGCGCATGGTCAGCTGGCCGATCCGGTCGGTCGGGCCGAACGCGGAGTCCTCGGTCCGCTCCATGGAGAGCTTGTCCGGGTGGTAGCTGAAGGCCAGGCCGGTGGTGTCGAGGACCGAGTAGTCCTCACCGCGCCGCAGCCGCAGGGTCACCTCGCCGGTGATCGCTGTCCCGACCCAGCGCTGCAGCGACTCACGGAGCATCAGCGCCTGCGGGTCAAGCCAGCGGCCCTCGTACAGCAGCCGGCCCAGCCGCCGCCCCTCGCTGTGGTAGCTGGCCAGGGTGTCCTCGTTGTGGATCGCGTTGACCAGCCGCTCGTACGACGCGTGCAGCAGCGCCATGCCCGGCGCCTCATAGATGCCCCGGCTCTTGGCCTCGATGACCCGGTTCTCGATCTGGTCGGACATGCCCAGGCCGTGCCGGCCGCCGATGGCGTTGGCCTCGAGCACCAGGTCGACGGCGGAGGGGAACTCCTTGCCGTTGATGGTCACCGGCCGGCCCTGCTCGAAGCCGACCGTGACGTCTTCCGCGGGGATCTCGACGTCGGGGTCCCAGAACCGCACGCCCATGATCGGGTCGACGATCTCGATGCCGACGTCGAGGTGCTCGAGGGCCTTGGCCTCGTGGGTCGCGCCCCAGATGTTCGCGTCCGTG
>Ga0335079_10009471_pt1 | contig 11098 bp, 2 predicted proteins | sample Lox_Sample_33_FD_206719 | JGI IMG/M metagenome (GOLD analysis project Ga0335079, IMG submission 206719) | Soil microbial communities from Loxahatchee National Wildlife Refuge, Florida, United States - Lox_Sample_3.3 | ecosystem: Environmental > Terrestrial > Soil > Wetlands | place: USA: Florida... | reverse complement strand
GTCGACACGGTCAAGCAAGCCGAGATGTTTGCTGCCATCCGGGAAATCTACAACATCCCGCGCGACGAAAACCGCAAGCTGCGTGATTACCCGACTCTGGAGCATGTCATTCGTTTTGTGTACGAGGAGAGGCCTGACCTTACCGCTGCCGTTTCGACCGTAGCGAAGTCGAAGGCAACGGACGAGACCAAAACTGCCCCATCAGCTGCGAGCATTTCCGCACCTGTCGCAACTCCTGCAGCAGTTCCAACAGAAGCCTGCCCGGGCGATGCCGTCCGAGAACGCATTCTCACCCTTGCAGTAGAGAAGACGGGATATCCGCGAGATATGCTGGATCTGGATCTCGACCTGGAAGCAGATCTGGGCGTCGACACCGTCAAGCAGGCCGAGATGTTTGCCGCCATCCGGGAAATCTACAGCATCCCGCGCGACGAGAACCGCAAGCTTCGCGACTACCCGACTCTGGCGCACGTGATCCGCTTCGTGTACGAGAAGCGTCCGGATTTAGCTACGGCCACTGCTTCGCCCGCCGCCGAGCGGCCTCTACAAACAGCGGTCGCTATGCAATCGGTCGAGCCGCCGGCGGCCCCACTGAACGCAAGTACAGCACCCGCACCGCCGGCAGCCACTGCCGACTCCATCAAAGAAAAAGTGCTGGACATCGTCGCTGAGAAGACTGGTTATCCCAAGGACATGTTGGATCTCGACCTTGATCTCGAAGCTGACCTTGGCATCGATACGGTTAAACAGGCTGAGATGTTTGCCGCGATTCGGGCTACGTACGGCATTCCCCGCGACGAAAATCTGAAGCTGCGCGAATTCCCGACTCTGGCCCACGTCATCAAGTTTGCCCAGGACCGGTCCGGCTTGGTCAAACCCGTTCTCCAGGAGGAACCAGTCACACAGAGGGAGCCGGAATCGTTGAAAAAGCCGGCAACCTCTTCGCTCTTCTCGCCACCTCCCACTTCGGTGAAGAAGGCACGTCCCGCTCCGGCCAGTCTGAATGCTGCAAATCAGATTCCTCGCCGCGTGCCCGTGCCGGTATTGCGACCGGCCTTGAATCTCTGCAAGACCACCAGCGTCACGCTTGAGCGCGGGCGCCGCGTGATCATCATGCCCGACAAGGGTGGAGTCGCAGATGCACTGACCCAGCTCCTGCAGAAAAAAAGTGTGGAGGTGTTGAGTGTCGACGGCGCGGCAGACGCTGATGCCCTGACGAATCAAATCAACGGCTGGATCGCTAAGGGACCGGTGCACGGCGTGTATTGGCTGCCCGCCCTCGATCACGAAGGAAACCTCCACGACATGGATTCGGCGACCTGGCATGAGGCGGTGCGAGTACGAATCAAAGCGCTCTATGCCGCCATGCGCATCCTTTACGAGCAGATTGCGCCGCCCGGCACGTTCCTGGTGTCGGCAACACGCCTCGGTGGACAACACGGTTACGACGAAGCTGGAGCGGTCGCGCCCCTCGGCGGCGCGGTCACCGGCTTCACCAAGACTTACAAAAGAGAACGGATGGATGCTCTCGTCAAAGCCGTCGATTTCGAAAAGAAGCGCAATGCGACAGAAATCGCGGAACTCCTGCTTGCAGAGACTGTGCACGATTCCGGAGCGATTGAGATCGGTTACAAGAACGGCTTGCGCTGGACAGTTGGTATCGCAGAGCAGTCCGCTGCCGACGGCCAGCCCGGCCTTACGCTGAACGAAAATACAGTTTTCCTGATCACGGGTGCGGCGGGAAGCATCGTCTCAGCGATCACGGCTGACCTGGCCGCTGCTTCGGGCGGCACGTTCTATCTGCTCGATCTGGTGCCGGAGCCTGACCCCGCGAATCCCGACCTCAAGCGCTTCGTAAGCGACAAAGAAGGCCTCAAGCGCGATCTGTTCGCGCGCATTCAGGCGCGCGGCGAGCGAGCCACACCCGCATTGGTCGAAAGGGAGCTTGCGGCTCTCGAGCGGGCGCAAGCGGCGCTGAATGCTATCGAGGCTGTGGGTGCGGCGGGCGGCACGGCTCACTATTTCAGCGTCAATCTTGGTGACGCGAAGGCCGTTGCCCAGGTCGTGAGCCAGGTGCGCGAGCGTAGCGGGCGCATGGACGTGCTGCTGCACGCGGCCGGCATCGAGCGCAGCCGGGCGCTGGCCGAAAAAGATCCACGTGAATTCGATCTGGTCTTCGACGTCAAGAGCGACGGATTCTTCAACCTACTTCACGCTATCGGCGACATGCCGCTTGGCGCGACAGTGGCCTTCAGCTCTATCGCAGGACGCTTCGGCAATCCGGGACAGACGGACTACAGCTCCGCCAACGATCTGCTGTGCAAGATCACCTCCAGTTTTCGTACCACCCGGCCGAGGACGCGCGGCATCGCCATCGACTGGACGGCATGGGGCGGGATCGGCATGGCCACGCGTGGCTCTATCCCCAAGGTGATGGAGCAGGCCGGCATCGATATGCTGCCGCCCGAGGCCGGTGTGCCCTTGATCCGCCGTGAATTGACGACGGGTGGCACCCGCGGCGAAATCGTCATCGGACAACGTCTGGGTGTGCTGCTGAACGAGTGGGATGCTACGGGCGGATTGGATACATCCGCCACGCAGTTCACCGACGGAAAGATTGGGACGGCGCACGGGCCGATGGCCGGCCAGGTGGTCAGAATGGGCCTTTATAGCGGCCTCACCATTCAGACGACGCTGGACCCGAAAGCGCAACCGTTCTTGCATGATCATCAAATTGATGGCACGCCGGTGCTGCCCGGTGTCATGGGGATCGAGGCCTTTGCGGAAGCTGCTCTGCGGATGCTTCCTGGCTGGCACATCGAGGCCGTCGACGAAATAAATTTCCTGGCTCCGTTCAAGTTCTACCGCAATGAACCTCGGGCCGTGACGGTCGAGGCCACCATTCATCCCGACGGTGATGGCTTGGTCGCAGATTGCCGCTTGACGGGTCGCCGCTCATTGCGCAATCAAACCGACCCGCAGATCACGACACACTTCACCGCGCGTGTGCGGCTGACCAGACATTCGGTCGCGCCAGGAACCGCGCCAGCGCCTCTTCCACCCACCCGACACGTGGTCGAGGCTGCCGACATCTATTGCCTCTACTTCCACGGGCCCGCATATCGGGTGTTGGAGCGTGCCTGGTGGGATGGACAGCGAATCATCGGGCTGATGGCCAAGGGGCTACCTGAGAATCACCACCCGGCCGAATTGCCAACGCTCATGGTGCCGCGGCTGATCGAACTGTGTTTCCAGACAGCCGGAATCTGGGAGATGGGAACGCAGGGAAGGATGGGCCTGCCCCTTCACGTCGACTCCGTCTCGGTGTCATCGGGAACGACCGACTTCGCCGCGACTCGGCTATACGCCGTGGTTACGCCCGACGCAGGCCAAGGGAGTTTCGACGCGCAGGTGGTAGACGCGGAAGGGAACCGGTACGTGCAATTCAGGGGCTATCGCACCGTGGCGGCGGGCAGCGTCGCGGAAGCCGCTCCCTTGCAAGCACTGCGGGCCATGATGTCGCCAGAAACAGTTGCCGCCTGAAGGGCGCGCCGAGGCTAGCTGACAAGCTGCCGATCGGAGATCTTTATGAACCTCGAATTTGAACGCGTGGCCATCGTAAACCGTGGCGAGGCCGCTATGCGTTTCATTCATGCGGTCCGCGAGTTCAATCTGGAGCACGGCACAAGACTGCGCACCATCGCGCTCTTTACCGAGCCTGACCGGCGCGCGATGTTCGTCCGCGAGTCGGATGAATCGCTCTGTCTCGGCCCCGCGCATGTCCTCGACCCCAGCACGCACCAGCGCAAGAGCAGTTATGTGGATTATGAACGTCTCGCCCGTGCTTTGGCAGGCGCCCGCGCGGACGCAGTGTGGGTGGGGTGGGGCTTTGTTGCGGAGCATGCCGCGTTCGCAGATCTTTGCCGAGAGGCTGACATCGTTTTCATCGGCCCCGATGGGAATGCGATGCGAAGGGTAGGGGACAAAATTGCCTCGAAGCGTCTGGCCGAACAGGCACAGATACCGGTGGCTCCGTGGAGCGGCGGGCCCGTCGAGACGCTTGCGGAGGCCCGGCAACGCGGCGCGCACCTGGGCTATCCCCTGCTTATTAAAGCGACGGCCGGAGGTGGCGGCCACGGGATTCGCCGGGTGAATACACCGAACGAACTCCCCCGCGCTTTTGAGGGTGCCCGATCGGATGCCTTCAAGGCCTTCGGCGATCCTACGGTTTTTCTGGAGCAGTTGATGCAAGGTGCGCATCACGTCGAAGTTCAGATCATCGCCGATCATTTCGGGACGACCTGGGCGGTCGGTGTGCGCGACTGCACCATCCAGCGCCGCCATCAGAAGATCCTTGAAGAAGCACCCTGCCCGGTCATCTCGCCCGCGCAAGATCATGCCCTGCGCGCGGCCGCAGTGCGCTTGAGCGAAGCGGCGGGATATCAGAATGCGGGCACCGTGGAATTCCTGTACGAACCGGCGAGCGGGCAATTCTGGTTCATGGAAATGAATACCCGGCTGCAGGTTGAACATCCGGTCACGGAATGCACAACCGGGATCGATCTGGTCAAACTCCAGATTCACATTGCGCGCGGCGGTCGACTCGAGGGAGAGGCTCCGCGCACCACGGGTCACGCCATCGAAGTGCGTCTGAATGCGGAGGACCCAGATAACAGCTTTGCACCCGCTCCCGGCGCCATCGAGCGGTTCACGATCCTGACCGGTCCGGGAGTGCGCGTCGACACTGGAGTGGCAGAAGGAGACTCGGTCGCCGCGGAGTTCGACTCGATGATTGCGAAGATCATCGCGCATGGCCAGAACCGGAAAGAAGCGCTTTCGCGGCTGCAGCGGGCGTTGCGTGAGAGTGTGGTGGTGATCCGGGGCGGGACCAGCAACAAACCATTTCTTCTGGAACTGCTGAACCGACCCGAGGTCCAGCGAGGTGAGGTCCACGTCGGATGGCTGGACCATCTGGCGGCGAACGGTAGACACGTCTCCAGGCGTTATGCCGATGTGGCGTTGCTGCAGGCTGCAATCGAGGCCTATGACGCGGAACTCGCTGTCGAGCAGAAGCAGTTTTATGCATCCGCCGTCCGCGGGCGGCCGCACGTGCGCAGTGAGGTCGGCCGGACTGTGGAATTGCGCTATCGAGGACACTCCTACGCGGTGAGAACTTATCGGCTCGGCCCGCAGCAATACCGCCTCGAAGTGAATGGATCCCGCATTGATGCTCACGTCGATCGCCTGGGCGAATTTGAGTATTGGCTGACCGTGTTTGGTCGGCACTTCCACATCGTCTCCGTGGTCGAAGGCCTGAACTACCGAATCGACGTGGACGGAGTCGCCCACAAGATCGATCGAGACGACGGCGGCATTGTGCACGCGCCCTCTCCGGCCGTTGTGGTTTCCATCGCGGTGAAGCCAGGAGATACGGTCGCGGTCGGAGACCGTCTGGCGGTGCTGGAAGCCATGAAAATGGAGATGGAAGTCGTCGCTTCATTTTCCGGAAGAGTGCGGCACGTCATGACGATGCCGAACGTGCAGGTCGATACCGGAGCTCCGCTGCTGCAGATTGAACCGAACATCGGAGCCGACGCCGTAACGGCTGCCGAGCGGGTCGATTTCAGCGCGTCCGCTCCGGAGGGAGGTGGGGAAGCCGCCCGATCGAGCTGCCGCGACAGCCTGCAGGAGCTGCGCCAACTCATGCTCGGCTTCGATGTCGACCCCAAGCACAGTGCGCGGCTGCTCGCGGAGTGGAGTCAAAGCTGCCCCGTCGGCAGCGATGAGATCAGACGCGACGAAGACGAGATTCTCAACATCTTTGTCGACATCTGTTCTTTGTTCCAGCGCGAACCCGAGGTGAATCACCGGGCCAGCGGCGAGGAGCCCAGTGCCGAGGCGTATCTGTTTGCTTACTTACGGATGCTTGAAACACGCGGTGAAGGATTGCCCCCGGCGTTTGTCAGCTCGCTGCAGGACGCACTGGCTCACTATGGCGTGTGCACCCTGGATCGCACGCCCCAACTGGAAGTGAGTTTGCTTTGGATCTACAAATCCCACCAACGAGTGGAGCAGCAGATTGCACCGGTGATGAGCGTTCTGGAACGGCGCTTGCGGCGTGTCGAGCCTCTGCCGCCGCAGGCTGCCGCATCCTTTCGCACGCTTCTCGATCGGATGATCGCAATGGCGAATGGGAGTTTCCCCGCGATCAGCGATCTGGCACGAGAGGTACGTTATCGCTACTTCGACCAGCCGCTGTTTGAGCGGACGCGCAAGCAGGTCTACGACCAGGCGGAAGTACACCTGGCTTACATGGCTGCCCATCCCGATGCCGCGGATCGTCACGAGAGACTGCGTGCTCTGGTGGAATGCCCGCAACCGCTGCTCAGTCTCCTGATCGGCCGGTTCGCGGCCGCCGACACCGCGATGCGAAAGTTGATGTTGGAAGCGATTACCTGGCGGTACTACCGCATCAGGACCCTTCTGGACCTGCACGCCATGGAGGTTGAAGGCCGTTGCTATGCGTCGACGGAATACGAATTCGAAGGCAAGTCCATTCATGTGTTTGCCACGTACGCCGACTATTCCCGACTTGCCGAGTCCATCGAGGCAATTTCTGGCTTGATCGCCACAGTGCCGTCGGAACATGACGTCGTCATTGATCTCTACACCTGGCAGTCGAGTCGGCTGGGGGATGCGGACGCTACTCAGCAGGAAGTGCAGAAGCTTCTCAACCAGTCCACCTTCTCCCGTGGACTGCGGCGCATTGTGGTGGCGGTTGCCGGTCCCGGACGTGGCGATGGCGTCGGCGGTATTCAACTCTTCACCTATCGTCCCCGCGGGCCCGAATTTGAAGAAGACAAGCTCTTCCGCGGAATTCACCCGATGATGGCCAAGCGACTTCATCTGTGGCGGCTCAGCAATTTCAATATTGTCCGCCTGCCATCGGTCGAAGACGTTTATCTTCTTCACGCGGTTGCGCGCGACAACCCGAAGGACGAGCGGCTGATCGCGTGCGCTGAAGTGCGCGATGTTACCCCGCTGCGGAATGAGACAGGGCGTATCGTGCAGCTACCGCACCTCGAACGCATGTTGACGGAAGCTCTCGCAGGCATTCGTCGGTTCCAGTCGCACCGGAGGCCGCAGGAGCGTCTCCATTGGAACCGGATCTTTCTTTATGTGTGGCCGCCCCTCAACCTGACGCGTGACGAGTTGCGCGATATGGTGCGCCGGCTTGCGCCCGCAACCCAGGGCCTGGGGCTGGAACAGGTCGTGGTGCGTGCCCGCATCCCGAACCCGGCCACTGGAGAACTGCGGGACATGGTGGTCCGCATTTCCAGCCCAGGTGGAGCGGGGATGCTCATCACCTTCCGGCTCGCCGACAAGCTGCAACCACTCAAGCCTCTTGCCGAGTACGATCAGAAAGTTGTCCGGATGCGACAGCGTGGGCTGATCTACCCGTACGAAATCATCAAAATGCTTACGCCCGCCAAGGAAGGCACACGCGCCGAGTTCCCGTCCGGCGATTTCGTCGAACACGACCTTGACGCAGAAGGTCGTCTTGTCCCCGTCGACCGCCCCTATGGCAAGAACAAAGCCAACATCATAGTGGGGATGATTCGTAACTTCACGTCCAGGTACCCCGAAGGTATGACGCGGGTCGCTCTGTTCGGTGACCCCAGCAAGGATCTCGGGGCACTGGCGGAGCCAGAATGCCGGCGCATCATCGCAGCCTTAGACCTGGCACAGCGGAAAGGTGCCCCCCTGGAGTGGTTCCCCATTTCCGCGGGCGCCAAAATTTCAATGGACAGCGGCGTCGAGAACATGGACTGGATTGCCCGTGTCCTGCGGCGTCTGATCGAGTTCACCCAGGCGGGCTGTGAAGTGAATCTCATTGTGAATGGAATCAATGTCGGCGCCCAGCCGTATTGGAACGCTGAGGCCACCATGCTCATGCACACGCGTGGCATCCTGGTGATGACACCGAAGGCGGCAATGGTGCTTACAGGCAAGCGCGCGCTGGACTACTCAGGGAGCGTCTCGGCTGAGGACAATCAGGGGATTGGTGGCTACGACCGCATCATGGGCCTCAATGGTCAGGCGCAGTATTGGGCGCGAGACATCGATGAGGCCTGCCACATCCTGATGCGGCACTACGATCACACCTACATCGCGCCGGGCGAGCGCTTTCCCCGCCAGGCAGCGACGACCGATCCCGTCGATCGCGACGTTAGGGTCTTTCCGCATAGTCAGAATGGCGAAGAGGGCTTTGCGCGGATTGGCGACATCCTGTGCGACGAGACCAATCCCGGGCGGAAGAAGTCATTCGATATTCGCAAAGTCATGATGGCGGTCGCGGACCAGGATCACCTACCGCTGGAACGCTGGGCCGGCATGCGTGCGGCGGAGACTGCGGTCGTCTGGGATGCGCACCTGGGTGGCTATCCCGTCTGTCTCCTTGGAATCGAATCGCGTCCCGTACCCCGGTTTGGATTCGTTCCAGCCGACGGGCCGGACCAGTGGTGTGCGGGAACGCTGTTCCCGCAGTCCTCTAAAAAAGTGGCGCGTGCCGTCAATGCCGCAAGCAACAACCGGCCACTAGTGATGCTGGCTAATCTTTCGGGATTTGATGGCTCGCCCGAGTCCATGCGCAGGCTGCAGCTCGAGTACGGAGCGGAAATCGGCCGGGCCGTCGTGAACTTCAAAGGACCAATCGTCTTTTGCGTTATCTCCCGCTATCACGGGGGCGCTTACGTAGTTTTCTCGCGCGCCCTGAACGAACAGCTTGAAGTTGCAGCGGTCGAGGGTACATACGCGTCCGTCATCGGCGGCGCGCCCGCAGCCGCGGTGGTCTTTGCCGGGGAAGTGGAGGCTCGCGCCAAGAAAGATCCGCGCCTGCAGGCACTGAACCAGGCGATGGCGAAAGTGGAAGGCGCCGAGAAGATCCGGCTGCGCACTCAGTGGGAGGAACTCTTCAAAGTTGTGCATTCGGAAAAGTTGGGGGAGATGGCCGCCGAATTCGACCACGTGCACAGCGTGCAGCGGGCGCTCGATGTAGGTGCGCTTAACTGCATCATTCCCCCCGCGAAACTGCGACCTTATCTCATCGATGCCATCGAACGCGGCATGGAAAAAGAAGAACTGCTAGCCGGAAGGTCCGAAGCACCTGCGGCCCAGGCGGCTTAGCGCCAAGGGAGCCCGATGGATGTGTACTGGCTGGAACAAACGGAAGCGGATGTACCGCTGGGCAAGGATTGGCTGAGTACGAGTGAGATTGCCTGCTTGAACGGTATGCGCTTTGCCCAACGCCGCACCGGTTGGCGCCTGGGACGCTGGACGGCGAAACGCGCGGTAGCTTTATACCTGAATTGGCCGCCTCGCCCCCATGCCCTCGCGCAAATAGAGATACGCCCGGCGCCGTCCGGTGCGCCGGAGGCATTTGTCGTGAACATGGCGGCTCCGGTGACGATTTCGCTCAGCCACCGGAGCGGTACGGCGATGTGCGCGGTTGCATCCTCGGGACAGAAGCTGGGCTGCGATCTGGAATTAATTGAGCCCCGCAGCGCCGCCTTTGTCGCCGACTATTTCGTAGCGGAAGAACAGGCTCTGGTAGCGGGCGCATCCCCGGAGGAGCGTCCCCGGATTTCGGTCTTGATCTGGAGCGCGAAAGAGAGCGCGCTGAAGGCGTTGCATGAAGGGCTGCGGCTCGACACCCGGTCCGTGGTCGTCACGCTCGGAGACGCATACTCAGATCCCGCTCTCTGGAGCCGCCTGCAAGTGAAGTGCTGGGACGGCCGAATTTTCCATGGCTGGTGGCGCACCCACGGCAGCGTCCTGCGAACCATCGTGGCCGATCCGTCTCCAAATTCACCGATATCTATGGAGCTCAAACCTTATCTTCCTGGCGACGCATCCTTCGATGCTCTCAAAAGAAGCGAGAAGAAAAAGGAAGGTGTTTCGGTGCTCCAACGATAGGGGAACTCCATGTCACCCCATAACGGGCATTTTGATTTCGACTTCATCGTGATCGGTTCGGGCTTCGGCGGCAGCGTTTCGGCCCATCGCCTGGTGGAGAAGGGCTACAGCGTTGCCGTGATGGAAATGGGCAGGCGCTGGACACCGGACTCGCTCCCGCACACCAGTTGGTCGCTCCGCAACTGGCTCTGGCGTCCCAGGCTCGGATTGCGCGGGTTCTTCAACATGCAGTTCTTCCGGCACGTAACTATTTTTCATGGTTGTGCCGTCGGCGGCGGATCCATCACCTATGCCTGCACTCTGCTGGCGCCTCCAGATAAGGTATGGGAAAAAAGTTCGTGGACGGGACTCGCCAACTGGAAGGGCGAGATGACCCGTCATTACGAGACTGCCGCCCGCATGCTGGGCGTTACCCGAAACAAAATCCTCGGTCCGGCGGATCTTCTATTAAAGCAGGCGGCCGAAGCCATCGGCTCGGGCGACACTTTTTACCGCACGAACGTAGGAATTTTCCAGGCGGAGGAAGGACAGCCGGGCAACGTGACGTTTCCCGATCCGCTCTTTGGAGGAGAAGGTCCTGCGCGAACCACTTGTCTTGGCTGTGGTGGATGCATGATGGGCTGCCGCTTCGGGGCGAAGAATACGCTCGACCTTGGCTACCTGTACTTCGCGGAGAAGCACGGGGCGCGGGTCTTTCCGGAAACCCAGGTCGTCAACGTCCAGCCCCTGCCGGGCGCAAGCGACGGAGGCGCGGGATATGAAGTGTCCACGCTCAAGTCGACGGCGTGGCTTCGCCGGCATCCGCAGCGGTTCACCTGCCGTGGAGTCGTGTTCGCCGCGTCGTCGCTGGGCACGATGGAGCTTCTCTTCCAACTGAAAGAAAGAGGTTCGTTGCCGGCCCTCAGCCCAGAGCTGGGCAAGCACGTACGCACCAATTCCGAGTCGCTCATCGGCGCCCGCATGCCCGGTTATCACGAGGATCTGTCGCAGGGCATTGCCATCGGCTCCGGCGTCTATATCGACGAACATACGCATATCGAAGCGGTCCGCTACCCCAGCGGTTCGGACGCCATGGGCCTGCTGACCACCATCCTGACCAATGGCCACCCAGGCCCGCGACGCA
>Ga0335079_10009468_pt1 | contig 11099 bp, 7 predicted proteins | sample Lox_Sample_33_FD_206719 | JGI IMG/M metagenome (GOLD analysis project Ga0335079, IMG submission 206719) | Soil microbial communities from Loxahatchee National Wildlife Refuge, Florida, United States - Lox_Sample_3.3 | ecosystem: Environmental > Terrestrial > Soil > Wetlands | place: USA: Florida... | reverse complement strand
TCGCGAGTGGCGGTGGCGCTTCAGGCGCCACCGCCACGTGGCGATCTCGCCCATACTGAGCGGCGAGCAGTTTTCACGCTGCAATCCCGCCTACAGCGCGGCGAGCAGCTTTTCTGCTTTTGTCCGCACGCACGCGTAGTTCATGAAGGGGAGCCCGTAAAACTTGGCTGCGGCCTTCGCGTAGGAGCGGGCGTCGTCTGTCTTCCCCGAAGCCTGTGAGGCGAGCGCAATGTTGTACAGGACGCGGGGGTCCTGCTGGTTCGCCTGCTTCAGCTCGGTAATCGCCCCAGCGTAGTCCTTCTGCTCGAGCGCGATCAATCCCGATAGCTCGTGCGCCAGCCGCATCTGGTTCCTGCTCTGTCGCTTCTCCGCTTCCTGCCGCAGCGCGTCGGTCTCCGTCCGCGCCGAGGCGAGGTCCCCCTTTTGGATCATCACCCTGGCTACGTTTGCGTGGTGGAACAGCGCGTTCGCCGCCTTGACGTCGGCAGCGAGTGACGATTCCTGTACGATGTCGTTTGAGCGTTTGAATTCGGCCATCGCCTCGTCGCTTTTCCCCTCCTCCAACAGGATGGTCGCGATCATGAACCTGTCCCCCGACATTGATCCCGCGTCCTTGAGCTTCTCCGCGATTGCGCATTCCCTGTTGATCTCCTTCATGGCCATGTCGGACTTTCCCTCGTCCATATACACGACCGCGCGCGTGAAGAGGGCGAGCCGCGTCTCACCGGGGTTCCGCGCCGCGTCTATCTCTTTCTGGATCTCGGCGAGGGCGTCCACGTGCCTGTTCTGGTACATCATGCACGCGGCGATGCCGGTAAACGAGTTGGCGAAATGGGGATTGACCGCGAGGGCCTTCTGGTACTGCGCGGCGGATTCGTCGAACCGGCCTATCTTCAGGAGCAGCTCCGCATACGAATCAAATGGGTTTGGGTCCGTGGGGAGAAGCTCGGTATACTTCTTGAAAGTGGCTTCCGCCTCGTCGTACCGCTCCAGGGCCCGGTAGGCGTACCCGAGCTGGTTGTAGGCGGGAGCGAACCCCGGCGCCGTGTCGACCGCCTTTTTCAGGTGATCCACCGCTTCCGTGTATTCCTGCTGCGCAAAGTATGCCGTTCCCACCAGCATCTGTGCCCGCTCGTCGTCCGGATACTCCTTTGCCAGCTCCTGGTACAACTCGAGCTGTACGCCGGGCCTGGCGTTCACGCCCGCGATGAACCCCTTGATCATGAGCTGCTCACCGTGAGACGTGCCGGCCGACGTCTCTTCGGCCTTGTGCATCTCTTCGAAGAACGTCTTGGCGATGGGAGCCGCCTGGGCCATGAAGAGGTGGGCGAGCGCGAAATTCCCGTCCTCCTTGAGCGCCTTCTGAAAGTATGGGATGGCGTCTGTAAGCCGCAGATCGTCGACGAGCTTTCTCCCCTCCATGAAGAACCCGACCGCCTTCGTCGAGTTGGATGTAGCGGGGATCTTGTCGGCCGCCTCGGCCGCTGTTGCCAGGATCGCGGTCGCAACGAGGAGGGAAAGAAGGCGGAAAACAGCGCGGGTTTGTCGCATACGTCCTCCGATGGTGTGTAAGGTCATGTCGGGAGGGAGGATAGCGAGATCAAACCGTCTCAATCAATCCAATAGTGCCGGACGGGTGCCCGCAGTGACGAACCGGATGCAGGCATTGACGGAACGGACAGAGGTGTTTAGACCGAAAATCCCCCAAATTATTGCTTTTTACGCGCACCCTCTCTATCTTGGCCCTATCGCGTAATTTCCGGCGTCTTTCCTCCGACAGAAGGCAGTATCACACCTCCAATGAAAAGACCGCACCTCGCAGCAGCTTCCAGGGAATCCTCCCGTTCCAACCCGAAAATCCCGTAGTCGCTCGTGATCAGACAGAATCCGAATCAGGACGCACCGCATCGTTCTTTGGGCTGAAATTTCATCACGTCAATAATCAATCAGAGGGAGGGCTGGACAATGTCCGCCGGCAACACTGCATCCACGCTCAAGGGTGAAGTCTACTCACCGTCCAGCGAGGTCGTCGCTCAGGCAAACGTCAACGACCCCGAAGCAGCACGCAAGGACGCGTCCCGGGACCTGGAAGGGTACTGGGCGAAGCGCGCGGAGGAGCTATTCTGGTACAAGAAGTGGGACAGGGTCCTTGACGATTCCAACAAGCCGTTCTACAAGTGGTTCGTCGGCGGAAAGACGAACATCGTGGCGAACGCCATCGACAGGCACGTCCGCACCTGGCGGCGGAACAAGCTCGCCCTCATCTGGGAGGGTGAGAAAGGGGACCTCCGGACGTTTTCCTATCACGCCCTCGCCCGGGAGGTATGCAAGTTTGCCAACGTCCTCAAGAGCATGGGGGTCAACAAGGGGGACCGGGTGACGATCTACATGCCGCGCATCCCGGAGACGGTCATCGCCATGCTGGCCACGGCGAAGATCGGCGCGGTCCATTCGGTGGTCTACGGCGGCTTCTCCGTCGAGGCGCTTCACGGCCGCATAGAGGACAGCGAGTCGAAGGTGATCGTCACGGCGGACGGCGGATTCATGAACGGGAAGACGATCGAGCTGAAGAAGATCGTCGATGAGGCCCTCAAGCGCACGGCAGCCCCCGAAAACGTGGTGGTTGTCAAACACACGGGGAAGGAAGTCTCGATGGAAGCGGGGCGGGACTACTGGTACCACGAGCTCATGGCGATGCCCCTGGTGCGGAATTCCAACCGGTGCGAGACGGAAGAGATGGACGCCGAAGACCCGCTCTACATTCTCTATACGTCCGGCACCACCGGCAAGCCGAAGGCCATCCTCCACACGCACGGGGGATACCAGGTGGGCGTATACGCCACGCTCAAGGACGTGTTCGACCTGAAGGAGGAGGATCGCTGGTGGTGCACCGCCGACCCCGGCTGGGTGACCGGCCACTCGTACATCGTGTACGCGCCGCTCATCGCCGGCGCGACGTCCGTGATGTACGAAGGGGCGCCGACATACCCGTTCCCCGACCGCTGGTGGACGATCGTCGAGAAGTACGGCGTCTCCGTGATGTACACGACCCCGACGGCCATCCGCGGGCTCATGCGGTTCGGGGCCGCGTGGCCGAACAGGCACGACCTCACCTCCCTCAGGCTTCTCGGCTCCGTCGGTGAGCCCATCAATCCCGAGGCCTGGCGCTGGTTCTACAAGAACATCGGCAAAGAGAAATGTCCGATCATGGACACCTGGTGGCAGACCGAGACGGGGATGTTCATGATCACCCCCATGCCTGCGATGCCGCTGAAGCCCGGCTCCGGCAGCAGGCCCTACCCGGGGGTCGAAGCCGACGTCGTGGGTGAAGACGGGAAGCCCGTCAAGCCCGGCGAGGAAGGGTTCCTGGTCCTGAAGAAGCCCTGGCCGGCGATGCTTCGCACCGTCTACAAGGATCCGGAGAGGTACGTGAAGACGTACTGGAGCAGGTATCCCGGCATGTACACGACGGGGGATTCCGCGCGCAAGGACGAGGACGGCTACTTCTGGGTGATCGGCCGCGTGGATGACGTGATCAAGGTGAGCGGCTACCGCCTCGGCACGGCCGAACTCGAATCCGCCTTCGTCAGCCATCCCTCCGTCGCGGAAGCGGCCGTGATCGGCCTTCCCCACGAGATCAAGGGGGTCGCGATCCACGCCTACGTGACGCTCAAGGCCGGGATTGACAAGTCGGACACGCTTGTCGACGAGCTGAAGCAGCACATCGCGCACGAGGTGGGGCCGATTGCGAAGCCTGAGACGATCGACTTCGTTCCCACGCTCCCCAAGACGCGATCCGGGAAGATCATGCGTCGCGTCCTCAAGGCGCGTGCGCTCGGCATGGACGAGGGAGACCTCTCGACCCTGGAAGACTGATCGCTCAGAAGTTTGTCATTGCGAACGCTCAAAACTGTCATTGCGAGTCTAGGACGCCGCAGGCGCCTACGCCCCGAAGTCCGCTCTTTGGACCACGCCGCTCTTAGGCGTGGCAATCTAGCCCACCACTACAGGAGGTCGCAATGGAAGACCGCGAAGAGGCACTCAGGAAGATCTCGGCCGAGCGATGGCGGATCGCGATCGTTCTGAGTGCGTGCATGCTGGTGATCTACTTCGGCTTCATCCTGCTGATCGCGTTTGACAAGCCGCTCATGGGGTCGCTCCTCACCGACGGGCTCAGCCTCGGCATCCTGCTCGGGGCCCTGGTGATCGTCTCGGCCTGGGTGCTGACGACAGTCTACGTCCGGTGGGCGAACCGCGTGTACGACGAGAAGATCGAACAGCTCAGGAGCAGGTCATGAACCCGGCCCAGGCTGCGGCTCCCGCGACGACGCTCGGCAATGTCAGCACCGAGGCGATCGTCTTCTTCTTCGTGTTCATCGCGATCTCGCTCGGCGTCACCTACTGGGCCGCCCGGCGGACGAAAAGCACCGTGCAGTACTATGCGGCTGGACACAGGATCACCGGTTTCCAGAACGGCCTGGCGCTCTCCGGAGACTACATGAGCGCGGCAAGCTTTCTCGGCATTGCCGGGCTCGTCTCCCTCTCGGGGTTCGATGGTCTGATCTACTCGACCGGGTGGCTCGTCGGCTGGCCGCTGATCGTGTTCCTGATTGCGGAGCCCCTGCGGAACCTCGGCAAGTACACGTTCGCGGACGTGGTGGCGTTCCGGCTCAAGGCGGCCCCCGCCCGGATCGCGGCGGCGATCGGGACGCTGGCCACGGTGTCGCTCTACCTGATCGCGCAGATGGTCGGCGCGGGCAACCTGATCAAGCTGATGTTCGGCCTCCCCTACGAAGTCGCCGTCGTGATCGTGGGGTTCGTGATGCTTCTCTACGTCCTTTTCGGCGGCATGCTGGCGACGACATGGGTGCAGATCATCAAGGCCGTCCTGCTCCTCGGGGGCGCGCTCATCCTCGCGGTGATGACCCTCTGGTCGTTCGGCATGAACCCCGTTGCGCTCTTCCAGGCCGCGGCGCAGAAGTACCCGGCGCAAAACGTCCTGGCCCCGGGGAAGCTCGTGTCGAATCCGTGGGATGCGATTTCTCTCGGGCTCGCGCTGATGCTCGGCACCGCCGGCCTCCCCCACATTCTCATGAGGTTTTACACGGTGCCCGATTCGAAGGCGGCCCGTACGTCCGTATTCTACGCCACCGGTTTTATCGGATTCTTCTACCTGCTGACGTTCATTCTCGGGTTCGGGGCCATGGTGCACGTCGGCCAGTCGGTCATAAGCACCGTCGACAAGGGGGGAAACATGGCCGCGCCGCTTCTTGCCGAGTCACTCGGGGGGACGGCCTTCCTCGGCTTCATTGCCGCCGTTGCGTTTGCGACGATCCTCGCCGTGGTCGCGGGATTGACACTCTCCGGCGCCGCCGCGCTCTCGCATGACCTCTGGGTGAACGTGGTGCGGAAGGGTGAAGTCCCCGAAAAGGAGCAGTTGAATGTGGCGCGTGTCGCCTCGGTCGCCCTGGCAATACTCGCGATGGTCCTCGGAATTGCGTTCAAGGGTCAGAACGTCGCGTACATGGTCGGTCTCGCGTTTGCCATCGCGGCGAGCGCCAACTTCCCCGCGCTCATCCTGTCGATCTTCTGGAAGAAGTTTACGACCGGCGGGGCTCTCTGGAGCATGCTCTTCGGGACGGTGGCGACGGTCGTCCTCATCTACTTTTCGCCCACCGTCCAGGTCGACATACTGAAAAATGCCTCGGCACCCTTCCCGCTGAAGAACCCGGGCATCGTGACGATTCCCCTCTCGTTCGTGATCGGGATTGTCGCCTCGCTCCTGACGGCCGAAAAGACAGCCGAGGAGAAATTCACGGTCGTCGAGGAACGGGTCCACTTCGGCGCCGAGACGCCGTAGCGAAGTCAGCGGGACGATCGTAATCTGTCGTCATTGCGAGGGGCGCCAAAGGCGCCCCGAAGTCCGTGCTTTGGACCACGCTGCTCTCTAGCGTGGCAATCCCCCTGTCGCCGCACGGTAACTTGTGCTATATTTCCTTCATGTCCCTCCCGGATTCATCGAAGCCTGCCTCGCTTGACGACGGCCTCCTCCCGCTCACCCCGGTCCGCGAGGTCGTGACGTGCGGCCCCACCGAAACGATACACGCCGCCGCCGAGCTCATGTCGGCACGGAACGTCGGCTCGATCGTGGTGGTGGATGAAGCCCGCCGCCCGCTCGGCATCGTGACGGACACCGATCTCAGGAAGAAGGTCGTCGCGGGTGGCGTCTCCGCCGATGACGCCGTCCGCGCGATCATGAGCACGCCGGTGGTGACTGTCCCCGTCCGGAGCACGGCGGCCGGGACGATCATCACGATGATGCGTCGCGGGATCCGACACCTCTGCATCACCGAAGACGGCACCTCAGGCTCGCCCGTCATCGGCATCATTTCCGAACACGACGTCGTCCTGCTCCACGGAAACAACCCTGCCGTGCTGGCCAAGGAAATCGGCCAGGCCGCGGACGTGGAGAGGCTTGCGTCGCTGCGGGAAAAAGGGGGGGAGTTCGTCGAAGACTACGTCGCCAAAGGCGTCGGGGTCAGGTTCGTTGCCGACATGATCGCGGAGGTCAATGACGCGCTCACGTCGCGGCTCATCGTGCTCGCCGGGGAGTCCCTGGCAGCGGCGGGCATCGAAGCCCCTCCGGCGCGATTCTGCTGGCTCGCCCTCGGGAGCGACGGCAGGCGGGAGCAGCTCATTCAAACTGATCAGGACACGGCGCTCGTCTACGAAGACACTCCGCCATCCGAGGCGACCCCGGCTGCCGCGTACTTTCTGCGCCTGGGCGCCGAGGTGACGGCCGGGCTCGAGGCGTGCGGGTTCGCCCGGTGCCCCGGCGACACCACGGCAGACAATCCCTCCTGGTGCCAGCCGCTCAGCGCGTGGAGGGGACACTTCCGCTCGTGGTTCCGGACGCCCGACGAGGGAGCGCTGCTCAACGCCGGCACGGTTCTCGATTTCAGGCCAGTGTTCGGCGCGGAGGATCTCTCCGCGGAACTCCGTTCGTGCATCGACGCGGAGATCGCCGCCGACCGCAGGGCGCTCGTTCTGCTTGCCAGGAACGCGGTCCACAATCAGCCTGCCACCGGACTCTGGGAGCGCCTGAACGTGGAGCGGCGGGGATCCCACAGGGGCTTCTTCGATCTCAAGCTCCGCGCAATGAAGCCGGTCACCGAAGCGGCGCGCGTCCTTGCCCTCGACCGGGGCGGGCACGCGCTCACGGGGACGCTCGACCGGCTCGAGCACGTCGCCTCGGGCGACAGGGCGCTTGCCGAAATCGCGCCCGGCGTGGTGGAAGCTTACGAGCTCTTCATGCGCTACAGGGTGCTCTTTGGCGAGAGGGGAGAGGGGGCCGGCAGGTACCTCGACCTGGCCCGGATGAGCAGGCAGGACCTCAAGCGGCTCCGCTCGCAGTTCGACGCGGTCACCTCGGTTCAGAAGCTGATCCAGGTACGCTACCAGCTCGACGCGCTCGGCCTCAGGTAGCGCGCTCACAGGTGTAACGCACCGGCACGCCCCGGGATCTTGATTCTCAGCCCCGCGAATGGTACGTTTTACCGCGCGTCCGCGTCGTCCCTGTCGCGCATCACTTCTGGATCACACGCACGTCGTGCATCCTGTTCGTTGATCGTCCGGATCCCTTCTCCGTTCCCTACTTGTCGAGGCAATATCCATGGCACTCTTTGGCATGACAGTCCTGTTCATCGCGGCGCTCATCGGGTCAATTATCTTTGTCATCCCCGCGATCTTCTTTATCCTGACGATGCAGAAAGCCCTTCGCCGCTGCGCCCCCGAGAACCAGGTCATGTCTCCCGGTGCAACATGGCTCCTGCTGATCCCGCTGTTCAACCTCGTCTGGGATTTTGTCCTGGTGACGCAGATGGCCGCATCGCTGGAACGGGAGTTTAAACGGCGGAACATCCCCGTCGAGCCCGCTCCGGGCAAGAGCATCGGTCTCGCATCGTGCATACTCTTTCTCTGCGCCGTCATCCCGATCCTCGGGATTCCCTGCTTCATCGCCGCCGTCGTGTGTGGCATTATGTACTGGGTGAAGATAGCGGGGTATTCCTCGACGCTCTCGATGCTCCTCCAGCCGCAGCCGGCCGTCTGACGCGTGGGGACGCGCCTTTTCGCGCTCGTTGTCTCGCTTGTCTGTGCAGCCGGGTGCATGTCGCTCGTGATGCATAGTGATTGGTACACCCCCGCAGGTCCGGCGCGGCCGCCCTTCCGGCCCGGGAGTTTCATGTATCTCGGCGAGAGGGACGCCTGGCTCGCGGTCCGGAACGACAGCGCGCGGGTGGAGGTCGTCTTCCGGACGACCGATCCGGGGCTCAAGGACCGGTTTGCCAACCAGGGGATATTCATCTGGTTCGACCCCGGGGGGGGCGAGACCCGCACGTTCGGTGTCCGGTATCCCGTCGCGTGGAGCGGCCATCAGACAGGTATCGATGCCGTCCCCGGCGAACCCGGGAGCGTGGAAGGCCCCGGCGCAGGCAGGGCGGGCGACGACCTCGAAGTCTACACCGACGGGTTCAGAGAGCACGAACGGTACGCGAAGATGGACGTGCCGGGGCTGGAGCCCCGTTTCGCGCTGAGCGCGGATACGCTCACGTATGAGCTGACCGTCCCGCTGAAGGGGCAGGGGCACGACGCCTACGCGCTTGACGTCGCTCCCGGCGAGACTGTCGGCATCAGCATCGAGACGCGCGCTACGCGCACGACCGGGGACGGCGTCAGTTCGATCCTCCCTTTTATCGTGTGGCACAACATCCGCCTCGCAGCCCGGCCGTAATGCACTGCCGCCCGGCGGCACACTCACCATCACTCAATAAGCTGATTTCACCATGAAGACCGCGTCATACCGTGGAAGACACCTCTCGTCTCTATCCGTGAATCTCGCCCTTTTCTGCCTGGCACTTTCCTTGCCGCTCTGCCCTGCCCGCGCGCATGAAGGGCGCGGCACCCCGGTGGCTCCTGACCAGCCCTCTTCGGGAGGCTCGATCAGCCTCGACGGAGCCTGGCTGATGAAGGACTACTCGCAGGGGGTGGGCGTGATGAAACAGGTGATGAAGCCCGGGGGCCGGCCCACCGACTGCCTGCCGATCACTGTGCCCGGGACCGTTCGCGCAGCCCTCTTGAACGACGGGGAGATCCCGGACCCATACTACGGCTACGACAATGAAAAATCCCTCTGGGTCGAAGCGAAGGAGTGGTGGTTCTTCAGGACGTTCGCGGTCGACAGCACGCTGCGGGGAAAACACGTCGACCTTGTCTTCGAGGGGTCCTCGTTCCAGGGTGAGGCGTATGTCAACGGCGAGCGGGTGGGCGACCTGAAAGGGATGCTGAACCCCCGCTCGTTCGACGTCTCGACGGTGCTCAACTACGGCGGCGAGAACGAGATCGCCGTCCGGCTGGAGGCCACCCCCGACGCGCGCATCAACCAGATGGCGCGGGGCCTTACATGGGACACTCCGCGCGATCAGCTCTATTCCATCGCGCAGTGCATGTACGGGTGGGACTGGGGTCCGCACGGGGTGCCGGTGGGACTCTGGAAGCCGGTCCGGCTGCGGGTGTCGGGCCCCCTGCGCGTCCAGCACCCGTACGTTCGCACGAGGATCGTCTCTCCCTCTGAAGCCGTCTGCTCCGTCGAGGTGGAGGTGGAGAACATGACCGATCGCGGCGAAGAGGGCACGCTCTCGTGCACGCTTGTAGAAGAGCAGGGTGGCCGCGCGGCGGGTGACGTCACAAAGAGCGTAAAGCTCTCCGCCCGGGAGATCCGCCGCGTGTCGTTCGACATGACCGTGTCGCATCCCAGGCTCTGGTGGCCGAACGGGATGGGAGCCCAGGATCTCTACAGGCTGAACGCCGAAGTGTCGGCCGGAGGGAGCGTCTCGGAATCCGCGTCGGCGACGTTCGGCATCCGGGAGCTCAAGCTCGTCGAAAACGAGAATGTTGCCGCATTTCTCAAGTCAATGAAGAAGGAGGCGGGGAATCCCTACCATCTGGGAAAAGTCGTGGCATCTTACCCCTGGACATTCCAGGTAAACGGGAAGAAGATGTACGCGATCGGAGCCAACTGGATCCCGGTCGATCAGCTCCTCCGGCTCGACCGGGGGAGATACGACCGCCTTCTCACGCTCGCCAGGGACGCGCATTTCAATCTTCTCCGCGTCTGGGGGGGCGGGCTGTACGAGACGGACGATTTCTACGACCTGTGCGACCGCTACGGCATACTTGCGTGGCAGGAATTCCTGAGCAACAGGAGTTTTTCCCGTATCGACAGGGACAACTTCCTCGAGGGCGCAGCGTCCGCCGTCTATCGTCTCAGGAACCACCCGAGCCTCACGTTCTGGTGCGGCGGCAACGAGTTCGATCCTGACGACACCGGGAGCAAGGAGGTGATTGACGCCCTGGGAGAGCTGCTGGCGAAGCTCGATCCCTCGCGCGAGTTCCACCGGGCCTCCCCCTACAAGGGGGACGACCACCACTGGGGCGTCTGGCACGTGCAGGAGCCGTATACGACCTACCGCATCGTGCGGCCGTTCAGGAGCGAGGCCGGCGTGAACACGTTCCCCGTCCCCGAGGACTACGTCCGCTTCACGCCGAAAGCCGAGCAGTGGCCTCTCGATACCACGTTCGTCGAGTACCACGGGGAGTACAATACCGGCTTCATGCACGTGAAGAAGCTGATGCGCTACGCGGACGAGTTCGGGGCGTCGGTCTCCGCCGACGACGTTATCAAAAAGAGCGAGCTGTACCAGGCGCTGGCGAATTCGTTCAACCTGGAATACTGCCGGGAGCACAAGTACCAGAACAGCGGGCTCCTCATATGGCAGTACGACGACATCTGGCCGTGCATCTCCTGGTCGATGGTCGACTGGTACGGCGCCCCCAAGCCATCCTACTACTTCCAGAAGCGTGCCGCGAGCCCGGTGCACGTGGCGGCGGACTATGAGCGGTATCTGTGGAAGACGGGAGAGAAGTTCCGGGCGGACGTCTATCTCCTGAATGACACGAAGGCTCCCGTCCACGACGTCACGTACGTGGCGAAGCTCTTCGATATCGGGAGCCGGGTCATTGCGACGGTGACGGGCGCGGCA
>Ga0335079_10009466_pt1 | contig 11100 bp, 7 predicted proteins | sample Lox_Sample_33_FD_206719 | JGI IMG/M metagenome (GOLD analysis project Ga0335079, IMG submission 206719) | Soil microbial communities from Loxahatchee National Wildlife Refuge, Florida, United States - Lox_Sample_3.3 | ecosystem: Environmental > Terrestrial > Soil > Wetlands | place: USA: Florida... | reverse complement strand
AACAGCCACAAAGGCGTCCGCATCGAGCTCCGGGAATTCGATCGTGGCCAGCTCGAGCGCGGCGCGATCGAGCGGTACGCTCGCGTCCCGGCCCGCGATCAGTTCCAATAACCGGTCCACTTTCCCGTAGAATATCACTTCGATGAAGAAGGGATTTTTATTGTTGCCGGTGAAGGGCTGAGCGTGCCGTAGCGGCGGTCCTATTTCGGCGTGAAGGTGAAGTTGGAGATATAGAGTTCGTCGGTGCCGGGCAGATAGAATCCGAACTTGCCCTGCGCCGGGTTCAGGCCGGCGGCCTGCCAGGTGTCGGCCGCAACCCATTCGCCGCTCAGGTGTACGCTCGTCACCACGCTCGCGGGTGAGACCTCGACTTTGATGGTGTATTGCAGTTCCTTTCCGGCCTGCTCTTTCAGAGGAAAAGATTTGTCGGAATCCTTCACCTTCTTGCCGCCGGAGAACTGGACGCGATGGATGCTCTTTTTGTCGATGCCGAACAGAAGGTAGTCGCTGTTGTTTTCGAGGCAGCCCACTACCCATTGAATGCGGCCTTTGCCTAAGAATCCACCCTGACGGAGCGCGGTGAACGTGTAGATGCCGGAACCGGGTGCGGCGGGGTACAACACCAGCCCTCCGCCGCGATGCACGAACCAACTGCCGTCAGCCTGCCAGCCTGAGGCTTTGGCCCACTCTTCCAACGTCAACGGGCCGGCGGCCGGATGGCTCGATTTCGGCGGAAGAGTCAGGGTAACGTTGTTCGGCCTGCCGGAGGCGACGGTAATGGTTTGCGAGGCGTCGTTGTATCCAGGCGCGCTGGCGCTGAAGGTGTACTGCCCTTCTTCCAGCTCCACGGCACCGCCTCGAACGTCGTGAGATCTCCCGTCTGCATCCTTATAGGTAACCGCCGCGTTGACGGGAGAGACGGCGATCTTGACGGAACCCTTCGCGGCTTGAAGCAATAGGTCTTGAGGACTCAGCACCACGGTCTCGCCGGCTTTAAAATCTTTCGCAAATTGTTTGTGCCGGTGGCCATCCGTGAGTTCGATGGTGTGGCTGCCGGGCGGGATGTTGGGAAACGACAGGCTTCCATCGGCTCCCACGGTTCCCACGTGTTTCTGATCCAGGGTGACCTGCAATCCCTGCGTCGCGCCGCGAATGGAGAGCGCCGCGACGGTGGGAACGGGGCGCATTTGAAATTCCAGCTTGGTTTCCTCACCCTTCTTGACATCAACCGATTGCGCCGGCTCCTCCAGGAAGCCGTCCTTGAACACCCGGATGCTGTGCGGCTTGACGGAGAGATTGGTGATGCGCACCTGCCCGCCCTTGGTCTTTCTCTTGGCGGCCTTTCCATCCACCTCGACGGTGACGTCGTCTTCTCCCGTGTGAATCAAAACCGAACCCACGTTGCGGTCGGAGTAAAGCTGGATCTGAAGCGCCGGCGCCTGGCCAAGGGTCAAGGTCATGGTGTGGCGGTTCTTGCCGTCAGTAAGAATCAATTCATGATTCCCGAGCGGCAGATTGGGCAAGTCCAGCCCCGGCTCGGCGAGTTCGCCGGCATCCTGGTTATCGACAGTGACCTTTACAGGAGTGGGCGAGGTACTGGCCTGGATGTGAGCCTGATTAGCGAAGCTTGTCACCACGACGGCGTTCAGTTCCTTGGCTCTGGGGCTTTCCGCAAGCATCGGCGGATGGCCTGCGGCGGCATCGAACGTAACGGTCGCGTGCGCGCTGCCCGAGGTGACTTCTATGGTGTGCTTTCCCCAGCCGAGTTCCTGATCGGGAAACTGGCCTTCGGTAAGGTCAACCGCCGGCTGGCTATCCACGGCCACTTTGCCAAACTGCAAATCACTGGAAAGCCGCAGAAGCTGGTGCAGTTCGGCCACCGGAGCGGGCGGCGGCACCGGCTGCAAATCCAGGTTGACGGGGCCGGTGGATCCGCGTTTGACCACTAGCGGCAAGCTTGCCGAAACGTAGCCCTGTTTTTCGGCGACCAGTTGGTAAGTGCCCTCGCGCAACTTAAGGGACAGATTGCTGGTGCCGCGGACTTCGTTGTTGATGCGGATGGTGGCCCCGGGAGGGTTGGTTTGCACCTCGATGGCAACCGGCCGGAAGGCGCGGACGACGAAAAAAACCACGATCAAGACCACGACAGCGGCGACCGCGACCCCGATAAGAGTCCAATTTACCGGCTGCTTGGGTCCGGAGGGGGCCGGTTTCTTTAGTTGGACCTCCTTCTTCGAGGCTACCGGGGCTGGCGCCGGCTTGGGTGGCTCAACCGGAGCTGGCGTTGCCGCGCTCGGGGGCGGTGGAACGCTCGCTGGGGGCGATGTTTGCGGCGACACGGTGGCGCCGAGGTCTGGAGCGGCCGGCGGGCGCTCGACACCGGATTGGGGAGGCGTGGTGGGGATGATCTTGGTTTCAGCTTCCAATTGCGTTGCCGGCTCCGACGGCGAAACCGGCTTCGGAGTTGCGGTGACGGCAGGTATGGTTTCGGCTGCGGAAGCGGCGGTGTGGGCGCGCAGCTTTTGTTCGAATTCTTCCCATCCCGCCGGAGCGGTATCGGCGTCAGCAGACGCCGCTGTGACCGCCGTTTCCGGGTGTGTGGAAGCGGTAGCCCGGGACCGCGCTTCGGCGCGGCTCGGAAGGTCCGGAATTGATTTACAGAGGGTGGCGTGCAGTTGTGTGAGCCGTGTCTCTCTCGGGTAGGCCGCCAGACCCTGCTCAATCTGCGCCAACGCGCCCTGCACATTTCCCGCAGCCTGCATGCGTCGCGCTTCGGCTACGCACTGGCCCACTTCTTCTTGACGCTTGCCCTCGAGAGCCATGGCGCGTACGCTCTTGGCTAAAGCGTGGTCCGGATCGAGATCCAGGGCCTGCTGGCTCAACGTCTCGGCAGCCCGCCAGTCCGTATCCACGACAGCGCGAGCGTGCTCGAGCAGGGTTTCCAGCAGAAAGGCACGGATTACGCGGTTGTGCGGGTCCATCTCGGAGGCACGCCGCAAAAGAGGGATGGCTTCGTCGAAGCGGCGCTGGGCGGATAGATCCTGGCCCTGTTTGAAAATCTGTTCCGCTTCGGCGGAGCGCGCCTGGCTTTGACGGGCCAGTTCGCCGAGCGCGGCCATTTCCGGATCGCCCGGGAACTCCGTGTCGGCATTACGCAGGAGTTCAACGGCGCGTTCGTAATCGCCGGCTTCGAGTTGCCGGTCCACCTGCTCCACCCATCGGGCTTTGGCTTCGGCGCGCGTCTGCTGGTCGCGCCGCTTCCGGACGCGGTCGATTTCAAAATCCAGTCCGGGATGCTGCTTGTGAATGGTTTGCAGGATTTCCCACTGCCCAAGGGCCTCCGTGAACTGCCCGCGCTCGTCGTAGGAGCGCGCCTTGGCCACAATGGAATTCACCAGATCGCGCTTGTCGCGCATCAGACGGAGGGCCTTCTCAAAATGGGCCTCTCCGGGATAGGTCTTCAGCGCCTCTCTGAGAATGTTGACCCGGCGATCGATGTCGGGCTCACTCTCCACGCTGCGGTCGATTTCCGCGATACGCGCCGAGAGTTCCTGGCGATACCGTTCCTCCACGTCGAACTTGAGCGCTTGAAACAGAGCATGACCCGGATACTTGCTCAGGTACTGGTCGCAAATGGAGATGGCGGCGGAAAAATTTCCGTCCATCAGGTGCTTGCGCGCTTCCTGATAGGAACTCTGCAGCAGATCGTGCTCGGTGCGAACCTGATTGTAAAAATTCTGGTAGGAAATGCCGCGCTCGGGAGCCGAAGTATCGGGAACGCGTTTGTCGAGGTCGACCAGGCGCTCGAGCTTGGTGAGCGCAGAACTCATTTCGCCGTTCTGCCAAGCGTCCAACGCCTGCTTATACAGATCCTCCTTTTGCTTGCGGGCTTTTACGTACTGCTCTTCGCGGCGATCTACTTCGGCGAGCATCTGCAGCGCGGTGGTGTCTTTGGGGCGCAATTGCAGGAGGCTTTGCAGCGCATCTCGAGCGTGGCTGAACGCGTTATTCTCCAGATGCTGGCGAGCCAGTTTCACCCACTCTTCAACCTTGGCTTCGCTGCGCCGCGTTTCGATGGTGCTCTTGAGCGTGAGGGCGTTGCCGTTGGTGGGATCAAGCTGCAGGATCTCCTGAATCTTCTGCAAGGCCAGCAGGTACTCTTCCTCGTCCATGCAATTGCGCGCGCTGTCGAGCAATTGTCCGATGGTTTTTTGGCGCACCGCCTGATCGAGCTGGCGGCGCAGCAGGGTCATGCTAGTCTCGACGTGACCTTCGGCTTCGAGTTCGTTCAGGATTTCCGCGGCGAACTGATAGTTGCCCTGCTCGTACGCCTTGGAAGCTTTTTGAATACGCGGCTGAAGACGGGTGGCATCGAACATCTCGATGGGTTCGTTGCGCTGCGCCTTCGTCAGGGTGTCGGCGAACTCCTTGGCCGTGGAGAAGCGGTTCCACGGCTGTTTCGCCATAGCTTTATGGATGACCCGGCTGATCACCTGGCTTACCGCAGGGTTCAGCTCCGATGTGGCGGGCGGGATGTGATGCAGGATGGCGTGGGCGGTTTCCTGCTCGGTGGGGAAGTCGAATGGGCGGCGGCGGGTGAGCGCCTCATAGAACACCACGCCGAGGGAAAAGATGTCGGAGAGCGGCGAGGCCGGCTTCATTTCCAGTTGCTCGGGGGCCATGTAGGGGAGCGTGCCGCCGGCGACGGTCATGGTCGCGGTGGAATCGGCCATGTGCGCGACACCGAAATCGATGATTTTGACCGTGTCATCGGGCATCACGAAAATGTTGCTGGGCTTGAGGTCGCCGTGCACCAGGCCTCGTTCGTGCGCCGCGTGCAATCCCCGGCAGGTTTGGAGAATGATCTCTACCGTACGGTCCACGCTGAGGCGCTGGCTGGAAGTGCGGATGAGCTGGTCCAGTGTCACGCCGGGCAGAAGCGGCATGACGAAGTAGGGTTTGGTAAGGCCGTCCTCTTCGAACTCGCCGATATCGAAGATCTCGATGATGTTGGGATGGCTCATGGAGGCGAGGACGCCGCATTCTTTGCGGAACAGATCCAGCGCCATTTTGCTCGGCGCATCGCGCAAGGTCTTCAGCGCGACCTCACGCCCCACGATGGTGTCAAAGGCTTTGTACACCAAGCCCATGCCCCCCTTTCCAATGAGGTCCGTGGTGTCGTAGCGGTCTTTGATCCTTCTCTTGGCCGGCATGGAAAGGGAGCGATTCTAAATGATACTGCGGTTGGACCCCGTTCGCGTATCAGGGGGTTACCCCAGACGGCCCAGGCTGTCAACAATTTGTTCCGGCACAATTCGAGTGGCCATCGCGGGCGACCCTGAGTGTAGGATAATGACGTTCGTCCCTTCTATGTGCCGCAGTATCAAGGTACTCCGCCGTCCCGTCGCGCTGGCGACGGATGACGAGATTTCCGCCGCTGCCCTGCAGTTCGTGCGCAAGGTCAGCGGCTTTCAAAAGCCTTCACAGCGCAACCAGGCTGCGTTCGACGATGCCGTCCGGGAGATTGCGCGCGCCACGCAGCGGCTTCTCGAGAACCTTCCATCGGCGCGGCGTGGGCCGAGTTCGGAGAGACGTGGCGCATCGGTAGGGGAGCCGTCATGACGCGCCGGTCGCTTTTCACCCTGGCTACGGCCGGCTGGGCGGCACAGAAGAAGGACGAGCCCGTGAAAAAGGACGACCTGTACCACATCCCCTCCGATCTACCCGTGCCTGTGGACGATGGGGCGTGCCGGCATTTGGCGGGAATGCAGGTTCCTGCGATCACGTTAGTTTCCACCGCTAACCGTCGTGTCAATTTGGCGGATCAGGCGCGGGAGCGGACCGTGGTCTATGGTTACCCTCGCACCGGAAGGCCCGGCCAGCCGATCCCAAAGGGTTGGGACGAGATTCCAGGGGCGCGCGGGTGCACGCCGGAGACCTGCTCTTTCCGCGACCATTATAAGAGGCTGCGCGAACTCCAGGTTCACGTTTTCGGTTTGAGCACGCAGACCACCGAATACCAGCAAGAAGTGGTTCAGCGCTTGCATCTGCCGTTCGAAATGCTGAGCGATGCGGATTTTGCTTTTACCAACGCCTTGCGGCTTCCCACGTTTGAGTTTGAAGGCGTCCGGCTGCTGAAGCGGCTGACGCTCATAATGGCGGGCGGAAGAATTGAGAAGGTCTTTTATCCGGTCTTTCCGCCGGACAAGCACGCCGAGGAGGTTGTGGGATGGCTGGCCAGTCACCCGCGTGGGGATTCATGATTTGGGAGAGGCTTCACTCTTGACATTCCTTTCAGCGGCAGGTTATTGTAGCGATTCGACTTGGCCACGCTAAGGCCAGCTTCACATATGGGGAAGAACACGGGCGGCGAAGCCGAATCGGTGGATCAGTTTCTGGATTCGTCCCTGGACAGCGTGGATAGCGCTGAGCACCTCGTCCTCGAGGTAGCCCAACAAGTTGGCTTTGATGAGGAAGATCTACACAAGATTGGCATGTCGGTGCGCGAGTCCATGGTGAACGCCGTGGTTCACGGAAATCAGTACAGCGCGCACAAAAAGGTTCACGTATCGGTGTCGAAGGGGCCCGACCGGCTGACCATCATCATCTCGGATCAGGGAAAAGGTTTCGACCTGGATGCCTTGCCGGATCCGCTGGCAGAGGATAATCTGTTGCGGAATTGCGGCCGCGGTATTTTTCTGATTCGCGCATTCATGGATGACATTCAGGTTCGCCGCCTGACCCCGAATGGCACCGAGGTCACCCTGATCAAATATCTCGTCAGGAAATAGCAGAGCAGTCATTCGCAAGGAGGTTGACGAAGTGAGCGTTAAGTTAAGTACGCGCCAGGTAGGAGATGTGAACGTGGTGGATGTGGCGGGACGCATTACGCTGGGCGAGGGATCGAGCGCGTTGCGCGATTCGCTGCGCGATATGGTGGGCAAAGGCCAGAAAAAGATCTTGCTGAACCTTGCCGAGGTCTCCTACATCGACAGCTCGGGGATTGGCGAACTGGTGTCCGGCTTCACGACGGTCGCGAATCAGGGCGGCCAGTTGAAGCTCCTGTCCTTGACCAAGAGGGTCAAGGATCTTCTGCAGATCACCAAGCTGTACACGGTTTTCGACGTGCACGACGACGAAGCGGGAGCCATCCGCAGTTTCAAGTAGAGCCGCGGCCACCGGCGATCCGGGTGAAGGTTAAGTACCGGGTTGCGTAGCTCGCTGAAGTTCCTGTTCGAGGCCCTGAGTCGAAAAACCGTACGGCCCGGGTTGGGTTTTGAACTTCACGCGGCCGTCGGTTCCGATCAGGTACAAACGGTCGGGCCAGCCGGTGTAGGCGCGCTCGGTTTTATTGTCGATCCCATCCAGGATGGCGGGAATGTGGATGCCCAGGTTGCGGACGCACGCCGAAGCAGTGGTGGAGCGCTCGCCATTGGAACGCGCTGAGGCGAACAGCACGCCGTCCTTCACGTTCGATTCCATCTGCCACAAATCGGTTGAATGGGCTTCCTGGATATAAACCACATAGAACGCCACGCGAGCGCGGTAGGAATCGTATAGCTTGTTGAGCGCGGGCACCGCCCGGCGAAAGGGCGGTCAGGTGTAGCTGCCGAAGATGAGCACCACCGGCTTGGCGCGATATTCGGACGATAACTGCACGACGTGGCTGTGATCGAGCGCCGGAAGCTCAAAATCAGGAGCCGGGTCGCCCACATTGAGGCTGCCGGCACGGGCCACCATCCAAAACGGCCGGAACGGCAGGACCAGGAAGGCCACGGCCTCCGGAACGTGCTTCATGATGGCACCGAAGCGCTCCGGAGGCTGGCACATCGCGGTGTAGAGGCCCGCGCAGAGAATACCGTAAAGCAGGACCAGTCCAACTAACGTGAAGCCGATGAGCTTCCGCATACTTCAGAAGACGAATTTCAATGCCAGTTGGAGCAGGCGCGGCGGGCCGGCTTCGAGGATCTGACCGAATTCCGGCGAAGCGATGTCGTTCTGCGGTAGCGCGAAGTTCGGGTGATTGGCGAGGTTGAAGCACTCGGCGCGGAATTGGATGCGTTTGGCTTCACTGATTGGAAAGTTCTTGAATAGCGAGAGATCGATGTCGGCGAAACCGGGGCCGCGGACCACGTTGCGGCCTTCATTTCCAAACTGCCCGGCCTGCGTTTGCGGGTTGAGACGTTGGAAGGCGCTGGGGCTCACCCACTGGTTGGGAGTGTGCGGGCCGTCGTTCGGATTGGCGATCAGATCCGGCCGGCTGGAATAGAACCCGCTGATCTCGGGTGCCTGGCCCTGGAGGGCGACGTTGGCGCTGTCATAAACGGTGAAGGGAGTCCCGCTAGACACGCTGGCGATGCCGTTCACCTGCCAGCCGTTGACCAGCAGAGCTGCCGCATGAGGAGCGCCGTGCCAGCGGGGCAGCTCGTAACTGCCGCTAAGAGAGAACCGCTGGCGTGCATCGAACAGGGACGGGCCGTGTTCGGCCTTCAGGTTGAAAGGGTTCTGCGCGAGATCATTTTCACCGGAGACGTCTGTGGGAGCCGAACCGGCGACATTGAATGAGGAGACCCCGTCCAGGCTCTTCGAGTACCAATAAGACAATTGGAACCCCAGGCCCGCGGCAAAATGCCGAGAAAGCGAAATCTGCCCGGCGTGGTAAGTGGAATTGGCGACGTTGGTGATTAAGCCCACCGAAGCGAAGTTACACGGCTGACTCGGATCGCTTGGGCAGCCGGCATAAATGCGGTGCTGGTCGATGGTGTTCTGATTCACGCCCGGACCATAAACGCTCGGATCGGCCTCGATCATGCGCGGCAGACGTGTGCCCTTGTTGCCCACGTAGCGCACGTCGAGGAGATAATTCTGGCCGAGAACACGTTCGATGGAAATGTTCCAATTCTGGGCATAGGGAGGCCGCATGAGCTGGCCGACGGTAAGGACGGTCGCCGGCTTGACGAAATTCCCGCTCGCGAAGGGCGGCGGTTGGCTGCCATAAGGATTGGCGATGTCGAAACCGGGACCGGCAAGCTGATAGGCCAGCGTCCAGGGAAGCGCGCTGACGGGCGCTTGCAGAGGCCCGCCCACTCCGTTGGTGAACGAGTCATAGAAGATGCCATAACCCGCTCGAACGGTGGTGCGGCCGCTGCCGGTTGGGTCCCAGGCAATGCCGATTCGTGGCATCAGACCCTTGTAGTAGTTCGGCGCAATGCTGCGGGCCACGCCAGGATCGCCCGGAAACAGCAGGCCAGGAGGCGCGTTCGGATACACCTTGGACTGCAAGCCTGGCGCCCACTCGTTCATCCGATTGCGCACATCGACGTACGGCGTGTTGATCTCGTACCGCAGGCCATAGTTGATGGTCAGATGCGGCGTGACGCGCCATTCGTCCTGCGCGTAGCCCGCCACCATGATGTTGCGCAACGCGCGGTCGAACTGGCCGCCACCCTGGAAAAAGACCACCGGCTGCCCGGTCAGGAAGCTCGCAAACGAATCGCTGAAGGGAAACGGCGCGAAAACGAAGAACCCGTTTGTGGCGATACCGAATAACAGATTGATTTGGGTTCGGTCGAAGTCGCCGCCGAACTTGAAGCTGTGGCGCCCGCGGGTGAGCGAAATGGAATCGCTGAGCTGGTAATTGTTCTGGTACGTGTTTTGCGGGCCGGTGATGGGGTCTCCTACACTGGCGTAGCCGCTGACTATCAGATAGGGCGGGCCGGCAGCGAGGCCGAGTGTCGGCTGGTACTGGAAGCCGAGCGCACTTGGCGGCGTGGAGTTCAGGCGCTGTCCGAAAATGAATTCATTTCGGAAGAAGGCGGCCCGGAACGTTTGCAGGGCGCCTGGAGAGAATACGTGCGTTTCCGAAACTGTCACCGAGTGAGTGCGAATGCTGTCGCCGACCGGGAAGCCGGGAACGCCGGCGCCGGCGATGGGCAGTGGGTCGAGTTCACTGGTGCTCGAAGTCGCGTAGCGGAGGAAAAGCTGATCGCCAGCGGAAAAATTGTGATCGAGCCGGAAGCCGCCCTGGTCGTAATTGTTGGTTCCCATCACCGTCGCGGCGTAGAGTGACGGCGAGATGTTGCCCAGCGGATAAAACTGGAGAGCATTTTGCGCAATCGGGTTGATGAGAGCTGCCGGAATCTGGTTGTTAGGAACGGGCTGGCCAGTGAAATAGTTGATCAGAGGCTGGCCGCTTCCAGAGAAATCGCCCTGACGCTGAGCGGGGGTGGGCACGATGGCTGTTTTCGTAACACCCGCGCGGTCGCGCAGGCCCTCGTAGTAGGCGAAGAAGAAATCTTTATTGCGGCGGATCGGGCCGCCGATAGTGGCGCCGAACTGATTCTGGTGGAGCGGCTCGACGTTCGCAGCGAAGAAATTGCGCGTGTCGAAATCGTTGTTGCGCAGAAATTCGTAAACGTCTCCGTTAAAATTGTTGCCGCCGGATTTGGTCACGGCGCTGGTGGTGGCGCCGCTGGTGCCTCCGTACTCTGCGGGCGCGTTTAGCGTGAGAATGCGGAACTCGCCGATGGCGTCGACGGGCACGCGGATGGCAAAACCGCCGTTCACGTTGTCGATGTTGGTCACGCCGTCGAGCAGATAGCCGTTGGATTCAGGCCGCTGGCCGTTCACGGCGTAGGCCTGGTTGGCGCGCACCAGGCCGCCGGCTTCGGCCAGGCCGCCGGTCATGGGCGCAACGCCCGGCTGCAGCAAGCCGAGCTGGGTGAAGTTGCGGCCGTTCAGCGGCAGATCGGTCGCCTCGTGCGCCGAGACGACGTTGCCCAGCGTGGGCCCGAGGTCGACCGTAGCGCCGGTGCCGACGACGCTCACTTCGCTGTGCCCAACAGCCACTTGGAGCTTGACCGGGACGCGGACCGTGCGGCCGATATCGATGCGGATCGATGACGCGCTGAACGCAGCGAAGCCCCCGGCATCGACGCGCAGGTTGTAGTCGCCCACCGGCAGAGACGCGAAGTGGAATACACCATCGTTCGCGGAACGCTGTTTCGCGGTAAAGCCGGTCTGAGGATTGCTAACCGTAACCTCAGCGGCAGACACGGTGGCGCCGGACGGGTCATTGATCTGTCCTTCCAGCACACCGAC
>Ga0335079_10009465_pt1 | contig 11100 bp, 10 predicted proteins | sample Lox_Sample_33_FD_206719 | JGI IMG/M metagenome (GOLD analysis project Ga0335079, IMG submission 206719) | Soil microbial communities from Loxahatchee National Wildlife Refuge, Florida, United States - Lox_Sample_3.3 | ecosystem: Environmental > Terrestrial > Soil > Wetlands | place: USA... | reverse complement strand
TCGTACCGGCACTGTTCTTCGTCGCAGCGGCGCTCGTTCTGGGCTCCTCGCTCATCGGAGGACCCAAGAAGACCGTGAACTCGGCGGCGGCCACCAGTCCGACTCAGCCCGCAAACACCGTAGCCACCGTCGCGTCGGAGCCCGCGTCTCCGCGGGCGGTCCGGCCTTCCGCGAAGCTCACGTCGACGCACCGTCCCGCACGCTCGACCCACGCGAAGAGCGTCGCACACACCAAGCGGCCCTCCTCGGCCTCGGCTCATCACATCGCCCGGCCGAGGCACGTTGCCGCGCCGTCCCCAGCTCCGCGACCCACCCCACCAACGTATGTCGCCAGCCGCGGCGGTAGCGCGGGTACCGTCAGCCCCGCGCCGAGCCACACCGCTCCTGGCCACACCGCTCCTAGCCACACCGCCCCTAGCCAGCCCGCGCCGAGCCACACCGCGCCGAGCACGTCATCTGGAAGTCACTCCGGTCCGGCACCCTCGACGAGCACCGGAACCTCGTCGAATCGCTCCTCGGGAGTTGGAACCGCTGCCTCCTCGAGCGGAGGTGGCACCAAAACGGTCAGCGGCGGCGGGTGACCCGCCGCGGATCGGTCGACAATTCCGGGAACCGGGAGGGATCAGTCCCGAACAGGGGCGTAGGCCCGCGAGCCGATCATCTCCTCGAGCGCCGCGCGCAGCCTGGCGGGATCATGGAGAGCGCGGTCGCGCCGGCTGCATACCGCTCGAGCCACCGACTGCACGCCGTAGCTCGCAAGCACAGTGGAATCGAAGCGGAGTGTCGCCGATGGATCATGTAGGACGACGTCGACGCGGACCCCGTGTAGGTGAAGTGCGCGGAGGTGATCGACGCCGGCCATGTCGGCGGCCTCTCGCGAGCCCGGCGCGGCGCTCGCAATCCAAACTACCTGGCCGCGGGTGCGTGATAGTGCGGAAGCCACCTCCGGAACTGCGGCTGTGGAAAGCACGCTTCGGTACAGAGATCCGGGCGCCAGTAGGGCCCAGTGAGCCTGCTCGATTGCCGAGATCGCAGCCGCCGGCGTCTCGATCTGCTCGGACGTGAATCTGAGTCTCATGAGCTCGTGCCCAGAGGTGGCTGACGGTGTATCGGTGGAGCCTTCGGCGACCGGTTCGACCTCACGTGATACGGGCTGGGTCGTCGCGGGCAACACCGCACCCGCGACGCCGAGCTTTTCGCCGAGCCATCTGCTTGCCGTTCCGTAGTCACCGAACGCGGAAGCCACTGAACCAAGCACGAGATTGCCTAGCGGCTCCTCGCCGAGCCGTCCGACGGTGAGCGGCCGTCTGATGGCGCGCAGGAGCGCTCCCTCCTCACCGGTCAGCGCCTCGAGCGAGCGCCGCAAATCTTCCACCGCGCGGGGACTGGGGAGCTGCCGACTCTCCCCGTCTATTGCGATGTTCACGATCACCGTCAAGTCAGCGTCTTGGTTGCGCAGTGCATTCAGCACGCAGGCCAGCCCGCGACCTCCGCCGAGGACGACGATCGCTTTACTCGACCGTGACTGTCTTGGCAAGGTTGCGCGGCTGGTCGACATTGAGCCCTCGCGTGCGGGCGATGTGATACGCGAGCAGCTGCAGCGGGATGATGCCGAGGACGACTTGCAAGAGTGGATCGGTATCGGGAACGTAGATCACATACTCTGCGTGTTCGGCGATCTCCTTGCATCCCTCGCTTGCGATTGCCAGCACCCGGGCACCTCGAGCCCGAACCTCCGAGAGATTCGAGAGCAGCTTGGCCAGGACGCGCCGATCCGTCGCGACGCAGACAACGGGCGTCTCGGGGCCTAGTAGAGCAATCGGGCCGTGCTTCATCTCCCCGGCGGCATAAGCGTCCGCTGGGACATAAGAGATTTCCTTCAGCTTCAGTGCACCCTCTAGGGCGACCGGCAGACCGGTCAGTCGGCCGAGGTAAAGGAAAAAGGGACTTAGCGCCAGACGCTCGGCGAGTTCGCGAGTCGGCTGATCGACGGATTCGACAACGTGCTCGATCAGCTCGGGCAGTTGCTCGAGCGCTGTTTGCAGTCGGGCCAGCGTGATGTCTGACTGCGTGCCCCTGACCGCTGCCAGTCGGATCGCCAGCTCATAGAGCAGTACCACCTGTGCGACGAAAGTCTTGGTCGCCGCCACACCGATCTCCAGTCCCGCCCGCGTGAACAGAACGCCGTCCGAGTCGCGTGTCGCCTGGCTTGCGGGCGCATTGGTGACGGCCAGCACCGTGGCCCCGCGCTCTCTGGCCAGCCGCATAGCAGCGAGTGTGTCGGCGGTCTCTCCGGACTGCGTGATCCCGAGTACGAACGAGCCATTCTCGACGATCGGCTCGCGATACCGAAACTCGGAGGCGACCTCGACCTCGACAGGAATGCGGGCCGAGCGCTCGATGGCGTTGCGGCCAGCAAGACCGGCATGGTAGGACGTACCGCAGCCGACCACGATGATCCGATTCACCTGCCTCAGACGATCCGGAGCCAGGCCACCGGCTGACGTGCGTTCCACGTTCGCGCGCCATCGCGAAACCGTTTCTCTCACCGCGGTGGCCTGCTCGTGGATCTCCTTGAGCATGAACGTCTCATATCCATCCTTCTCGCAACGATCCTCGTCCCACTCCACCTCGGTCGAGGCCGGCCGATGAGGCAGTCCCTTGACGTCGAAGACCAGGACCTCATCCGCCCGCAATACCGCGATCTCTCCGTCACGCAGCACGGCGACCTCGCGTGTCTGCGAGAGAAACGCTGAGATCGATGAGGCGATGAACTGCTCACCGGTTCCCAGCCCGACTACAAGGGGGCATTCCCGCCTAACCCCGACCAATGCGCCGGGTTCGCCGTCGAACATCGCGACCATCGCGTAATGGCCCTCGAGTTCTCCGAGCGATCGGCGCACGGCGTCGGCCAAGTCACCGGCATAATTGAGCGCAATCAGATGGGCAACGACCTCCGCATCGGTGTCCGAGCGCAGTTCAACCAGGTCGGCGGCAAGACGGTCGCGGAGCTCGAGATGATTCTCGATGATCCCGTTGAGCACTATCCTGAAGCGACCACTTGCGTCCTCATGGGGATGAGCGTTTTGTTCGGTGACACCGCCGTGGGTAGCCCACCTGGTGTGTCCGATCCCCATGGAGGGCGCGTCCGTCGCCGTCGTGACGGCCTGACGGGTACCTCCGGGGGCGACTAAGGCTGCCTCGAGCGCATCGAGATTCCCGACGCTCCTGATGCAGCGCGTCGAATCACCTTCGCGCCAGGCTATCCCGGCAGAGTCATAGCCTCTGTACTCGAGTTTCCTAAGTCCCGCGAGCAGCAGCGGTTCACACGACCGCCTGCCGACATATCCGATAATGCCGCACATCCCCCCGGACCCCTTACTGAGCCTTGTTATTGTTTCAGCCGATTAACCGTTAACCCGGGACGCATAGTGAATGGGGGTTACAGAGCGATCCGTCGTTCATGCATTGATCGGGACGACTTCTAACGTCGCGGGAATTGTTGCGCGAGCTCGCTGATGACCTGGCGAAATGCGCTCAGCTCGTCGGCAATCTCATCGCGCTCCTGCACGACGGCACGCCGTTCAGATGTCGAAGAATCCTGCTGTGCCAGTTCGAGGACGCGACTACCCAACCTGTGGCATTCGACATCCAGCGTCAGCGCATACGCGCGCAGGTCGGTGAGCGCATCGTCGATGCGCTTATCGAGCTCCCGGGGCTGTCCGGGCTTACGCTGAGAGCGACGTTTCATCCTGATCTTGCATTCGGGGCCGGTCGGGACCGATGCTCTCGATCTTCACCCCGAGCATGCTGAGTCTTTCGCGCACAGAAGTCATTGCGGCCTGTATCTCGATGCATGCGCGGTCGAGTCCTTCGCGGAGCGCCAAGCATTCACCGAGGACGCTCCAGGTTTCGTCGAGCAGTTCGGCCACGGCGCTCGAGTCGACAAGCAGCCGCATCTCTTCGATTAAGCTGCCCGGATCCGCCGGCTTATGGCGGGCGGCCTTCAGGCGCGCATTTTCTTCCTGGAGCAGCATCACCTTGAGCCGTAGATCGTCCTCCCGTTCAACGGAGGCGGCGAACTCCTGCTCCTCGATCAGACCTCGGGCCCGCTCGAGCCTCCGCTTGAACCCTTGGAAAGGCTCCGTCTCGAGCCGCGCAACCGTTCGCGAGTGAGTTCGCTCCCGGTCGGTGGTAGCGGCTGCGGTCTTTCCGACGATACGAGTGTCCTTGGGTGAGTTCGATCGAGCCGATGACTTGAACACCATGCGAAGTCCGTTCTGTATCCGGGTCGGATCTCTTGTGGGCAGGGACGAATCGAATCGCCCCGGGCCTAACTGTGCGTCCTGTAGCTACCACTTTGCCCGCCGAGGGCAACTCGGTACATGGGTCACCTTGTGCAGATATCGTTCAACCCCCTGAACTTGCCGATCGATTCGGCTACTGGATCCAAAGCGTCGTGGCGAGTACCCCTCCAGATCGAGCCAACCGAAGCAGCAGCACCGGAAGGCTGAGCATCACACCGACCGCAGCGCCCGCCACGAGCGCTCCGCCAGGAATGGTCGGATGCATCGCGCTCCGCCAGATCAGCTCAATCGCCAAGGCGGCGGCCGTCGCGATCAATGCTGCCCGGTAGAGCGAGAATGCCTCCAGCAGACCGACGAGGAGGCATAGAAGGCCGACGAGACCGAATGCGACGAACACGCTCGCGTCGTCCGTCCCGTGGGTCCAGTGCCCCACCCCGATCACGATCGCCGACAGTACGATTGTCGCGCCGAGCAGTCGCGCGATTCCACCGACGAAGATCGCCATGGCCGGGTCCGACATAGCGATGCGGCTTGCTCCCTTCAGTGGCACTCCGCGAAGACCGCGAGGAACCGCGTCGTAAAAGTTCCACAGGTAATAGCCTCCCCAGAAGCTGCCGATCGCCGAGGGCAGCAGGGCGATCGACGGGTGAAGACCGTGGACACCCCAGCCAAGGCTTGGATCCGCGACGAGCAGGATCCCGATGAATCCTCCGATCAAGCCCGCCAGCATCGCCCGGCGCATCGAGCCCGCGCGGAAGTCCGTCCGGGGCGAGACCGATCCCACCGCAGCGGTGCAGATCAGCAGAGTGATCCCCGCCAGCGAGCCAAGCACGATGTACGGGTCGACGGCACGTGCCATCGCGACCGTGCCCACCACGAGTACGCTGGCGTATAGCAGGCCCCAGCCTCGCATCGTGATGACGGCCCCCCCAACCCAGACCGGAACCAGCATCGCCGCTACCGGGCCCCAACCGTGGAACAAGAGCAGGGGCAGGTCAGCGAGCAGCAGACACCACAGCAAGACGGGCCACCCGTCGCGGGCGAGACACTCGAGCCCCTCGGGGCGGCTGAGGTACCGACTTCGTAACCCCCACTGGAGGGCAACGGCGATCGGAAGCGCCACCCGAATGGCATTAGACAGCACGTTAGGGCCGAGTTCCTTGCTGATCGGCGATGCCCAGGCGGCTACAGACAAGATGAGCAGCACTAGGGCTACCCCCTCTGCCACCACGCTGTGCTGGCTTGAGTCATCGAAGGGATCGAGGTCGCTCATGGCCCGCGGAGACGGGCTATCAAGGCTGACCAGCCGTCGCGCGTGACCCATGGCGGGCCTGGCAGGGCGCCCCGTCCATGCCTCGAGCACCACGGTCGCCTCGAGCACGTCTCGTGCTTGACGCCCGAGACGCGCATCAAGGACCGCCTCGGCATACCGGTCGTCCGAGGCCGCGCTCGGAGTAGCTGGGCTCAAGTTCCCGAGCTCGCTCACCCGCCCATTGGACGCGGTCATGCCGCTACCGCGCCGGCCAGCTCGCGGATCAGCCCGTCGTAGGCACCGAGGCAGCGGGACAGCGTGTACTTTCGATGAACTCGTTCGTATCCTCGCCGGCCCAATCGCGCCCCGAGTTCGGGATTGCGTAGCAGGGTGACGACCGCCGTCGCCAGCTCGTGTACGTCACCCGGAGGCGCGATCAGCCCGCACCCACAGATAACGGACGGGATACCACCGACGCTCGTGGCGACGATCGGTCGAGCCTGACCCATCGCCTCGAGCAAGGTCATCGGCATCGCCTCCGAGATGCTCGTCATCAGCACCAGATCACCACTGCGAATCGCCCCGTTGGGATCCCTGGTACCGCCCATGAAGCGAAACCGGTCGCCCAAACCGAGCTGACGATGCATGACGGCGCAGGACTCTGCGTACATTTCCTGCCCCAGCGTCGGGGGTCCGTAACACTCGAACCTCGCCTCTGGCAGACGGCGTAATACTTCGTCGGCGACCAGCAACATTGTCTGAACGTCCTTGAGCGGATCCAGCCTTCCCATCGCAATCACCTTTTTGACGTTGGGAGGAGCGGTCTGGTCCTTGGGCGGATCGATCCCGTTCGGAATCACACGGATCTTTGCCGGGTCAACCCCGAGCCCGCGTTCCCACTCAGCGTTGGCCTCGGTGACCGGAGCGATGACATCGGCAGCGGCGTAGACGGCGCGCGTCATGCCGAGCGCGAGTCGCGGCGAGATGTGTCCATGACCCGGCCGCGCGGCGGCCTCGCGAACTGCGGCGAGGTAGGCCTCGCGAACGTACACCCCGTGTTCGGTCAGTAGCAGCGGGGTGCCGTACAGCGCTTTGTGGATGATGGCTGGGATTCCGGACCACCCCGCGGCAGTCACGTGGATGACGTCACACGGCGGCGTTGGTACGGCAGCCGTTCGAGCCACCCAGTACAGCGCCTGATACAGCCTTGCCGCCTCGATCGCGTCGTAGATCGGTGCCGGCGCCGAATCGCGATGGCTGTCCATCACGAGTTGCTCCAGCTCGGAAACGAACCTCTCCCAGCTCTCACGCCCCCGAAACTCGGGTCTGATCGACTGGGGGTTGCGCCGGCACCGCACCAGGGCGGCCGTCAGGCCTTCGAGATCGCCCTCCCACGGCATCAGCCCTCGCAACAGCTGCGCGGGAAGCAACCCGTGGTCGGTGGCGCGACGAGCACGCAGCCGTCGCGGCGCGTGGCCTTCGGACCACAGGTCGATCGAACGCAGCAGCCTGGTGTTTGGCGGCAACTTCACTGCCGGACGTTGGTTCTTGCGGCCGGCCAAAATCGGGAGAACGTCCCAGTCGGTTTCGGATAGCCCGGTGAGCACGGCGTGACACCAGGAACTCACGCCGCCGACCGCGTAGGGGTACGTGCCCTCGGTGATCAGCAACACCCGTGGGCGCGTTCGGGATTTGGCTCGGGGCGTGGCGTCTCCGCCGACTTGACCGATTGGTCTTGCGGTGGTCGGGCCGCTCCGGCCGATCTCGTCGGGCGATGCGATGCGTCGCGACAGCATGGGCCGGACGAACCGCCTCTCTGGCACCGCATGAGCGGATGGTTGCGCGTGTGGTCCGGCCCTCACGTCTGCATTGTGAGCCCCTAGGAGGAGCCCGGCCATAGCCCGTGAGCAGGATTTCTGTTCATCACGTGAACTCACCGGGCAGCGACCCGCGATCGGCGATGAGCGCGTCTGTAATGATTGTGCGCAACTATTTGGCCTGAACCTGAACGATGTATGCCGCAATGCGCGTCGAGATGCGGATCCTGTTGCTCGGGGAGTCCGGAAGCGAGCCGGGATACGAGACCTGGCGAACGTCGCTAGCCCACGCGGGCGTGCCCTTTGACGCGATCGCGTTGGCCGAGCAGCCGTCCACACTGAGCATCGTTCGTCCGGACGGGACTGTTCGATACCAGGCGCTGATCCTCGCCAAGGACGGACTCCTCGAGTCCGCGCTGGATCGGGAACAGCGCGCCGCCGTCGACCGCCTCGAGCGTGACGCCGGGCTGCGCCGGCTCACGGCCTACGCCTATCCGGGCCCTGTCCATGGACTGACACCCCCCACGTGGGCCGGCAGGCTCGACAACATCGCAGCGTGCCTGACCAAGCGTGGACACGAGGTGTTTCCGTACCTGCGAGGTTCGGTGCCGATCGACGCCGGCACCTGGGGCTATCTCACCACGCCTCATCCCGACGAGCGCTTTGAGAGTTTGCTGGTCGCGCCCGACGGCTCAAGCCTGCTCGGGATCCATCGCGACCGGGAGGGACGCGAGCGGATGGTTCAGACATTCGACGCGAACAGCGGCCAGGTCCAGGGCCACCTCCTGCGTCAAGGCATACTCGCATGGCTGACTCGAGGAATTCACCTCGGCTACCAGCGCAACTACCTCAGCGTGCAGGTTGACGATGTCCTGCTGCCCAATTCCAGCTGGGATCCGGAGCGGCACACGACCGTGACCGATAGCGCTGGGATCCTTCGAATGACAGCCGACGACGCGGCGCGAACGGCTCGCTGGTCCCGTGCTCGAGGCATACGCCTCGACCTGGCTTGTAACGGTGGCGGCAGCGAGCGCTACTTGGTCGAGCGCGGAATCGAACGCGATCCGCTGCTGGACGCGCTACTCGCCGAACGCGACGCCTTTGGCTGGATCAATCACACCTTCGAGCACCGAAACCTCGACGAGGCCTCGACGGAGACGATCGAACGCGAGATCGAGAAGAACCTGGAATGGGCGGTAGAGCACGGCATCAAGTTCGAACCGCAGGTTCTCATCACCGGGGCGCACACCGGACTCGCGAACCTCGCTGCCACGCCGCCGCGCGAGGAAAACCGAAACCTTGCTTCGGCGCTGAGCGCACGCAAGATCCGTTTCCTGGCCTGCGATGCATCGCGTCCTTACGCGTCCGGCGGCCTGGAGCCAGACAGCCGACCCGTGCCCGCCGGGGCGCCGTTCGTGACCGGATGCGCGCTGACGATACCCCGCTATCCGACCGCGCTGGCCCACGACGTCGCGACCGCTGAACAATTGCTGGATCGGCTGAGAAGCGCTGGCCACGCGCCAGATGAATCCTGGCCACGGTTCGTTTCGAGGGAGGCGAGGCGGATGCTGGTCAAGCTGCTCGGGAATGATCCACGCCCACATTTCTTTCATCAGAGCAACCTGCTTCCCAGCGGAACCGGTGAAGAGGGCTCTCCTTCAAGCCTCGTTTGCGAGCTGTTGGATCGGGTGCTGAGCCTCTATCAGAGGTTGATCCTCCCGTCGATGCCAATCGTGCAGCCCACTCTCGCCGAGATCGGCCAGAGCCTGCTGCGACTCGAGGTGTGGCGCGAAGCGGCGGCGGCCCGCCAGGTCGTAGCCTATTTCGAAGACGGCGGCGTGAGAATCGTCAATCGCACGACAGCCGCCCTCGAGCTTCCGCTGACAGGGACGCCGTTGGGAGAGCAGTACGGAGCCTGCCGATCGGCGTGGATCTCAGTGCCGCCCGGGACGACGTTCGTCGAGCGCCCGATTGCCGGATAAAGGCTGCTCAGAGCCGGGTTCCGGTTGCTCCTCGCGCTCGAGCATCTCGATCGCGCTGCGACGATTCGGCGCGTCGAACTTTTGCACCACCGACGCCGTATGACGACGCACGGTCACCTCCGAGATGCCGAGGCGCGCCGCGATCTCGCCGGTCCGCTCCCGCTTTCGCAGCCGATCGAGCACCTCGAACTCGCGCGCCGTCAACTCGACCTCGCGACCGGAGTCAGGCAGAACGACGCGGCGTCTGGTTCCGCGCTCACGAAACTCGAGGATCAAGCGAGCGGTCATCGCCCGCGGTAACGCCGCCTCGCCGCGGGCGACTCCAAGGATCGCGTCTGGGAGCCGAGTGGCCGGCGTGCTCATCAACAGATAGCCGTCGGCGCCCGCCCGCAGGGCTCCGAGCATGTCCTCGTCTCGCGCCGAGCTCGTCATCATCACGATCTTCGTCGCCGGGAGCGACCGCTTGATCAGGCGGGCGGCCTCGATCCCGTTGCCGGGCAGAGCGACCGAGAGCACGCACAAATCCGGTTGCCACGCCTGCGCCATCCGGACGGCATCTTCAGCGCTGGACGCCTCGGCAACGACGCGAAGCCCGTGAGGCTCGATCGCCCGCTTTATCCCAATGCGCGCGGGAACATGGTCGTCCGCCAGCAAGATCGTCAATCCGTTTCCGTTAGACGCCGCAGCGTCGTTCACGTTAGCTCCCTTGACAGCTCGCCCCGAGTCCCTGGGACAACACAACTCCAACAACGCAAACGCTAGCAGGCGGCCCCAGCTTTCATGGACCACCGTTCACCAATGAACGCAGGAGGGGCGAGGAAGGCCATTGGCGACATGCTCGCGAGCCAACAGACTGCTGAGCACATTTAGGGGCGCGAGGTTCCACGGTGAAGCGCTGGCGTTGCCGGTTGTGCTGCTGTGTGGCGTTCGCTCAAATCACGCATGAACGAGCACTTACGGGTGAAACGGTTCCTTGGTTTGCCTTGGGCGATGGTGGTTGTGGGGGTCGCGCTGGTTGCGCTCTTCGGTGTTACACGCCTGTCCGGCGGGGCTTCGCCCGCCTCCGCTGCGTCCGTATCGAAGCGATCGGCATGAAGGTCCTGTTGATCACCGATGGCACCGACTGTACGGACAGCAACGAAACCCCAAGTGGCATCGTCTATTGCGACTGGGTCAACACGCTCACGCGCGAGGGCGTGCCGTACCAGACCATGGTGACGAGCGACGCGAGCCCCGGCAGCGTCGCCTTGCCGACGCTCTCGACCACCTCAGGTGACGGGACCCAAGTGGCCAACTACGAGGGGGTCGTGGTTGCCACGTCCGGCCCCGTGGGCATTAGCACCGCTCAATGGGACACGCTGCAGACCTTCGAGCACCAGTTCTCGGTTCGCCAACTGACTGCATACGCTCCGATCGAGCAGCTCACGATGGCGCAGATCGGGACGCTCTCGAGCGAGCAGGCCGGGTGGGCAGCGGCCGACACCAGTCAGGTCTCGGGCTACATCGAGGGCAACGTCGTCACGGTGAACAACAACGGCGCGGCCACCGAGATCCCGCTGACCGGCACGAACATCGGGACGCCGTACGCGGGAACGGTGTCCGGTTGGACGAACGCGCCGACTGGCACCAGCACCTACACCGCTCTTGCGGCATGGCCCGCATTGCCCACGACCGCTGTCGTCCTGACTCCGCCGACGGGTCCGGCGCCGGCCGGGCCTCTCGCCACCGGCGGCAAGCCGACG
>Ga0335079_10009461_pt1 | contig 11101 bp, 8 predicted proteins | sample Lox_Sample_33_FD_206719 | JGI IMG/M metagenome (GOLD analysis project Ga0335079, IMG submission 206719) | Soil microbial communities from Loxahatchee National Wildlife Refuge, Florida, United States - Lox_Sample_3.3 | ecosystem: Environmental > Terrestrial > Soil > Wetlands | place: USA: Florida... | reverse complement strand
GCGGGCCCGCTCCATCTCTTCCATGACAAAAAACCAGGCGCCCTCCGCAATTACGAACCCGCCGCGGTCGCGCGAAAAGGGCCGCGAGGCCTTTTCCGGCTGCGCGTTCCAGCCCGTGCTCATGATCCGCATGACCATGAAGCCGCGCAGGATCAACGGGGCGATCGGCGCATCCACGCCGCCCGCCACCATGGCGTCCAGCACGCCCGCCTGTATGTTGCGATACGCGTAGCCGATGGCGTCGGTCGACGACGTGCAGCCCGTCGAAACCAGGTGGCTCATGCCGCGGAACCCGAACCGCATCGAAATCTCGCTGGCCAGCGTGCCCGGCGTCGAGGTCGGAATCGTGTACACGCTGCACATCTTCTGTTTGCCGGAATAATAAAGACGGTACTGCTCCTCGGTGAACTCCTGGCTGGCGCCGCCCGATCCGACGATCACGCCGATTTGCCTGAGCTCGTCGCGGTTCATCGCTCCGGCATCCATGCCGGCGTCCTCCATGGCTTCGCCGACGGCGGCGGCGCCCAACGGCACCACCCGCGATACATGCTGCCGGTCCTTGGGCTCCACGTATTGGAATTCGTCGAATCCCACCACCTCGCCGGCCACCTGCACGGCGTATCCGCAAGGGTCAAAGCGAGTGATGCGGCGCACGCCGCTGACGCCGTTCCGGCTCGCCTCCCAGAAAGCTTCTTTTCCGATTCCATTGGGGCTCACCGCCCCAATCCCAGTGATCACTACGCGACGTTTCATTTCGCTAAGGTTTTGCCTTTGTCAATAGGACAGTATAGGCTGATTTCATGGCCGATGGTGAGTACGCATCCGGCGGACGGCAGGCGCATAGCCTGCTCGCCGGGCTGGAAGCCGGGATCGTCGCCGCGCTGCTGCTGCTCGGATGGCTGGCGCTCGCTTCGGCCTGGTATCGCCGTTCCATCTGGACTACGGCAAATATAATGGCCACCACTTTCTATGGCGAAGCGGCCCTGAGCCCCGGATTCTCGTCCCGGACGCTGGCCGGGGTGGCGCTCTATCTGGTCCTCTACGGGATCGTCGGCGCTCTGTTCGGTCTCGCGGTTCCCATCCGCGCCGCCGGCCTCCGCATGACGCTGGTCGGAGTGCTGGCCGGCCTCGGCTGGTATTATCTCGCGTTCGCTTTGCTTTGGCGGAATCTCAACCCGCTCATTCCACTGTACACCCATAACGGTCCCATGTTGTTGGGGCATGTTTTTTACGGAGGCCTGCTAGGCAGGTTTCCGCGCTATTTGGACGCCCTGGCGCCCTCCAGCGCCGCGCCGCATGCCGCCTAAATCCCGGAAGCAGGCCTTGCGCGAGCTCCTGGCCGCGCGGCCCGTCGCGGCGATCGGCGAAACCGAGTGGCGCGAATTGTTGCGCGAGCTGGCGCCGGTTTCGGAAAACTATCTGCGGGAGTTGCTGCGCGCCACCGGCCTGCCGTTCGCCCAGCCCTATTCAGGCATCCACCAAGATACGTTCGCCGAGCTCGAGCGCACCCTGATCGAGATGCTGGAGGTCTATCGGGAGGCCCTGCGCGCCGGCGACCGGCAGCGCGCGCGCGATTGCCGCCGTCAAGTGATCGCCGCCAAAGACCGCGCCCGGTTCCTCGCGCGCAACCCGAAAACCGAGCCCGCCAGGCGCGCCCGCAAAGACGAGATGGCCCGGTGGATGCTCGTCTGGCTGGAAAACCCCGAAGTCTTTCCCGCCTGGGTGCAGATCCGCAAACGCTATTCGAGCGCCACCGATTCCACCTGAACGGTCTCGCCGTCGAGTGTGCCGGTGACCTTGGCCTTCAGATCCTTTTCCTTGCTCGTAGCCTTCAGCGCGGCCAATGCCTTGGCGTTGCCGGCTTCGTCGAACTTCACGAACCTGCCATCGGCCAGCACCAGGCCGTAGCCGCTCTTGGAGCAGCCTATGGCGCACTTGGCCGTGTGGCTCGACAAGTCCATCTTCTTGCACATCACGTCCACCAGCGTGCCGTTCCAGGTTTCGGCGAAGGCGGCGGCGGAGAATAGAAACAGCAACCCTGCGAATCGCTTCATGCGGGGATTATACCGTGAACGATGCGCGCCCCGGCGGAATCCGCACGGAGAGCCACCCGGCGCGGCGGCCACCGGTACGGCGTCAGGGAGTTTGTCGACAAGGCGCGGTACCGCTTGCCGGCAACCTAAAGAGCCGCGACCGGTGAGGGCGCGGCGCCTCCGGCTCGTTTTTCCGCAAGCTCCTTGACTGGGGCGCGGCGGCTAGGTGGCAGCCGGCGCGTTCCACGCGGCTTCCCAGCCCTCGGGGGGCGCCGGACGGCCCAACAGGTAACCCTGGACCTTGTCGCAGCCCAGCGCGCCGAGCGCGGCCAGCTCCCCCTCGGTCTCAACGCCTTCCGCCGTCGCCGTCACGCGCAAGCCGTGGGCCAGGCCCACGATGGCCTGCACCAGGGGCTGCGTGCCGGCCGGCTGCTCCATGCCCTGCACGAAGCACTTGTCGATTTTCAAATCGTCGATGGGCAGGCGCTGCAAGTAGCCCAGGGAAGAGTAGCCCGTTCCGAAATCGTCGATCGAGATGCTCACGCCCAACGCCCGCAAATCGGCGATCTGGCGGGCGGAATCCTCGATGTCCCGCATCACCACTCCTTCGGTAAGCTCCAGTTCCAGATAGCGTGGCTCTATCTGGTGTTGCGCCAGGACTGCGGCGACATTTTCCGCCATATTCGAGCGCGCGAATTGAATGGCCGAAACATTCACGGCGATCTTGACGGGCGCGAATCCCAGGCCGCGCCACCGCCTGTGCTGCCGGCAGGCCTCGTGCAGAACCCAAAGGCTGATGGGAATAATCAGCCCGCTTTCTTCGGCCACCGGGATAAAGCGGCCCGGCAGGACCATGCCCCACCTGGGATGGTTCCACCGCAGGAGCGCTTCCATGCCCACCAGCTCGCGGCCGGGAAGCTGGAACTGCGGCTGATAGTACAGCAACAATTCCTTGCGGTCCAGGGCCCGGTGGAGATGGCTTTCGATCTCCAGCCGTTCGCTGAAGGCGGAATTCATGGTGCGCGAGAATCTCTGAAAGCGGTTGCGGCCCTGGCCCTTGGCCGCGTACAAGGCCACGTCGGCGTGCTTCTGGAGGACGCCGGCGTCCTCTCCATCCTGCGGAAACAGACTCAATCCGGCGCTGGCCGTGGTGAACAGCTCGTGTCCCTTCACCAGGAACGGCTCCCGCATGACCTCCACCAATCGTTCGCCGGCCGCCTCCGCATCCTCCGGACGGTCGATGCCGAACAGCACCGCCAGGAACTCGTCGCCGCCCGTGCGCGCCAGCGTGTCCGAGTCGCGCACGGCCCTCCGGAGCCGCTCGGCGGCCTCCTGCAGGAGCAGGTCTCCGATGGCGTGACCCAGGGTGTCGTTGATGAGCTTGAACCGGTCCAGATCGACGTAGATTACGGCCACCATCTTGCCCATGCGGCGCGCCAGGGCCATCGCCTGATGCAGACGGTCTTCAAGCAACACCCGGTTCGGCAGACCGGTCAGGGGATCGTGGTGCGCCTGGTGGGCGAGGCGGTCGGTGAGCTGGCGGTGTTCCAGGGCGATCGAGGCCAGCTTGGCCTGGGCGTCCAGGAAAACCCGTTCGGATTCCCCCGCCCGCCACGTATCGCGGTGCAGAATCTCCAGCACTCCCAGGACGCGGCCGTCGCAAGACCGGATCGGAACATCCAGGCGGCTGGAGAAACCGTCCGGGCAGGCGCCCTTGCGGCGCGCCTCGAATCCGGCCGGCTCGCCCGCCAGCCAGACGCGCGCCGAGGTGTCCGGGTGGCACTGTTCGATCATCTGCTCCAGGCGGCGCAGGATCGCGTTCTGCGGCTGGTTCTGCGCCACCATCTCGAGCACCTCGCGGCGATTGTGCTCCAGACGCTCGGTGCGCTTCCGCTGGCTGATGTCCCGCCCGATCGACAGCACCGCCGCCGGCTGCCCGTTGCGGAACTGCAGCCGGTTGCTGACTTCGAGCGCCACCGCGTGGCCGTCCGGCCCGCTGAGCTGCAGCTCCAGGGGAACGGCGCCGCCCCCGCCCAATAGCCCCTCGATGCTTTTCCGCACTGCGGGAAAGTACTCCGGAACCACCCATTGCCGCAGGCTCGTGCAGAGCAACTCCTGCCGCGTGTGTCCGGACATCCTCTCGAAAGCGCTGTTGACCGAGGTGAGAGTGCCCTCCAGATCGATGGTGAAGATGGCGTCGCTGGCTTCCTCGACCAGCTTCCGGTACCTCTGTTCGCTTTCGCGCAGCGCCGTCTCCGCCCCTTTCAGCTCCGTGATATCCCGAAAGCTGACGACCAGCGCGCGCACTCCCGGCTCCTCCAGGAGATTGACGGCCCAGCTATCGCACCAGCGCCAGGAGCCGTCCGCGTGCCGCAACCGGAGTTGCGCGCGCAGCTTTGCGCCTTTTGCCTGCAGCAGTTCTTCGTGCAGCGTCCGCAGGTAGGGAATGTCGTCCGGATGGATCCAGAGAAAGGCTTCGCATCCCAGCCGCTGCGCGGGGGAGATGCCCAGCATCGCGGCAATGCCCGGACTGTCGTACAGAATCACGCCGGACGGGTCGATGAGCGTGATGATGTCGCTGCTGTTCTGCACGATCGCCCGGAAGAGGCTCTCACTTTCCAGCAGCGCTTGCTGCGCGCGCTTTTGAGCGGTGATGTCGCGGATAATGACGGAACCGCCGATGGAACGGCCTTCGTCGTTCCGGATGGGAGAAGCCGTTATGCTGACCGGAAACACGGCGCCGTCCTTGCGCACGTGGTCGGCTTCGAAGGTCTCCAGCGAGGCGCCCCTCACGACCGCGGCGATGTTGGCCGCGGCGTGCTCGCGGCGTTCCGGAGGCGCCAGCCGGGTCCCCGGGCAAGCCAGAATCTCCTGCGCCGCATAGCCGTACAGTTTCTCCGCCGCCCGATTCCAGCTCCGGACGGCGCCGTCGGTATCCAACGAAATGATGGCGTCGTTGGAGCACTCCACAATGGCGGCCAGCCGCGCCAGGGCCGCTTCGGCCTGCCTGTGGGGCGTGACGTCGCGCAGTACGCCGATCCAGCGCCCGTCGCGCTCCGGCGCGCCGTGATCCGAGTAGTAACGGACGGTCCCGTCCCCCTCCACCATGCGGTATTCTTCCCGCATTCCGTTGCCGGTTTCGCAGCGCCGCCGGTGCGCCGCCTGGATCCGTTCGCGGTCCTCCGGATGGATGGCATTCGCCCAGTCCTCCGACGTCCGGATCCGCGACAGGAATTCATCCGGACCCCGAATCTTGCCTTCGCCGGTCGCGGCGTCCACGTCGTAGATCGAAATCCGGGCGTTCTCGACCGCCAGGCGTGTCCGCGCTTCCGACGCCAGCAACTCGGCTTCCATGCGCTTGCGCCCGGTAATGTCCTCTTTGACGGCGATGTAGTGCGCCGGCCGGCCGTGCGCATCGCGGATGGGACAGATGGACGCCGATTCCCAGTACAATTCTCCGTTCTTACGCTTATTGTGGAATTCGCCCCGCCATTCCTCACCGGACACGATCGTCTGCCATAGCTTCCGGTATTCTTCGGCGGGCTTGTCGCCCGACTTCAGAATCCGCGGATTCTTCCCTAAGATCTCCGAGCAGCTATAACCGGTCACTTCCGTGAACTTCGGATTGACGTACTCGATGTCGCCCTTGAGGTCCGTGATCACCACGCTCGCGGGGCTTTGCTCCACCGCCCGGGATAGCCAGCGCAGTTCGTCCTCGGCGCGCTTGCGGTCGGTGATGTCGATGGCCACGCCCACGTAACCTTGAAATTCGCCATGTCCGCCGAACTGCGGCGCGCCCTGGTCGAGCATCCGGCGGTACTGTCCGTCGGCCCGCCGCAGCCGGTATTCCGTCTCGAACGGCTGGCGCGCCCGCAGGGCCGCTTCGAGCCCCGCCAAGCGCCGCTCCAGATCCTCCGGGTGGATTACCGCCGCCCACCCTTCCGCCAGGGCCCGCTCCAGACTGCGGCCGGTGAAACCCAGCCATTGCGTGTTAAATGAGGTTGCGCGCCCGTCGGCTCCGCACATCCAGATCATGGCGGGCAAGGCATTGCTCAACTGTCGCAGCAGGGCCTCCCACGGAACCGCCACGGAATGCCCGTTTGACGCCGGCAGGCACGCGGGCGGGATCGTATTCGTCTCCGAAGGCGGTTCTCCGGGCGATGGATTCACATCCCCTAGATCGTCGGATCAGGCGAAGAGTTTAGAGCGCCGGACCGGGGCGCCGGAGCGATTTGCGACCTGCGACTCCGAAAAATCCGGCCGCGCCGCTTCATTTCTTGGGCAATTGCGCGCATTGGACCGCATCAAGCTCCCCGGCAGAACTAAAGTTTCCTGGCGGAACTAAAGTTCCGCAGCGCCGCAGTACCGGCTCCGCCAAGCTTTTTTAAATAAAGTATTGACCGCGGGTCTCCGAAGAAACTAGTATTACGAAGAATGGAACAACGACGAACCCGGCGGTTTACCCTCCGATTGCCTCTCGCAATTCTCCGTAGCGGGGCGGAGCGCGTCGCCCAAACCGGACTGACCAAGAACATCAGCTCCGGCGGAGTATTGTTTACCTCCGAGGCAGAACCCGATATCGGGGGATCCATCGAATACGTCATCACCCTCAGCGGACCGTCGGATCAGCGCGTCAATTTGCGTTGCATAGGCAAGATCGTGCGCTGTAGAAGGGTCGTGGAACCCGACGCGCCGCCTTTCGACGTCGCCGCCACCTTGGAACGCTACGAGTTCGTCCGCATCGACGATTGATCCCCGATTCCGCCCCATCCGCCAACCAACCGCTTCGCCCTCGAAGCGATTCGCTTTCCATTTGCCCGCCGGCGCCTTTTCGTGTACCCTAGCAAAGAAAAGGCGAAACTGCATGAGCCTCACCTTGGCGTCCCCGAAATCTCCCACGATTGAAGCGGCCTTGACCCGCTTCCCTCCCGCAACCGTCCATCACGAACCCGCCTCGCCCGGCGACTATCGGGAATTACCCGATCGAGTCCACCTGATCCTGGCCCGGGCCCTGGCCGATCGCGGAATTCACAAACTCTATTCGCACCAGGCCGAAGCCTTCGGACTGATCGCCGAAGGCCGCCACGTGGTGGTGGTCACGCCCACCGCCAGCGGCAAAACGCTTTGCTACAACCTGCCGGTCCTGGATCTGCTGTTGCGCGATCCCGGCGCCCGCGCCATGTATCTGTTCCCGACCAAGGCCCTGGCCGAAGATCAGCTTCACGAGCTGAAAACCGCCATCGACCAGATGGGCTCGGAAATCCGCGCCTTCACCTATGACGGCGATACGCCGCAGGATGCCCGCAAGGCCATACGGCAGCGCGCCAACATCGTCCTGACCAATCCGGACATGCTGCACACCGGCATCCTGCCGCACCACACCCGCTGGGCCAAGTTGTTCGAGAATCTCCGCTACATCGTGATCGACGAGCTGCATTATTACCGCGGCGTCTACGGCAGCCACCTGGCAAACCTCCTCCGGCGGCTGAGGCGCATCTGCGAGTTCTACGGATCGAAGCCTGTGTTCGTCTGCTGCTCGGCCACCATCGCCAACCCGCGCGAGCTGGCCGAAGCGCTCACCGAAGCGCCTTTCCGCCTGGTGGATTCCAACGGCGCGCCGCGCGGCGAAAAGTTCTTCGTCTTCTATAATCCGCCGGTCGTGAACCGGCAACTGGGCATCCGCCGCAGTTACCTGGCGGAGTCGCGGCGGCTGGCGCTCGAGTTCATCGAACACCGCCTGCAGACGCTGGTCTTCGCCAACAACCGGCTGGCCACCGAGATCCTGGTCACGTACCTCAAGGACGCCGTGGAGCGCGGCCCGCTGCCCCCAGACGCCGTGCGCGGCTACCGGGGCGGCTACCTGCCGCGCGAGCGCCGCGAAATCGAGCGCAAGCTGCGCGAGGGCGAGATCCGCGCCGTAGTCGCCACCAACGCGCTCGAACTGGGCATCGACATCGGTTCGCTCGATGCCGTGGTGATGGCCGGCTATCCGGGAACCATCGCATCCACCTGGCAGCGCGCCGGCCGCGCCGGCCGCCGGCAGGGAGCCTCGGCCGCCGTACTGGTCGCCTCCAGCGCGCCCCTCGACCAATACATCGTCGAGCATCCGGACTACTTCTTCGGCCGCTCGCCCGAGCACGCTTACATCAACGCCGATAACCTCGAGATCCTGTTGGCGCATCTGAAATGCGCCGCCTTCGAGCTGCCCCTGCGGGATGGCGAGAAGTTCGGCAAGCACGATATCGCGGAGATGTGCCGCTTCCTGGAAGAGGCTGGTTTTCTGCGCCACTCCGCGGGCGCCTGGCACTGGACTTCGGAGACTTATCCCGCCGACGCCACCAGCCTGCGCTCCGTCTCGAGCGACAACTTCGTGGTGGTGGATCTCACGGGCGAGCCCGCCGTAATCGCCGAAGTCGCCTTTACGGCGGCGCTCACCACTCTGCACGAGAAAGCCATCTACCTGCACGAGGCCCGCCAGTATCACGTGGAGCGCTTCGATTACGAGCAGCGCAAGGCCTACGTGCGCCGCGTGGATTGCGACTATTACACCGACGCCATCGACTACACCCAGGTCAAGGCCCTCGAGGAGTTCGAAAGCCAGCCGCTGGCCGGCGTCCGCAAGCGCCACGGCGACGTGCGCGTGAACCGCCAGATCGTGGGCTTCAAGAAGATCAAGTTCTACACCAGCGAAAACGTCGGCGCGGGCAATCTCGCGATGCCCGAACAGGAAATGCATACCACGGCATTCTGGCTGCATTTCCCCGCCGAATTTCTGGCGCGCTTTCCGGACCTGACGCCGGACGAAAAGCGCAGCGGCCTGGCGGGCCTGGGAAACGCCCTGCGCACCGTGGCGGCGCTGCTGCTGATGTGCGATCCGCGGGATCTCGGCGTAGCGTTCAGCGAGGAGCCTAACTTGTATCTCTACGATTGCTATCCGGGCGGAGTGGGCCAGAGCGCCCCGCTCTTCCGCATGGCGGACCGGCTCCTGCGGCTGACGTCGGAACTTCTGGCGGGGTGCGAATGCGAGGCGGGCTGCCCGTCCTGCGTGGGTGCGCCGGGCGAAGTCGGGGAGCGCGGAAAGGAAGCGGCGATGCGGATTGTGCGGGAGATGTTGGCGAGCTGAAATGCGCGCCGCAGGTACTCGCACAGGTGTCGCAAGAGTATTTCACGCCAGCCACAGTGGCACCCGCCACCGCCACACAGAAACGACGTGATCAGTAGCTTGTGCTGCGTACCACAGCGTGTAACCGACAGCGCGACTTTCCGAGGCTCGATAGGAGCCACCGCAAAGTGCATCTTCGTCCTCGGCGAGCGCCCATCATTCAATCGGTCGTTCGCCAAAGCGGCAAGCAAACTCCTTAAACGCATTGGTTCGCTTCGAGCTACTACGTGTTCGAAACCAATCCGGATCCCCGTTCTCATCCGCCTTTGCCCGGATCAACTTAAGGTCGCAGACCGGTCCGCCAACGAAGACTCCAACAACTGGCCGCTTCTTGTTCGAGGAAGGCTCACGAAGGATGCTGCCCTAGCCGAGCAAGTGGGGGCTAATTTTGCTCTGTACCTCTGAGGTTCGGCCCTCGGCGCTCCTGTGCCAGAGCTGGGCTGTTCCGATGCCTTAGGTGCTCGCTGATTGCGCGGCGCAGGTGGAGCTATACGTCGTTCATGGACAGACTGGATGAAAAAGCCGGGGCGCTCCGCTCCATGGGCTTCAACGTCACCGGGCGCTGTACACGTCCTGCGTTGAACACCGAGGGTTTGGTCGTCAACGGTGAGGTCTGGACGAACAATTCGTTAATCAATTGATCGCGGGAGACCCTCTGGCTGACGTCATCCGGGCGAGGGAACTCCGGATAAATAGATCGCAGTGAGGCTTTTCCGCTCCTACGACCTCGAGCACCCGAAAAAGCGGCCCGAACACGGCGGTCGCGGACGCTTTCCCGACACAGAAAGGCGCCTCACGCCGACGCAACAAAGGGCTTGACATGACAATTTCGGCGGCGCCTCCCGCGTCAAGAAGCACGTCTGAGGAGCGTTAGCTGAAAGGGATGTCCACTTCGGTGTAGCTACCCGGCGTGGCCGCATCAACAGCGACGACAACCCTTTCAACGTACCGGCGCACGACCGGCCATTGCGAATTACCCAAGACCACGAATGCCAATTTGCGGCCCTTCAGGTTTTGCTGAAACCGCATGTTTTTGTCAGTCGTAAGCAGAACCTCGAACCCTGCGGCCTCCGCGGCCGCCAACAACTCGCCGTTCGCAAACGTGTCCCATCCTCGCTCGGTTGCCTCCACGACTGTATGACCCTTGAGGGCGTATCGCAACGGAGCCGGCGTACCGTTATCGAAGAGAATGAGCATCGACCGTTTGGGCTGGGGCCTGCACAGGCGGAGGCGCGTCAAGACTCCGCGCTGCAAATTCGAGCACGGCTAGCACCTGTTCCCGCGCGACATGGAACCACTGCATGATTTCGTCGATGGTGGCTCCAGCTTCGAGGTTCTCGAAAACGGTGGAGACCGGCATGCGGGTGTCCTTAAACACCCACGCGCCGCTACGCTTGCCGGGAATGCTCTCCACGGCGGGACACTGTGACCAATCGAGACTCGCCATCTGTCCGAACTCCTTCCTTCATGGTACGCCACGTACGGGAAAGCCGCCACCTCACCGGACGCCGCCGACGCCACCAGCCTGCGCTCCGTCTCGAGCGACAACTTCGTGGTGGTGGATCTCACGGGCGAGCCCGCCGTAATCGCCGAAGCCGCCTTTACGGCGGCGCTCACCACTCTGCACGAGAAAGCCATCTACCTGCACGAGACAACCGGTAGGTTCGGACCCCCGCCCACGTTTGTGCGGGCGGTCCCAGGTGCGCTCCATCGGCGCCGCCCCGGCCATCGTCGTGGCGCGCGCTCACCCGCCGCCTGCTAGTATCGGTTTCAGGCCTCCGTCGTGCAAACCATCTTCCACGTAGACATGGACGCCTTCTTCGTCTCCGTCGAAGAACTGTTCGACCCCTCCCTCAAAGGCAAAGCCGTAGTCGTCGGCGGACGCCCCAACGAACGCGGCGTCGTC
>Ga0335079_10009460_pt1 | contig 11103 bp, 10 predicted proteins | sample Lox_Sample_33_FD_206719 | JGI IMG/M metagenome (GOLD analysis project Ga0335079, IMG submission 206719) | Soil microbial communities from Loxahatchee National Wildlife Refuge, Florida, United States - Lox_Sample_3.3 | ecosystem: Environmental > Terrestrial > Soil > Wetlands | place: USA... | reverse complement strand
ACACCCGGCTTTCCCTGCGCCCTCTGATTTTCGAGGGACGACGATCTTGCATGACTCGGACAGATTCGTGTCGCGGGAAAGTGAAGTCGCGTCTCTCCAATCCCGATTGTCATTCCGGGACGCGCCGCAAGGCGCGGGCCCGGAATGACGACTGAGAAATTCCCCAAACCGCATACCCCCATACGCTCGAAACCCTTGATCTCGCTCACGCCCTGCCGTTACGTGGGGCCAAGACGACAACAGGGAGCAAACGTCACGATGGGCCCGCTGCAAGGCATCAAGGTCATCGACATGACGACCGTGCTGATGGGGCCGTATGCGACCCAGATGCTCGGCGACTATGGCGCCGATGTCATCAAGGTCGAGGCGCTGGATGGCGACGTCACGCGGCTGATCGGCCCGACCCGGCATCCCGGCATGGGTCCGGTGTTTTTGAACACCAACCGCAGCAAGCGCTCGATCTGTCTCGACCTGAAGAAGCCTTCAGGCCGCGAGGCCGTGCTGCGGCTCATCAAGACCGCCGACGTCCTGGTCTATAACGTCCGGCCGCAGGCCATGGCGCGGCTTGATCTCGGCTATGACGTCGTCGGGGAGGTGAACCCGCGTCTGATCTACGCGGGCGTGTTCGGCTTCGGCCAGGACGGGCCCTATGCCGCAAAACCCGCTTACGACGACCTGATCCAGGGCGCAACCGCGCTGCCGGCGCTGATGGCGCAGACCGGCGACGGCGTGCCGCGCTATGTGCCCAATGCGCTGGTCGATCGCATCGTGGGCTTGACCGCCGTCGGCGCGATCTGTGCGAGCCTGGTGCATCGCGACCGCACCGGGCGCGGCCAGCGCGTCGATATCCCGATGTTCGAGACCATGGCAGGCTTCGTGATGGGCGACCACATGGGCGGCCTCACCTACGAGCCGCCGCTCGACAAGGGCGGTTACGCCCGGCATCTGTCGCGCGACCGCAGGCCCTACAAGACCAAAGACGGCTATCTCAGCGTCATCGTCTACAACGACAAGCAGTGGGAAAACTTTTTCAACGCCACCGGCCGCGAGGACCTCCGCAAGGATCCGAAATTCGCAACCTTTGCCGGCCGCGCCGCCAACATCGACACCGTCTATGGCGAACTGGCCCGCATCTTCGAGACGCGCACGACAGACGAATGGATCGCGCTCCTGACCAGGGCCGATGTGCCCGTGATGCCCATGCATAATCTGGAGAGCATCCTGCACGATGAGCATCTGGTTGCGACCGGCTTTTTCCCGGTCGTCGCGCATCCGACCGAAGGTCCGATCCGCAGCATGAAGGTCTCGGCGACCTGGTCGGAGACTGCGGCCGAACCGTCTCGGCTTGCGCCGCGCCTCAACGAGCACGGGGAAGAGATCCTGCGCGAGGCGGGGTTTTCTGCCGACGAAATTGCAGCCCTCGTGCGCGAGGGCGTCACCAAGCCCGCGCCTGCCAAACAAGGATAGAGCCCATGGATTTCGCGCTGACGGAAAGCCAGGAATCGATCCGCGATGCCGTTGCAAAAGTCTGCACGCGCTTCGATGACTCTTATTGGCTGAAGAAGGACAAGGAGGGGGGCTTCCCCACCGACTTCTACCAGGCGATCGCGGACGCCGGCTGGCTCGGCATCTGCTTCCCGGAGGAGTATGGCGGCTCAGGTCTCGGGGTCCTCGAGGCTGCGATCATGATGCGGACGATCGCCGAATCCGGCGCCGGGATGTCGGGCGCTTCAGCGGTCCATATCAATGTGTTCGGGCTCAAGCCGGTGGCGGTGTTCGGCACCAAAGAGCAGTGTCGGCGAATGCTGCCGGGTATCGTCACGGGCAAGGAAAAATCATGTTTCGGTGTCACCGAACCGAACACAGGGCTCAACACCACGCAGCTCAAGACCCGCGCGGTCAGGAAGGGCGACAAATACATCGTCAACGGCCAGAAGGTCTGGATCTCGACCGCTCAGGTCGCGGACAAGATCCTGCTTTTGGCGCGCACCACGCCGCTCGAGGAGGTCAAAAGCTCGACCCATGGCCTGACCCTGTTCTACACCGATTTCGACCGCAAGCGCGTCACGGTGCATGAGATCGAGAAAATGGGCCGCAAGGCGATCGATTCCAACGAGCTGTTTTTTGAGGATTTTGAAATCCCGGTGGAGGATCGTCTCGGCGAGGAGGGCCGCGGTTTCGAATATATCCTGCACGGCTTGAACCCCGAGCGCATTCTGGTCGCCGCCGAAGCGGTGGGACTGGGCCAGTGCGCGGTGTCGCGGGCAGCCAGCTATGCGAAGACGCGCATTGTGTTCAATCGCCCGATCGGCATGAACCAGGCGATCCAGCATCCGCTTGCAAAGCACTGGATGGAGCTCGAGGCTGCCTGGCTGATGACGCTGTCTGCAGCGTGGCAATACGACCAGGGTCTGCCATCTGGGCCTGCGGCGAATGCCGCAAAATATCTTGCGGGCGAAGCCGGTTTCCGTGCCTGCGAGCAGGCGGTGATGAGCCATGGGGGCTTCGGCTATGCCAAGGAATTCCACGTCGAGCGCTACCTGAGGGAGTCGCTGATCCCCCGCATCGCGCCCGTCAGCCGCGAGTTGATCCTGAGCTTTATCGCCGAAAAGGTTTTGGGCCTGCCGAAGTCGTATTGAGAAAGATGAGAGCGATCGAAAACGTTTTGTCATCGTTGCGAGGAGCGAAGCGACGACCCGTCTACGCTCGCTGCGCGAGCTTCGCCGGGCAGGAGTCCGCCGAAGCGCCCTTGCGCGTAGGCGGAAGCAAGCCAGCGTCCTTCGCGCTGCTCTGGATTGCTTCGCGGAGCCTGTCATCGGGCCGCGCTCCGCGCGGATCCGTTGGCTCGCAATGACGGAGCAAGACCATGAGCTACATCACCGGCGTTGGTCTCACATCGTTTGGCAAGCACGAAGGCTCGTCCTCGCTCGGCCTGATGAGCAAGGCGGCTGCGCTCGCGATTGCCGACGCCGGCCTGAAGCGCGCCGATGTCGACGGCATCCTGTGCGGCTACTCGACGGTGGCGCCGCATATCATGCTTGCGACCGTTTTCGCCGAGCACTTCGGCATCCGCCCGTCCTACGCCCATGCGGTGCAGGTCGGCGGCGCGACAGGACTTGCGATGACCATGCTCGCGCATCATCTGGTCGATGCCGGCGTGGTCAGACATGTGCTCGTCGTCAGCGGCGAGAACAGACTGACCGGCCAAAGCCGCGATGCCTCGATCATGGCGCTCGCGCAGGTCGGGCATCCCGACTACGAGGTGCCGCTCGGGCCGACCATCCCCGCCTATTACGGCCTGGTTGCCTCGCGCTACATGCATGAATACGGCCTCACCCAGGAAGATCTGGCGGAGTTTGCGGTTTTGATGCGTGCCCACGCGCTCGACCATCCCGGCGCGCAATTTAACGAGCCGATTACAGTCGTCGACGTGATGGCCTCGAAGCCGGTGGCGCTGCCGCTGAAACTGTTGGACTGCTGTCCGGTTTCCGACGGCGGCGCGGCCTTTGTGGTGAGCCGGGAGCCGACCGGGAGCGCGCAAGTGCGCGTCCGCGGCTGCGCGCAGGCGCATACCCATCAGCATGTCACGGCCATGCCGCGCTTAAGCGAACTCGGCGCGGAGATTTCGATCGCCAAGGCCAGGAAGGCCGCGGGCGTTGCGATCTCCGATGCGCGCTACGCGGCTGTCTACGACAGTTTCACCATCACGCTTGCCATGCTGCTGGAGGATCTGGGCCTTGCGAAGCGCGGCGAGGCGGCGGCGCAGGTGCGGGCTGGCCATTTCGGCCGCGACGGCGACATGCCGCTCAACACCCATGGCGGGCTTCTGAGCTACGGCCATTGCGGCGTCGGCGGCGCGATGGCGCATCTGATCGAAACCCAATTGCAGATGACGGGACGTGCTGGAAAACGCCAGGTGCGCGACGCTTCGCTTGCGCTGTTGCACGGCGACGGCGGCGTGCTCTCTTCCCACGTCAGCATGTTCCTGGAGCGGGTGCGATGAGCGGTGCGCCAGCCGATTGGACCCATGGCCACGAGGCCATCCTGTATCAATCCTGCGGCTCGTGCCGCAGCGTCCAATATTTCCGACGAGAATTCTGCGCGGCGTGCGGTTCGGCCGAGCTGACGGAGTCGCGTGCAAGCGGGCAGGGTACGGTCTACGCGACCTCACTGGTCTGCCGCGCGGCGACGGCTGAAACCCGCGCGCATGTGCCCTACAATATCGTCCTGGTCGATGCCACGGAGGGCTTTCGCATGATGGCGCATGGCGCAGCCGATCTTGCGATCGGCGATCGTGTCAGCGCGCGCTTTATGCCCTTTGCCGGGCGTCTCGTTCCCTATTTCGAGAAGGTGAAATGAGAGGGACGTCATTCCGGGGCGATGCGTCAGCATCGAACCCGGAATCTCGAGATTCTGGGTCTGGTGCTAACGCACCATCCCGGAATGACTGGGTACCAGGTGAAACGATATTAGTGAGAATAGAAAAGGAGGCTGGCGATGACGAGCAAAGCCGTCACCGCCAGCATGTGCGCGAATGCTTCCGAGGTCGCCCTCTTGGTGGCTTCCTTCATGCCGGTCTCTCCCTAAACCTGGGCGCGACTCGTCGTGGCGCGGCGACGCGCACGACCGTCAGAATGTTTACTCGGAACACCCCGCAACGTCGGATACTCGCCTGTCTGTTAGTCCCCATACGGCGAATATCGACGGTGCCAGCGTCGATCAGCAATGAGGCGGCAATTTGACTCAAGAATGTCGCGCGCCGGATAGTGTTTGGCAAAATCATCGCCGTCGCGACGCAAGACGAATCAAAGAGAACCAAAGTCAGCAATCGCAACAGGCAACATCAGGAAGCAATCATGGCCCGCATCGACTACAGCGACCCCGCAAAATACGACGATCGTACGCGACAACTGCTCAAATGGAATCGCAACGCCAACATTTTCCGCATGATGGCGCACTCGCCGAGCTACCTCGAGCAATATTGCCGGCTCGGCGGCGCGATCCGCAACAAGGGCGAGCTCGACCCGATCCTGCGCGAGCTCGCGATCACGCGTGCCGGCATTCTGTGCGAGGCGCCCTATGAAGTCGCCGCCCACAAGCGGATGGGCAAGGATGCCGGCGTCACCGACGAGCAGAATGCGGCGCTGGAGAACTGGCAGGAGGCGGCCTGCTTCAACGAGATGGAACGCGCGGTGCTCCTCTTCACCGACGAGATCGTGAAATTGCGCCGGCCGACGGACGCGGCTTTCAATGCGATCAGCGCCAGGCTGACGCCGCGTGCGCTGGTCGAGCTGCAGCTCTCGGTCGGCTTCTACATCATGACCTCGAAGTTCCTGGAGACCTTTGAGGTCGACCTGCAGCCGGTGAATGAGGTGGTTTAGGCGTGCAAATGCACCATCATTCGTCGGGCCCGGGCTTCGGCGCGGCAGGCGGGACGATGCGCGGCCGTGACGGAGCGGTTCGATTCCTAAACATTTACGAAACCTTTAGATGGTTTTGTTTAGGTTTGGCCGACCGGCAGAACAACCGGTGGAACCGCTCAGGACGAGCAATGTCGGGTACGAATTTCTCGATCGCCGATGAGGTAGAGGCGGCCGTTGCGGCCGGTTCCTCGGACAAATGCTGTGAGACGATGCGGCGCGTCGCGGCGTTGTTCTCGACGTCCGTCGGTCACCTCAATGAGGAACAGGTTACCCTGTTCGGCGATGTCCTCGATCGGCTGATCAATACCATCGAGCTGCGTGCGCTGGCCGAAATCGGGGCCAAGGTGGCGCTGGCCGAATTGAGCGCGCAACTTGCGCCGATTGCCCAGGCCCCGGCACCGGTGGTGCGGCGGCTCGCGCGGCATGACGAAATCTCCATCGCGGGACCGATGTTGACCGAATCCGCGCGGCTGAGCCCGCAGGACCTGGTCGAGATCGCCCGAAGCAAGGGCGAACCGCATTTGCTTGCGATCTCGAGCCGCTGGTGGCTGAAGGAAATCGTCACCGACGCGCTGCTGGCACGGCGCTTCAAGAGCGTCAGCCACAGGCTCATGAAGAATCCGGGCGCGAGGATTTCGCCGGCGGGATTTGCCATCGTGCTGTCGCAGGCGGAGACCGATCCCGAGCTGGCGGTCGAGACGGGAATCCGCGTCGATCTGCCCGCGGAGTTGCGCAATCAGCTGCTCCGCAAGGCGACCGACGCGGTCCGGACGCGGCTGTTGTCGCGCGCGCCGAAGCATCTGTTCGAGGACATTCGAAAGGCGATAACTGCCGCGTCCGCAAGCGCGAAGCGAGAAATGTCCGGGGAGCACGACTTCGCCGCGGCAAGCCACCTGGTCGCCATGCTGAAGGTTGAGGGCCGATTGGACGAAGAGGCGCTTTGCGGCTTTGCCCGAAGGCGCCGCTACGAAGAGACCGTGATCACGCTGGCCGAGCTGTCGGAATCCAATATCGACGTCGTCCGCCCGTTGATGCAAAGCCTGCAAAGCGACGGTATCCTTGTGCCGTGCAAGGTCGCGAGCCTGAGCTGGCAAAGCGTGACGCTCGTTCTGGATTGCCGGTTTTCGACCGGCGCGACCGGTCCGGACGAACTCGCCAGGCTCAAGGGCCAGTATGCCAAATTGACCACCGCGGACGCACGCCGGCTGCTCAGGCTCTGGATGATCAAGCCGCCGGCGCCGGCGCCGCGATCGCATTGAGCTCAGTTTGACGCCAGCAAGTTCACCTTTGCGTTGGCCGCGATCAGCCGATCGGCAAGCAGCCGCGCAAGGTTGCGCATGATGCGTTCTGAAATCGCCGGATGCTGCGCGCGGAACCGGTCCAAGTCGGCCAGCGGCAGTTCGAGCGCGGTCACCGCGGCGTCGGCGAAGACGTCGGCGGAGCGGTGGGTCTCGAGCAGGGCCATCTCGCCGAACGCCATGCCGGCGGCGATGGTCGCAAGCCGGGCGCCGCCCGGCAGTTTGACGTGAACGACGCCGCGCTTGAGGAAGAATATGGAGGAGGCCGGCTCTTTGGCGCTGACGATCTTCTCGCCGTGGGAATACGTCCTGATGCGGCCGAGCGAGGCGAGCATGTCGAGTTCGCTTGCGGAAAGGCCCGCGAGCAGCGCCTGCTCGGAGAGCTCGGTCATCTCGTCGGAGTAGATGTCGCCGCCATGACGATAGATGATCTGGTCCTCCGCCCATTCGATGGCGTCGTCGAGCAGGGGATAGTTGCGGATGTTGGAAAGGCCGGCCGTTCTTTCGCGCAAGGCTTGCCAATGCGCCGAGGCGCGGTCGATGCCCGACAGCACCGCCGTGACGTTGAAGGCGGCAAGCTCGCGAAAGCCTTCGGCGAGCAGCCGGCCGCCCGCCGGCGTGAGCGCGGTGACGCGACGCAGGTCGAAGATGATGAATTGCGGGCGCGGCTTGCCGCGGAGCTGCCGCGAGACATAGTCGACGTTGGAGAACGACAGCGTGCCGACCAGCTCCAGGACGCGGACGTCGTTGTGGTGGGCGGCAAGGATCTTTCGTTCATGCGGCCGGCGGCTGCGCCGCGACGCGCTCTTGCCGATATTGTAGTCGGCGATGACGGAGGTGCGGGCGTCGTCGCTTCGGTTGAGCATGTGGAGATCGTAATGCGCCGACAGCGCCTCGCAGACCTTGATGCCACGCACGCTGTTGCCGTGGCTGTCGAGCCGCGGCGAATAGGTGCCGAGCCCCCGACGCGCCGGGAGCGCCGCCAGGATGCCGCCGCCGACACCGCTTTTTGCGGGAATGCCGACACGATAGATCCACTCGCCGGCATAGTCGTACATGCCGGACGAGGTCATGACCGACAGCGTGCGCGAGATCGCGTAAGGCGTCATGACCTGCTCGCCGGTCACCGGATTGGTGCCGCGGTTGGCAAGGGTGATCGCCATGATGGCGACGTCGCGCGCGGTGACCAAAACCGAGCATTGCCGGAAATAAACCTCGAGCACCGTGCGTACGTCGTCCTTGATGACGCCGGAGTTTTTCAGGAGGTAGCCGATCGCGCGGTTGCGGTCGCCGGTTGCGCTTTCGGAAGCGAACACCGCCTCGTCGACGTCGAGCTCGCGCCCGGCAAAGCGGGAAAGCGCCTGGCGGATGTATTCGAACGCACCATCGCCCTTGGCCTGGCGGATCAGGCCGGACACCGCGATCGCGCCGGCATTGACCATCGGATTGAAAGGATGGTTCTTGGCGTCGAGCCGGATCGAATTGAAGGGGTCGCCGGAGGGTTCGACGCCGATTGCGCTTTCCACACGCTCGGCGCCGAGCGTGTCCAGCGCCAGCGCGAACACGAAAGCCTTCGAGATCGATTGGAGCGTGAAGGGCACCCTGGTGTCGCCGACCTCGTAGACATAGCCGTCGAGCGTTGCAAGGCTGATGCCGAAGTGGTCCGGGCTCGCCTTGGACAGTTCGGGGATGTAGTGGGCGACCTCGCCGCCATCATCGCCCATGAACTCGATATGGCATTTGGCCAGGAACCGCAGCAGCGGCGGCATCGCCGCGCTCCAGTTGCCGGTGTGCGGATGCGGCGTCGGTCGCATGGTGTTCATTTGCACTCTGTCCTGCGCAGGAGAAGCGCGCTTTCGGCGATGTTACGTCGCCATCGCCAACACCGAAACCGGTTGATTGGTCATTTAACGGGCAGCGGGAGATTTCATCGCGATCAAAGCCGCGCGCCGAGTTACGTCTCGATGATCGCCACGATCTGGCCCTCGGCGACCACGTCGTCGATGGCAACGAGCAGGGATTTCAAGGTGCCGGCGGCTGGCGACGCGACCGGAATCTCCATCTTCATGGCTTCGACAAAAGCGAGCTCGTCGCCATTGCCGACGACTGCACCGGCCTCCAGGGGAAGCGCGCAAACACGGCCGGCGACTTCGGTCACGACGCTGATATCTGGCATGCCAATTGGCTTCTTGTTGTCGCCGCAGATTGCCTGAGGTAGCTTGATCTTCAAGTGGAATTTTATTCCGCATGGCGGAAAAACCAAAATAACGGACAGCGCATGGGAAGACGCTCGGAACGGCTGAGCAGGCAGATGCTCGCCGGCGATCAAGGCGACGGTGATGTCATTCAGGTGGTATCGCGCGCGTTCGACGTGTTGCGATGCTTCGAGGGCCATGAGGCGCGGCTCGGCAATCTCGAGATCTCCAATCGCTGCGGACTGCCGCGATCGACGGTGTCGCGGCTCACCCACACGCTGACGCGGATGGGACAGCTGGTCTACCTGCCGCGCGACCAGAAATATCGCATCGGCCCGAGCGCGGTTGCGATGAGCACCTCGATGATGAAGGGCTTGCAGCTGCGCAACCTGATCCGGCTCCGCCTGCAGGATGTCGCCGAGCAATTGCCGGGCACGCTCGGCTTCGTCATCCCCGACCGTTTCCATCTCGTCTATCTCGAATTTGCGCGCGCTGCGAATGCACTCGGCCCGCACGAGGTCACCGGCAGCCGCATTGCCATGGCAACGACCGCTGCCGGCCACGCCTATACGGCGGCGCTTGCGCCGGAGGTCGGCGAGGCCTTGCTGGCCGAGATGGAACGGGAAATCCCTGATGTCGCAAAGGTGCTGCGGCCTCGGATCGAGAGCAACCGCCGCTTCTATCAAGAGCACGGCTATGTCGTCGCCTGCGGCCTGTGGAGCCCGCACATCAACGGGCTTGCGGTGCCGCTGTGGTCGCCGCAATACCAGACTTTCGTCGTGGTGACGATCGGGCTGTTGGCTGCGATGTACGACGAGAAGCGATTGCACAGGGACGTCGCACCGTTGATGATCCGGCTTGCCGATGCGGTCGGCGGACTGCTCGAAAGCGCCGAGGGCGATATCTTCAACAACCGCCTGGAGCGGAAGTCGCTCGCGGTCCGGGCCAACAACAACAAGATCGCGAAGACGGAGGAGACGAATGATCTGGAAGCCCGAACTCGACGACCTCGCTCGGCGCGAAGCCTTCGCGCGCGAGATGGGCGGCGTTGAGAAGGTCAAGCGGCAGCGCGACCAGGGCCGGCTCACCGTCCGCGAACGCATCGACAAGATGGTCGATGCCGAGACCTTCCACGAAATCGGCGCGATCTCGGGCATCGGCGAATATGACGAGCAGGGCGAGCTCAAGCATCTGACGCCGGCCAATTGCGTATTCGGCCGAGGCAAGGTCGATGGTCGCACGGTCGTCGTGGTCGGCGACGATTTTACCGTGCGCGGCGGTTCGGCGGATGCCTCGATCTCGGCAAAGCCGCTGATGGCGGAGGAAATGGCACACGATTTCCGCCTGCCGATCATCCGCATCATCGAGGGGTCCGGCGGCGGCGGTTCGGTGAAGACCATCGAGACCAAGGGCGCGGCCAATCTGCCCGGCGGCATCGGCGGCACGCGCTGGTACCGCTACACGACGGAAAATCTCGCCCATGTGCCTGTCCTCGGCCTCGGCCTCGGTTCGGTCGCGGGCCTCGGCGCGGCGCGGCTTGCGGCCAGCCACTATTCGATCATGACCCGGGACTCCGCGATGTTCGTCGCCGGTCCGCCTGTCGTGAAACGGCTCGGCCAGGACCTTACCAAGCAGGAGCTTGGCGGCGCCGACATCCAGACCCGTGCCGGCGGCGTCGATGACGCGGTCGATACCGAGGACGAGGCTTTCGCGCGCGCGAGGCGCTTTCTCTCGTATCTGCCATCATCGGTCTTCGAACTGTCCCCGACCTTGCCCTGCAATGACGATCCGGAGCGAGGCGAGGAGATGCTGATGAAGGCGGTGCCGCGCAGCCGCCGCCAGGTCTACAAGATGCGCCCGATCATCGAGGCGGTCGTCGACAAGGGCACCTTCTTCGAGTTGAACGCGAACTTCGGCCGGCCGATGATTGTCGGGCTGGCGCGGCTCGAAGGCCGCGCGGTGTTCGTGCTCGCGAGCGATCCCTTCCACTACGGCGGCTCATGGACGGCCGAGGCTTGCCAGAAGGTCGTGCGCTGGGTCGACTTCGCCGAAACCTTCCACCTGCCGATCGTCTATCTCATGGATTGCCCGGGCTTCATGATCGGGCTGGAGGCGGAGAAGGCGGCGACCATCCGCCACGGCGTGCGCGCGATGGCGGCGGTCAACCAGACGACAGTTCCCTGGTGC
>Ga0335079_10009458_pt1 | contig 11104 bp, 11 predicted proteins | sample Lox_Sample_33_FD_206719 | JGI IMG/M metagenome (GOLD analysis project Ga0335079, IMG submission 206719) | Soil microbial communities from Loxahatchee National Wildlife Refuge, Florida, United States - Lox_Sample_3.3 | ecosystem: Environmental > Terrestrial > Soil > Wetlands | place: USA... | reverse complement strand
GTCCGCCTGGCGGGGAACGGCCGCGCTCGACCCTCCACGACCCCCGAGGGACGCCCGCGGACCTTCGACGACTGGCTGTCCCTGGGCGACCGCGAGCGGGAGCATTCTCGCGCCCGGGCGGCCCTGGACGCCTACGACCGGGCCATCGCCCTCGAGCCCACCCGGGCCGAGGCCTACGTCGGCCAGGGCCGCGCGCTCCTCGAGCTTGGGGATGGCCGCTCGGCGGTGGCGGCGCTCAGGCGCGCGCTGCAGGCCAACCCCCGGTACTCGGTGGCCGAGTTCTGGCTGGGGGAGGCCTACCGGAAGGCGGGCCAGAACGACGAGGCGTTCGACGCCTACCGGCGTTACCTGGATGCTGCTCCGGAGGGCGCCGAGGCGGCGCGGGCTCAGGAGGCCTTGAACGAGCTCCGCTGATCGGTGCAGAAGGGGCACACCATGCTGGACAAGCCTTCCAAGGAAGAGGACGAGTACTTCGCCCGCGAGGACGTCGAGAAGAAGCGGAAGCTGGCCTTTCAGCAGGCGCAGATGCTGGCCGAGCAGCAGAAGGAGGCGCTCCGCACCCTGCACCACATGAAGTGCCCGAAGTGTGGCTTCGACCTGCACACGCTGAAGCGCGGCCCGGTCGAGGTCGACACCTGCTTCAACTGCAAGGGCGTGTGGATCGACGCCGAGGACATGGAGCAGTTCCAGAGGCAGCTCCGGCACCCCGAGGACCGGCACGCCGTGGTCGGCGCGCTCCTCAACATCTTCAAGAACGACTGACCATGTCGCTCACCCTGGAAGAGGTACGGCACGTCGCCGGCCTGGCCCGGCTCTCGCTGTCCGCCGAGGAGGAGGCGCTGATGCGGACTCAGCTCAGCGCCATCCTGGACGCGGTGGCCGAGCTGTCGCGGGTGGACACCTCGAAGGTGGAGCCCACCTCGCACGCCGCGGGCGAGGTGCCCCCCTGGCGCTCGGACGAGGTTCGCCCGTCGTTCCCACCGGAGAAGGCGCTGGGCAACGCGCCCGGGAAGGTGGGCACCAGCTTCGCGGTGCCGAAGATCATCGAGTGAGCTCGTGGGCGCGATGGAGCTGACCGAACTGTCCATGCTCGCGCTGGGGGAGAAGCTCGGCTCCGGCGAGGCCTCGAGCGTCGAGGCGGTGCGCGCCTCGCTCGACCGCATCGAGCGTCTCGACGGGAAGGTGAAGGCCTTCCTCCACGTCGACCGGGCCGGCGCCCTGGTCCAGGCCGAGGCCGCCGACCGGCGCCGGAAGGACGGCCGGCGCGCCGGCCCGCTGGACGGGGTGCCGGTGGGGCTCAAGGACCTCTTCCTCACCGAGGGGCTGCCGACCACCGCCGGCTCGCGCATCCTCGAGGGCTTCATCGCGCCCTACGACGGAACGGTGGTCAAGCTGCTCCGGGCGGCGGGAACGCCCATCCTCGGCAAGCTCAACATGGACGAGTTCGCGATGGGGAGCTCCACCGAGAACTCGGCGTACTTCCCCACCCGCAACCCCTGGAACCTCGAGACCAGCCCCGGCGGCAGCTCGGGGGGCTCGGCGGCGGCGGTCGCTGCACGGATGGTGTACGGCGCGCTGGGCACCGACACCGGCGGCTCCATCCGTCAGCCCGCGGCTCTGACCGGGACGGTGGGGCTCAAGCCCACCTACGGCCGGGTCTCGCGCTTCGGGGTGGTGGCCTTCGCCAGCTCGCTGGATCAGGTGGGGCCGATGACCCGGAACGTGCGCGACTGCGCGGCGCTCCTCCAGGCCATCGCCGTCCCCGACCCCTGCGACTCCACCTCCGCCCCCCTGAAGGCGCCTGACTACCTCGCCGAGATCGAGGCCGGGGTGAAGGGAATGAGGCTGGGGCTTCCCCGGGAGTACCTCGAGCTGCCCGGCATGGACGCCGAGGTGCGGGCGGCGGTGGAGGGCGCGACCCGCGCCCTGGAGCGCCTCGGGGCGACGCTGGTTCCGGTCTCGCTCCCCCACACCCGCTACGCGCTCGCCACCTACTACCTCGTCGCTCCCGCCGAGGCGTCGAGCAACCTCGCCCGCTACGATGGCGTTCGCTATGGGCTCCGTGCCGGCGACGTGAAGAACCTCCTGGCCATGTACGGGCGCACCCGGGACCAGGGCTTCGGCCTCGAGGTGAAGCGGCGGATCATGCTCGGCACCTACGCCCTCTCCGCCGGCTACTACGACGCCTACTACCTCAAGGCGCAGAAGGTCCGGACCCTCATCAAGCAGGACTTCGTCGAGGCCTTCCGCAGCGTGGACGCAGTCCTCGCGCCCACCTCGCCCACGCCGGCCTTCCGCATCGGCGAGAAGGTGAGCGACCCGCTGGCGATGTACCTCAACGACGTCTTCACGCTGCCCTGCAACCTGGCCGGGCTGCCGGGGCTGAGCCTGCCCTGCGGATTCACCCGCGCGGGGCTGCCCATCGGGCTCCAGATCCTCGGGCGTCCCTGGGACGAGGCGCGGGTGCTCCGGATCGCGCGGGCCTTCGAGCGCGAGCACGACTTCGACCGGCGGTCGCCGCCCCTGGGGGCCGGATGAGCGTGTCCGACTTCCAGCCGGTCATCGGGCTCGAGGTGCATGCCCAGCTCCTGACGCGGAGCAAGATCTTCTGCGGCTGCTCGACCGAGTTCGGCGCCCCGCCCAATGCCCACACCTGCGCGGTGTGCCTGGGGATGCCGGGTGTGCTTCCGGTGCTGAACGAGAAGGTGGTGGAGTACGCGGTCCGGGTGGGTCGGGCGCTGGAGTGCCGCATCAACCCGGTCAGCATCTGGGCGCGGAAGAACTACTTCTATCCGGACCTCCCCAAGGGGTACCAGATCAGCCAGTACGACCAGCCGCTCTGCGAGCACGGCGTCCTCGAGATCGACACCGAGGACGGCCCGCGGCGGGTCCGCATCCGCCGCATCCACCTCGAGGAGGACGCGGGGAAGAACGTCCACGACGCGGGCGGGGGCGAGAGCCTGGTGGACCTCAACCGCTCGGGCGTGCCGCTGGTGGAGATCGTCAGCGAGCCGGACATCCGCTCCAGCACCGAGGCCGCCGAGTATCTCAAGGCGCTGCGCGACGTCCTGGTCTACCTCGGGGTCAATGACGGGAACCTGGAAGAGGGCAGCTTCCGCTGCGACGCCAACGTCTCGGTGATGCGCAAGGGCTCGAGCCAGTACGGCCAGCGGGTGGAGCTGAAGAACATCAACTCCTTCCGCTTCGTGCAGAAGGCCATCGACTACGAGATCGGCCGGCAGGTGGAGCTCATCGAGTCCGGTGGCAAGGTCGCCCAGGAGACGCGCCTCTTCGACGCGGTCCGGGGCGAGACGCGGAGCATGCGCAGCAAGGAGGAGGCGCACGACTACCGCTACTTCCCCGAGCCGGACCTTCCACCGCTGCGCATCCCCGAGGGATACGTGGAGCGGATCGAGCGCGCGCTGCCCGAGCTGCCCCGTGCCCGGCTGCACCGCTTCACGGCGAGCTACGGGCTGCCGGCCTACGACGCGAAGATCCTCGTGGGTGACCGCGCCCTGGCGGACCTCTTCGAGAAGGTCCAGTCCGCCTACGGCGGCCCGGCGAAGAAGCTGGCCAACTGGTTCACCGGAGAGCTGCTCCGGCTCCTCAAGGAGGAGAACGCCGAGCTCGGCGCGCTGCGGTTCTCGCCCGAGCAGTTCGCAGGTCTCCTCAAGATGGTCGACGCCGGCGAGCTCTCGAACAACGCAGGCAAGGACGTGTTCGCCGAGATGTTCCGGAGCGGCCGCCCGCCGGGGGACATCGCCCGGGAGCGGGGGCTCGTCCAGGTGCAGGACTCGGGCGCGGTCGAGGCGGCGGTGGACGCCGTGCTGGCCGCGAACCCGGGCGAGGTGGAGAAGTACCGCGCCGGCAAGAAGCAGGTGTTCGGCTTCCTGGTCGGCCAGGTGATGAAGGCGATGAAGGGCAAGGGAAACCCCGCCCTGGTCAACGCCGCTCTGAAGGCGAAGCTCGGGGACTGAGACGGAGTCGCGGCGCTCCCTGTGCGGCTTCGTCGGCGTCCCGCTCAGCTCTTCCTGAAGTCGAAGGTGTGCGTGTGAACGTGGCCCGGCGTCTCGTCCTCGGACGTCGTCTTCGTGACCGTGTTCCCCGCGTTGATCGACGCGAAGTCGGTCTCGGTCAGGGTCACGGTGTGGGTGTGGCTCTGGTTCAGGGACGTCGTCTCGGTCGCTCCCGCTGCGGGCGGCGAGGTGATGTCCGAGAGTTGCAGGCTCACCGTATGGGTGTGGTTGTCATCGAGCGACGAGGTGAAGGTCAGCGAGTTGGGGCTCCCCCCGCTGTCGCTGCCGCACGCCATCAGCACCTGGGAGGCCGGGATGGCGAGGAGAATCCCGCCGATCCGAAAGATGACCTCACGACGATTCATGGAAACCTCCGTTACCCTGGAGGACCCACGACCCCCGAAACGTTGCGCCGGAACGTCCCTCCGGACGGGACGGAAGTTCAGCGGATGACCGGCTGGGAGGCGTCGCCGAACAGGTAGCGGTCCAGGAAGCGATCCGTCGCCCCGTAGGCGGCGAGGACGCTCTCGTTGCGGGAGAAACCGTGCCCCTCGTCCTGGAGCACGAGGTAGTGCACGGGGACGTGGCGGGCCTCGAGCGCCTGGACCATCCGGTCGGACTGGTCCTTCTTCACCCGTACGTCCTTGTCGCCCTGAACCACCAGGAGGGGCCGCTGGATGCGGTCGACGAAGTAGAGCGGGGAGCGGTCGTGCATGTAGGCCACGTCCTTCGGGTCACGCGGGTCGCCGAACTTGGCGTAGATGAAGGGCAGGAAGCTCTCCCAGTACGACGGGAAACCCTCCACCAGGCTCTTCAGCTCGCTCACCCCGAAGTAGTCGACGTGGGCGGCGAACTCGGTGGGCGCGAAGACCGCTGCGGCGAGCACCATGTAGCCGCCGTAGCTCCCGCCGGCGATCGCCACCCGCTCCGCTGAGACTCCGGTGCTCTCCGCCAGCCAGTGCTTGCAGGCGACCACGTCCTGGAGCGGAGCGCCGCCGAAGTCCTTGTTGTCGAGCGCGGTCCACGCCTTCCCGTAGCCGGTGGAGCCGCGCACGTTCGGCACCAGCACGACGTAGCCCTTGGAGACGAAGTACTGGGTGAAGGGGTAGAAGCGCCGGAGCGACTGGCTGGTGGGCCCGCCGTGCACCAGGATGATCGCCGGCGCGCCGGGCTGCGCCTGTGCCGGCAGGTAGAGGAACGCCGGCACCTTCTTCCCGTCGAACGAGGGGATGCGCACGCTCCGCCCCGAGGCCATGCGCTGTCCCCGCAGCGACGCCGGGAGCGCCTCTCCCAGGGGGCGCGCCTGCAGGGTCTCGAGATCGATGACGTAGGGCACGCCGGGGGTGGCGTCTCCCCGCAGCATCACCCCCAGGTAGCGCTCCGACCAGGAGAAGGAACGCGGCTCCCACGCCGTGCCCGGGGGCGGGGGAGGGAGGGGGACCGTCCTCCGGGTCCTCGCCGCGCTGAGCGCCATGCGAGGAAGCCCGTCCTCGTTGGAGATCGTCCAGAACCAGTGGAACCGCGGCGAGAACCCGGCCCCGACGATGTCCCAGGACCCGGAGGCCAGGGTGTGCTGCCTGCCCGTACCGAGGTCGAGCACGTGCAGCGCCTGGAACTCGCTGCCGGCGTCGGAGGTGAAGTACAGCGTCTTCCCGTCGCTCGAGAAGTCCATCGGCGCGTAGAGCACCGGCCCCTGGTGAGGAGTCAGCGGCTTCGGCGCCGACGGCTTGCGCAGGTCGAGCAGGTAGAGGTTCGCGTCCACGTCGGAGCGCGTCTCGAGCAGAACGGCGCGCTTGTGGTCGCGGCTCACCACCGCGACCGAGAGCGCCCCGCTCGCCTCCCAGAGCCGGCGGGAGCGCTTCGACCGGACGTCGTACTCGTAGAGGTCCTGGAAGCGCGCGTCGCGCGCCGTGGAGAGGTAGAGGAAGGTGTTTCCGTCCAGCGCCCAGTCCACGAAGTCCGCGCGGCGGCCTGCCGGGAGGTCCGCGGTGAGGTCCTGGTGCGTGGAGCCCGCGCTGTCGGTCAGCCAGAGGTGGTCGAACTCGTCACCGCCGACGTCCGCGGCGTAGACCAGCTGGTCACGGGTGGGCGAGAAGTCGTACGACCCGAGGAATCCCCGGACGTGGGTGATCTGCCGCGCCGGGCCTCCCCCGGTGGGCTGTACCCAGACGTCCGGCCGGCCTCCCTCGTCGCTGGAGTAGGCGACCCACCGGTCGCCGGTGCTGAGCTTCGGGGGGCCGAACCGCCGGGTGGCGAAGTACTGCTCCAGCGGGACCGGTGCCACCGGTGCCCGGCCGACCCCCTTCCCGGCATCGGCGGCGGCCGAGGTCGGCGCGGGCGGAGCGTGCGCCCCGCAGCCGACGAGCAGGACCGCACAGACCGCGAGCACCGGACGATCCATCGCACCCTCCCCGTGGCGCCTGGCACGGTGCCCGCGGTAACACATCCCGGGAGGGCCCGCGAACCTCACCGCAGGGGGCATCTGCCTTGACTTGCGGGGGGTTGCGGGCTATTCGCACGACCCTTTCACATCCAGGGGCAGGGTCCAGATGTACGCAGTCATCCGCACCGGCGGAAAGCAGTACCGCGTCGCCGAGGGCGACGTCGTCCGCATCGAAAAAATTCCCGGCGAGGTCGGCAGCGAGATCACCTTCGCCGAGGTGCTCTGGCTCGGGGGCGTGGAGTCCCCCAAGGCCGGGCGCCCGCTCGTGGCCGGAGCCAAGGTCGTGGCCAAGATCCTCGCCCAGGACCGTTACCGCCGCGTGCTGCACTTCCGGAAGGAGAAGGAAGGCTGGACGCGTCGCAAGGGCCACCGGCAGCCCTACACCGAAGTGAAGGTCGTCTCGGTCGCGGGCTGACCCGCGACCCACCAGGAATCGCACCATGGCTCACAAGAAGGGACAGGGCAGCTCGCGCAACGGGCGCGACTCGGCCGGACAGCGGCGCGGGGTGAAGGTCTACGGCGGGGAGAACGTCCACGCCGGCAGCATCCTCGTGCGCCAGCTCGGCACCGTCATCCATCCGGGCTCGAACGTCCGCCTCGGACGCGACTACACGCTCTACGCGACGGTGGACGGCGTGGTGAAGTACGAGCGGATGGGCAAGGACCGGAAGAAGGTCTCGGTCTATCCGCAGGCGCCCGCCAGCGCCTGATCGCGCTCCCCGGCAGGCCGGAGCATCACGAGCGGGCCGTGCACCCTCGGACGGGGGAGCGCCGGCCCGCTTCGATCATCAGGGAGAGGCCCCGCGGTGAAGTTCGTCGATCAGGTCTCGATCCAAGTGAAGGCCGGCGATGGCGGAAACGGCGCCGTGGCCTTCCGAAGGGAGAAGTTCGTCGAGCGCGGTGGACCGTCCGGCGGTGACGGCGGCAGCGGTGGCTCGGTCGTCTTCGAGGCCGACCCGGGCCTGACCACCCTCCTCGACTACCGCTACCAGCAGCACCACCGGGCGAGGAGCGGCCAGCACGGGATGGGCAGCGACATGAACGGGGCCTCGGCCGAGGACCTGATCCTGCGGGTTCCGGTGGGCACGCTCATCCGCGATCAGGACTCGGGTGAGCTGCTCGCCGACCTCGCGGCGCCGGGGGCCCGAGCGGTCGTGGCCCGCGGTGGGCGGGGAGGCCTCGGCAACATGAACTTCGCCACCTCCACCCGCCAGACCCCCCGCTTCGCCCAGGACGGAAAGCCCGGGGAGGAGCGGCGCCTCGTGCTGGAGCTGAAGCTGCTCGCCGACGTGGGCCTCGTCGGCTTCCCCAACGCCGGCAAGAGCACGCTCATCTCCCGGGTGTCGCGCGCGCGGCCCAAGGTGGCGGACTACCCCTTCACCACCCTGGTCCCCAACCTCGGGGTGGTCCCCTACAAGGACGGCGTCTCCTTCGTGATGGCCGACATCCCGGGGCTCATCGAGGGAGCGGCCGAGGGGGCCGGGCTCGGTCACCAGTTCCTGCGCCACGTCGAGCGCTGCCGGGTGCTGGTCCACCTGGTAGACCTCGCCGCCGCCGGAGACGACCGCGCTCCGCTGCGCGACCTGGAGGTGCTCGACCGGGAGCTGGCGCGGTACAGCCCGAAGCTCGCCGCCAAGCCGCAGATCGTCGCCGCGAACAAGGTCGACCTGCCCGATGCCCGGGCGCAGCTCGCGGCATTCCAGGCCGCGATGGCCGCGCGGGGCGTGCCGGTCTTCCCCATCTCGGCGGCGACGGGCGAGGGGCTGGGGCCGCTGCTGGACGCGGTGGCCCAGGTGCTCTCGGTTGGAGTGCTACCCGCGCTGGAGCGCTCCGCCCGTCCCCGCCGCCGGCCCCGGGCGGCGGGGTCCGCGACGCTCGCCGCGGCGGAGCGGACGGCGGCCCCGGCCGCGAAGCCCCGGAAGCCCCGGCGCTCCGGTCCGAAGAAGACCGGCTCGCGGGCCGCGAAGACGGCGACGGTGCGTTCGCGCCGCTCCCCGCCGCGGAAGGGACGTCGATGAAGCGCGCTGCTCCGCCGACCTCCCGCCCCGCCCCGGCGGCGGACGCGCTCCTCCTCGCACCGCGGCGAGAGAAGGTGGACGCGGTGGTCGGACGCAGGCTCCGCACGCTGACGGTGGTGCTCGATCAGCTCGAGGACACCTTCAACATGGCGGCGGTCCTCCGCAGCTGCGAGGCGTTCGGCCTCCAGGACGTCCACGTGGTGGAGAACCCGGACGTCCCTTTCGCTCCCCACGACAAGGTGACCCAGGGTTGCGACAAGTGGCTGGACGTGCATCGCCACCGCAGCTTCGCTGGCTGCGCCCGCGCCCTCCGCGCCGCCGGATACCGCATCTGCGTCTCGGCGGTGCGCGCGGATGCGCGGAGCGTGTTCGAGCTCGACTTCGGCCAGCCGCTGGCGCTGGTCTTCGGGAACGAGCGCACCGGCGTCACCCCGGACGCGCTCGCCGCGGCGGACGAGGCGTTCTGGATCCCCATGCGGGGCTTCACCCGCAGCCTCAACGTCTCCGCGGCGGTGGCCGCCACGCTCTCCCGGGCCATCGGCTGGCGGCTCGACCGCGGACAGGACGCGGGCGATCTCCCGGAGGCGGAGGCCCGCACGCTCCGGGATCGCTTCTACGCCCTCAGCGTGAAGCAGCGGAGGAGGCTCTTCGGGAAGTGAGCCGGTGAAGTGGACGGCGTCGACCCGGCCCACGCCCCCGGGACCGGAACGCCGGTTCCCGGAAGGCTCACCGCCCGGGAGGCGCTCCAGCTCCTGCGAGGCCTCGCCGGGGTGCGGCTGGTGGGCATGGACCTGGTGGAGGTCTCCCCCGCGCTCACCCGACGATGGGAGCGAGGGCCCGGGTCACGCGGTCGACCTGGGCGGGGGTGATCATCCCGGTGAGCAGCTTGAGGAAGCGCGGGTGCTGCGCCCCGGAGACGATGTACTGCCAGCGGTAGGCGCGGAGCACGCCCTGCTCGAGCGCCTTCACCTGCTCGGGGGCGAATGGCCCTGCGGCGATGGCCCGGAAGTAGGCCACGTCGGCCGCCGACTGAGCCTGGAGGATGCCGTCCACGGCGCCGACCAGGGCGATGAAGTCGTCCACCGCCTGATCGCGCTCCTTCGCGGTGAGTGCGCGGTCGGCCCGGGTCCACTCCAGCTCGTCGAGGATGGCGTGCTGCGACTCGTCCTTCCAGTGGTAGAGGAAGACGTCCTTGAAGAGCGGCGAGACGCCCGAGTCCGGCTGGATCGACTCGAGGTAGTGGGCCTGGACGAAGAGCTCGATGTGGCAGGTGAGGGCGAGCACCGCCCAGGTCGACTTGCCGAGCACCACCGAGGCGACCTCGTCCGGACGGGGAACGAACGTGTAGCCCGCGGGCATCCGGGCGGCGATCATCCGCTCGATGCGCCGGAACATCTCCTGGTGCTTCAGCTCTTCCTGGCTGAAGCTCACCAGCGCCTCCAGCGCGATCTGATCGCCGAGCCAGTGGTCCCGCGAGAGCTCGAGGACCTTGGCGTTGATGAAGCGCTCCACCAGGCCGAAGACGTTGGCGTAGGTGCGGCCCTGGATCTGGCTCAGGAGGCGGGCGTCGCCGTCGCTCAGGAAGTCGAGCTTGCCGACCATCGACAGCCCGTCGGGCAGGAAGTGTCCGGAGAAGTCGAAGTCCCGCCCGCGGAAGACGTCCTTGTCGACGTCCCAGCGGATCCGCCGGGAGTTCTCCAGGCAGCGGGCGTAGCGGCGATCGGTCGTCGACTCGAGGAGGGTATGTGCTTCGGTCTGCATGCCAGGTCCTTGTTCGTCGTTGGGGCCGGCAGGAGCGCCGGCGTGACGCCCGGGAAAGCAGGCCACGTGCCGGTCCGGCGCGGGCATAACCCCCCGTCTCCCCGAGGGTCGCCGTGCGAGGTCGGTCGCGAGATCTCGCGACTTCCCGAGATCTCGCGGCGGGCTGTTGCCCGCGGCGCAACGAGGGGCCGCCGCCGCGGGGAGGATCAGCGATGGCGGCGGAGCCGCAGCGCCTTCATCCGCGAGGCCAGCGTCGAGGGAGCGAGCCCGAGGAGCCGCGCCGCGCCCGACTCGCCCGCGATCTGCCAGCCGGTCGCCTCGAGCGCGCGCCGGAGGTTCTCGCGCTCCAGGCGGGCCAGCTCGTGCGCGGTGAGGACCGCGTTGCCGGTGCGCTCCGGCGCGGGCCTGGCGTGCTCGTCGTCGACGCCGGTGGCGGGCAGGGCACGCTCCAGGTTCAGCCTGCCTCCGCGGGAGGTGATCACCGCGCGCTCGATGACGTTCTGCAGCTCCCGGACGTTGCCCGGCCAGGGATAGGCGCGGAGGCGGGCGGCCTCGGCCGGACCGATCGGTGCGAGGCGCCGCCCGAGGCGAGCCGCGAACTGCCGGGCGAACTCCTGGGCGAGGAGCACCACGTCGTCGCCGCGGTCGCGGAGCGGCGGCAGGGTGAGCGGAAACACGCTCAGCCGGTAGAAGAGGTCCTCGCGGAACTTCCCCGCGTGCACGGCCTTCTCCAGATCGCGGTTCGTGGCGGCGATCACCCGCACGTCGACCGTGCGCGTGCGCGAGCTCCCCACCGGCTCGAACTCACCCTCCTGGAGGACCCGGAGGAGCTTGCCCTGCAGCTCGGGGGGGAACTCGCCCACCTC
>Ga0335079_10009457_pt1 | contig 11104 bp, 13 predicted proteins | sample Lox_Sample_33_FD_206719 | JGI IMG/M metagenome (GOLD analysis project Ga0335079, IMG submission 206719) | Soil microbial communities from Loxahatchee National Wildlife Refuge, Florida, United States - Lox_Sample_3.3 | ecosystem: Environmental > Terrestrial > Soil > Wetlands | place: USA... | reverse complement strand
GGTCGTCCATCGGGACATGCGCAGGGGTGATGTCCAGTCCCTGCAACCACTCCGATGGCAACGGAGCTTCGGTAAGAGTCAAGACGCTGCGCACCCCCGCCTTTGCCAGCCACTCCACCTGCCCCCGGGACGCAGGGTACCCAGACCCGGCCAGCTTCCCCTTCTCGACCCAGACGAAGCCAGTCGGCTCATCGGCGACCCTCGCCCTGAGCTTCCTAAGAAACAGTCCACCGGTACCCATGGAGGTTGCGCTGGGGTCGCAGAATGCTTTGGCTTTAGAACCTTCAGGTTGCTAGGCTTCTAGGACCTCGAGGCGCCCGTATTTGCCCACGTTGAGGCGGAGCTCACCACGGAAGCTGTTCGTGTACCCGTTGGTCACCCTCACCTTGGAGCCCTGCTTGACCATGTCAATCTGGTCGTCCCAGAGAGACAGCTTGATCTGCCCGCTGTCGTCCTTCAGCATACAATCTGCTACCCTTGCCTCCCCTCCGGTTCTCAGATTCACCGTGCGGGGCTCAGCCATATCGACAATCTCCCCCTCCGCGTCGACCCTTCTCATACCGTCGCGCAAGTCGCGTACGTTCATGTGAATGGCTGGTCGCCCAACGGCATTATTTAACAATACTACGCGTGGATAACCAAATTTCCCGACCTCCGTTAAATGCCCGGCCGTTCCAGGTGAACGTGACCGCCGACCAGAGGGCAGAGAAGAACGTCGCGAGGTTCCTGGAGGAGGTGGGGCCGTCCAGGGCCGTCGAGAGGTTCCTCTCAGGCTACGGGAGGGTGAGGACGAGGTCCGCGTACATCGTCGAACTCGTGGAGTACAAGAGGTGGCTCTCGAAGGAGGGCGTGGACCTGGGCTGGGACGAGCTCCCCAGGGACAACCTCAGGCGCATCTTCGAGAGCGGGCCGACGGAGGTCGACGCCAAGCGCACCCACATGGATCGGCTGAGGAGGTACCTCAACGTCTACCTCATCGACAGGGGGTACTCCGAGGCGAAGCGGAAGCTCGCCTCCGCTGCCGTCCGGCTGTTCTACGAGGCGAACGACTCTCCGCTCTTCGGGCACCTCAAGGAGGCGGAGCAGAGGCCGCAGCCCGTGCCGAAGCCCCTGGAGGCAGACGACATCAGGAAGGTGCTCATGGCGATGCCGGCCAGGTTTAGGACCCCCCTGCTGGTCGAGTGGCAGAGCGGCATCGAAATCAACCGGGTCCTGGAGACGGACTGGTCCCCGGCCCTGGCGCAGGCGCCCCCGGCCAGGGTCGAGCTTGTGGGGAGGAAACGCCACAGGAAGCCGTACTTCACCTTCATAGGTAGGGAGTCGTGGGAGCACCTCGGGTCCCTCAGGAAGGGGATGCCGAGCTACTACGCGGTGACGGACAACCTGAGGGTGACGGTGAGGCGGCTCTCGGGCGCGGGGCAGCTGAAGAACGGGGACCTGGCGTCATGGCACCCCCACGCGTTCCGGCACTCCTTCAAGACCGAGGCGGAGCACGCGGAGGCCAAGTCCGGGGTCGTGGAGTACTTCATGGGGCACGTCGGGGGGATCCAGTGGGTCTACAACCACCGCGCGGAGGTGCACACCGAGGACTTCGCTAGAGAGTACCAGAAGATCGAGCCCTATGTGTCACTGCACCCGGGGGAGGTGCAGATCAGGGAGAGCTACGAGGAGAGGGAGCAGACGCTGCTCAAGAGGGTGGTGTCGTTGGAGCAGAGGCTGGAGAGGATGGCGTCAGGGCGGACTTCAGGGCCCTGACCTCCTCAAGCAGGGCATTCAACTCATGTCTGCTGACTAACACGAATTCGCCTGATTCGGCAGTCTCTCTTTGGTTGGGCACGCCATCACGGTATATTTCTGCATTTAAGGCGCGCACTCACACTTCGCAACCCTGTGGAAAGAGCCTGAAGATGCGGCGGAGCTCAGGGGGCTCCTCGAGAAGTCCCTGCCCATGGTGACCGGTCACAGACGAGCGAAGTGGAGGGCCGGGACGAGGCGGGTTGACCTGGAGCTTGTACGCGGTCCCACCGTACGAATCAAATCTGGCGCGCGCCCTGCCAGGCGGTCTGAATGGTTTCGCCCCAATGTCACCTGCAGAAGCTGGAAAATGGTTATCTGACACGTGCTCCTAGTCTTCGAAGTTGACCCGTAGAAAGGCGGTTTTCTGGTTGATAGTAGTATTGGCGGTTGTCTGGATTCTTTGGTTCTGGCACGTTCTTACATCGGTCGGAGGGGTGGCGTGACTGGCGCTCTGAATCAGGGCTAGCCACTTGTTTTCTCTTTCGATGGTTTATCCCACAGGTGTCGGTATGTGTTCGGCCTCCGAGAGCCGAATGCGGTCGGATGTAATTGTGATAGATTCGATAAACCCACAGGAGTAGGGAATCTTCCCTCCAGAGTCCCCGTCCTACTCGCCCTTATCGCTTCGGGACTCGCCCTCATTCGCCCGAAGCCGAGGCTCTGACTGAAACGCTTCCCGCAGTCCTTGCGCAAATACCCTTGGATGTCCCCCTTTCCCTTATGGGACAAAGAAAGAAACCTCATCCCAAGCGACACAACAGGGTCGTCAGAGAACACAGCAAAAAAATGAAGGAAAGGGGCTTAGTGGCCCCTTCGCTTTGGAGGCGAGGTAAGAGTAATGTGGCTATCGAGGCTGCAACGCCAAGCGCGAAGGCTACTTGAAGCTCCGTTCTGGTGCTCAGGTGTTCTGCGAGTAGGCGATGTACTCACCGTTGCCACCGCACGACCTGAGGTTCATGTTGTTGTACTCCCCAGTGAAAGATGTTGTAGTGTAGCATTGGGTGAAACCGCCGTTGTATGCCGTGTTCTGAAGGCTCAGGGTCACGCCGGAATCGAAGACGGCCTCTGATGCGCCAGGAATGCCGAATATGTTGTACTCGGCCCACTTCCACCCTCCGTTGGAGGCGAAGCTGAATACGTCTTTGTCTGTCGCTGCATATACATGGCCGCCGTTGTAGAACTTGAGAGTATCACCAACGGTAGCGACCCCGCCGAACAACGAAGTCTGCGTCAGTTGGCTTGTCTCCAAGTAGGGGGCGGTCACGATTTGTGAGTTATGATAGCATTGGTTTGCAGGCGCGCCCAAGCCAGACCAGCTTACTCCTCCAACTGTGATTGAACTGCACGAAGGCGCGGTCGGGTTCCCGATAATCCAGAACTGCATCTGCACGCTGGCAGTGAGGTCGCTCGGGTCAGACTCGTAGATGAACTGTTGCCAGTAGAAGACATTGTAGCCTTGGAGCGTGGTGGAATATCTGTTCGTGTTGAGCTGCTCGGTGTAGAGGTTCTCCTCAGGAACGCCAAAGAGGGTCGCGTGCTCGCAACCGTTAGATGAACATCCGCTCTCAGATGTGAAGGTCCCTTCAGCGTTGGTCAGCGAGCCGGAAGTAGGCTCTGCTTGATATCCGAGTATCCGTTCCCGATTGTGAAAAGTTGGATCGGCGCGTTGGTTACGCAGAGGGTTGTGTGCCAAGCCACGCTCGGGTATGCTCCAGTGAAGCACCCCATGCCTCCAGTCGGCAGCTCGTTCATGGCCTGATGCCACTGGGACAAGGTGAGCTGGTTCGCCAAAGCCGCAGACGAAATTGTCGTGGTGAAGCCGAGAATTAGGATTGACGCGATTAGGATTGCTTTTGTTTTCTTCATCATGTCTCTGGTCAGGCGCGTCTGACATATCAGGAGTGCAGGGCGTTCTCGCGAATGAGAATCGTGGATGCCCCTTATGTATGAGATGAAGGCTATTTTGAGTTCATGAAATGGCTGCGGTCTTCGAACGAACTTCTGAGAGAAGCTGCACTGGCAATCATTGCGGTGATGTCGTTCGCAGCTATCATGTCTCCGGTCTCCGTGGGGCAGGTACCGACTCCAGCTCGAATGGAGCCGGCTATCACTCCACCCGCAAACACCGGAGTCCTGGTAGATCCGTCGGGAACCTACGCGTTCTATAATGTAAGTAGCACATCTTATCTCATGAATTTGGCGTCGTATCAAGCACTGTTGAAAGATCCCTACTCAACGCCTCCAAACGGCACCCTGCAATATCTGGGGAGCATGGTGAGGGTTTCGACGATAATAAACCAAGCTGCCGGCCAGAATTCCATCGTTTACGGTGAGTATTGGTCCGGCGCTGGAGGAGGCGATTGCACTTCAATGTCGGTCGATTCTGGTCAAGACGGGTTCGTATGCAATGGCAGCGCAGGGACTGTGGGTACGTCTGGAGTCTACTCCAGCAGCCTAACATGGCAATCTTCTTGTTATTCTGGGTCCAGTTGTATCACCTCATACTGGACTGGGCTGAGTTCACACGACAGTGGACCTCCTCCACTTATCCAGAGTGGCATAACAGTCTGTGTCAATGACTTGGCCTTCTGTTCCTACAGCGGGCACAATGGTCACAACGGGGCGCTTAGTTGGGAGGCATGGTTCGAGTACGTCGCAAGCCCTGGCGGGACGAATGGTCCCCTTTACACGCCCACCAATCCTACGACCATAAATGGTGTTGCATATGAGTTTGTCTTCGCATTTGTCAACAGTCAAACCCAGCCCACTTTTCAGTGGACTGTTGGTTCCTGGAATTACTATCAGTCCTACAATGATCCTAACGTGCCGCAGACTGACTTCCAGCAAACAGAAGGAATAATGGAACAAGCAATCACAGGTGGTCCGCAGCAGATGGTCATGTGGACGCCAAACCCGAATGTGATGACTGGTTGGTGGGAAACTGGAAAGTGGTGTGGGTGTACTTACCAAAGCGGCTATCTCGGCAGCTCGTATACCACTGGATTGTATTATATCACGTCTAACGGTCTTTCCACCGGGACCGTGATTGCCAAAGGCGCAACCTACTCGTCGACTCAATTCTCGATTTGGGTCTAAACAGCTTGGACAACTTTCTAGGAGCGTAAGCAGATATGTTCAGGACCCTAGTTCAGTTGTGAGGGTGAGAGAATTGCACCGGAAGACGAAGGTGGCGCTGGCCTCCCTGGCAGTGGTGGTAATGCTAGCCTTCTTCCTAGCACCCATATCCTATTGGTTCTCACAGCACGGTCCTCTCAATGGTTCAAACCAAACCATCGTCGCTTATCGGTCGTTGGGATGCTTGCTTCTCGGAATAGGCGATTCGTACTATACTGCAGGAGATGGGTTGCCCGCTATGTTCGAGTTCACTTGCCGGACGATTGTTTATCCGTAGTTGTAATCATGTTCGATGCTCTTCGCTATCAGACCGACGTTGTTCGGGTCTTCTACGGAGACCATGCCAGTTCAGGCACGAGTTTCGGGCTCGAGCCTACAGTCAACGGTGCAGGTAGAGGGGACGGGTCGTCCCTTAGTGCTTCGTTGGCCAAAGAGGGAACATCCCGATGTCGTGGTTCAGGAGACTGTCAATGGGACGGTCTTCAATCAAGATTTAGTCCTTACTGCTTTACCCAATATCAATCTCTAGCTCGGCGGGTCTTGCCTGGAGTTAGGGTCGGGGTTCGGACCTAACTCTGGTTGGACTAAGGGTCGGGGTTCGACCCTAAGTTTGATGGGTTTAAGGGTCGGGGTTCGACCCTTACTTATGGAAGGTCCGGCGCCTGGACCCTATTCTGACGACTGAGGTGTCGGGGATCCGCACCATCTCTCGGGAATGATCGCCGAAGAGAGTACGGCTTTCCTGCCTGACATCCGGCAAATGAGGACAACTTCGAGCCCAAGTTGGCAACCTTCGCCCCCTAGTTGGCAACCTTGACCTGCAGGGTTGCCATTTCCGACCCTAGGGTTGCCAAAATCGGGCATCAAATGACCTTTCGGTTGGCAACCCTGCCATAGATTTGACAACCCTACGCCGGCGCGTTAAATACCCTGGGCGCATAACAAGGCGTCTAACTCAATTTCTCTCTCTGGACTGAAGGACAACTGTGATGAAAGGAATGATGGCGCCTAGGGGCGACCGTAGACGATTCTCCCAGGACGCCATTGGGCCAGTAGGGACCACCCCGCGATAGTTTTGCAGCCCTCTACCGGCAGGGTTGCCAATGAGTTCGTTGCGGATATTTCCCTCCGATCTCCCAATATATTTTTTGAACGATTTTTGTCCTCCCTGACACAAGTCAAGGGGAGTCCGCTCTGCCTTAGGCGCGGGCGGTCTTTGGGTTGGTCACCCTTTCATTCCTTTAGTAATCGATTCTACCTCTCGGTCCGATTTCAAAGACAACTATCGTATCCTCCTTCCTTCGGAACTCGTAGAGCATCCTCCACTCGCCGATTCTGATCCTGAAGGTATCTTCGTAGCCTTTGAGCTTCTTGACGTCGAAGAGCTTGACTGGCGCAAATGATTGCTGTAGGGCGTCGAGGGCCTCGATGAAGCGCTTCCTTGCGTGCCCTGGAGCTTTCTTCAGCCCTTTGCTTGCCCTGTTTGTCAGTACAACACGGTACAACTAGGGTTCCGCGACTTGTTTCCTGACTTCGCTCCACTCCTTTGCCTTGCCCTGCGAGAGCTCCTTCCTCCCTTTTGCGATTGCTTGCCGGTCAGCCTTGGTAGGTGTGACCTCAGGTATGAGCATCTCCTTGATCTCCTCCACATCCTTTCGGAGGACTTTCACCTCCCTGTAGAGTTCAGTCAGCTTCGAGGCCATCTAGAACGTCCGAAGCCACCCTCAGTATTAAGCTCTTCAGACCCATGAACGGCCTGGGACGCATCATTCGAGGCCTTTAGGAGAAATATGTGTAGTTTATGTAGAATGTGTCTTGGGTGACATTGGAACCAGAACCAATTCCAATGAAATCGAAGGACCATTTGCCTTGGGTTAACACGACGCGAACGTCTAGATTCATCACACTAGCTGCTTTGAAGGCGTATTCATCAATATCCCCCTTGTAGGATATATCGAAATTGATTGGGGCGGTAGCGACCACCCTTCCCGTGACGAGGGCTGTGCCGTTGAGTGATATTTCACGATAGTAGCCCTGTCCGGATGACAGGCTGACGGTACCCATGTTCACGGTGCCCGAAGTAGGGGAAGATTGTGAGGGATGGGCCATAATTGCAAGGAAGTAGACATTGACTATACCACTACCAATGAGAAAAATAAGGAGGACCGCAGATGTCCTGTTCATCTGCGGCTTCACTCTGGTTCCAACCCCCTTGTGGACAACCTTTGCTAGCAGTGAACCCACGAGAACGCTTCCGCTCCCTGGCCCGACCCCGACTGCCCGTTCAGTGAGTCTTGATACCAAATGCCGCCATTGGCAGGGAAATTGTATGTATAGCTTATGGTATAGCCCTGGCCATATGTCACGGCAATTGTCAGGCTACCGCTCGTATAATACCCCGACGGCGAGAAAGTGAGCGAGAAGCCTTCATTCGTGGTCGATGACGTAGAGATCTGCAGGACTTGGGCAACGTTTCCACAAGTATCGGTGGCGCCGTTGTTGTTGGTTTGGTAGTTGTTCCCAGTAAAGGTCACCGAGCAGTAGTTGACACCGTTCCATATCGCGCACATACTGCCAGAGCTATAGGAATAAGTGGAGGAACTTCCTATTGTTGTCGAGTAGTACACCCCACTCGTTGAAGTTATTATGTCCTTGTACTGGCTGGGGTTGCAACTCCAGACGTAGTGGGTCCAAGTGTCCAACTCGAATAGCCCTACCATCTGCCCATTTGAGCCGCTTATGCCTCGCCCAGAGGTCGTTGAAGTGCTCGAACCAATTCCTGCAACCGAGTATTGGCCCTGATAGCTCACCGTGCTAAGTGCGCTTGCTGTTGCAGTTGTGCCATAGGGAGGATTGAGAAGAATCACAGGAGTCCAAACAGTGGTTGAAACGCTTTTGAGCCATCCGCAGATATTAGGTTGCTGATCTGCATAGACCTGAGATGGAGCAAAGGCGATTCTCAGGACGATAGCTATGCTCATTGCAATCAGTATTTTTCGACTTTTCATCATTCCTCTTGATGAAATTCATGCGATGTATTTACCAATTGCCATGTTTCTTACAGATGAGAAAAGACTAGGTGCACTAAATTGGAAATAACCCCACTGAAGGCTCGCCGGGAGGTGGAGGCGTCTTCTAAACGCCTCTTCTGATGGGTGTAAGGGTAGGGGTTAGACGCGTTCATCGGGGCACCGATGGAACTCAATTACTGATTTACCTTACAATCGCAACCGTCGTTCCTTCCGCAATCGCAGTCTACCTCGGAGTCCTTATCCTCCGAAGAAAGAGATTGCAAATCACGTGACTGCTTGCAAATACGCCGACAAAGATAATTCAATAATCACAATGAGACCGCGGCAACGCGGAATCCGACTTCTACGGCCCATCACGGAAGCTGAAATACAAACGACATAATATTGCTTGGTGAGAAAGCATACAGCAAAGAGATCGGGCGAGGCGTTAGTCTTGGAAGTCCTTGACGTAAGCTTGCTGAAGAGTTGGACCCCAGACACATAGCGAGGCCGCTGCGACCGAAGGAGAGATGAATGAGGGCACGAGGTATTTGAAAATTGAAGAACTATTTTGCTAGGTATTCAGAACTGTACGCCTAGTGGCTGAAAGCCCGCGCGACTTGCATATTCCTCAAAACGATTCATGGAACTATCGGTCCGGGTAGGCTGATGATGAACGAAGCCCTGTTCAGAGAAATACAGTAGGCCAGGTTGTGGTCGATGTTGTCGACGGGGACACTATAAGCACAGTTGAACGGATTGGGCGGCTGGCTCACGTAGACGTATGGATACCAGATGGTTATGTTGTAGCTGGGGTGCGTTGGGCCTGAGCCGTTTACTGTCTCGGTGCAGCCCTGCGTGGTTGCTGCCACAGCAGCGCAGTCGAACGCGATCGCAAGGCTGTAGTTGAGTGTCCAGCACTCTGCCTTCCCTCCTGAATTAGGGCATCCTGCGGGGACGCTTAGATAGTACGAGCTGTTCCAGGGTATGGTCGAAGTCGTGGCCACCGTTGTTGTAAACGAGGTCGTGAAAGATCTGGTCGTCGTGCTGACCGACGAGGTGGTCTCGATGAGGGTAGAAATGGCGGTCAGCGTCGAGGTTACCGTGGTTGGAGGGAGGTTCTGGAGTGAATTCACTTGAGACCAAAGACTCGAGATTGATTGGTTCTGATTCGACAGTGAGCCGGCGACACTTTGATAATAGACGCCGAAGGCCACCCCCAGCAGGAGTAGGAAGGCGATGCCAAAGACCAAGGTCTTTGTTGGACGTTCCATCTTCATAGGCGTGAAGTCCCTGCTAGAAATACCGCGTGTTTAGACGTGGCTCCGAACCGCTTGTTCGAACTAATCTAAGGTATTTGATATCCCGATTCACGAAATCACTTCGTTAATGAGAGGGCGCACAGAGATGAACGAAGTCTCCAGTCTCGGTAATCGCTCCCTTCATGGTGACAGTCGCAGGGTTGTTGTAGCCTGTGTACGAACCTGATCCCGACCCAGTCCATTCGTAGAAGGAGTAACATCCGGGACTCGGAGTGCCAGTGATAGTCACTGAGCTCTTGGCGGGGTACCAGCCGCTCGACGGGCTCACAGTGCCGCAACAGCCACTTGTTTGCATCGTAAGATAGTAAGCGTTGGCCTCGGTGAAACTCAAAGTGTTGCTTACTACACTGCACGAGTAAAGTGTCATATTATTCGCCTCCGCAGTATACACTATCCTATCGCAGGTGGGAGTTATGGCAGTCCCTGTGGTCGTTTTTTCGTTGTCGTTGGGGGTTATGGCCACCGCAGGAGTGAACTCGGCTGTCGAGCCGTCTCCCAAACCAAGGACATTGTACTCCCCCACGAACCAGACGTTATGCAGATTCATGACAGTGTCGGTGTTCGAACTAAAATAGCACTTTACACCCTTTATGCAGAGGGTTGCTTGGTCGTTGCCACTCCCGCCAAAGTCTGACGAGCCCGAGAACTCGATCTTAGAGATGTAAGTTGATAGAGGATAAGAAGGAGTGCTAGTCGGCTGGCTGACCTCTGAATAACAAGAACCCTGATAGTAGTACCAGGGAATGCCTCCAGACGGTCCTCCTGATGGGCATGGAGAACCGTAATTTGCTAGTATGTACCAGATTGCTAGGGCGCCATAACTTCCTTGTGTATCTCCGTAATTCTGATACACGAATTGTTCCCAACAGTCAGTCGACCAACTGCACGAAAATCCAACTTGGGAGTTTATCTGAAGACTGTACGAATTCTTGCCGTATGTCGCATCTGTTTCCCACGTGATTCCCGTGGTAGAGGAGAAGGAGCCGTTTTCAATCCCGATATAGGTCGATGACGGGGCCTTTGCCGCTTCATCATAAGAACTCCCTCCAACGGCGGGTATGATCTTCGATGGAGGGCTACAAGCAGTCGGAACCAACGCAGTGCTGGGGTAGTCACTTTCGAAGCATCCGTGAGGCACCACGGAATGTTGCATGATGCTGACGTACTGCTCCCAAGGGAGAGAAACCGCGCTTGCTTCTGGGCTCAGCGTCGCCGCATTGCCAAGCACGAGCAATGATACGATTGACATCGCTAAGATGGGGCCAACCCGCGTCATTCAGAACCAGCACTCGACTTCGTAAACGTCCCTCCAGTATTTACGAGTTCCACGCTTTCTTTTCTAGGAATCCCCTATCCCATTGTTCAAGCACAAATGGAGCCAAACAATCGATGGAGAATAACTACTTCCACCAAATCAGCAATAGATAACAATCAGTCAGGGTTACGATTTCAGACTCAGGTTCGCTTGGAGTAAACTCCAGGAGGAGGATACACGGTTGACAAGGTGTTCCTTGACAATTTCATCCGGATACATGGCGTCGTTCTCCCTTTGCAGTTCGGTCTGGCAGCTTTCTTTGGCGCGAGCTTTGTGATACTGATTGCTGCGGCACGTCCGTCGGAACTCATAAGTAGCTACGTAGTTGGAATCGTTGTCATCGTCGTTGCCTTTGGTGCTTCACTTCTTCAAGCCCTGAAGAGCTATCGTCAGAGTCTAAGCGCGCTCCGCCATATCACATTGAGATAAGACCCCCTGTCGGGGGAGGACCCATACGACAGCGTACCCAGAATGCCAAACGGGGTGGCGATCAAGCGTCCAAAATTGACCTCTCGCCACAGTTT
>Ga0335079_10009455_pt1 | contig 11105 bp, 9 predicted proteins | sample Lox_Sample_33_FD_206719 | JGI IMG/M metagenome (GOLD analysis project Ga0335079, IMG submission 206719) | Soil microbial communities from Loxahatchee National Wildlife Refuge, Florida, United States - Lox_Sample_3.3 | ecosystem: Environmental > Terrestrial > Soil > Wetlands | place: USA: Florida... | reverse complement strand
GCAATGCCAGCAGGGTCGTCCCCCCCGGAGCCAGCAGAGCGGCAGCCGGGGGCCGCCGGTGCGTGAGATCGCGGTATTCGGCGGCAGCTCGCACCCGGCGCTGACCGCCGAGATCTGCGCGCACCTCGCCGTGCCGCAGCGCCCGGTGCTGCTCAAGCGGTTCGCGAACGACTGCCTCGAGGTGCAGCTGCAGTCCAACTGCCGGGAACGGGACGTGTTCATCATCCAGTCCCTGGTCCGGCCGGTGCAGGAGCACCTGATCGAGCTGCTGCTGATGGCGGACGCGGCCCGGGGCGCGTCGGCGGCGCGGGTCAACGCGGTGATCCCGCACTACGCCTACGCCCGGTCCGACAAGAAGGACGCGCCGCGGATCTCCATCGGCGGCCGCCTGGTGGCCGACCTGCTGGTCACCGCCGGGGTCGACCGTGTGCTCACGCTGAACCTGCACTCGCCGCAGGTGCACGGCTTCTTCTCGGTGCCGGTGGATCACCTGCACGCGCTGCGCGAGCTGGCCGGGCACTTCCGCCAGCAGGATCTGTCCAACGCCGTGGTGGTCTCACCCGACCTGGGCTACGCCAAGAGCGCGGCGGCGTTCGCCCGCAGGCTCGGCCTTCCGGTCGCGGCGGGCGCCAAGGAGCGGATCAGCGACTCGGAGGTGCATATCGCCGCCATCATCGGCGATGTGGGCGGCCGGGACGTGATCATCCTCGACGACGAGATCTCCCGCGGCACCACCGTGTTCGAGCTGCTGGACCGGCTCCGCGAGCAGGGCGCGCGCTCGGTCGCGGTGGCGTGCACGCACGGCCTGTTCGCCGACAACGCACTGGACAAGCTGGCCGCCGCCGACGTGACCGAGATCGTCTGCACCAACACGGCGCCGCTGGAGGCCGAACACCCCAAGCTGACCGTCCTGTCGGTGGCCCCGGCGCTGGCCGAGGCCATCAGCAGGATCCACATCGGCGAGTCGGTCAGCGCCCTGTTTGATTAGCGGTTTCCACCACCCAGGCGAGCACGAGGGCTTCCTCCATCCACGCGTCGTAGCGGCCGCTGCGCCCGCCGTGCCCCGCCTCCATCTCGGTCTTGAGCAGGAACGGGCCGCCGCGGGCGGTCGCCCGCAGCCGGGCTATCCACTTGGCCGGCTCGTGGTAGGTCACCCGGGTGTCGTTCAGCCCGGTCAGCGCGAAGACCGGCGGGTAGGCCTGCCCGGTGACGTTCTCGTACGGGGTGTACGACTTCATGTACGCGTACACCTCCGGGTCGTGCAGCGGGTCGCCCCACTCCTCCCACTCGGTCACGGTCAGCGGCAGCGACGGGTCCAGGATCGTGGTCAGCGCGTCCACGAACGGCACGTGCGCCACGATCCCGGCGAACGCGTCCGGTGCCATGTTGGCCACCGCGCCCATCAGCAGCCCGCCCGCCGAACCGCCCCGCGCCACCAGCCGGCCCGGCGACGTCCAGCCCGCCTCGCCCAGGTGCCGGGCGCACGCGATGAAGTCGGTGAACGTGTTCTTCTTGCGCAGCAGCTTGCCGTCGGTGTACCAGGACCGGCCCATCTCGCCGCCGCCCCTGATGTGCGCGATCGCGTAGACGAAACCGCGGTCGAGCAGGGACAGCACCGGGACGGAGAAGGCCGGGTCGCGGGAGAGCTCGTAGCTGCCGTAGCCGTACAGCAGGCACGGCGCGCTGCCGTCGCGCGGCGTGCCCGTGCGGCAGACCAGCGAGATGGGCACGCGGGTGCCGTCGCCGGCCACCGCCCACTCCCGGTGCTGCTCGTAGTCCTCGGACCGGTATTCGGCCCCGGACGGGGAGGGGAGGACCGGCTGGCGCTTGAGCAGGGTGAGCTCGCCGGTGGCCATGTCGCAGTCGTAGACCGATCCCGGGGTGACCAGCGAGGTGAAGGACAGCCGGTACCGGCTGGCCTGGAACTCCGGGTTCGCGCCCGGCCCGACCCGGTAGACCGGCTCGCCGAAGGCGACCTCGTGCTCCCCGTCCTTGCGCAGGATCCGCAGCCCGGTCAGGCCGTCGCGGCGGAAGTACACCACGGTGTAGTCGGCGAACGCGTCCACCCCGAGCAGCCGGGTGTCGGTGCGGTGCGGCACCACGGCAGTCCACGTGCCCGGATCGGCCAGCGTCGCGGTGGCGATCTCGAAGTTCTCCGCGCCGCCGTCGTTGTGCACGATCAGCAGATGATCCCCGGCGTGCTCCACGTCGTACTCCACGCCCTGGCGACGCGGCGCCACCACGGTGAACTCAGCGGAGGGATCGGCGGCATCGAGCAGCCAGACCTCGCTGGTCAGCACGCTCGAGCTCCGGATCATGACGTAGCTCTCGCTGCGGGTCAGGCTCACCCAGACGTGGAAGCGCTCGTCCGGCTCCTCGAAGACCAAGGTGTCCTCGGCGGCTTGCGTGCCGATCCGGTGCCGCCAGACCCGGTACGGCCGCCAGGCATCGTCCACGGTCGTGTAGAACACGGTGGAGCCGTCCAGGGACCACGCGCAGCCGGCGTAGGTGTCCGGGATCTCGTCCGGCAGCGTGGCCCCGGTGGCCAGGTCCTTGATCCGCAGCGTGAACCGCTCGTTGCCGGCGAAGTCGGTGGAGTAGGCCAGCCACCGCTGGTCCGGGCTGGTGCGGAACGCCCCGAGGCTGAAGAACTCATGGCCGACGGCCAGTTCGTTGCCGTCGAGCAGTTCCTCCTCCCCGTCCAGCGGCTTGCCGTCCGCGGGGACCGGCGGGATCACCTCGCCGGGCCGCACCGCGCGACGGCAGTACACCCCGTACTGCTTGCCCTCGACCGTCCGCGAGTAGTGCCACCAGCCGTCCTTGCGCACCGGGACGGACAGGTCGCTCTCCTGGGTGCGCGCCTTGATCTCGGAGAAGATCTGGTCACGCAGCGGGGCCAGGCGGGCGGTGAGCTCGTCGGTGTACTGGTTCTCGGCCTTCAGGTAGTCGATGGTGTCCGGGTCGTCCTTGCCGGCGAGCCAGGCGTACTCGTCCACCACGGTGTCGCCGTGGAAGGTGCGCGGGCTGGGGATCTTCTTGGCCTCGGGCGGCTCGATCGTCATGAGAGCCCAGTCTAACGACGGGACTTCAAGACACGGCGGCGTGCGGCTTTGGCACCATGCGGGCTAACCTTGCCACTGGGACGCTGTGGTGTCAGCGGGAAAGGGGCGTTCGGTGACGGAGTGGTCACATGTTCCCGCGGTCGCCCGTCCGCTGCCCGAGCCAGAACCGCAGCCGGTGCTCGCTCCGCTCACGACCGCCGCGATCTTCATGGTGCTGACCATCGACCCAGGCGGGGAGGAGACCGTCAGGGACCTGCTCGCCGACTGGGCCGGCTTGCAGCGGTCGGTCGGGTTCCGCGTCCCCGAGGCGCCGCTGGCCTGCGTGGCCGGGATCGGTTCTGGCGCGTGGGACCGGCTGTTCTCCGGACCGCGCCCCGCCGAGCTGCATCCGTTCCGCGAGCTCGCCGGGACGGTGCACCGAGCCCCCTCCACCCGGGGCGACCTGCTCTTCCACCTCCGGCACGAGCGGATGGACGTGTGCTTCGAGTTCGCCAGCCAGGTCATGACCCGGCTGGCCCGCGCCGCCACGGTGGTCGACGAGGTACACGGGTTCCGCTACTTCGACGAGCGCGACCTGCTCGGCTTCGTCGATGGCACCGAGAACCCGGTCGGCCGCGCCGCCGGGATAGCCGCCCTGGCCGGCGGCGCCGATCCCGGCTTCGCCGGCGGCAGCTACGTCGTCGTGCAGAAGTACCTGCACGACATGGAGGCCTGGAACGCGCTGCCCGTCGAGGAGCAGGAGAAGGTGATCGGGCGCACCAAGCTGTCCGACATCGAGATGGCGGACGACGTCAAGCCGGCCAACTCGCACGTCGCGCTGAACACCATCGAGGATCCCGACGGCGCCGAGCGGCACATCCTGCGGGCCAACATGCCGTTCGGCGAGGTGGGCCGGGGGGAGTTCGGCACCTACTACATCGCCTACGCGGCCACCCCGAGCGTGACCGAGCAGATGCTGGTCAACATGTTTATCGGTAACCCGCCCGGTAACACCGACCGCATTCTCGATTTCTCCACGGCGGTCACCGGCAGCCTGTTCTTCGCGCCGTCGGCTGACTTCCTCGACGACCTCCCGGATCCGCCCGGCGCGCTCGCGGATCCGCCCGGCGCGGCGCCGGAAGAGCCCGGTTCCCTGGGCATCGGCAGCCTGAAGAGGAGCAATTAGCAATGAACAACCTGCATCGCGAGCTCGCTCCGATCTCGGACGCCGCCTGGGCGGACATCGAGCAGGAGGCGCGCCGGACATTCGAGCAGCACGTGGCGGCCCGCCGGGTGGTTGACCTGGCAGGTCCCGACGGCCCGACGCTAGCCGGCGTGAACACCGGTCACCTGACCGAGGTGAACGCTCCGGCGGATGGCGTGATCGCCCACCTGCGGGCGGCCCAGCCGCTGGTCCGGCTGCGCGTCCCGTTCACGATCAGCCGGGACGACGTGGACGCCGTCGAGCGCGGCGCGCAGGACGCCGACTGGCAGCCAGTCAAGGACGCGGCCAAGAAGATGGCCTTCGCCGAGGACCGGGCCGTATTCGAGGGATATCAGGCCGCGGGCATCACCGGGATCAGGCAGAGCACCTCCAACCCGGCCCTGTCCCTGCCCGGCGAGGCCCGGGACTACCCGAACGTGGTCAGCCAGGCGGTAAGCGCACTGCGGCTGGCCGGGGTGGGCGGCCCGTTCTCGCTGCTGCTGTCGGCCGACGCCTACACGATGGTGAGCGAGACCTCCGATCACGGCTACCCGATCCGCGAGCACCTGGCCCGCGTCATCGACGGGGAGATCATCTGGGCACCCGCCATCGACGGCGCGTTCCTGCTCTCCGCCCGCGGTGGCGACTTCGAGCTTCGGCTCGGCCAGGACCTGTCGATCGGCTACCTCACCCACGACGCCGGCACCGTGCAGCTGTACTTCCAGGAAGCGCTGACGTTCCTGGTCTACACCGCCGAGGCCATCGTGTCGCTGACGGCGGCCAGCGCCGCCTGACGACCGGTCACTCGTACCGGGTAGGCGGGAACGGGTGGTGCTCGTTGATGTGCCCCAGCTCGCCCTGGTCCTCCTCGCGGCGGAACTCGGCCCGCTCTTCCTGCCAGTCCTCGTTCTGCGTGATGTCCTCGGGCTGCGGCGGCGTGTCGGTGGCCGGGGGCACCTCGTCCGGGTCGTAGGCGTCGAGCCCGGCGGCGACCCGCTCTTCCTCGGTGAGCCGGGCGAGTTGCTCGTCCTGGTCGTTGTCGAGGTACTGCGACGCACCCCCGTGCTCGCGGCGGTCCCGGTGGAATCGCCCGGCGAAATCGTCCTGCTCTGACATCGCGCCTCCTGGAGTATCGGCGGTCGGGTCCTAAGCTACCCGCCCGCGTGGCGGTGCCGGAGTCCGGGCCGACGGCAGGAAACGATGGGCACCATGGCCTCCCGCGGCGTGCCGCGGCCGCGCGTGCGCGGGCAACGACGGTCGCGCGCCGTCGACCGGGAATGACCATCAGCATGTGGGATATACGGCTCATGGCGTTGTTTCACCGAAACATCAATTGGTTACCTGAAGTCGCTGCGAAAGACAACCCGATTACATTTAGCGACCGCTATGTTAGTGTTCAGCGAATTACATTGGGTAACCTGTGGATGAGCTGTGCATAAGCCAGTGGATAACCATCGTAACGTGCGGATAACCGCCGATGCTCTGTGGATATCATGTGGATGCGGAAAAACTTGAAATGAATTCCCGCAGACTCTTGCGCGACGGCGGGGAAAGCAGTAGAAATACTTTCACCGTTGGAAACGGGAACCGTCCGGGGGCGACCCCGGGACGCGGGAAGTACCGGGAAACCGGCACGTCACGCGGGTTTTCGGTACCGGCGGGCGGCGCGTGATGCCGGGTGAGCCGGGTAACTGGAGAGCCTGATGTGACGTAGCCAGGCAAGGCCCCCTCCATCTCATACATGGAGGGGGCCTTGTCGTGTTGTCCTGATACCGGCATTCTCCCCGCGTACCGCGCGTGCGCAAACATGGCGGTATCGACAAATCGGGCAAGCAGGCCCGAAATAGATCTCCGGGCGGATCAGCCGATGCGGACGGCGATGCCCGGGTAATCCAGGACCAGGCCGCTGGAGTCGTAGACGAGCGTGCAGGCGAAAGCCGGTGCTGCACCGGCAGCCGTCGCAGGCCAGCAGCGTCTCGCGGGAGCCCGACGCGGTACGGGAGGTGACCCGGGCCTCGCGGCGGCCCGAAGAAGGCGACCTCGAAGCCCGAACGCGCGGCGCGATGCTCCCAGCACGCGGTGGCGGGGAGCGGGGCGAAGGTCACCGTCCCAGTCTGACAGGAGGCCGCCATGGACTGCCCGTATCCCACCGCACCCGCAGTGCGGCAGGCTTGCGGAAGACCAGGCCGCGCGGTGCGTTCGGGTAGCCAGGATCCAGCCGCAGCCGGGGGAGCCTGGCCAGCAGGGTCCCGACGGCAACCTGCGCCTCCAGCCGGGCCAGGTGCGCGCCCAGGCAGAAATGCGGGCCGTGCGCAAAGGCCAGGTGGCGCCCGGCATTGGCGCGGCGCACGGAGAAGACGTCCGGGTCGGCGAATACCGCCGGATCCCGGTTCGCCCCGGTGATGGACACGGTCACCTGGTCACCGGCCTGGATGGCGGCGCCGCCGAGCCGGGTGCCGGCGGTCGCGTACCGGTCGACGACCGCGGCGGCCGGCTCGAGCCGCAGCGATTCCTCGACCGCGGCTGGCACCAGCCCGGGGTCGGCGAGCACCAGGGCGAGCTGGGCGGGGGAGGAGAGCAGGTGGAGCAGGGCGTTGGCGATCATGCCCTCGGTGGTCTCGATGCCGCCGAACATGAGCACCGCTGCGTTCGAGATCGCCTCTTCCTCGGCCAGCGACCCGGTGACCTCCGCGAGCAGGGAGCCGCCCCGGGCGATCACCTCGTGCAGGCTCGCGGCCAGCTCGCCGTACGCCGCCGTCCCCATGTCGGCCCCAGTGCCGCGGCCCGCGGCGGCCCCCTCGGCCTGGACTGCGGCTACGATCCCGTCGTACCAGGTCAGGATCGTCGCCGGGTCGGCCCGGCCGAGGCCGAGGACCTCGGCCATGACCGCGGCCGCGAGCGGGCCGGCCACGGCCCGGCGCAGTTCGGCCGCGCCGAACGGCTCGATCGCCGACACCAGGCGGCCGGTCTCGGCCCGGGTGAACGCGGCGAGGCGCGCGTGCACCTCGTCGTGCCGGAAGGGGCGGTTGAACGGGCCCCGGTGGCGCGCGTGCGGCGCGCCGTCCAGCGAGAGCATGCTCGGCCCGACCACCCGGGCGGTGGAGAAGCGAGGATCGTCGACGGTGAACGTGCGCGCGTCGCGCAGGACCGCCACGGCCAGGTCGTGGCCGGTGACTAGCCAGGCGCCCAGGACCGGGACCCAGGCGGCGGGCGCCGCGGCGCGCAGCCGCGCCAGCACCCGGTGCGGATCGCCCTCCAGGTCGGCCCGCGTGACGCGGCCGGCCGGCGTACTCGATTCTGACACGGTAACCCTCAGGATAGGTTGAGCGGATGGCAGACGTGCGGATCCTGCTCATCTCGGGCAGCACCAGGCGCGGGTCGGGCAACACAGCGGCACTGCGGACCGTCCAGGCGCTGGCGCCGGACGGAATCACGGCGGAGCTGTACGACGGGCTCGCGGCGCTCCCCGCGTTCAGCCCCGACGAGGACGAGCGGCCGCCGGGCCCGGCGGCGGACCTGAGAGCGCGGATCGCGGCGGCCGATGCGCTGCTGTTCTGTACCCCCGAATACGCTGGCACGCTGCCCGGCAGCCTGAAGAACCTGCTGGACTGGACGGTCGGCGGCGGCGAGATCTACGGCAAGCCGGTCGGCTGGGTCAATGTGGCGGTGGGCGGCCGCGGCACGGGCGCCGAGGAGCACCTCGCCATGGTGCTCAGGTACGTCGGCGCGGTCGCCGTCGACGGGGCGTGCGTCCGCGTGCCCGTCCCGCGGGAGGCGGCGGGGCCGGACGGGATCATCACGGACCCGGCCATCCGGACCGCCCTCGGGGCCGCCCTCAGCGCCCTCGCCGGGGCAGCCACCCCGTCCGTTCGGTAGATCGGGCTGGTATTGACCGGGGATCCCGGGCGCGGTAGAACACGTTCTACCGAGGCGCGAAGGAGTGCCGCATGCCCGTCCCCGCGCAACGCGACCCCGGGGTCACCCGCGACATCCTGGCCACGTGGCTCGGCGATCCGGCGCGGCTTCCCGGGGCGCGGATCACTGACCTGCAGACCCCCGAGTTCAGCGGGTTCTCCAGCGAGACGCTCATGGTGGACGTCGAGTGCGGTGACGCCGCCGAGGCCCTGGCCGTGCGCGTCGCACCGCTGCACTACAAGGTGTTCCCGGAGACCAGGTTCGCCGAGGAGTACCGGCTGATGCGCATCTTGGACGCCGGAACCGACATCCCGGTGCCGCCGGTGTTGTGGTACGAGCCCGATCCCGGCTACCTCGGCGCGCCGTTCCTGGTGATGCGGCGGATCGAGGGGCGGATACCGACCGACATGCCGCCCTACCACACCGGCGGCTGGGTCACCGAGATCAGCCCGGCCGAGCGGCGGGCCATGTGGTGGTCCGGCCTGGGCATCCTGGCCCGGCTGCACCGGCTCGACGTGACCGCGCTGGAGCTCAGCTTCCTGGACCAGCCGCAATGGGGCAAGCCGGGCCTGGACCAGCGGCTCGGCTACTACGAGCACTACATGAACTGGGCCTACCCGGGTCCGAAGCCGACCGCGACCAGGGCCCTGGCCTGGCTGAAGGAGCACCAGCCCAGCGAGCGCAACGTGCCGGTGCTGCTGTGGGGGGACTCGCGGATCGGCAACATCATCTACGCGCCCGGCGGGACGCCGCTGGCGGTCCTGGACTGGGAGATGGCGACGTTCGGGCAGGCCGAGGAGGACCTGGCCTGGTATGTGTACCTGGACCGGCACCACAGCGAGGGCATGGAGGTGCCATCGCTCGAGGGGTTCCCTTCGCAGGACGAGACGATCGCGCGGTATGAAGAGCTGCTCGGCCGGCCCATGCTGGACATGGGTTACTACGAGGTGCTGTCCGGTTTCAAGTTCACCGTGATCATGTCGCGGATCGCCCAGGCCATGATCGAGTGGGGCCTGCTGGACGCCGACAGCGACTTTCCCTGCAACAACAACGCCTCGCGCCTGCTCGATGTGATCCTGGAAGGGCTGCCATCGTGACGCTGTCGCCGCTTGACGACTATCCGGTGCACCAGATTCCCGAGGTGATGCGGCACGTCGGGACGTCGGACCGCAACTTCTACGACCGGTACTACTTCAACGCGTTCCCGCTGACCGGGGACACGATGCTGATCGTGGGCCTGGGCCAGTACCCGAACCTGGGGGTGACCGACGCGTTCGCGCTGCTCCGCCGCGGATCGGCGCACCGGGTGGTGCGCGCCTCCCGCGAGCTCGGCGCGGACCGGATGAACACCCAGGTCGGACCGTTCGGCGTCGAGGTACTCGAGGGCCTCAAGCGGCTCCGCGTCGTGCTCGGCCCGAACGACCACGGGCTGACGTTCGACCTTACCTGGGAGGGGTCGATCCCGCCGCAGGTCGAGCCGCAGCACTTCATCCGCTCGCAGGAGCGGGTCGTGTTCGACTCCAAGCGGATGGCGCAGACCGGGCAGTGGACCGGGTCGATCACGGTGGACGGCGAGACGCTCGACGTGACGCCGGACCGGTGGTGGGGGATCAGGGACCGGTCCTGGGGCATCCGCCCGGTCGGGGAGTCCGAGCCGCCAGGCATCCAGGCGCGGAACGCCGGCACGGTCTACTGGCTCTACGCGCCGGTGCGGTTCACCGATCACGCGATCCTGTGCATCGTCCAGGAGGACGGATCGGGGCGCCGGCTGCTGGAGGAAGCGGTGCGGGTCTGGCCCGACGGGACCGAGTACCTGGGCCGGCCGACGTACGCGCCGTCCTACGCCGAGGGCACCAGGGACGTGGTGAGCGCGCGGATCGGCTTCTCGCCGCCGGGCGGCAAGCCGTTCGACATGGAGGCGACGCTGCTGCTGCCGGTGCACCTGATGGTCGGCACCGGCTACGGCCTGGAGCCGGACTGGAAGCACGGCATGTACCAGGGGCACGACCTCGTCGTCCAGGGCGTCGGCTACGACCTGTCCCAGCCGGAGGACGCGGCCCGGATGTGGGGGATGGTGGACGCGGTCGCCCGGTTCGACTATGACGGGCACACGGGCTACGGCCTGTACGAGTACTGGGCGCTCGGCGACCACCCGTCGTTCCGTTAACGGAACGTTCAATATCCGTCAGCTGACCGATGTATTGCGCTGCAAGTTGCAGCAGCATTTTCGACGCAAGAGGCATCGAGCAGGTCGCTGAGAAACCGGATAGACGCGATGATGACACAGACCCGCCCCACCGAGCTACACCAACGTCGCATCTTGATGACCAGGAAACCGGCTGCGGCGGCTGAATCCCGCGGCCAGGTCCGCGCGGTCATCCGCGCCTGGGGAATCCCGGTCGATCCCGACATCGCGGTCCTGCTCACCAGCGACCTGGTGACCCATGCCGTCATCCACTGGAACAGCGCGACCATCACGCTTGCCGTCAGGTGCTCGCACGATCAGCTGCGCGTCGACGTCTACGACACGTCGCTTCCGCTGCCGATGGCGGTAGACGAGCAGGCGATCAACGAGACCAGGCCCGGGCTGGCCCTCGTCGCCACGCTGGCGACCGAGTGGGGTTCCTTCCTGACCTTCACCGGTAAGGCCATGTATTTCGCGCTCGCGTTCCAGGCTGACTGGTTACGCGTCAGGAACTTCAAACCGTCAAACGAAGGGGAAACGTGAGAAGCACTACGCTCGGCAGCCGACGCGATCGGCCTGGTTCAGGCTCGTACTGGATCAAGAGCTCGTTGAGCTACGCCAACGGTAACTGCGTCGAGGTAGCGAGCCTGCCGGGGGGCGAGATCGGCGTTCGGAACAGCAGAAACTCCGCGGGGCCCGTCCTGAGGTTCACGTCGGATGAGTGGCACGCCTTTCTCGGCGGCGTCAGAAACGGGGAGTT
>Ga0335079_10009454_pt1 | contig 11105 bp, 10 predicted proteins | sample Lox_Sample_33_FD_206719 | JGI IMG/M metagenome (GOLD analysis project Ga0335079, IMG submission 206719) | Soil microbial communities from Loxahatchee National Wildlife Refuge, Florida, United States - Lox_Sample_3.3 | ecosystem: Environmental > Terrestrial > Soil > Wetlands | place: USA... | reverse complement strand
AAGCGCATTCGCAACAATCCGGGGGTTCGAATAGCTCCTTGCAGCATCCGGGGGAAGATTACTGGACCGGAGTTTCAGGCGAAAGTGCGCATCCTGCCTGCGGAAGACTGGCCGCACGCGCGCCAGACGGTCCGGCGGAAATACTGGCTGGCCCGCATTCCGTTCTTGTGGAGCAAGCAGAACGTCTACCTGGAGATTGAGGTCAAGCCGTGATACCCGATAATTCCGGCGACGGCTCTCATTCTGGGTGATGTTCTGATTTGCAAATTAGGAAACTACGTTTGGGTGAGGGGAGCGTGACAAGCGTCACAGAACCCTATTTCCGAATTTGTCACCTCATGCCGTTTGTCACGGCTGTCACAACCAGGCGTCCCTCAAAAACCGGTATTTGGCGAGTTGTCAATCAGGGATATTGCTTCTTGCCCGCTGCGCCGAGCGCGAGTTTGCCGAGACTGGCACCCGCACCTTCATCTCCGGCGATGATTGGTTTATTGTGGATAGTTTCGTACGCATAACCCGTCAAGGTTCCGGTTACGTTGGCCCCTTCCACGCGGACGTTGAATCGCGCCCACCCGAAATGAACCTTGCCGTTGGCGTGGAACTTCAGTCCGAGGTATCGCTTCTTGACATTGACCCAATTCCCAAACAAAAATGACCCCCCGCTACTCGTAGTGGTGACTTGGACCATCGGGGTCGGGTACGGGTGAAAAGCTTTCTTAGGACCGATGTGCGCTCCTTGACGGAATGCTAGAGCGGCATGACTTCTTGTTGCCTCCGCAACTCCATCGCTTCTCATCCCGTCCTTGTTGATCGCGCTGAGGTCGTGATAGCAAGCCAGGTCACACGTCATGCTGTAGTCGATGACAAAGTCGGTAACCCCATCGTTGTTAAGGTCGAGATTGTAACTATTCAGTCCTCCGCTTCCAACCAGGACATGGGCGGGCGTGTAAACCACTTTCCCCTCAGCAGGGACAGTCACCACTCCAATGCCCGCCGCAGTGGCGACAGTCGCATAGGCAAGCAGCTTCCGTTCGAGTTTCGCAGTCAGGTGGGCAGTGGCACGCGGTTTCATGGCCGAAAATTATGTTCTGGTTTGGGGCGGCGGTCAACGATTATCTCTGCGCTCGCTGGTAGGCAACCAGGGCGGCCCTTACGCTGCTGCCCTCCCACTCGCTTGCAGTGAACGACGAACAGAAGTCAGCGCTACTTGCACAGATCTGCACAGAGGCCGTACGGCTATTCAATGAGCGCTCGGCTGCTTTCAAGGCACGACAGAAACCACAGCTCAGGCGGCGAGGCGCCCGCACACCGACCCACGCTCCTAATCTGCAAATTAGCCCACTGCCTCATTTTGGGAATATTTGCCCCTGTGCCATCCCTGCTGTTAACATTTTCTTTCCGTCACTTTTCGGCCCTACATCTTTCATTGATTCGTCTCTTCATCTTCACGTCGGAGGCTACATGGCAATCAAAGTAGGTATTAACGGTTTTGGGCGCATCGGCCGCAACGTTTTGCGCGCCTCGCTCAACGATCCCAATCTGGAATTCGTGGCGGTCAACGACCTCACCGATCCCAAGACTCTCGCGCACCTTCTCAAGTACGATTCCATTCTCGGCAACCTGCACAACAAGATCAGTGCGGGCGCCGACAGCATTACGGTCGACAACAAGACCATTAAGGTTTTTGCTGAAAAAGACCCGGCCAAGCTGCCCTGGGACTCGGTGGGCGCGCAAGTGGTGTTGGAATCCACCGGGCGATTCACCAACGCGGAAGACGCCAGGAAGCATATGCGCGGGCCGGTGAAGAAGGTCATCATCTCGGCGCCGGCAAAGAATGAAGATATCACCCTGGTGCTGGGCGTCAACCATCAGGTCTACGACGCGGCCAAGCACCACATCATTTCAAATGCATCCTGCACGACCAATTGCCTGGCACCGATTGCCAAGGTGATCCAGGACAATTTCAAGATCGTTAGCGGCACCATGACCACGATCCACTCCTACACCAACGACCAGGTGATTCTCGACTTCCCGCACAAAGATCTGCGGCGGGCCCGGGCGGCGGCGATTTCCATGATCCCGACGTCGACGGGAGCGGCCAAGGCTCTGAAACTAGTGATCCCGGAACTGGCGGGCAAGCTCGATGGCTTCGCTATGCGGGTGCCCACGCCGAATGTTTCGGTAGTTGACCTGGTGGCGTTCGTCGAGAAGAAGACTTCGAAAGAGGAAGTGAATGCTGCTTTGAAGAAGGCCTCCGAAGACGGGCCTCTGAAGGGCTACCTGGGCTATGAGGAAAACGAGTTGGTTTCGGCGGATTTCCGCGGCGACTCACGCTCTTCCATCGTAGACGCGCCCATGACCCTGGTGGTGGGTGGCAACTGCGTCAAGGTGATCTCCTGGTATGACAACGAGTGGGGATACTCTTGCCGTGTGCGCGATCTGATCAATTACATCGGCAGCAAAGGCCTGTAATCCGCGGCGCCGTCGTCTGGCATGAAGGCCGGAGGCTTTGTCCGGTTTGCGAGGCGGCGGCGCGGCTTTCGAGGACCAGCCATGTCCAAACTCTCCATCCGCGATCTCCCTCTGAACGGCAGCCGGATCTTCATGCGCGTGGACTTCAATGTTCCTCTTGAGGACGGGCGGGTCATGGACGACACCCGGATCCAGGAGACCCTGCCCACCATCGAGTACGCCCTGCGCCATGGTGCCAGGCTGATTCTGGCTTCGCATTTGGGGCGACCGAAGGGAAAGCCCAATGCCAAGATGAGCCTCAAGCCAGCCGCGGAACGTTTGCGCATTTTGTTGGATAAGGTGCTGGCGCGCGGCGAGAATGTGGGATTTTGCCCTGACTGCGTGGGCATGGAAGCCGAAGAGATGGCCGAAAAGCTGGAGAAGGGCCAGACCCTGTTGCTGGAAAATGTGCGCTTTCACGCGGAGGAAGAGGCCAACGATGAGAAGTTCTCACGCCAATTGGCCAAGTTGGCGGATTTCTACGTAAACGACGCGTTTGGGTCAGCCCACCGCGCACATGCTTCCACCGTGGGCATCACCAAGTTCGTGCAGAAATCAGCGGCAGGCTTGTTGATGGAGAAAGAGCTGTCCTACCTTGGGAAGGCGCTGCAGCACCCGGAACATCCGTTCCTCGCCATCCTCGGCGGAGCCAAGGTCAGTGACAAAATTGGCGTGATTCAGAATCTGATGAATAAGGTGGATGCGCTGATCATCGGTGGCGGCATGGCCTACACCTTTCTGAAGGCAATGGGCGAACAGGTGGGCAAATCTCTGGTCGAGGAAGACAAAGTTGAACTGGCCAAGAAGCTGCTGCAGGAGGCCAAGACTCGAAAGCTCAACTTTCTTCTGCCCACCGATCACGTGGTGGCGGGAAGAATCGATGCCAGCGCTCCCTCTCGTATCGTGAACAGCGGTCAGCCGATCGCGGCCGACATGATGGCGTTGGACATCGGTCCCAAGACGGCCGAAGCCTACATGGACGAGATTTCGCGCGCTCGCACCATCGTGTGGAACGGACCCATGGGCGTCTTCGAGGTGCCGCAGTTCTCTAAAGGCACGTTCAAAATTGCTGAGGCGGTGGCGGAGAACGCGGGCGCTATCTCGATCGTTGGCGGCGGCGATTCGGTTGCCGCGGTGCATGCGGCCGGAGTAGCCGACAAGATCACCCATATCTCGACCGGCGGCGGAGCATCGCTGGAGTTTCTGGAAGGGAAGAAACTGCCCGGAGTAGAGGCCCTGAGCGACAAACGCTGACCTGCCAGAGGGGGGACGTGAGCGAGTTCACAATGCGTCTCAGGCTCGAGCACGGCAAGGCTGTGGAGTTTCACGGACCAGCAGATATCACACAGGAAACCACGGAAGCGATCGTCAACGCAGCAAATTCGTCTCTGCTAGGAGGCGGCGGCGTCGATGGCGCAATTCACCGGGCAGGCGGCTCTTCCATACTGACCCAATGCCAGGACATCGTTTCGAAGAATGGACGACTTGCGCCGGGACATGCGGTCCTCACCACCGGCGGACGCCTGGCGGCAAAGTGGGTGATCCATACGGTCGGCCCGGTCTACGGCTCCGAAGACCAAGATGAACCCGAAATCCTCGCCAACTGCTACCGCGCATGTATCCGACTCGCGGACGAAAAGGGAATTCAATCCATCTCCTTCCCTTCGATTTCGACCGGGGCGTACGGATATCCGGTGAGTGAGGCCGCCGAAATCGCGGTGGCCACGGCGGTCAGGGCGGTGGAGTCTGCGCAACAAGTAAGCCAGGTACGTTTCGTCCTGTTCGACGTAAGCACGATGAAAGCGTATACGCGGGCTGCGGAAAGACTTTCTAAAACTAGCCCTCAATACAGAATGGAAAAGAGTTCTTCATGAGAACAAAAGTAATCGCCGCCAACTGGAAGATGTACAAGACTCCCAACCAGGCTCGAGACTTCTTCTCTGCCTTCCTCCCCATGGTCGCTGACCATACGCGCGATGAGATCGTGGTGTGCACGCCGTTTGTCGACTTGCCGGCCGCCGTCGAAGCGGCCAAGGGATCGAATGTGGCGATTGGCGGCCAGGATCTTCACTGGGAGAAAGAAGGCGCTTTCACCGGCGAGATTTCCGCTGAGATGCTGCTGGCGGTGGGCTGCAGCCACGTGATCATCGGACACTCGGAGCGGCGGCAATTTTTTGGCGAGACCGACGACACGGTCAACCGCAAGCTCAAGACTGCGCTCGAAGCCGGACTGGCGCCAATCGTTTGCGTGGGCGAGGTGCTGGAGGAGCGTGAGGCAAACCTGACCGACGATGTGCTGCGCCGCCAGTGTTTGCGCGCTTTTCACGCTATCTCAGGCAAGAAGGCGGCGAAATTGGTGGTTGCCTACGAGCCGGTGTGGGCGATTGGCACCGGCAAGACCGCCACCCCGGAACTCGCCGCCGAGGCGCACGCACTCATCCGCGGCGAGGCCGCGAAAGCTTTCGGGCAGGAAATGGCCGACGCGCTGCGCATTCTCTACGGCGGATCGGTGAAGCCCGACAACGCCAAGACGCTCATGGCTCAGGAAGAGATTGACGGAGCGTTGGTCGGCGGCGCGAGCCTGGATCCGAAATCGTTTTCGGCGATTGTGAAGTACTGAGGGCCGGGTGGATCTATTCCGCCGCAATAGCTGAGCAAAACGCTGTGGGGTCAATGCTGGCCAGGCTGCTGGGTCCTGCCCGGATTTGTCCGGTAGTCCCACACTTCCTTAGGGTCTTCCACTGCCATTGCGCTCGACGCCCCCGAATTCGCCCGCAGCAACTCGTCCTCAATCACCCCATGCCCCGGCGCCAGCGAGCACGCGGGGTCGGTAGCGCTGGCGTCTCCCGCGAGCAGAAAGGCTTGGCAGCGGCATCCTCCGAAATCCTGGGTGCGGCGGTCGCAGCTCCGGCAGGGCTCGGGCATCCAGGCCTCGCCGCGAAATTTCTGGAAGGCAAAGGACTCGCGCCAGATCCAGTCCAGCGGGCGCTCGCGCACGTTGTCGAAGATCAGGCCGGGGATCACACCTGCCGCGTGACAGGGCAAGGCCTTTCCCGCCGGATCGATCAGCATCAGCCTCTGTCCCCAGCCTCCCATGCAGGGCTTGGGATAGCGGGCGTAGTAGTCGGGCGGCACGGCATCGATGCGGATGCGTCCGGCCAGCCTCTGCTCGGCGGCAGCTATAACATGCATCGAGTCTTCCACCTGCTGCCGGCTGGGAAGCAGGCGGTCACGGTTCTTCAGCGCCCATCCGTAGTATTGCGTGTGGGCAATTTCCAGGCGGTCCGGTTGCAGAGATTCGATGAAGGTGATCATCTCTTCGAGGTGATCGAGGTTCTGGCGGTGCACGACCAGATTGATGGTGAATGCCACGCCGGATTTCTTGATGAGCGGCGCCAGTTGTACCTTGAGCGCGTGGGCGCGCGTTCCTGCGATGGAGTCCGCCGCCTGTTCGCGTGAATCCTGAAAACTGAGCTGGATGTGATCGAGCCCGGCTTGGACGAGGCCGTCAAGACGCGGTTCAGACAGTCCAATGCCTGATGTGATGAGGTTCGTGTAGAGTCCAACGGCGTGCGCGGCAGCGACCATTTCCGTGAGATCGGCGCGGGCCAGTGGCTCGCCGCCGCTGAGATGAAGATGCAAAACACCCAGTTTTCCTGCCTGCTGGAAAACCCCGATCCAATCTTCGGTAGGGAGTTCAGACGCCGCAGCTGCCATCTGCAGGGGATTCGAGCAATAGACGCAATGCAGCGGGCAGCGATGGGTGATCTCGGCGATCAGGGCCAGGGGGCTGGGCGACATTAGAAGTCCACCACGCGTTTTTCCCGCAGGCGTTCGAGAAACTTGGCGGCGTCTTCGCGGATTTTGTCAGCATCCGCGTCGTACCGCGATTGCAGTTTATCGACAATCTGCTGGAAGGTGTGCTGGCCATCGCAAAATTCGAGAACGGCCTGGCCGGTTCCCTGCACCCGCATTGCGCCTTCGGGAATCAGGAGCATGCGATTCTCCCCGTCACCGCTCCAGCGGCATCCGGGGGCGAGCCGTGGCAGACTGGAATCTTCGGGCCGAGGCATCCTAGCAGTCCTGCGGCCGGAAAGCGCCGGGCGGAGGCCAGCCGGGCTGCACGTAGGCGTAATAGAGGGCGTCCAGCTGCGCCCAGAGGATGTCGCACTTGTCGCGCAGCGCCTGAATCGCCAGTTCCTGTTCGGCGCGGGTGTGGGCGTGATCGTTCACGAATTGGAGGGCAAACTTGGCGTCTGCCGGAGCCTGCTCCAGGCGGGCTTCGAAGTAATCCAGCCCGCCGGAGAGCCAAGGATAATGCTTGCGCAGCGCGTCCATGCGCAGGGCGATCAGGTCGCGCGAGAACAGCTCGGTCAGCGAAGAAGCTACGGCTTCGAGAAGCGGGCGTTCGCGGACGATCTTCAGATAAGCATCCACGGCATAACGCACCGCGGGCAGGATCTCGTTCCCGGCCACAACTTGCTCGCGCTTCAGGCCCGTTGCCTCGCCGAGCCGCACCCAGCGCTCGATGCCGCCCTCCGGACTGTCCACTCCATCGTGGTCCAGCACACGCTTGCGCCAGGCACGGCGGAAAGCGCTGTCGTCGCTGCGGGAGAGAATGATTGCGTCCTTAATCGGAATCGAGGCCTGGTAGTAATAGCGATTGAGCGCCCAGGCCTGGAGCTGGCCGCGCGTGAGGCGGCCCTCGTGCATCATGACGTGAAAGGGATGACGATGGTGATAGCGCTCTTCGCCGACTTTCTGCAGGCGGCTGCGGAGCTCGTCCGCGGTCAGCAGTTGGTCTGCCTCATCTAGAGTTCGAATTGCCATCCGTCCTCGGCGATCTCCCATCCGGCCTCGCACACCTGGCGGAACTCCGGCCCGGACTCATTCAGCATAGGATTAGTGTTGTTGATATGCACGAAAATCTTGCGCGGCTTACGCAATGATGCCAGCTTGCGCAGGCTGCCCTCGGGCGATGATACCGGGACATGGCCCATCTGGCGCGCGGTTTGGCCCTCGCCATTGATCTCGATCAGCTCCCGGTCGCTCCAGAAAGTCCCGTCGAAAAGCAGAAGATCCACCGATTGGAGCTGCGCCATCAGAGCCTCGTCTACGGCCGGAACCGCCGGCAGAAAACCTATTTTACGACCTGCGGCGGATTCGAGAATCAGTCCTGAGGAAGCCTCCCGCGGTTGCAGGCCGGCCTTTTGATCGGCGGTTACGTAGGCAGGAAAGTGCGTCCCCAGGGAGATCATCGTACAGCAGATCCCAGAGTTCTCGCCCGACGGCGAGACCAGGGGAAATCTGGCGCCCGGCGCGACTTCGATCCACGTGGCCTGATTCGCCACCCGCTGAAGCATGCCAAACATGCTGTTATGTTCGCACAGGATGCCGCGAACGGAAGCGGTCGAATAAACGTGCAGAGGCTGTAGCTCACGCAGCAACAACAGGCCCAGAACCTGATCGAGGTCAGCTCCGGTAAGCACTGCTCCTGAAATTGGAGAGTGTCGCGGCGACGCAACCGGATGCAGTCGAGGGTTTGACTCGATCTGCGTGCGGAGATCGGGCGAGGCGTTTAGTAAAAACCACGACGAGCTGTCGCCCTTGATGGCTACTTGCACCTGGGTCCGAGCTTTTCCTGCGAACGTGCCTTCTCTCAGCGAGCGGCAGTTCGGACAGGCACAATTCCACTGCGGGAACCCACCTCCGGCGGCGGAACCCAGGATTTCAACCAGCATGTTGTTGAATTAGAGCTCGGCCACGGCGTAAGAATTGATCTCACAGCCCAGCAGGATTTCTTCAAACTGCGGTTCGGTCCATTGCATAGCCATCCCCTTTTCGGAACTTCGTCTATTTGACCACAAAACATCTGGAAACCCAACGGCTTTCGGATGCCTTCTAACACGGGTCCGTTGTCACGGGGAAGGCGGGGCTGGACGCGCCCGGCCTGGTGAGGAACGCAGTCCTCACGCCAAGTGCGCTAGAAGTACTATCGATTCAGTAGCTTACGAGATCTAAGGAAGAAATAAAAGAGAGCTAAGACAGGCCAGAATCGGTTAAACTTAGTCAACGTTTGCCGATCCTGACCTCCCTCCTGGCGCGAACGGGATAGACACTCCAACATGGCGGGAAGAATGACCAGACTGAGCTCGATCCTGTTGCTGCTGGCTTTGGCCGGGCCCATTGCCTGCGCCCAGAGGGAGCGCGGCGAACTGCGGCTGGAGGTGCGCGACCCGAGCGGCGCGGCGCTCGCTGCCAGGGGTGAGTTGGTCAGCCAGGCGAGCCAGTTTGCCCGCGACTTCCAGATCGCCGCGGATGGCCACTATGTGGCTCAGGATCTGCCATTTGGCGTCTACCGCTTGAGCGTTACCCATGAGGGATTCGCGCCCGTGGCGCGGTTGGTGGAGATTCACTCCGGGCTGCCGGTCACGATTTCGGTGACCTTGGGGGTGGCGCCGTTGTCGACGCAAGTTCAGGTCAGCGATTCGGCCACGCTAGTGAATCCGTATTCCTCGAGCACCATCGATTACATCGGACGGCAGGCGGTCGGCGAGCAACTCTCCGCGCAACCGGGGCGGGACGTAGGCGACCTGGTCAACGACCAACCGGGATGGGTTTACGAAGCCAACGGGGTGCTGCATCCGCGCGGCTCGGAGTACGACGTGCAATTTGTGGTCGACGGGCTGCCCATTACGGAGAACCGCTCCCCGGCGTTTGCCCCGCCTTTCGAGAATGGCGATGTTGAATCGATGCGGGTCCTGACTGGGGGATACCCGGCGGAGTATGGCCGCAAGCTGGGCGGCGTGGTCGAGATCACCACACCAAAGGATTCTCCTTCCGGACTGCATGGCCTGATGGAGATGCAAGGAGGCAGTTTCGACACAGCGGGCTGGCATGCCGGCCTTACCTACGCGTCGGGGGCAAACCGATATTCGGCAGATGCCAACGGTTTCTATACCGATCGCTACCTCGATCCTCCAGTGCTTGCCAATAATACCAATCGCGGGAACGACGGCGGCGTCTCCGGGTCTTACGAACGCGATCTTTCCGAGCACGATCGGCTGCGGCTCACCTTCAGCCGCGACAGAGTCCGGTTCCTTACTCCGAACAACCTGCAGCAGCAGGACGCGGGCCAGCGCCAGGATTTGACCAACGAAGAAACTGGCGGCCAAGTGCATTATCAGCACATCGTGTCGCCGGACTTGCTGCTGAGTGTGGAGGGCAGTATTCGCGACGCCCGCGCCTCGGTCTCATCCAACGATCTGTCCACCCCGCTGCTGGTATTTCAGGACCGCGGATACCGCGAGGGCTACGTCCGCTTCGATGTGGCCGGGCACCATGGCCGCCATGACTGGAAAACCGGAGCAGACGCAATCTTCAACTCGGTGCAGGAAGCTCTGGCGTACGACATCACCGACCCGGCGCAGTTCGATCCGGGCACGAAGCAGCAATTTCAGTTTTCGGATCAACGTTGGGATCGGGAGCCATCGGCATACGTGCAGGACCAGATCCGGCTGGGCAAGTGGAACGTGGGCGCCGGGCTGCGTTTCGATCACTACGGCTTCGTTGTGGATCAGTCGGCATGGAGCCCGCGCCTCAGCGTCTCCCGCTACCTTCCTGCTCTCGACATGCTGGTGCACGCCTCCTATGACCGGGTGTTCCAGACTCCAGCGGTAGAGAATCTGCTGCTGGCGAGTTCGCCAGAGCTCAATACGGTCGCTCCGGAAGTGCTGCGGCTCCCGGTGCAGCCGGCGTATGCGAATTTCTATGAACTGGGGACCAGCAATTCGTTTCTGGGAAAATTGCGTCTGGACCTGAGCGTGTTTCGCAGGAACTTCCGTAATTTTTCTGACGACGACACCCTCCTGGACACGGGCGTGAGTTTTCCAATCGCTTTCGCCGAGGGGCGCATCATCGGCGAAGAGGTGCGCATTGAGGTACCCAACTGGGGGCGCTGGTCGGGCTTTGTGAGCTACGCCAATCAGTCCGCTACCGGCTGGGGACCGATCACTGGCGGACTGTTCCTCGGCGAGGAAGCCAACGGTGTCCTATCCGATACCAGTAAATTCGCGGTTGGCAATGATCAGCGGAATACGGCGCGAACCCGGGTGCGGTTTCAGGCGCAACGGCGGATCTGGCTGGCGTTTGGCGCGGAATATGGCACAGGACTACCGGTCGAGACCGACGCTGGGGCCGTCGATTACAGCGCACTACTGGCGCAGTACGGGCCAGCCGTACTTGCCGAAGTAAATTTCGCGCGGGGACGAGTCCGGCCAAACTACTCCCTGGATACTGCCATCGGCGCCGACCTGTACCACAAGGAACGCCGCGCCGTTTCTCTCCAGGTGCAATTTGCGAATCTTACCGACCACGTGAACGTGATCAATTTTGCCAGCCTGCTGTCGGGAACGGCCATTGCCGCGCCCCGCAGCGTGTCTGCGCGCCTGCAGTTCGCTTTCTGATATCTGGGGAGAGATCCGGGTTACGATTCGCCCAGGGAAATGTGCGGGGTTACCAGCAGCACGGCAAACGGCAGATCCTTCAGTTTTCCGTCCGCGCCTTTTTGCTGCAGGTTGGTCTGCACCGTGCAA
>Ga0335079_10009453_pt1 | contig 11105 bp, 7 predicted proteins | sample Lox_Sample_33_FD_206719 | JGI IMG/M metagenome (GOLD analysis project Ga0335079, IMG submission 206719) | Soil microbial communities from Loxahatchee National Wildlife Refuge, Florida, United States - Lox_Sample_3.3 | ecosystem: Environmental > Terrestrial > Soil > Wetlands | place: USA: Florida... | reverse complement strand
ACCTGCATCACTGGACATGTGTCGGTTCGCCCAGGGTGGAGCAGGCCTTCAGGCCTGCATTTTCACCAGGTCCAATGACTTTGGGCTTTAGCCCCTCAGGTCGCCCAGTGAACTAGTACCCTCAGCGGCTAAAGCCGAACTCTGTTGATGCTGTCATTCATGCAGGCCTGAAGGCCTGCTCCACCCTGGCAAATCCAGAAGTTCAGCCAGAAAAGCCGCTTCCAGAGCGAATGGGAGGCTGGGTGGAAGGCCGAAGAAGGCAGCCAGGCGTTAGCTGCAACTCTCCCTTTAAAGCTTTTCCGATAGTCGCGCAGCGACGAATGAATGCAGCCCGGCACGGAAACCTGCCGGTCGTTCTATTGGATTTTCCCAATCGCCTGCTCGATTCGCTTCAGCGCCGTTTCCCGCCCCAGCACCTCCAATGTCTCGAACAGCGGCGGCGAGGCGGTGCGGCCGGTGACGGCCACGCGGATGGGCTGGAACATCTGCCCCGCCTTGAGTCCCATCTCCTTGGCCGCGCTGCGCAGGGCCTGATCGAGCGCCTGGTGGTTGAAATCCGTGTGCGCCAGCACTTCGCGGGCGCGATCCAGCGCTTTCTTTGCCATCGCAAGGTCGCCCTTTTGCGGGATGAGCAGTGCGCTGTCGTACGGCGGCAACTCGTCCACGAAGAAGAAGTCGGCGGCCGTCAGCACGTCGCGTAGCAGCTTGATGCGCTCGCGGATCAACGGCGTGATCCGCAGCATTTTGCAGGGGTCAACTTCGTATCCGGCGGCGCGCACGATGGGCAGCAGGCGCTCGGTCAGCTCCTCCACCGGCAAGGCGCGGATGTACTCGGCATTCATCCACTCCAGCTTGGTGTGATCGAATACGGCATTCGACTTCGAGATGCCTTCGAGCGAGAAGAGCGAGATCAGATCCCGGTCGCTCATGATTTCTTTGGTCGAATCTGGCGGCGACCAGCCCAGCAGCGCCAGGTAATTGCGGAAGGCTTCGGGCAGAAAGCCTTCGTCTTTATAGGCAATCACCGAGGTTGCGCCGTGGCGCTTGGAGAGGCGCGTCTTGTCGGCTCCCAGGATGAGCGGCACGTGCGCGAACACCGGCAGCGGCGCGCCCAGCGCTTCGTAGATCAGCTTCTGCTTGGGCGTGTTGGAGACGTGGTCGGCGCCGCGGATGATGTGGGTGATGCGCATATCGAGATCGTCGGCGACCACGCTCAGGTGATACGTGGGCACGCCGTCGGAGCGCAGCAGGACGAAATCCTCGATCTCGGCGTGCGAAATCTCGATGGGCCCGAAGACGGCGTCGTCAAAACGGGTCGAGCCGGTTTCGGGAACCGCGAAACGTACGGCTGCGGCTTCGCCGGCAGCGCGGCGGCGCTCCGCGTCAGCTCGCGGAATGCGGCGGCAGGGATCGTCTTCTTTCGAAAAATCCCCACCCTTTGAAAAATCCCCACCCTTGGCAACACCGGCTAAGGGTGGGGCACCCTCGGGTTCTTTCTTGCAAAAGCAGTAATAGGCGTGGCCGGATTCGACCAGACGGGCTGCAGTTTTTCGGTAAAGGTCGAGCCGTTGCGACTGGAAGAACGGGCCTTCGTCCCAGTCGAGCCCGATCCAGCGCATGCCGACGAGGATGCCCTCCACCATCTCCTGGGTGGAGCGCTCAAAGTCGGTGTCTTCGATGCGCAGGATGAACGTCCCGCCGGTGTGGCGGGCGTAAAGCCAGTTGAACAGCGCGGTGCGCGCTCCGCCGACGTGCAGGTATCCGGTGGGAGAAGGGGCAAAGCGAACGCGGAGGGGCGAGGACGCGGCCATAGGGCAAACATTCAATGTATCACCAAAAAATTCCCACTCCGGGCAAAACCGGCCAAGGGTGGGCAGCCAGCGACGCTAAGAGATTGTTTTCAAAGGTGGTGCGTGCATTGAGCGGCCGTTGTCGTTGCAGTACACTTAAAGCAACTCCTGCGTTCTGTGCGGCACCCTGGCGGATTCTCTGGCGCCGCTGGGCTAAACACCCGGTTTGCGAGCCTGGATAGCAGGCCCTGCCAGAGAGGTTGGCCGAGGCCGCGGATGGAAATCATCCCTATCGGGATTCTGGTGGTTCCCAGCATAGCCGCACTGCTGCTCTTCGCGGTGTTCTCCTACCTATATTTCCAGACGCGCGAGCCCTATTTCCGGGCATGGCAATTCGCCTGGGCGGCGTACTGCGGCTACTGGGCGCTGGCGCTGTGGAACTATTTCGAAGGACACGTTCTGCCCATCGCCTGGCTGGCGCGGGTGCTGCTGGCCGCGACCGCGCTGTGCATTTTCGTTTCCACGCGCCTGCTGAAATCCCCCTACCGCGTGAGTGTTTGGGACAGCGTGCTGGGCCTGATCGCGGGCATTTGGGCGGCGGCGGCGGTGTGGCCCGGGTCAAGCTGGCCCTTGGAGATCGAGATCGGTGTGGCCGCTCTGCTGATGCTTTGCGCCTACCGCTTCGTACGCTACGCGCGCGCGATCGGGTCGCTAGCCTTTCGCCTGCTGGCGCTGTCGCTGGTGCTCTGGGCCTTCCTGCTGCTTCCCGCGCAGTTAGCGGAAAGGCTGCCCCACGTCTTCGGCCGCGTCGGGCACTTCCTGGATCCTCTGCCGCAGATGCTGATCGGCATCGCCATGGTGATGGTGCTCTACGAAAACGAGCGCCGCATGGTGGAGGAGAACCTGCTGGCATTTTCGACCCTGGAAATCGACTCCACCCGCCCGCTGGAACTCAGCGAGATGGCGCCGCGCCTGGAGCGCATGCTCGACCGCCTGATGCGCCTGCTCAAGGCGCAGCGCGCCGCCCTGTTCGTGAACGAGCGCTGGCAGGACACGCTGCCCAGCGTGGGGCGCGGCTTCACCCCGGAGTTTCTGCCGGCGCTCGCTGCCGGCGGCGCGGGAGAGGCGTTGAGCAGCTTCGTGTTTCGCCGCCAGGGGCTTACTGCCCTGCGCGAACTGCACCAGGATCTGGCTGAGCTTCCGCCGGGACAGGAAGAGGTTGTGCTGCGCCTGCGCGGCATCTTCGAGCACGAACATGTGGCGGCCATGACCGCCGTGAGCCTGCATACCCGCGAGCGCCACTTTGGGGTGCTGATGTTTCCGCATCCGGCCACAATGGGCTTCGCCTCCTCCTACCTGCGGCTGCTCGGAGGCCTGGCGCGGCAGATCGGAATGACGCTGGAAAACTATGTGCTCATGCACAAGGCCCAGCGTCGCACCAAGGAATTCGAGTTGCTCACCCAGGTCGGGCAGGTGGTCAGCTCGCACCTCGATTCCGACGACGTCCTGCGCACCATCCACCGCGAGCTGGGACACCTGTTCGACACGCAGAACTTCTACATCGCCTTTCTCGACTCCGGAGAGATGCGTTTCGAGTTCGAAGTCGAAGAAGGCGAGGTGCTGCCCAAGCGCTCGCGCAAGGCCGCCAACGGCATCTCCGAATACGTGATCCGCACCGGAAGGCCGCTGCTGATCCGCTCGGATATGGAGTCCATCCGGGCCAAGCTGGGATTCGTCTTCGGAGGCCGGCCCGCAAAATGCTTCATGGCGGTTCCCATCCTGCGCTTCAACAAGCCGGTGGGGATCATGGCGGCGATGAACTACGAGCGCGAGTTTGCCTACGAGAACCGCGACCTCGAGGTGATGGATACCGCCGCCGGACAAGTGGCCGTGGCCATGGAGAACGCGCGCCTGTTTGCCGAGGAGCAGCGCCGCGCCCGCGACCTGGAGTTCCTCAACAGCATGTCGAAGACGGCCATCTCAAGCCAGAACGCGGAGCAGATGCTGGCTGAGATCGTGGGCGGGATGCAGAAGAACTTCAATTTCGACCACATCGGAATCGGTATTGTGGATTACGCCACCAAGGAGATTGAGATCAAGGCGGAAGCCGGCGCTACCGCCACGGCTCTGGGGCGTCGCTTGCCGCTCAGCACGGGCATTATCGGCAAGGCGGCACGCACCAACGAATTGACCCTGGTCCCGGACGTGGGCGAGGGCCGCTCGCAGTGCATTCTGCCGGATGCGCGTTCGGTGCTGGTCATCCCGCTGACCTACGCCGAAACCCTGCTGGGCGTGCTCAACCTGGAGAGCCGCCGCGAGAACGCCTTCGCCGAGCAGGAAGTGCTGATCCTGCGCACGCTCGCCGACCTGCTGGCCACGGCGCTGCACAACGCCTTCGTCTTCCAGAAGATGCAGACCCAGGCCATCACCGATTCGCTCACCGGCATCAAGACGCGCCGGTTCTTTCTGGAGTCGGTGCAGGCGGAGTGGAAACGCGCCTCGCGCTCCGGCCGCCCGTTCTCGGTGGTGATGGTCGACCTGGACCGCTTCAAGGACATCAACGACACGCTCGGCCACCTGGAGGGCGACCTGGTGCTGACGCGCATCGGACGGCTGCTCGAGCAGAAAAGCCGGCAGTCGAACGTGGTGGCGCGCTATGGCGGCGACGAGTTCGTCATCCTGATGCCGGAAACCGGACTGGAGCAGGCGCAAGTTCTCTCCGAGCGCTTGCGGCTGTGGATCTCGACCGACCCCATGCTCAGCCAGATGAAAATTACCGGCAGCTTCGGCGTAGCAACTTATCCACTGCACGGCGCCCAGGTGGAAGACATCCTGCGGGTGGCCGACGCCGGCATGTACATCTCGAAAAAAGAAGGCGGCGACCGGGTCTCAATGGCGGAAGAGTTCGTCGACAGCGCGCACCTGCTGGAACAGCGGGAGCTGGTAACCGCCTACGTGGACGGCTTCCTGCGCCGGGAAAATCCTGGCCCGGAGGCGGCCGACGAACTGGTGGGCACGCTCAAGAAGCTGGGCCGCGCGGTCGGGCAGGCCGGCGACCGCCAGGGCTTGATGCAGGCGCTGCGCACGCTGACGCGCGCCGCCGAGACCCGCGAGTACTCTGCCGGCCACGGCGACACGGTGGCACGCTTCGCCGAGGCCATCGGGCACGAACTCAGGCTCTCGGAAGAGGAGATGACCGATCTGGTGTTCGCGGCGCGCGTCCACGACGTCGGTAAAATCATCATTCCGGAGCGCATCCTCAACAAGCCCGGCCCGCTCAGCGACGACGAGTTCGCGCTCATGAAGAAGCATGTCCAGGTGGGCGCGCAGATCGTCGATGCCATCCCCGGACGCGAGCGCGCACGCCTGATGGTGATGCACCATCATGAGCGCTTCGATGGCTCGGGCTATCCCAGCGGCCAGCGCGGCGAGGAGATCCCGCTGGGATCGCGCATTATCTCCGTCGCCGAAGCCTACGTGGATATGACCACCGAGCGCGCTTACGCCCCCACCAAGACCCAGGAAGAAGCCATCGCTGAGCTGGAAGCCATGAGCGGCGTGCAGTTCGACGGCATGCTGGTAAGGATTCTGATCCGGCAGTTGAGGGGAGAGAAGATTTCGAAGAGCAGTGGGTAGTGATTGAGCCACTGGGTCATTGAGTCATTGAGTCATTGAAAAACGCAAAGGCGCATGCAATGGCTCAATGGCCAAATGACTCAATGGCACAATGACCCAATTCACGAGTTCTTTTCCGGCCAGTCCTTCAGCTTTTCCACCACCACAGCCGTTCCGTACGCCAGCACTTCGGTCACGCCGTTCATGATTTCGGTCGCGTCGTAGCGCATGCCGATCACGGCATTGGCGCCGATGGCGGCCGCGTGCTCCAGCATCAGGTCGAAGGCGTGGCCGCGGGTCTGCTCGCACAGCTTGCTGAACAGCGTGATGTTGCCGCCCACCAGCGTCTGCAGGCTGGCGCCCAGGGTGCCAAAGATGGAGCGCGAGCGCACCACGATCCCGCGCACCACGCCCAGGTTGCGCACGATGCGGTATCCATCAAGCTCGAAGGCGGTCGTGACCATGTGGTGGGCCAGCATAGGCGGGGATGCGCTTGGGAAGGTGGACATGGCAGTGTCCTCGCACCTTACGGTATCGAAAAGCAGTGGTTAGTGGGAAGGGGAAAGTGGTAAGTAAGAGCCACTCTCCACTTTTCACTTTCCACTTTTCACCTGGATCAACGGCTTAGCCTCGGGCATGACTTCGCCAATGCGCGCCGCCGCTACACCCGCCGCGGCCAGCGCACGCTGAAGATCCGCCGCGTCCTCCGGCGCGACCGCGATCAGCAGTCCCCCGGCAGTTTGCGGGTCGAAGAGCATGGTCCGGAGATCGTCGGCGATGCCATCGTCGTAGCCCACCATGCATTCGGCAAAGTCGCGATTCGCTTTCAGACCTCCGGGAATGTAGCCGGCGCGCACACATTCAAGGGCCCCCGGAAGCAGCGGGACGGACGAGACGTGCAGGCGCAAGCTGACGCCGGACGCCAGCGCCATCTCTCGCGCGTGGCCGATGAGTCCGAAGCCGGTGACGTCGGTGAGGGCATGGACGGCGAACGTTCTTTCGCCACGCACGCCATCCGTAATCACTTCGGCGGCGGCCTTGTTCAGAGTGGTCATGGAGCGCGCGGCGGCGGCGATCCATGCGGGCTCGGCCTTGCCGCGCTTGATGGCGGTCGAGACGACGCCGGTGCCGAGCGCTTTGGTGAAGAGCAGCGCGTCGCCGGGCCGGGCGCCGCGGTTGGCGAGCACGCGCTGCGGGTGAATGGTGCCGGTGACCGAGTAGCCGAACTTGATTTCTTCATCGCGGATGGAGTGGCCGCCAATGACGGTGCAGCCGGCTTCGACCATCTTCGACAAGCCGCCGGCAAGGATGCGCTCCAGCACTTCGAGATCGCCTTTGTCGGGGAAGCACACGAGCGCCAGCGAGCTGAGCGGCCGTCCGCCCATGGCATAAACATCGCTGAGCGCGTTGACGGCCGCGATCTGGCCGAAGGTGTAGGGATCGTCCACGATGGGGGTGAAAAAATCGACGGTCTGGACGAGGGCGGTGTCAGGCGCGATCTGATACACGCCGGCGTCGTCGGCCAGGTCGAAGCCGACCAGAACGTTCGCGTCCTGTTGCCGGGCTAATTTCCCAAGCACCGCGTCCAGCACCGCCGGACTCAGCTTGGACGCTCAACCCGCCGCTTTGACCGCCTCGGTGAGGCGGACAGTTTTGCTCTCGGCCATGAAGGGATTCTAATTCACCGGGAGAATTTGGCCATTGGGCGATTGAGCCATTGAGTCATTGAAAAGCAGTGGCCCAATGACGCAATGGCTCAATTCGCAGTGACGCTGGCAATCCTCACTTCCGGATATCCCTGGTTCCAGTCGGCGGAGATACTGCCTTCGATGGTGAGCCGGAAATCGGCGCTGGCGCCGGGTTTGAGCGGTGCACTGCGCAGGTCGAGGATGTCGCGGTCCGGCCCTTGAAACACCAGCACGCGGATGGGAATCTGCTCCTTCTGCACGACCTCGCCAAGCGAGTTGCGGAAGAGGACCTCGGCGACCGCGCCGCTGACCGTCTTGTCGCCGGTGTTGGTGATTCTGCCTTCGACGTAGGTGACGGTGCCGCCGACAAAGTTCTGCGCCGCCGCCATCTTCACCTGCGAGACCTGCAGCTTGTCGACATAAGGATTGGGGGCGGGCGAGTTGGACCGCTTGCCGCCGCCCAGCCACACCAGCAGCCCCAGCATGATGGCGACCGCCACCACTCCGGCCACGATCGGGCGCCACGGTCCCGGCGAATCCTCCGACATCGCCGGAAAAAATGGCGTCTGCGGCGGCTTTTCGGCGGCGGGCATGGGTTGATTTTACTCGGAAGTGGAAAGTGAAAAGTGGAAAGTGGTAAGTGAAAAGTTTCTACTCTGACTTACCACTTGCCACTTTTCACTTCCCACTACTCTCCGGCTACGGTCATGCCCTCGATGCGCAACGTGGGAGCGGCAGTCGAGCCGCGGAATTCCAGGTCGGTGCCGATCTCGGAGATGTTGTGGAGCATGTCGCGCAGGCTGCCCGCCACGGTGATCTCCTCGACGGGATAGGCGGGCTCGCCGTTTTCGATCCACAGGCCGCTGGCGCCGCGGGAGTAGTCGCCGGTAACGAGGTTCACGCCGAAGCCCAGAAACTCGGTGACGTACAGGCCCCGGCGCACGCCGGCGAGGATCTTGTGGGCTGGGCGCGTGCCCGGCTGGAGAAAGAAGTTTCCGGAACTGATGCCGGGATTGCCGGCCAGTCCGCGGGCGGCGTTGCCGGTGGTCTTGAGGCCGAGTTTGCGCGCGGTGTAGGTGTTCAGCAGATAGGATTTCAGCACGCCGCGCTCAATCACTGTAGTGCGCTGCGTGGGCACGCCTTCATCGTCGAAGGGACTGGTGCCGAAACCGCCGGGCATGATGCCGTCGTCGACGACAGTGACATTCTCGCCGGCAATCTTTTCCCCCAGCTTGCCCGCCAGGAACGATGCGCTGCGATAGATGGCGTCGCCATTCACCGCCTGTGCGATCGTATCCAGCAGCGTGCGTGCCACCATGGGATCGAAGATGACGGGCACCCGCGCCGTTTTTACTTTCCGCGCGCCCAGCCGGCGCAACGCACGCTCTGCGGCCACCCGGCCGACGTGTTCCGGCGAATCCAGCTTGCGCAATCTGCGCGCCACCGAGAACCAGTAATCGCGCTGCATGGGGCAGTCTTCGATCTGCGCTATCGGCACCGCCGCCAGCGAGCAATACGAACTCCTGTACTCGCCGGCGAATCCCAGGGAGTTCACCATGACTTTATGATTATTGGCAGCGTCGAACGAGCCGCCTTCTGAATTGCGAACGCGCGGATCGGCAGCGAGCGCGGCCGCTTCGGCGCGGCGCGCCTGGGCGATGCGCTCCTCGGTGGGCAGCGAGTAGACGTCGTCAAAGTAGAGCTGCAAATCGCCCGCAGCCGAGCCCAGCAGTTCGGCCTCCGGAAGCCCGGCGTGCGGGTCTTCGGAAGTGATTCGCGCCAGCGCCAGCGCGCCTTCCACCAGTTGCCGCAGGCCATCGCCGGAAAGATCGCTGGTATGCGTGCTGGCGGAGCGCCGGCCGAAGAACACGCGCAGCCCCATGGCGTGCGAGCCGGCTTCCTTCAGAGTCTCGACCTCGCCCAGCCGCACCACGGTCGAGAACTCGGAACCATCGTGCACCACCGCCTCCGCGGCACTGGCGCCGCCCTCCATGGCGCGGCGAACCACGTCGTGCGCGAGTTGCTTGAGGTCAGTTTCAAGTTTCGGGTTTTGTTCAGCAGTCAGCATTCAATAGCACTCAGCATTCAGCACTCAGCAAAAATCAAGATCCTATCCGCGTTGATCCGCGTGTATCCGCGGCGAAGGAAGTCACGATTTTGTTCCGCCCACGGTGATGCGGTCCACCTTCAGCGTCGGAATACCAACGCCCACGGGAACGGACTGGCCATCCTTGCCGCAGGTGCCAACCCCTTCGTCGAGCGCCAGGTCGTTGCCGACCATGGAGACGCGCGTGAGCACATCCGGGCCGTTCCCGATCAGGCTGCAGCCCTTGAGCGGCGCCGTCAGCTGGCCGTCTTCGATCAGGTAGGCCTCGGAGGCGGAGAAAACAAATTTGCCGTTGGTGATGTCCACCTGCCCGCCGCCAAAATTCTTGGCGAAGATGCCGTATTTCACCGAGCGCAGGATGTCGGCCGGGTCGTCCTCGCCCGCCAGCATGTAAGTGTTCGTCATGCGCGGCATGGGGATGTGCTCAAAGCTCTCACGGCGCCCGTTGCCGGTGTCGGGAATGCCCATCAGCCGCGCCGACAGCTTGTCGCTCAGATACTGCTTCAGAATTCCCTTCTCGATGAGCACAGTGTTCTGCGTGGGCGAGCCTTCGTCGTCCACGTTGAGCGAGCCGCGCCGCGAAGGCAGCGTGCCATTGTCCACGACCGTGCACTTCTCGCTGGCCACGCGCTTGCCCACCAGCCCGGTGAAGGCGGACGTGCCTTTGCGATTGAAGTCGGCTTCGAGGCCGTGGCCGATAGCTTCATGCAGCAGGATGCCGGGCCAGCCCGGACCGAGCACCACTTCCATCTCGCCCGCGGGCGTGGGGCGCGCATCGAGCTGAATGATGGCCTGGCGGGCGGCTTCGGTGGCGAAGTGCTCGGGCGTTTTTTCCGTGAGGAAAAAATCGAGAGCCACGCGGCCGCCGCCGCCGGTCGAGCCGCGCGCGGAGTTGCCGTCGCCATCCTTGGCAATGCAGAACACGTTCATGCGCGCCATGGGCTGAACATCGGTAGCCATCGAGCCGTCGGAGCCGGCCACCAGGATGTGCCGCAACTCGTCCGCGTAGCCGACGCGTACCTGCGCGATGCGAGGATCGTAGGCGCGAGCGGCGTGGTCGGCGCGCTGCACCAATTCGAGCTTCGCCGACATCTCCGCGTCCACCGAGGGAGTTGCCGGATACAGGCTGCGCGCAGCCTCCGGCTTGAAGCCGGCAATGGGCGTCTTCGACGGCCCGCTGGCGATCAGCGCCGCCGTACGCGCCGCGTGCAGAATGCGCTCGGCGGTGAGTTCGCCGGTGTAGGCGTAGCCGGTGCGCTCGCCGGAGACCACGCGCACGCCGCAGCCCGCGGAAATCCCCTGCGTGGCCGACTTGACGATGGATTCGTCCACGCTGATCGAGGTCGAATACTGGTATTCGAAATAGAGGTCGGCAAAGTCGCCGCCCGCCGAGAGCGCCGCCGCCAAATAACGCTCCAGATCCTGCTCGGCAAGGCCGTAGCGCTGGAAGAAGAACTTGCTGTTTTCCATCTTCACGATTAGATGCCTGAGGGGAAGAAGAAGACCCAGCCCACAACGACGCGCCCCAATTGATTATCACATACTGCCGTCCCGAACTTTTGTGGTTGCACAGGCTGGTGTCCTGATTTGGTACTAACACTTGTCCATGTCCTTGCGTCACCGCTGTAGACCTCGCGGCCTATAATCTGCGGGCGATGGACGGCGACGCCTTAACCCAGTCATTGCAGGACTTTCTGGCCGAATCGCCCAATGCCGTGGTGGTCGAGGGCGGCGAGGTGATCTTCGACTTCAGCACGGCGAAATACGCCTGCAGCACCGAGCACGGTAAATGTCTGCTGCACCTGTGGTCGGAGGAACGCAACACCGTGCGCCGTATTCTGGACATCAAGGTCAAGAATGACGCTATCCGGTTGACTGTCCAGCGTTTCGGACAATCGCGGCCGG
>Ga0335079_10009451_pt1 | contig 11107 bp, 13 predicted proteins | sample Lox_Sample_33_FD_206719 | JGI IMG/M metagenome (GOLD analysis project Ga0335079, IMG submission 206719) | Soil microbial communities from Loxahatchee National Wildlife Refuge, Florida, United States - Lox_Sample_3.3 | ecosystem: Environmental > Terrestrial > Soil > Wetlands | place: USA... | reverse complement strand
AATGGCCTGGTAAAGCAGGCTGTTCTCCAGCGCCACCGCCGCCTGGCTGGCCAGCGATTCCGCGATCGCCTGCTGATGGCGCGTGAACGGCACCACCTGGGCCGCGACCGTGGTCACCGCGTGCAGCCGCGCTTCGCGCTCCCGCTTGGCGTTGATCAACTGCACCACGCCCACCACTTCTCCCTGCTGATCTTTCATGGGAATGGCCAGGATGGACTTGCTGCGATAGCCGGATTCCTCGTCGAACTGCCGGTTGAAGGTGAAGGGCACGTCCGGCGGCAGGTGGTAAGCGTCCTCCAGAATCACGCCTTCGCCGGTTTTGGCCACGAATCCGGCGATGGAGCGCTCGTTCACCTCCACCACCAACTCGCGAAACTTCACCTCCACCGAATCGTTCTGCGCGAGGGTGAAACGCAGGCGCCGGCGAAGATTCTTGCGGCGCTCGCTCTGCGCCGGCGGAAGCTGCGACGGGATAGGCTCGGCCAGGTACAACGACCCGGCATCAGCGCCGGTGATGACCCGCATCTTGGTAAGAATCATCTCCAGCAGCGCGGGGGTGTCGTGCTCGGCCGAGAGCGCGGCCCCGATCTGGTTCAACTCGTGGATCTCATCGCCGGCCAGCGCCAGCCGCTCGCCCAGCTTCTCGCGGGCATCGAGCAGATTCATGTGCTCGAGCGCGTTGCCCACCATGCGCTCCAGCAGATCCTGCGGCGTATTGACCGGAAGATAAGCGTAAACCAGGGCGTCGATACGCGGATCCTGGAAGCGGCGGTCGGCCAGAGCGATGATGCGGACGTTGGGGGCGCGCAGCGTGTCCACCGCGTGCGCCAGCAGCCACTCCGAGGAGGCAACGACTACCCGCTCCGCTCCCCGCGCCAGCCGTCCGTCGTTGGCCGGACGCCCCTCCAGGCTCTCCAATTCCACGCGGCGAAAGGTGTGCAGGCCCGCGGTCGCCTTTTCGGCGGCGCGATCGGCGGAGAAATAGACCACTACCGGCAGCGGCTGCGCCTTGGCTAAAGCGGCAGAATTAGTCTGCGTAGAAGCGGCCATGGTGAGCGACGGGGAGGCGTGCCGGGTAACTATAGCAGAGTCGTGGCGGAATGCAGCATGGTGTCTGAGCAGCTCCAATTGCAGACCTTATGGCCTGCTCCACCCACGTCCAGCGCATTACAATTAAGGTCGTGCTCAACCTGGGCAAGCTGATTATCGTTTTAGGAGCGGTCCTGGTCGGGATTGGACTGCTCTTCGTTCTGCTCAGCCGGACCGGGCTTCCGATCGGCCGCCTGCCTGGCGACATCCTGTATCGCCGCCGTAATTTTTCCTTGTACTTCCCCCTGACCACATCGATCCTGCTCAGCATCGTGCTTTCGCTGGTGTTCTATATCCTCAGCCGTATGCACCGGTAAGTAACTGTCGATGGTTACCGCGGACATCAATACACACTGGCAACCATTTCGGGCTAAGCTAAAATCTAAGTAGGATCGGCAATCGGATGCGGAGGGCCCTGGTGCTTAAGCTGGGAAGTTTTTCTGCAGTTCTTGTCCTGCTGCTTGGAATCCCTTGCTTTTCGCAGATGTCTTCCCCGCAGACTTCCAAGGGTGGTGGTGGAGACGCGGCAGCGGCCCAGCCTGCCGGCGCACCGGCGGCTTCTCTGCCCAACGCTCCTGCGGTGCAGAACAATTCTACGGGTGAGGGCAAGCAGTCCAAGCGCATTTTGGGCGTGATCCCTAACTACCGTGCGGTAAGCGCGGACGCGCAGCTGCCTCCACTCTCCGTCAAAGGCAAGTTCGTGCTTGCCACCCAGGATAGCTTCGATTACTCATCTCTGCTGGTGGCCGGCGTCATGGCCGGAATGGGGCAAGCCAGAAATGCCTATCCTGAATTTCACCAGGGCGGCGCCGGTTTTGGCCGCTACTACTGGCATTCCTTCGCCGATCAGGCAGTGGGCAATTATTTCACCGAGTTCATCGTGCCGGCGGCGACGCACGAGGACCCGCGCTACTACACGCGCTTCCACGGCGGCTTCTTCCCGCGGACGGGCTACGCCATCAGCCGCCTGTTCATCACCCGCACCGATTCCGGCGGCGAGACCTTCAACTTCGCCGAGATCGTAGGCAACGGCGCCGGGGCTGGCATTTCCGACCTCTATTATCCGCAACGCGAGCGCACCTGGACCAAGACCGGGCAAAAGTGGGGAGACCAAATCGCCCTCGACGGCCTTTTCAACGTCCTCAAGGAGTTCTGGCCGGACATCCGACACGACGTTCTCCGTCAAAAGTGATTCCCGCCCGCGCGGAATGCTCGCTGCGGCGCGCCGCCCTCGCCGATGCTGACGGAATTCTGCGCTGCTTGCACGCCGCCTTCGAGCCCTATCGCGACCGCTACACTCCTGACGGTTTCCGCGACACCGTGCTGACGCCCGTGACCGTACATCTGCGGTTGGCAACCATGGCGGTTTTCCTGGTTGCGACCGGCGCGGGGGAGATTGTGGGCACCATCGGCTACGGATTAGTGAGCCCAGAGGAAGGCCATATCCGCGGGATGGCCGTTCTGCCGGGATGGCAGGGAGCGGGGGTGGCCGCGCAGTTGCTCCAGGCAGTGGAATCCGAGCTGCGTGCCCAAGGCTGCCAGCGCATTACGCTCGATACCACTCCGCCCCTCGAGCGCGCCATGCGCTTCTATGAAAAGCACGGCTATCGGCGCTCCGGCAACGTCAGCGACTTCTTCGGCATGCCGCTGTTCGAGTACGTGAAGCCGTTAAGCTCTTAGTCGGGAGTCATCCCCAGCATTTCTTCGTGCCCCTCGAACAACGGCGTCAAACGGGTGATGGCGAACAGTTCTTTGACGCGCTGGTTCAAGTTGATGAGCTTCAGATTGCGGCCTTCTCTCTTGGCCGAAACGTAGAGGCCAACAATCATGCCCAGACCCGAGCTGTCCAGATAAGTCACCTTCGTAAAGTCCAGCACGACCGTCTTGCTTTCGGTCATAGCCGAGCGGGCCGCGCCCTTCAATAAATCGGTCGTGCCAGTTACGATTTTGCCGGCGCAGCGGATGATTGTCTCCGCTGGGGTCTTCTCGGTGGCAAGCGTCAGTTCGGGGACTCCACTCGCGGGATTGGCAACCATGGCAACTCTCCTCTTCCCAAGGATTTCCCTTTCAGGACCCCCAGGTAGATGGGCATTCTACATCGGGCTGGCAGAGGGTGGTTGACGAGCCGCGTGGGTCCCGCCGGGCTTCGCCACAGGTTTCCGCCGCGGGCCGGTAATCAAGTCTTAGGAAAGTTGAACCGACTGTACGATTTGCGGTGTCCGCCGGCAGCGGCGCATGGCGCGCCAGTCATAGGCGTACTCCGCCCCGCACAATCGGCATACCTGATAGTGCTCTCCACCTGGGCGTTTACGAGGCCATCCAAACTCGTGGGGGCAGCCGCTCGGATTGAGCAAGTCCATCAGAATGAGGGTCAGTCGCCATCCCATGAGCCCATTATGGAATGACTGCTTTTCGGAAGGCAGTATCATTGCGGATGCGCCGGCCGCCGGACGTGCGCTTTTTGTTGGTGGCCGACCCCGGCGTATGATTCCGGCCTCACCATGACGGACCACGCCCAGCAGGAACGGCAACGTCTAGCCAAGCTCTATGGCGAGATGAGTGACGCCGAGTTGCGACAACTCGGAAATGACGCGGCTCGCCTGACCGATCTAGCCCGTCGAACGCTGTCCGAGGTGATCGAAAGCAGGGGCTTGCAAATTCCGCTGGCCGATTACATTCCTTTTGACGAAGTCGAACACAGAGAGCTGGTAGCCATTCGCAACTTCAGGGACCTGCCCGAGGCTACTCTGGCGAAGGGGAGTCTCGATGCAGGAGGTATCGAATGCTACCTCGCAGATGAGAACATGGTCCGGATGTATTGGTTCATCTCCAACCTGCTGGGTGGCGTAAAGCTTCTGGTGAGGAAGGAAGATGCCCAAGCGGCGCTGGCCGTCTTGAGTGAACCCGTTCCCGAGGCATTCGAGGTCGACGGGGTAGGAAGTTACGAGCAACCTCGATGCCCGAAATGTGAGTCGCTCGACATCACACACCAGTCTGGGCTGGACAAGCGGTTCGCGCTCCCTGCGCTGTGGGCGCTGGGCGGACTTCCTATTCCAGTCCCGCGACACGATTGGAAGTGCCAATCATGCGGCGCGGAATGGCAAGAAAGTGAATCCGACGATCCGCGCCCCGATGCTGCGCCGGCCCCGTGATCGTCAGTTCTCCGCTGACCGACCGCTATAGCGAGCTTAGAAACTGCAGGATGGCCTCCTGATCGGCCTTCGGCAGTTTCTCGAACTTGTGCTTTACCTCGGACGCTTCGCCGGCGTGGCGTTCAACGGCGTCGCGCAGGGTCAACGTGGCCCCGTCGTGCATCAGCCGCGAGTGCAGCCGGACGCCCCACAGCGGCGCCGTACGAATCTTGAAGCGAGCGTTGTGGAACGCCTCGTCCGAAAAATTCCGGAATTTCATCTCACGCATCTTCCGGCCATAATGCTCCACGAACGGCACCACGATGCCGTCGCCCGTCCCCACGTTGTGCAGCAGAAAATCCGAATAAGGATGAAAAGTCTTCCCGCCCAGAGCATCCGGGATGGTGAATTTTCCGCCATTGATCACGGTGCCCGAGGCTGAGGTGGTCAGTGTAGGCACGTGGCAGGTAGAGCAGCCGATCTTCTCAAACAGCTCGGACCCGCGGGTGGCGGCCGGCGTCGCCGCAAGCTGCGCATCGCGCGCCGGAGCCTTGCTGGCGCGGATGAAGCGCGCAAAGTGGTCGAGATCATCCAGCCCGTCGGCATCCGGCGTATCGTTCGGCTCGCTCGCCGTGTTACACAGCGTGGTCACCTCGTCGGGAAACAGGCGCGTGGTGATGCCCATCTCGTTCAGGTAGGCATCGCCAGAAAACGACAACAGGCTGGCATGCTGATCCTTCCATCCGAACCGGCCCACGCCCGTCTCACCCGGAGCCTCCACGATCGGTACATAAATCACCTGCCCGCAGATCTTGTGATGTGAGCTTTTGCATTGCGCGGCCGCCAGGTCCACCAGGGTCTGGTCGGCTACTGCCTCCACAAAGCCGTCGCCGAGCAGATTGAGTGAGACCCGCGCCGTGCGGATGTTCTCGGTCTCAGGCACCCGCTCCTGAATTTCCGTGGTGGGAAAGGCTGCACTCGGACAGATAGCCCGATCGTTCACCAGGGTGCGTCCGGTAATGACCACGGCGCCGCGGTTGATGGGAATCTCCGGATTCATGAAGCGATGGTTCGGCCCCTCATGCCCCACCCGCAGCTCGGTGACCTGGCTGCTGCCGCCCGAGGTCGGGTTCTGATGACACTCCCGGCAGGACTGCGCGTTATATAAAGGACCGAGCCCGTCGCTGACCGCCTCCACCTCTTCAAACGTGCCCTGATCCGCCTTGTGCGTGGCGGCGTCCACCATGCCGTTGCTCAGGTTGTCGAAACCGGTGGGAGCTTCCGCAGGCGTAGAAGCGGCGTAGGCAAGGGCAATCACGGCCGCTGCAAGAACGGCCACAACACACAGAGATTTCATGAGGCTTTCCCTTCAGTGGCGCAACTCGTCAATACCATTCGCCATTCCGCCGGACAAGTACCCAGAAGGACGCACGCGCCCACGCCCAAACGGCCAGCCTGCAGTCCGTTTGACTCGCCCCCGCGTAGCTCCGGCGAATTCCAGACAACCATCAGCTCCGTCTGCCCCCGAGTCTCCCCAGAAGATTTTTCGTTCCACCGAGCTTCTATGGTACGGGGATTATGCCGAGGCGTTGACGCCCCACGCGGCTGGTGCCCTCGCAACTGTTACCCGCGCGACGTCCCACCCCGGGACTGCCGCGACGGCGGGCGCTGGAATTGCGGCACCAGATCGACACCAAGAGTAAAGTTTTGTAAAGCCAGGCCCAGAGCGGCGTTGCCCGCTTGACAGCAACTCGGTCGAAGGATACATTCCGTCGCGCTTTTCTTAGCGGGTGCGGCGCGTGGCCGACGTTGCGCCTATCTCAGCCTCCCCCAGCATTCATTCCCAGGTCCCCCAGGCCAAGCATCGCCGACACGGTTATAGAGGGTGGCCCGGGCTAACATTTTCATATCATTGTCAGGCTTGAGGATGCCCACAAGGCGAGAGATGAGGGCTTCAGCCCCTGCGGCGCAGAGGCGGAGAAGGTAAACCTTCCGTCTGTCCCCGGGTTTCCAGATCAATTCGGTCATCCGGTACGTGAATTCGCAACCGGAGCACCACCGGAAGCATTCGTTCGAATCCGAGTTCCTGAGCCTGCTGGCGAAACACGGGATTGAATATGATCCGAAATATGTGTTCGGGTAGGTCCGTCCCTCCGGGACTGGGTTCGTGGACTATGCCTGCCCAGCGCTAGAAGCGCTGGGCTACATTGGGCAAGGCCCTCCGGGCCTGTTCGTTAGGTGGAGGAAAACTCCCAAGCTGGTGTGTACGGCCTGCCCTGAGCGAAGTCCCGCTCGTTCCACCACGGCATCAGGCCCGGAGGACCGAAATAAATTAGCCCAGGGCGGAAGCCCTGGGTAGGCAGGGAAAAGAGTCGAGCCCCCTTCAGGGGCGACACCCAGTTATCGCAAGGAGGCTTACCTTGGCCACCCGCGGGATATGGGCCTGGTGGGGAATCAAAATCCAGCGGGTCTGGGCTTGGAGCGAGTTCGTTGTCGCGCCGCATAGAGCTTCGAGCCACCGGTGATCTTGATCCGATACTGAATGAGGTAACTTGTTACATCAAATTCGTCAGCCATCTCGTCAGCAGTCATGCCGTTGTTTACGCAGTGAAAAAAGAGCGACCAGGGCATAAGCACAGCAGCACCCACACCAAATGCTTCTTTCTCCTGATCCGCGTTGAAATCTCGCACCAGAAGGCCATCCTCCCGTACGAGCAGCTTCGTGGGCCTATGCTTGAAATAAGAATGACAGATTTCCTCCATGAGGGTGATCTTGTTTCGTCTAGGGGGATGATCGGGATTCAGCATGCAAAGATACGTCCCGTCGGGCAAAGGCTCGGGATAAACACCGCCAGACCAGTGGGCACGGCCAACAGTGCGGAGGTGACGAAGCTCATCATGTCCCAAGCCGCCAAAGGTTACGGGGCAAACCGTCAGTCCGACCTCCGGTGCCAACTCGAACGGATCGAAGGAGAGTTGGCCGCGCGGAATGCGCACCATGCCCCGCAGCTTTAAGGCATGCGGTTCCCATTGCTTCGCGTCTTGGCTAAACGGCAAGAACAAACGCCCTACCCTTTTGTCATTCTCCCCGCAAGCTCCTCGTATGCCGCCCGAAACATCTTGGCCAAAGTGACCGCTGTCTGGGGATCCAGATTCTTGTCCGCACGAAGGTGAAGCTCGACCGCGTCGGGTGTTGACTGCCCTTTTGAAAGGGATTTAGCACCGCCGCTGAAGAAGTCCAAGCTGAGCTTCATCCATCGGGCCAAGACGATCAAGGTCTTGCTTTCAATCTCTGCCGCCTCGCCACGCTCAATGCGGGACAACGTGGGGACGCTTACTTTCGTTTGATTCGAAACCTCTTGTAGCGTTAGCTTGCGAGTGATCCGGACTTTTCGCAGGCGCTCGCCGAATGCGACCAAATCGAGAATCTCAGCCATGTGACTCCTGGAAAAGAGCTTAGCCTAGGTCATTCTCATAAACAAGAAAATTATCTTGACAGAGCGCAAGCTGCTGTGGCTAACTGAAGATAAAATTCTCATATATGATAAACGGCGAGACCGGTTGAGAAGGCATGGGCCGGGGAGGGCCCCAGACTATGAATACGTCAGCAATCGACATCTTTGAGTTTTCGCAAAGGGGGGAGGAAGTGCCTCATGCCCCGGCGTACCGGGTTCGGATCGACGGCGAAACGGTCACGGCGGATACGCCGCGCCCAACGGGCGAACTGCTTCTCGGCAAGGTGGGCAAGCGCCCTTGCGCCTTCGAGCTGATCGAGGAGTTCGTGCACGACAAGAACGACGTTGTGGAGCCCGGCGAGGAAGTTGATCTCCGCCGGCGCGGGCTGAAGGGCTTTATCACCGCGCACAAGGAAATCGTCACGATCTTCATCAACGACCAGCCCTATCAAATCGAGAGGGGGGAGCGGACGGTGGCGGAGATCCTGGCGAAGGTGGGCCAGACGCCGGACGGCTACGTTTTGCTGGAAGAGAAGAAGGGGCCGCCGATGCCGTTGCCGGCGAACCTGCCGGTGAAGATTCACGGGTGCGAGATTTTCTTCTCGCAGCCGCAGTCGGGCGGTTCATCGTAGGACGCGATGGAATATCCAAAGGAACAGATTGAAGAGCTCAAGACCTACTGTTCAAAGGTAAGGGCCGCTACAGAGGGCGAGATCACGTATCTGTACTTGGAGGAGCTGCGGCTTCCGGCGGGATGCACGCCCGAGGTGTGCGACGGGCTGTTGTGTCCGGTAGCGCGGGACGGGTATCCGTCGCGGCTTTTTTTGTCAGTCCAGGTGTCGCCGCCGTATCCGCGCAACTGGAACGTGAGCAACGCCCGGATCGGCGAGAAGAACTGGTACGTGTTTTCGTGGAAGGTCAATCTGGTATCGCCGACGCTGGCGCAGATGTTGGTGGCTCACCTGACGGGATTCACGAAGGAGAAATGAGCATCAGCATCAAGCTGACGGGCGGGTTGCACAGAGAGATGGTCACGGACCTGGCGCGGCCGCATCCTTTCGCGGCAGAGCGCGCCGGATTTGCGTTTGGCCGCGTGGGTTCGCTCTCGAACGAAAGCAAGGTTATTCTTCTCTGTCTGTATCATTCGATTCCGGACAATCAGTACGTGGACGATCCGACGGTCGGGGCCAGGATCGGCAGCGAGGCCATCACATGGGCGATGCAGGCCGTTTATTACGGCCGGCCGGGCCGCGAAGGCATCTTCCATGTTCACATGCATCCGCACGGGGGAAGGACGGGAATGAGCGGGGTCGACAGGCGGGAGTTACCGAGGCTGATGCCGGGATTTCAGGCCGTGGGGCGAGACGCCGCGCACGGCATCATCATCCTGAGCCTCGACCACGGGGCGGGGTGGGTATGGCTGCCCGGCAGCAAGGAGCCCGTTGCCGCCAGCACGGTCAGTGTCATCGGCAAACCGTTGCGGGTTTTTGAAAAGGGGGTCGGCAGGTGAGCAGGGAGCGTTTTTCCCGGCAGTCGTTCCTGGGGCGCGATTCCGAGGAGCGGATAGCGCGGTGCACCGTAGGCGTGGCCGGGCTTGGGGGCGGGGGCTCGCACATCATCCAACAGCTCGCCCATATAGGCTTTCAACGTTATGTGGTCTATGACGGCGACGTTGTGGAGGAATCCAATCTGAACCGGCTGGTGGGCGCAAGGTCCGTGGACGTTCCGGCCCAAACGCCAAAACTGCACATCGCCAGGATGATGATCTACGGCCTTCAGCCAAACGCGAGCGTGAGGGGGTGCGCCGGCAGGTGGCAGGACAATCCCGAGCCGCTGCGTGAATGCCAGATCGTTTTCGGCTGCGTGGACAGCTACCAGGGGCGGCACGAGCTCGAAGTGGCGTGCAGACGCTATCTCATGCACTACATCGATATCGGTATGGATGTCCACGGAGGGGCCCCGCCGGTCATCGGCGGCCAGGTCATACTCTCGTCAGCGGGGAGTTTGTGCATGCGCTGCATGGGGTTCCTGACCGAGGCCAAGCTGGCCGAGGAGGCAGCTCGGTACGGAGGAGCGGGGGCTCGTCCGCAGGTCGTCTGGCCGAATGGCGTTCTGGCTTCGACCGCCGTCGGTCTGGCCGTGGATATTGTCACCAACTGGACGCGGCGGGCGTTGCCTTACGCCTACCTCGTTTATGACGGAAATCAGGGCACCGTAAAAGAAAGCGCTACTCTTCGGAATCTGAAGATCACGGCCTGCCCTCATTTTTCAAACAGCGACGTTGGGGATCCTGTTCTTCTTGAGTTGTGAGGCGGTCGGGGACGCCCGCCCTGCGCAGGCTTGCATCGTGAAAACTGAGAGATGAAACTAAGCAGCGTGGACCCCCGCCGCATCGCCGAGCTGCTCGCGCCCTTCCTCCAGTCGCCGCCCGGGCCGCCGGCATCGCTGACGGACGCGCAACTCGAGCAGGTATTGGCTTACCTCGATCTCCTGCTGCGCTGGAATGCCCGCATCAACCTGACCGCGGTGCGCGACCCGGAAAGCATCGTGACACGGCACTTCGGGGAATCCTTCTTTGCGGCCCGCCTCTTAATGAAGCAGGAAGCTGGAGGCATTGGGCACAAGGCAGGAGTCGGGAGTCAGGGGCGCGCCATCGACCTGGGCTCCGGCGCCGGCTTCCCCGGACTGCCGCTGAAGATCTTCGCCCCCGGCCTCGCGCTCACGCTCATCGAGTCCAGCCAGAAGAAGGCGGTCTTCCTAAAGGAGGCGGTGCGGACGCTCGCATTGACGGATGTCGATGTATTCGCCGGCCGCGCCGAGGACTTTACCGCGACCGCGGATCTCGTCACCCTGCGCGCGGTCGAGCGCTACGAGCGAGCGCTCGGCGCCGCTGCTCGCCTGGTCGCGCCCGGCGGCCGGCTGGCGTTGCTCATCGGATCTCCGCAGGCGGCGCGCACGCCGCAACTGCTCGCGGGATTCGGCTGGCAGGCGCCAATTGCGGTCCCGCAATGCTCCGTACGCGTGCTCCTGGTGGGCACGAATCAGCATGGTTAATAACGATCCGCGTAACAGGTGGGAAGATGGCCGCGATTTGCCGGCGCAGTTTGCGGTCGGATGCGCGCCCGGCGTGTCCGTCACCGCCGCAAGTGGGACGCAATCGCATTTTGCGCCCTTCCGGACCGGGAGGTATGAGATGGGTTCCTCGAGGTGCCCGGGCCGGCACGAATCACCAGAGCAAAAAGTGGGAGCGGGCTTGCGTCCTGGCCGCGGCGTGTGGGCTTGCGGCGCTCCGGGGAAAGCGCGTGGGTGGGCAATCCATCCATAATATCGTATTACGATGTAATGTTGCTGCATATGGGTTCTCCGATCACGCGAACCAGACTGGTAATAAGTGGTCTGTGGCATCGGTATAGGCACCCATTTTTTAGCCTG
>Ga0335079_10009448_pt1 | contig 11111 bp, 20 predicted proteins | sample Lox_Sample_33_FD_206719 | JGI IMG/M metagenome (GOLD analysis project Ga0335079, IMG submission 206719) | Soil microbial communities from Loxahatchee National Wildlife Refuge, Florida, United States - Lox_Sample_3.3 | ecosystem: Environmental > Terrestrial > Soil > Wetlands | place: USA... | reverse complement strand
GACGCCCGTATCGATGGAAACGATATCGCCCTTCTGCAGCAGCCGCTTCGAATTGGGCATGCCGTGGACAATCTCGCTATTCACCGACGTGCACAGCACGAACTTATACGCCTCGCCGGCCGCCGGCACATAATAGCCCTTGAACGCCGGCTTAGCCCCTGCATCCTCCATCATTTTGGCGGCCGCTACTTCGAGCTGCATGGTGCTGAGCCCCTCCGCCACCATGCCCTTCAACTTCTGCAGAATCTCCCACACCAGCAGGCCGCTGCGCCGCATTTTTTCCAGTTCAGCGGCGGTCTTGCGTACGATCATGCGTCTCCAGCGCCTGGCGAATCATGTGAAAGATCTTCTCGGGAGGCGCATCGTCCGCCTCCACAGCAGCTACCCGCCGGCCGGCTGCACGGAAAAAATCCAGCACGGGCCGGGTCTGATGCTCATACTGTTCCAGGCGCTCGCGAATCACTGCTTCCCGATCATCATCCCGAATCATCAACGCCTGGCCTTCCAGATCGCACAGCTCATCCACTTTCGGCGGTTGAGAGACGACATTGTACAAAGTGCCGCAGACAGGGCACTGCCTGCGGCCGGCCAAACGAGTGATAATTATATTGTAATCAACCACGAGGTGAATCACCACCTCCTGGATTCCCCGCCCGTCGAACCACCGGCAGAGATGCTCCGCCTGCGACCGGGTACGCGGGTACCCGTCCAGAATAAAGCCCTTGGCGGCATCCGGCTCGCTGAGCCGTTCTTCCACGATGGAATTCACCACTTCGTCGGGAACCAGACGGCCCGACTTCATGGTGGCGGCTACGTCCGAACCGTTCCCGGTGCGGATGCGTTGCCGCAAGACTTCCCCCGTTGACACGTGAGGAATTCCGAGGCACTGTTGCAGCATCTTCGCTTGCGTGCCTTTGCCCGAACCTGGGGCGCCGAATATGACGATTGCGTTCACGAGAGAGAAAAGTCAATGGCCTCAAGCGACCAGGAGACTCAGAATGTGCTCCTTCTGCCGCGGATTCTCCCGGACCTGGGGGTGAATCCGTCGTAATGTCGCATGATCAATTGCGCCTCGATCTGATTGATCGTATCCATGGCCACGCCCACCACGATCAACAGCGAGGTCCCGCCGAAATAGAACTGCACGTTGAGTCCTTCGAGTAAGAAACGCGGCGCTACCCGATCGACCCAGTTCCCGATCAACCACAGATGGTTGAGCTTGATCCCGGAAATCATGATGTCTGGAATCAGGCACAGAATGGAGAGATAGATGCCGCCCACCACCGTGATCTTGGTCAAAATGGCGTTCATGTAATCGGCCGTGTTGCGGCCCGGCCGTATACCTGGAATGAACCCGCCGTACTTGCGCATGTTGTCGGCGGCTTCGTTGGGGTTGAAGATGATCGAAACGTAAAAGAAGCAGAAGAAGATGATTCCAGCCACGAACAGCACGTAATAGAGCGGCTCGCCATGCTGGATGCTGCGCAGCGTGTTCGAAAGCCAGGCAATGTTCTTGACTGGTCCGAGTTGGGCAAGAGTTGCGGGGAAGGCCAGGATCGAAGAGGCGAAGATCACCGGAATCACGCCGCCGGCATTTACTTTGAGCGGCATGTGGGTTGACTGCCCCCCCATGACGCGCCGGCCCACCACGCGCTTGGCGTATTGCACCGGAATGCGCCGCTCGCCGCGCTCCACCAGCACGATGAACGCGACCACCGCCACCATCATGATCAGCAGAACGATTACCGTGAGCGGACCCCATTCGTGGGTTTCGAACGTGTTGCGCCAGATGTTGCCGATGGCGTTTGGCAGGCCCACCACAATTCCCGTGAAAATGATGAGCGACATCCCATTTCCCACGCCGCGCTCGCTGATCTGCTCGCCCAGCCACATGATGAACGCCGTGCCGGTGGTGAGCGAGATGATCGTCAGCAGGACAAACCCGAAGCCCGGATTGATGACCACTCCCTGCTGCATCGCCATCAAGCCCTGCGCGATGCCAAACGACTGCAGGACGGAAAGGATGATGGTCAGGTAGCGGGTCCACTGCGTGATCTTGCGGCGGCCCAGTTCGCCCTCTTTTTGCAGTTTTTCGAGAGTTGGGACGACGACGGTCAGCAACTGCAAAATGATCGACGCGGTGATGTAGGGCATGATGCCCAACGCGAAGATGGTCAAGCGCCGGATGTTGCCGCCGGCGAATAGATCGAAGAACCCGAAAATCGAGCCCGCGGCCGAATTAAAGATGTCGCTCCACCGCTCGATATTGATTCCCGGCGTGGGGATGTGGCCGCCCAGGCGATACACGGCCAGCAGCCCGAGAGTGAACAAAACCCTCTTGCGAAGATCGGGTACGCGAAAGATGTTCGCGAACGCTTCCAAGAACCTCATAGATCCCTGCGCTTCCCGGCGCTACGACGTGGCTGCGCCGATCACCTGCGCCTGTCCTCCGGCCTTCCGGATCTTGTCCAGCGCCGATTTCGAAAACTGGTGGGCCTCCACCGTGATTTTGCGAGTCAACTGTCCGGTGCCGAGGATCTTGAGGCCGTCGCCCGGCTTCTTGATGACTCCGAGCTCGAGCAGACGGTCCACACCGAAGGTGTCGCCCTCGAGCTTTTCCAACCGGTTCAGATTGACGATAGCGAACTGCTTCTTAAAAATGTTGGTAAATCCGCGTTTCGGCAGACGGCGATGCAGCGGCATCTGGCCGCCTTCAAAGCCGCGCTTCTGGGCGAACCCGGTGCCTGCGTGCTGGCCTTTGCTGCCGCGCGTTGCGGTCTTGCCGTGCCCCGAACCCATGCCGCGGCCGATGCGCTTGCGGGGCTTGGTTTGGCCGGCGGGTGGTTTTAAATCGCTGAGGTTCATATGTTCTCGTGGAGCGGTTATTCGCTCCCTTCCAATCTTGTGATGCGGCGCTCGTGAATTTCGGCGGTCCGAACCAGGTTCCGGATGTGTTTTGACAAGCCCCGGATATCCTCCGCTTGTACTTGGGAGTTCGCGAATTGTACTTGGGAGTTTTCGAACATCACCCGAATACCCTCTCCGTGAACGCGGGAACTTTCGAGCAGCAAACGAATACTTTCCGTATGGGACTCCTTGAGCAGTAGCTCAGCACTTTGGGCCAATGCTTCGTGCCGCTCCGCCAACCGATCGATACGTTCTTCAAAAGTCATGCTGCTCTAGTGGTCACCCCTACCCCACAATCGCCAACAGGTGCGGTACCTTCTTCACCATACCGCGGAACACCGGCGAGTCCGGGCGCTCCACCACCTGGTTGAGCTTGCGCAACCCGAGGCCCTTGACTACCCGCTTATGCTTTTCGGGAGTGCAGATCGGGCTGCGCACGAGTTTGATTTTGATCGTTCGCGCCATCACAGTTTCTCCACGGCCAGGCCGCGCATATCGGCTACGGCGGCACGGTCCCTGAGCGATTCGAGCGCCACGATCGTCGCCTTAACCACGTTGTGCGGATTGCGGCGGCCGATCGACTTCGTCAACACGTTGGGGATTCCGCAAGCCGAGATCACCGCACGCACCGCACCGCCCGCGATCACTCCGGTTCCTTCGGGCGCCGGCTTCAGCAGCACTTGCGAGCTGGCAAATACGCCCAGCACCCGGTGCGGAATGGTGGTTTCGAGCACGTGAACTTTGCGCAAATTCTTCTTGGCCGCCTCAATCCCTTTGCGAATCGCCGAGGGTACCTCTTTGGCCTTCCCTACTCCGTAACCCACCACTTTTGCCGAAGGATCGCCGATCACCACGAGCGCGGAAAAGCTGAGGTTCTTGCCGCCCTTGACTACTTTCGTCACGCGGTTAATGGCGACCACCTGCTCTTTCAAGTTGAGGGTCCCCGGATCGATACGTTTCACAATTGCCATCTAGTTAGAACTCCAGTCCCGCGGCCCGCGCAGCATCGGCCAGCGCCTTGACTCGGCCGTGGTACAGATAGCCGCCCCGGTCGAACACCACTGTCTTGATGCCCTTTTCTTTGGCACGCTCGGCCACCAGCTTGCCGATGGCTTTGGCCGCCGCCAGGTTGCCGCCGTTGGTCTTGGCGCCCTTGTCCACCGAAGAAGCCGAGACCAGAGTCTTGCCTTCCCCATCGTCGATGACTTGCGCGTAAATGTGCGCCACGCTGCGATACACCGCCAGGCGCGGACGCTCCGCAGTTCCGCTCAGCTTGCGGCGGATGCGCCGGTGGATCCGGTTGCGGATTTCGTTCTTCTCGATCACACGAATCATTTGCTGGTCGCTCCGGTCTTTCCGACCTTCTTGCGTAACGCTTCGCCCGTATAGCGGATGCCCTTGTTCTTGTACGGATCCGGCTTGCGCAAGGCGCGGATATTGGCTGCGGTCTGCCCCAACAACTGCCGGTCATGCCCGGTCAATACCAAATGCGTCTGCTTGTCGATCTTCAGGTCGACGCCGTCCGGGAGCAGGACCTCGATGGGGTGCGAGTAGCCCAGAGTGAAGGTCGCGATCTTGCCCTTGACATCGGCGCGATAGCCGATGCCGACGATGTCCAGCTCGCGCGTAAACCCGCCCGAAACACCTTGCACCGCGTTCGCCGCCAGGGCCCGAGTCAAGCCGTGCAACGCCGCATGCTCATCGGAGTCGCGCTTCACTTCGAGCTTTCCATCATCTTGATGAACGGTGATGCCCGGCGGCAACGGAACCGTAAGGGTGCCTTTGGGACCGGTCACTTCGAGCTGTTCGCCGACCTGCACCTTTACGCCTTTCGGCAGTGGAATCGGCTTTTTTCCAATTCTTGACATATCGACCTCATTACCAGACGCGGCACAAAATCTCGCCGCCCACGTGTTCCTTGTGGGCGTCGCGGCCGGTCATGACGCCGCGCGGGGTGGTCAGGATGTTGATTCCCATCCCGCCCAACACCCGGGGGATATCGGTTTGGCCTACGTACACGCGGCAGCCAGGACGCGACACGCGCTCGATCGCAGAAATCACCGGCGCGTTATCGGGGCTGTATTTCAGATAGATTTTGATGGTCCGCTTGGCGCCCTCTTCCGCCACTTTATAGTTGGCGATGTAGCCCTCTTCTTTGAGGATGCGCGCGATCTCCGCCTTCAGCTTGGAGGCCGGCACGTCCACCTTCGGGTGGCGCGCCTGGATGGCGTTGCGCACGCGCGTCAGCATGTCGGCAATGGGATCGGTAGTCATGTTTTCTTTTGCTCCGCCTCCTTTACCAGCTCGCCTTGACCACGCCGGGGATTTCGCCGTTGAGCGCCAGTTGCCGGAAGCACAGCCGGCAGATTCCGAATTTGCGCAGGAACGCCCGCGGCCTGCCGCACCGCCAGCAGCGGTTGCGGTGCCGGGTCGGCAGTTTCGCGATCCCCGGCTTCTTTTCCTTCTTGGCCAGAATGGACGCCCGGCGGATCTTTTCCAATTTCAGGTCTTTCGCGATCTTGGCGGTGGTGGCCATATCTTCTCTGTCCTTCCTACTGCCGGAACGGCATCCCCATCTGCCGCAACAGCGCCAGACCTTCGGCGTCGGTGCGCGCCGTGGTCGTGATGCAAATATTCATGCCCTTGGTCTTCTCAACCTTGGCGTAATCGATTTCCGGGAAAATCAATTGATCCTTGACTCCCAGCGTGTAGTTCCCGCGCCCATCGAACGACTTCGTCGACACACCGCGGAAATCGCGCACGCGGGGCAACGCCACGTTCACCAGGCGGTCAAAAAACTCGAACATGCGGTCGCCGCGCAGCGTTACCATGCAGCCGATCGCCTGCCCTTCGCGCAGCTTGAACTGCGAAATCGACTTGGTGGCCTTCGTGACTACCGGCTTTTGACCGGCGATCTGACCCAGCTCGTTGACTGCGCCATCCATCAGCTTGGCGTTTTGAGTCGCCTCGCCCAGCCCGATGTTGATCGCGATCTTCTCGATCCGCGGCACGGCCATTTGATTCGTGTAGCCGAATTCCTTGGTCAGCGCCGGCATCACTTTGTTGCGGTAATGTTCTTTCAATCGTGCCGCCATAGCTTCCTCACTTCCGATCCAGTGTCTGCCCGCATTTCCGGCAGACGCGTGTGCGCTGCGTACGCCCGCCCGCAACCGTATCCACATGGTGCCCGATACGCGTGGCTTTGTTGCAGCCCGGGCACACGATCATCACGTTAGAGATCGCAATGGGGCTTTCGCGCTCCGCAATCCCGCCCTTGATCTGCTTCGACGGATTGGGCCGCGTGTGCCGTTTCACCATGGAAACGTGCTCCACCAGAACCCGTCCTCTTTCGTGATCGACCCGGAGGACGCGTCCGGTCTTACCACGGTCGCGGCCGGAGATCACCTTGACGGTATCTTCCTTCTTGAATTGGACCCGCGCCGGCGGCGGCGCTTCTTTCTTAGCAATACCCATTTCTAAATCACCTCAGGCGCCAGAGAAACGATTTTCATGAATTTCTTATCGCGCAACTCCCTGGCCACCGGCCCAAACACGCGCGTGCCTACCGGCTCCCCCACGTCATTGATCAGGACCGCTGCATTGGAATCGAAGCGGATGTAGGTTCCGTCTTTGCGGCGGGTCTCCTTGCGCATGCGAACGATCACGCAACGCACCACCTTGCCCTTCTTGATCGCCGAATCGGGAGCCGCCTCTTTCACGCTGGCGGTGATCACGTCTCCCAGGCCCGCTCGCAGGCCGAGATCGCCACCGCGCGGCAAAATACATGCCAGCTTGCGTGCGCCGGAGTTATCGGCGACCTCCAGGATGGTTCGCATTCCAATCATAACGAGTCCTCAAAAAGAAAAATCAAAGCGCCCGGCTCAATTCCCGCACCTCACTTCACATCCACTTCCGATGGCTCCGTGCCCACCTGAGCCGCCCGGCGAATCACTTCTGCCAGACGCCACCGCTTCAGTTTGCTGAGCGGCCGCGATTCCACGATCCGCACCACATCTCCCAGCTTGGCCGTCGCATCCTCATCGTGGGCGTAGAACTTCTTGCGCTTGCCGATGATGCGCTTGTACAGCGGGTGCGGCACGCGCCGGCTCACTTCCACCACGATGGTCTTGGTCATCTTCGTCGAAACCACCTGGCCGACCTTCTCGTTCTTGAGTCCGGTCGCCGTTTGCTGTTCGGCCATTACTTCTTCTCCAGTTGCCGCTCGCGCAGCACCGTATGAATCCGCGCGCGTTCTTTCCGCATCGCCCGCGCCTTTTTCAATCCATCCATCTGGCCCATCGACCGCTGAAACTGGAACCGGAAAAGTTGCTCGTCCATTTCGTGCAAGTGGCGCTTCAACTCTTCTTCATCCTGCCCGCGAACCTTATCCGCATTCGCCTTCATGTCCCTACTCCGCCTCTTCCCGGCTGATAAATTTCGTCTTGATGGGCAGCTTGTGCGCCGCCAGCCGCATGGCCGATTCGGCCGTGCCCCGGTCCACGCCTTCCATCTCGAAAAGAATTTTTCCGGGACGGATCACCGCCACCCACTGCTCGGGCGCGCCCTTGCCCTTTCCCATACGAGTCTCGGCCGGCTTCTTGGTGATCGGCTTGTCCGGGAACAGCCGGATCCACACTTTGCCGCCGCGCTTGATGGAACGCGTCATGGCCACGCGTGCCGCTTCGATTTGCCGATCTGTGATCCATGCGCATTCGAGCGCCTTGAGACCGAAATTACCGAAAGAGATACTCGAGCCGCGCCACGCCTTGCCGGCCATGCGCCCGCGCTGCTGCTTCCGGTATTTCACCTTCTTTGGCATCATCATGGCGATCGGTCTCCTCTACTGCTTCTCCCCGGAACCGTCGGGCGTCTCCGGCGGAGCCGCACCCTCGGCACCTGGTTCTTTGGCTGGTTCCTTATGGATCTCCTGTTTCCAGGAGGGGTGCTGCTGGGGCGACATCAGCGGCGGAAGGATTGGCGCGGAAGGACGCGCTGCCGGACGCGGCATTTCGGAAGGCGGCGGAGCCTGAACGGCCGGCCCCGTGTGTTCGGCGGCAGGAGCATGGGCCGGGGGATGCGCCTCGCGGCGGCGGTCGCCACCCCGATCGCGGTCGCCCCGGTCGCGCCTCTCGCCACGATCGCGGCGCGGCTCCGGCTCCGGCAGGGCGCTGCGGCGTTTGGTGTAATCCAGAATCTCGCCCTTGTACAACCACGCCTTGATGCCGATCTGGCCGTAAGTGGTGTACGCCTCGGCAAATCCGTAGTCGATATCGGCGCGCAAGGTGTGGAGCGGCAGCTGCCCTTGCAGGTACCACTCGCTGCGTGCGATTTCCGCCCCGTTCAATCGGCCCGAGACGCGCACCTTGATTCCTTTGCAGCCGAACCGCAAGGCCGAGTCCACCGCCTTGCGCATCGCGCGGCGGAAGGCCACGCGCTTTTCGAGTTGCAGCGCGATCGATTCGGAAACCAATTGCGCATCGAGCTCCGGCTTGTGCACTTCCTGAATATCGATGAAGACCTCGCGCTTGGTCTTCTTCGCCATATCCTGCTTCAGCTTCTCGATCTCCGCGCCCTTGCGGCCGATGATAATGCCCGGCCGCGACGTGCGTATGGTGACGCGCAGCTTGTTGCCGGGGCGGTCGACCTCGATCGAGCTGACGCTGGCGGATTTCAAACGCTCCCGCAGCGCCGCCTTCAACTCCAGATCTTCCTGCAGCAGCTTGGCGTAATCCTGCTTGGCAAACCAGCGTGAGCGCCAGGGCTTGTTGAAGCCCAGCCGGAATCCGTACGGATGAACCTTCTGTCCCATCTATGCCTGTTCCTTCTCCGCCACCTTGATGACGATATGCGCCAGACGGCGCTGGTAGCGATACGCGCGCCCCATGGGCGCGGGCCGGATGCGCTTCATGCGCGGCCCTTCGTTGACCTTGGCCTCGGAAACGTACAGCCGGTCTACGTCCACATCTTCAAACCGGTCCTGCGCATTGGCGATGGCCGATTGCAGCACCTTCTCCACCGCCGGAGCGATGCGCTTGTTGGTGGCGCGCAGCGTGTTCAGCGCCGCGCCGGCCTTTTGGCCGCGAATCAGATCCACCACCAGCCTCGCCTTCTGCGGGGAGATCCGGATGTAACGTGCTTCCGCTTTGGCTTCCATCGTTTCCTCTATGCCGGCTTGGCAGCTTTCTCGGTCGCCGCTTTCACCGAATGGCCTTTGAAAGTCCTGGTCGGCGAGAATTCGCCGAACTTATGCCCCACCATGTTTTCGGTGATGTACACGGGGATGAATTTCTTGCCGTTGTGTACAGCTACCGTGTGTCCCACAAATTCGGGAAGAATCGTGGAGCGCCGCGACCAGGTGCGTATCACCTTCTTTTCGTTGGCCGCATTCAGCACCGCCAGCTTGGCTTCCAGATGCGTGTCCGTGAACGGGCCTTTCTTGACTGATCTTCCCATCGATCGAATCTCCGGCTATCTCTTCTTACTCTTCCGCGTGACAATCCATTTATCGGTGCGCTTGTTGTTCCGGGTCTTAAACCCGCGCGTCGGCTGGCCCCACGGCGTCACCGGATGCCGTCCGCCCGACGTCTTGCCTTCTCCTCCGCCGTGCGGATGGTCCACCGGGTTCATGGTCACGCCGCGGTTGTGCGGCGTCTTACCCAGCCAGCGCGTGCGCCCCGCCTTGCCGAGCGAAACGTTCTCGTGATCCAGGTTGCCCACCTGGCCCACTGTGGCATAACATTCGAGCGGCACACGCCGCACCTCGCCCGACGGCAGCTTCAGCAGCGCCGTGCCGCCTTCTTTCGAAACCAACTGCGCCTGCGATCCGGCCGAGCGCGCCATCTGCCCGCCCTTACCGGGCTTCAACTCGATGTTGTGCACGATGGTGCCGGCGGGCATATTCTTCAACGGCAATGCATTCCCCAGCAGAATGTCGGCTTCGGGGCCGGACATGATCTTGTGCCCCACCTTCATTCCGTCGGGCTGCAAAATATAGCGCTTCTCGCCATCGGCATAATTGAGCAGAGCGATGCGCGCCGAGCGGTTCGGATCGTACTCCATGGCTGCCACCACCGCCGGAATTCCGATCTTGTCGCGCTTGAAATCAATCACGCGGTAAGCCTGTTTGGCGCCACCGCCGATAAACCGTGACGTGACGCGGCCCGTGCTATTGCGCCCGCCGGTGCGCTTTTTCGTTTCCACCAGCGATTTTTCCGGCCGCTGCTTGGTGATCTCGTCGCGCGTGACAACCGTCTGAAACCGGCGTGTCGCAGTGACGGGACTATAGGATTTAATCGGCATAATTCACTCCGTGGGGCCAGCCCTTCTGGGCTGCCGCCGGGCTTCCGCCCGGCGCTGTCCAACGAAGCGCGTAGTCGTCAACCATAAGAGAACCCCGATTTCGCGCGTCGCCGGCGGCAGGGCAGAAGCCCCGTCCCCACAATTTTCTAAATCTCCGCAAAGTCCGGCACCTTCTCGCCTTGTTTCAGCCGCACGTAAGCTTTCTTCCAGTCCGAACGGTAGCCCGCGAACCGGCCGCGCCGCCGCAGCTTACCTTCGAAAGTGGCAGTCCGTACCTCCGCTACCTTCACCTTAAAAAGCTTCTCCACCGCGGATTTAACTTCGGTCTTGTTGGCGCCGAGCGCCACTTCAAAGCACAGCGTACGCTCTTCGTCTTTCTTAGCTACGCCCTTTTCCGTTACCAGCGGGCGGCGGATTACTTCGTAGATATTCATTTCGCCAGCGCCTCCGAAAACTTCCGGGCGGCGGCCTCGGAAAGCAGCAAATTCTCGTGCCCCAAAACGTGATAGGGGTTCACGTCCTTGGTCGGCATCAAAGTCACGCCTTGCAAATTGCGCAGACCGAGCATCAAGTTGCGGTTTTCGCCGTTATCCACCACCAGCACCGTCCGGCCCGTGACCACGTTGGCCAGCGCGTTCATGGCGGTCTTGGTCTTGTGATCGGTGAGCGTCAACGCCTGCACCACCTTCAGTTCGCCATCGCGCACCTTGGCCGAAAGCGCCGAACGCAGCGCGCCCAACACCATCTTGCGCGGCAGTTTATAGCTGTAATCGCGCGTCACCGGCCCGTGCACCGTGCCGCCGTGGCGCCAGATTGGCGACCGGATCGAGCCCATACGCGCCCGGCCCGTGCCCTTCTGCTTCCACAGCTTCTTTCCCGATCCGGCAACTTCCGACCGCACCTTA
>Ga0335079_10009444_pt1 | contig 11114 bp, 6 predicted proteins | sample Lox_Sample_33_FD_206719 | JGI IMG/M metagenome (GOLD analysis project Ga0335079, IMG submission 206719) | Soil microbial communities from Loxahatchee National Wildlife Refuge, Florida, United States - Lox_Sample_3.3 | ecosystem: Environmental > Terrestrial > Soil > Wetlands | place: USA: Florida... | reverse complement strand
TCCTTTTAAGCCCGTTGATATCCCGGATGGCCTCAATCGTGGTATTGTACCGTTTGGCGAGGCTGGAAAGCGTTTCACCCCTTCCGACCTCATGCCGTTCCCATTTGATCTTTTGTTCTGGAGGAACAGCCGCATAATTCGCGAGGAACACTTCTTTCTTCCCGGCCGGGATTCTGAGATCATATTTATCGATGTGCGGTGGCGTCACCCAGCGCCTCAGTTCGGGATTCAATTCCTTGATTTCCTCATACGTGCACTCCGCACAACGGGCGATGAGACGGAGATCGGCGCTTTCCTCGATTGTGACAACATCGAAATTGAACGGTTCGTAGTTCGTGACTGTGAAACCGTAAGATTCGGGGTTTTTTGCAATGATTGTAGCGGCCATGTACTTAGGTACGTAATTTTTTGTCTCTTTCCGAATATAGCGTGAGGCCTTGAGATCCCAGAAATCATCGGAACGGGTCCTGAGAACGGCCCGCTGAACCTTGCCCGCTCCGGCGTTGTACGAAGCAAGCGCGAGAGGCCATGAGCCGAAGAGATTATGCAAATCCTTCAGATGTTCAGCTGCCGCGTATGTTGATTTGATGGGATCCTTGCGCTCGTCGATCCACCAATCGATTTTCAGACCGTAGAGTTTTCCGGTTGCTGGCATGAATTGCCAAGGACCGACGGCCTTTGCCCATGACACTGCGTAGGGATTGAAACCGCTTTCGATCATGGAGACATAGACGAGGTCCTCGGGCAGGTTCTTCTCGCGGAAAATATTTTTCATCACGGGGATATAGCGCGCGGAACGATCAAGCCAGCGCTGAAACACTTCCCGTCCCCTCGTCTTGAAGTATTCGAGGTGGTTCTCCACGCTGTCGTTGAGCATCAGGGGGATCAGGTAGGGCTTCTCCTCAGGAGAAGTATTATCGTCGGTTTCGTCGAGCTGTGCAACGTCTTCCGAAGGCGGTTTTAACTGGGTGGGGATGCTTGGGGCTACTGCTTGACTCGACTGAGGCAAGGGATCTGCTGTGGCGGGCGCGAAAGGGAGAACACATGGAAGAATAAAAACAAATATAATCAATATGTTGCTGAGCTTCATCTAACCTCCTCATTAAGTATTAAGAATATCGCATTCACACCCGTTTGTCAAGAAGTAAAGCCTCCCTTATCGGCAGTTTGTTTCTACCTCTTCTTATCGGTTTTTTCGAGAATTTTCTTAAATCAGCGTCAGGACCTAAAGTTGTTAATGGGCTATTGAGTCTCTTGTAATTCAGGGGATAGTTCTGTATTATTGCTCCATGATTTATGCCAATTTAAACGAGGTGTTTGCATCGATACAGGGTGAGGGGGTACGTATCGGAGAGCGTCACATCTTTGTTCGCTTTCAGGGTTGTGATATGAGGTGTTGTTTTTGCGACACTCCGGCTTCGATAGCTTCTGTCGATAACCCCGTTGGACAGGTCTTATGCAGCATTCAGGTTTCACGGGAATTGTCCAGTACCCGTGAACAAATTCCCAATCCTGTTTCAGTTTCTCAGCTCGCCGAACTCTGTTCGCGTTTGGTCGTGCCCGGTCCAGGGCGACCCATTCTCAGTCTTACCGGTGGAGAACCGCTGCTGCAGCAGGAGTTCCTGGCGTACTGGCTGCCGCAGGTGAGGAAGGATTTCCGCATTTATCTTGAGACGAACGGCGTCCACGTCGATGCCATGAAAAAAATCAGCAGTGCCATCGATGTTGTGAGCATGGACTTTAAGCTTCCGTCGGCAACGGGGCTTCGCGCGTTCTGGGATGAGCACAGGCGGTTTCTTCTCGCCGCGGCGGGAACGGATCTTTTTGTGAAGGCTGTCGTAACCCGTGTCACGCATAGTGAGGACATCCTGGTTTCCGCGCGGATTATAGCTGACATCAATAAGTCCATTCCCTTTGTTATCCAGCCGGCGAGTGGCTACCTGAAACCCAACCCTCAAATGCTGGTCGAATTTCAGAATGCGGCTCTCGGGACCATCGAAGATGTCCGAGTCATTCCCCAGACCCATAAGATTTTGGGTGTGCCGTGATAACGGGTTGATAAAAGTAGGGGAAAGGAATGCTTCCATCTCTTGCTTCTGCCGGGCTCGCCATGGGAGGGGACTGACGTGCAACGGAAAGGCAACGGCGATTCAATCGGGATATCAAGAAATCCATATTTATTCACGTGGGCACAAGGGACAGACCATGGATTATTATCTTCTTACGAAAATCGCAGAAGAACTTTCCCTGAGCCTTGCCGGAGCGAGGCTAGAGCGAGTTTTTCAGGGAACGGATCGTGATATCTATTTCCTGTTTAGAAAAGACCGTAAAGCCTTTATACTGCTTCTTTCACCGCAACGCTCTTTGCCGCGGATACATCTCGTAAGCAGGAAACCGCAGTCCGTGAGTGATCCCCATCCTTTTGTGCTCTACCTCAGGAGCCGCCTGGTCGGAGCGCGTCTGATACATATAGGTCTCCTGAACGAGGACCGCATCATTGTAATGCTCTTTGAAAGAAATTCCGATAACTTTCGCCTTATCCTGGAACTGACCGGATCATCATCGAACCTTTTCTTTACCGACAACAAACACAATATTCTTGCCTCGTATTATTCCGTAACCCCTTCGGAACAGGGAGCGCGCATGCTCCTGTCCGGCAGGCGGTACGTTCCGCCTCAGAAAAAAATGCGTGATAATTCCCCGAAATTGGAACTCGAAATCGATGCTTCAAGTTCTCTCAACGAATGGGCTGAACAGCATTATCTGAATTTCATTCAACAGAGGAAATCTGCGACTATAAGATCGGAACTGCGTTCTCACATACTGAAGGCGACCAAAAAAGCGGAACGCAAACGCGATGCACTTATCGCTGACCTGGAGGCACTGGGGCAGGCAGAGGAGTACCGGCATAAAGGGGAACTGATCCTGTCGCATCTTCAAAAGCTGAAGCAGGGAATCGAGGATGCTGTCCTAACAGGATATGATGGAATCGCTGTTCTCATTCCCATGGATCCAAGACGGACGCCGACGAAAAACGCCGAGCTGTATTTTAAAAAATACAAAAAGGCGAAAACAGGAATGCCCCTCATCACGGAGCGCCTGGGTGAAACAGAGGAACGAATCTCCTGGCTGCGTGCCATGTCGATCCAAGTTGAGAATGCGGCTGATATAGATTCTCTGAACCTCCTGCGTTCCGCACTTGTAGAACGCAGCCCCACCGAGAAGGGAAGGGGGACGAGGAAACAGGCCTCTTCTGCGGCGCTGAATGGGATCAGGGTGTTTATTTTTCAAGGATGGGAAATTCTCGTCGGCAGGAACGCCAACGGGAACGACCGTCTCACCACCAGACTCGCGAGAGCCGACGATCTCTGGCTTCATGCGGAAGGTCAGCCGGGATCCCATGTGCTCATCAGGAATCCGCGCAAAACGGAAATTCCGCTTGACATCCTCGTCAAGGCCGCGTCACTGGCGGCGTTTTACAGCAAGGGACGGAGCGCCAGTAAGGTTTCTGTTACTTATGCGGAGGCTCGGTTTGTGAGAAAACCGAAGGGGGCAAAACCCGGCCTCGTAACGCTTTCCCGGCGCAAAACGATCATGGTGGAACCGGCCGGTGATGCACAGGGGTGATTAATCCCCTTCGACGGTCACGGGCTGGCGATGATTCCTTCGCTTAAAGCTCTTCTTACTTCCCCTTGCTTTCTTGCCACAGCGTTTCCATTTCGTCGAGTGTCATATCGTTCAGTGATTTTCCCGCATCAGACGCATGTTCCTCGATGTATCGGAATCTATGTATGAACTTGCTGATGGTTTTTCTGAGCGCATCCTCCGGATTGACACCAAGGAACCGAGAGATGTTCACGAGCATGAAAAAAATGTCGCCGAGTTCCTCTTCGATGCCCGCGGAATCTTCTTTTTTCAACGACTCCTTGAACTCTGCGATTTCCTCATCGAGTTTGGGCAGCGCTTCATCGATGTGACTCCAGTCGAATCCCACGCGCGCGACTCGCTCCTGCAGGCTATGGGCGCGGAGAAGTGAAGGAAGATGTCGTGGCACGCCCTCAAGAATTGATTTCCGTTCTGTGAAACCTTTTTCTTTCTTCTTGATTTCTTCCCAGTTCGCCAGGACCTCTTTGTCCGAGCTCACCCGGGTATCGCCGAATACATGAGGATGGCGGCGGATCATTTTCTCGTTGATGGATGTGATAACATCGCTGATCGTGAATCGGCCCTGTTCCTCGGCTATGCGCGCATGGAAAATGATCTGGAACAGGAGGTCGCCGAGTTCTTCCTTAATCTTTTCAGGTGAGCCCTCGTCAAGAGCATCAATAACCTCGTAGCATTCCTCGACCAGAAAGGGCTTGAGCGAATCAGGAGTCTGTTTGAGGTCCCAAGGGCAACCATCGGGCCCGCGGAGCTTTGCCATGAGGGCGACAAGATTGGAAAAATTATCAGCCATAAGAACCTCATTACACCGTTTTGCATTGATCCTTGCTTTTTCCAAAATCCTGTCGTACCTTACACAAAGAACACTATGTTTGCAAGCTTTTTTCTTGAAATAAGAACGCGTTATGTGGTATGGTGTGGAAATATAATCATCATTGATCTTGAAAGGAGACAGGCTATGCATCGGCGGAAGATCGCTTTGCTTTTGATCCTTGCGGCGTTTATCCTGCTTACTGGCATGGGGGGGACGGGAGGGTTTGAACGGGCGCCCCGCGTTGAAAAGAACTTTGACGTCACGATAATTGACACGATCGGCAACAAAATCGATGGCGGAAAGTTCAGTTGGGAGGGCCGGATCCAATTTGCAGGCTATATGGGCATGGCGCAGGTGACGATGCCTTTCGAGCGGATTAAAACAATATCCGTGGGTGAAACGCGGGAGCGCAAAGTGAGAGTTACCGCCATGCTTATTGATGGCACCGAAACGAGTTTTGATATCGATGCGAAGTCGCGCTGCTTTGGAGAGGCATCGTTCGGGAGTTTTATGCTCGAAATGGATGAGATAAAGACAATAACCTTCAAACGTTCTTAAGGGCCGCGCAAATTGACCTCGCTGTTTAGTATGCAGAATAAACGTTTGGTCCCGTGAGAAGGAAACTTCTGCTGCTACCGATCATGACGGCCATACGGCCTTATCAACGACATTGCCATGATCTCGAAACATCCATATCTCTGATTTCCTGAAACTGGGTACCTCTGCTGCCTTCTTAACTCTTGAAATCATGTTGTATCGTTGATCATTGGCTCTTCCATTAGAATGAAAACCGCCCTGAGTTCAATAGGATGAAAACAAAAGGCGCCGTGCAATCAAATACACCGGCGTCGGAGGCGTCGCTGCCATTGTGGAGTGGACGGGTTTCGGCATGCTGGTCGGCGCAGTGCACGTCTATTACCTGACTGCCGTGGTCCCGAGCCTTATCGCAGCTACGGCTACAAACTATGTCCTGAGCGCCAGGTTTGTTTTCGTTCGCGGTCGCCATTCGCCCTTTAAAGAAGTTTTGCTGCTCTACCTGGTATGCGCCGACAGGGCTGCTCTCCAACTTGATCCTTATGTGGCTTTTTGTGGAGCTCCTGAGGATGCACAAAGTAACCAAGATAGATTGTTGCCCTTCCGTCTATTTTTTCATGGGGTTGAAAAAATCGAGTTGTCCATGGTGTCAGGCAAATCAGTTTAATCGTCTCGGTGCTAATGTCCGCAGGCTCGCCCTTTGTTTATGTTTTAACGCCCTACGATCTGCGCAGGCAACTGAATCCCGCGTTGCGACATCTTTTTCGCAAATGTGGCCTTGTTTCACATTCTGCTTTTTTTGACTGTCAAAGCACCGGGAAAAGTTTCTATGGTTAATTAACAACGGGAACCGGGCAGTAAGACATACGCTTTACGGAAAAGAGACACGCACATTTATGACTGCCGAAATAAAGGATGTAGCTCTTCAATGATCAATAAGCAACAGGACAACTATCTGATCAATACCCCCGCGGGCATCAGAACCATGCTTCAAGAGGAAAATGAAGTGATCAGGGTTGCGCACTTTGGCGGAGCCGGGGGCAGCGAGATCGTGCAGCGACGCACAGGTCTCATAGACCGAACGCTCCGCGAAGCGCACGCCCGTCTTTCAGCCGCCGGAACCATGCCCTCGCTGGTCGCCATCGGCGGCTATGGAAGGGGAGAATTGAATCCCCATTCAGACATTGACATTATGCTTCTGTGCAAGGACGAATCGGACCGGAAACGATCCCCGCAATTGCTTTACTTACTTTGGGATGCGGGACTCGATGTCGGCTATAGCGTACGAACTGTAAAGGAATGTGCAGCCCTCGCCCGGCAAGACATCAAGATTCGCACCTCCCTGCTCGAGTCACGTTTTGTCGCCGGTGATCCTGGCCTCTATGATGCCTTTTCCGAAACGATGCGCAGTGAAGTGTTCTATTGGAAGGCTGCCGAATTCATCCATGAAAAAATCGCGGAAAGGAATGCGACACGAAGAAAACTTGGCGGTTCTGTCTATCTGAGGGAGCCGAATATCAAGGAGGGTGAAGGGGGGCTGAGGGACTTTCACACAGCTCTCTGGGTCTCCTTCGTACATTTTCGAATATCCTCGCTCGCCGAACTGGTTGCGCGCAATGTTATAACCGAGGGCCAGTACGCTGTATTCCAACGCTCAAGAAATTTCCTCTGGCGCGTTCGAAACGAGGTTCACTACCTTTCAGGCCGTAAGAATGATCATTTGACCTTTGACTTACAGGAGCGCGCAGCGTCGGATTTTCACTATCGGGACTCCGTTCACCTTTTTGCTGTAGAACGGTTCATGAAAGCCTATTTTCTTCATGCGCGGAACGTCAGGGAGTTTACCAGCATCGTTACTGAAGCCGTTCTGCCGAAACCATCCCGCCGCTGGTTCGAACGCAAATTGTTGATCGGACCTTTCAGCCTGATCGGTAAAACGCTTGTCCCCCCCGCGGATGACATTTGCCGCGACGACATGTCGCTTGTTCTTTCCGCTTTTGAAATTGCCCAAACCCGACATGCGGTGCTGTCCGATCATTTGAAGTCGTTAATTCGGGGATGCAAGATTGACGATCAAGCAAGGGTTTCCCCCTCGGCGGCGAAGACATTCCTGGCCATTCTCAACAACCCCGACGGCCTGTCTGAAACGCTCAGCCTCATGAAGGAGCTGCGTTTTTTGGGCAGGTATCTTCCGGAATTCCGTGCGATCCAGGCGCTTGCACGGCATGATTACTACCATCTCTATACCGTGGATGAACATATCCTTCTTGCTATCAGGAGCCTCCAGAAGTTGTGGACGGGAAATTATCCCGGTCTCGTAACGCTCTCTGACGCCATGCGGACGCTGAAAAAACGATGGATTCTGTTTCTTGCCGTTCTTCTCCATGACCTTGGAAAGGCTTTCCGTCACGACCATGAAAGGGCGGGAGCGATGTTGACCGAAACTATTCTCACGAGGCTCGGCATTGAAGGCGAAGACCGCCAAAGGGTCCTATTTCTCGTTAAAAATCATCTTGTCATGTCTACCTTGTCCCAGCGCCGCGAATTGACGGACCGCAAGGTGATGACAGATTTCATCCGCCTTGTCCAGGACCGGGAAAATCTTTCCCTCCTCTACCTCCTTACCTATGCCGACATCTCCGCGGTAAACCCGACCGCCTGGACGCAGTGGAAGGCTGTGCTTCTCCAAGATCTCTATCTAAGAACGCTTGATTGCATCGAAAAAAGCACTCTTGCCGGGGAAGAAGATAAAGAGCGGCTCGCTGCCCAGATTGCCAGGATCAGGACCGCGGCTGCGGATAAGTTTACGCTCAGAGAAGTCGATGACTTTATCTCTGTCATGTCAGACCAATATTTTCTCTATACATCCACCCGGAAAGTCATCTACCACATGGAAATGATGAGGCGGCTACGAGACGAACAGCTCGTGATCGATCATCGTCATTATCCCGAAAGAGGCTACACGGAACTTGTTGTTTGCGCCTACGACGCCTATGGGATGTTTTATCGTACGGCAGGTGCGATCGCGTCCAAAAATCTGAACATTCTTCGCGCCCAGGTCTACACATCGAAAAGCGGAGTCATGCTAGATACATTTCAGATCACCGATGCCGACGGGAAGCTCTGCGACTATGAGCCGGCATGGGAGAGCGTGCTGGGTGAACTCCGGATGACCCTCAAGAACAAGTCACGACCGGCGGAACCAAGTCTATATGGCCGACGACTTCAACCAGCAGCCGCGATAACCCCGGTCGTCGACTTCGACAATGATACCTCGGAGAGCTTCACGATTATCGATATATCGGCCCGCGACAGGGTAGGGCTGCTTTACTCAGTGACAAAAGCCCTCTATGAGCTCAGCCTGGACATCGGTTCGGCAAAAATCGTGACTGAAGGATCGCGGGTCATGGATTCCTTTTACGTGACCGATTACCTGCACGGGAAAATCACTGAGGAACGCAGGCTGGAGAAAATCAAAGAGACGCTTATGGCTGTTCTGGGAGAAGGGGAGCCCAGATCACACCCGGAATAAGTTGAGGAGAAAGACGACGGACCAACCAAGGTCGAGATACGATGATACCCTCCCGCTCGCCATCGCCGCCTGGGTGACGTCTTAAACAATGAAAAGGGTGTTTCTTATCATACTTGTCCTCGGCCTCACGGGCTGCCTTCGCCGCACTTGAGATCTACATACAGTCAGATGACTTCGCTGCTGAAATCCGGACCTTGAGCTTAAGCCATGCCGGACCTGCCAGTGACAATAATCGGCATCTGTCATTATTTTGCGATCCTTGCGAGTGATTCCTCACAACACCACCCGGTCGCAATCGGCCATCAATGAGCTTCATCCCAGTTTCTACCGACACCCATATCGACTTTAATGGGTATCGAGAGCGCAAGCGCGCCTTCCATTCTTTCCTTGACCAACTGTTTCATGATCTGAATCTCGTCATCCGGCACCTCGAATACCAGTTCATCATGAACTTGGAGGATCATTTGTGACCGCAATTTCTGCTGTTTCAACTCGGACTGGATGTGGATCATGGCCAACTTGATCAGGTCCGCCGCGGTACCCTGGATAGGGGTATTTACGGCAGTGCGCTCGCCGAAGCTTCGTACCGACGCCGTTGAAGATGCCATCTCGGGGATGAACCTCCGTCTACCAAATAGCGTAGTTACATATCCCTTTGTCTTCGCATCGTTTATGGTACGATCAATGAACTCGCGGACGAGCGGATATCGCGAAAAATAGCTGTCGATGTAGCGTTTTGCCTCGTTGTTCGAAACGCCGATGTCCTGCGCGAGCCCGAAAGCGGAAATGCCGTAGATGATTCCAAAATTAACAGCCTTGGCCTTGCGCCGCATTTCAGGCGTTATTTCATTGGGTGAAAGTCCGAAAATCTCGGATGCGGTACGTGTGTGGACGTCCTCGCCCTCCTGGAATGTCCTGATGAGGGCCGGATCTCTGCTCATATGGGCAAGTATGCGCAGTTCGATCTGTGAATAATCGGCCGAGAGCAGGCTCGCACCGGGCTCCGCGATAAAGGCCCTCCTGATTTCACGGCCCACCTCGGTGCGAATGGGAATGTTCTGGAGGTTTGGATCACTGCTTGAAAGCCGACCGGTTGCCGTCACCGTCTGATTGAGCGAGGTGTGGAGTCTGCCCGTTCGGGGATTGATCATGGCCGGTAAAGCATCGACATAGGTGGACTTGAGTTTTGCGAGTGTCCGGTATTTCAGGATTTCGGCCGGGAGGGGATGGAGATGGGCGAGCTCCTCGAGAACATCCACATTCGTTGAGAATCCCGTTTTTGTTTTCTTTAGAGGTGCAAGCTGGAGTTTGCCGAACAGGATTTCCGCGAGTTGTTTGGGAGAATTGATGTTGAAAGTCATGCCTGCCAGCTCATAAATGGTTTTTTCAATACTGCTGATCTCCCGCTCGAGCTTGAGCGACATGGCATTGAGAACAACGGGGTCGATCTTCACCCCGGCGCGCTCCATTTCCGCGAGTACTTCCATAAGAGGCATCTCGAGTTCATGGAACAGCTTATCGAGATTCTGCTCCTGCAGTATCGGAGCCAATTTTTGTTTGAGCCGCAAGGCGATGTCCGCATCTTCCCCGGAGTAATCTGTCGCCGTCTTTACATCAACGGCGGCGAAGCTGATCTGTTTTTTGCCCGTCCCGGTGACTTCAGCGTAAGTAATGGTTTTGTAGTTGAGATACTCGAGCGCGATCGCATCCAGACTGTGGGAAGCTTTTCCGGGGTTGAGCAGGTACGAGGCGATCATGGTATCAAAAGAAATGCCTTGCACGGCGATGCCATAGCTACCGAGCACGAGCAGGTCGTATTTAATATTTTGCCCGATTTTTTTTATCGTGGGATTTTCCATGATGGGCTTGATCGCCGTCAGTGCATAATCTGTGGTTAACTGGTTCGGTGCACCAGGATACTCGTGGCCGAGGGGAAGATAGTATGCCTTTTGAGATGCCATGGAAAAGGAGATGCCGACGAGGGTGGCTTGTAGCGGATCAAGAGATGTCGTTTCAGTGTCGAAACAGAATTCCTCGGCGGTGGACAGGGCACGGAGCAGATCCTGAAAAGCGGATTCTTCCAGAATTGTCACATACTCTGCTTTCTGCTCAGGTTCCCGGGCAACATACTTCAGGAGCGCTGTAAACTCGAGCTCTTTCAAGATTCCGAGAAGTGCAGCACTGTCTGGCAGCTTCATTTTAAGGCGTTCATAATCCACGTCTAAAGGAACATCCGTTCTCAGCAGGGCAAGTTCACGACTCAGGAGGGCAAGATGCCCAAATTGTCTAAGAGACTCCCTGAGTTTCGACCTTTTAATTGTTTCTGCATTTGCGAGCAGCTTTTCGATTGTCCCATACTCCTTGATGAGCGCCTGTGCGGTTTTTTCACCGATGCCGGGCACCCCGGGGATATTGTCAGACGCATCTCCCATGAGTCCCATGATTTCCACCACGCGGTCCGGTGGTACGCCGAATCGCTCTTCCACATCCTTTGATTCATATACTTTTTCTTTAAGCGTGTCGTAAACCCTGATATGGGGGCCTATAAGCTGAAGAATGTCCTTATCGCCC
>Ga0335079_10009442_pt1 | contig 11115 bp, 9 predicted proteins | sample Lox_Sample_33_FD_206719 | JGI IMG/M metagenome (GOLD analysis project Ga0335079, IMG submission 206719) | Soil microbial communities from Loxahatchee National Wildlife Refuge, Florida, United States - Lox_Sample_3.3 | ecosystem: Environmental > Terrestrial > Soil > Wetlands | place: USA: Florida... | reverse complement strand
AAGCGGGACATCGTGCATCGCGTGCAGGGAATTGCGGACGCGGAGGCCACTGTGCGGATGGCGATCGATCTGAGCCGGCCGAAATCCGACGTCTCCGTGTACGTCAACGACGCGCGCGGTGTTTCGCAGTCCCACCAGCTCGATTTCCTCGATTTCGCCGGCGACGACGGCTCGATCATTTCCTCGAACGAATGGCCCGCGCGGTTCGGCTACAAGATCGACTGGCTCACGCAGCCGCAGGATTGGGCCGCGCTCGGCTCGTTCCTGATGAAAGTGGATACGCAGGAAGGGCCGGCGCTCGGCTTGATGTCGGTTTCGGTGGTGCGCGTCGGCGACAGGAACCTCTATATTCTGGGCGGCGAACGACTCGGCCAGGACTTCCTCGCTTCGCGCGTACTGCCGTCCGGCATGCGCGCTTTGCTTTATATGGACCTCGACCCGAATTTCCAGCCCGCGAATCTGGTGGACGAAGCGGGGCCCGTCACGCAGGCCGACCGCTTCGCGTCGTTTCTCTCGCAGGAACGCCAGCAGCCCGCGGAGCGAACATTCACGATTTCGTGGACGCAGGATGCCGTGAGCGCGGAATCGTTCCACGCGCTGCCGTTGCTCGGCCGGCAAGGGGAATTGCTCGGCGCGCTGCTGGTCGGCAGCTCCCAGCGTGAAGTCGTTTTGCTCGAGCGGCGAATTCTGCTCCTCGCGGTCGCCGTGGCCGCGATGGGGCTGTTCTTCGGATTGCTGCTCAGCTGGTGGGCAGCGGCGCGAGTCACGCGTCCGGTGCGCAAGCTTGCCGAAGGGGCGCGCGAAGTTTCGGAAGGGAAGTGGAGCACCCGCGTGGACGTGCGCGGACCGAGCGAGATCGGCCAGCTTGCCGCCGCGTTCAATCGCATGACGCAGCAGCTAAGCGAGCAGCGCGAGCGGCTGGTGCAGGCGGAGCGTGTGGCCGCGTGGCGCGAACTCGCCCGGCGTCTGGCGCATGAGCTGAAGAACCCGCTCTTCCCGCTGCAAACGACAGTCGAGAACATGCAGCGCGCCAAACAACAGAGCCCGGAGCAATTCGAGGAAGTATTTCGCGAATCGACGGCGATTCTGCTCTCGGAAATCGACAACCTGAAAAAGATCGTCGGCCGCTTCAGCGATTTCGCCAGGATGCCTCAGCCCGAAATCGGCCCGGTCGATTTGAATGACACCGTTCGCGGCGTCGTAAAGCTTTTCGAATCGCAGCTGGGCGCGGTGGGCCGCCCTCCTATCACTCCGGAGCTGCACCTGGAAGAGGGTCTGCCGAGCATTCCAGCCGATGAATCGCTGCTGCGCCGCGCGATCGAAAACCTCGTCCTGAACGCGATGGACGCGATGCCGGCCGGCGGGGTCCTGATGTTGCGCACCGCCCACGATGACGGCGGCGTCGATCTCGAAGTGTCGGACACGGGCTCGGGTCTCACGCCCGAGGAATGCGACCGTCTGTTCACGCCGTACTACACGACCAAGCAGCACGGCACCGGCCTCGGCTTGGCGATCGTGCAGTCCGTCGTCAGCGACCACGGCGGGCGCATATCGGTCGAGAGCGAGGCTGGAGTGGGCACGTCGTTTCATATCCACCTGCCCGCCAAACCGCCTGCGCGGCCCGCGCCGCCGCCCGTCCAGGAAGCTGCCGCAGAGGGAGCCTAGCCGTGGCTCTGAAGGCGCACATCCTGATCATCGATGACGACGCGAATACGCTCGCGTCTCTTTCGCGCGCGTTCCGGCTGGCAGGCCACGAAGCAACGGTCTGCGACAACGCCGGACGCGCGCTCGACCTGGCCAAAGCCGAGCGGTTCGACCTGATCCTCTCCGACGTCGTGATGCCGGGGCGCGACGGCATTACGCTGCTGGAAGATTTGAAGAACGCGGGCGTCGAGTCGCCCGCCGTGATGATGTCGGGCCAGGCGACAATCGACATGGCCGTGCGGGCGACGAAGCTCGGCGCCGTGGATTTCCTCGAAAAGCCGATTTCGACCGACAAACTCCTCCTCACCGTCGAAAACGCCGTCCGGCTCACTCGCCTTGAGCAAGAGAATCGCGAGCTGAAACAGACCTTGGGGCGCCATCACATCGTCTGGGCGAGCCCGGCGATGAAGGAGGTGATGGCCCAGGTCGAACAGGTGGCAGCCAGCGAAACGCGCGTCTGCATTCGCGGCGAAACGGGAACGGGGAAAGAGCTGATCGCGCGCACGCTGCACGAAAAAAGCGCGCGGCGCGGAGGTCCGTTCGTGGCGCTCAATTGCGCGGCGATTCCCGCGGAGTTGATGGAGACGGAGCTCTTCGGCCACGAGAAAGGCTCGTTCACGGGCGCGGCCGCGCGCCACATCGGCAAGTTCGAGCTCGCGCACCGCGGCACGCTCTTCCTCGACGAGATTGGCGACATGCCGCTGCCGATGCAGGCCAAGCTTCTCCGCGTGCTGGAAGAGGGCGAAATCGAACGCGTCGGAGGAGGCGTCCCGTTCGCGGTGGACGTGCGCGTGATCGTCGCAACGCACCGGAATCTCGAAGAGCAGGTCCGCAACGGCACGTTTCGCGAGGATCTCTATCACCGCATCTTCGTTTTTCCGATCGTGCTTCCGCCGCTGCGCGAACGCCGGGAAGACATTCGCGTGCTTGCGGAGCACTTCGTCCATCAGCTCAGCCAGCAGAATCACTGGAAAGCGAAGAAGCTGTCGCCTGACGCCATCGCCGCACTCGAGGCTTACTCGTGGCCGGGCAATGTGCGGGAGCTTCGCAACGTGGTCGAGCGCGTCCTTCTATATACGTCGGGCGAGGTGATCGAAGGCGGAGTGGTCGCGCGCGCCCTGCCGCAAGCCGGCGCCTCTGCGGCCGACTCCAGTTTCGCTGTGGGTGGAATTGGCACGCTCGCGCAGCGAGTCGAGTCCTTCGAGCGCGAAACGCTGCTGGCCGAGCTCAAACGCAATCGGAATCACATGACCAACACCGCCAAGGCTCTCGGTCTCGAACGCAGCCACCTCTACAAGAAATGCCAGCAGCTGGGCATCGATCTTCGCTCCATCCGTCAGTCCGACTGACGCGTCAGCATGTCTTTTCTTGCGGCGCTCGGAAGAGCTTCTTGAGTGCGAAGTGCGTCGGCAGATAGACCACGAACACCATGAAGAGCCAGATGATGGCGATGTGCGCCGGGGCGGGTCCCCACGCCCTCCGGAAGAACGGGTCGGCGAAAGCATAGTCAATGTTCTGCGCGGGAGATGTGAATCGCGCTGCAATGAAGACAGGCAGCGCGATGGCGCATTGCAGTTTGTACCCGCGGCGGTCGTACCCCGCCCGATAGAGTCCCCAAATCAGCAGGACGGGCATCACCAAATGGAACAGAGTGAGCACTCGAACCCACGCGGGATAACGCGAGTCGAGAAGAAACTCGTTTCCGCCGAACAGGGGGCGCCGGAGAATGAGAAACCAGCCGGCATCGAGTGCCCACACCAAGTCGACTACGAGCGCACCGACGGCCTGGCTTGAAATCAGCGCAGCGCTGTTGGTCCACATGCCGATGCATGTCAGAATCACGGCGACATCGCAAAAATGCGCGAAGTTTGCCAGCCCCCACGTTCGCCAATAGGCGGGGAACCACAGCGCGAACCACGCCGCCGACACCCATCGCATCCACAGTGGATACACGGTTGTGCCTGCCGACTGCGAGGGCATCGGGTCGCCAGCGATGCTACCAAACGCAGGGATCGAATCCCATCGGGTGGAGTTTTCCGTCCGGCAATGCGAAACTTTCCTTGTCGATGGGAGCGAATCCAGAGTGGCTGGCGGCCGGGACCGTATGCGGGGCGAGTGCCGCGTTCGCGTGGGGGGCGGTGGCGCCGTCTTCCCAGCTTTTCGGTCCCACAATTCGCCGCACAGGAAATCCTTCCACGGTCGCGCTCACTTTCGACGACGGGCCCAATCCATCCGTGACGCCGTCGCTGCTCGACCTCCTCCATCGCCACAGCGTATGCGCCACGTTCTTCCTGATCGGCCGGTGGGTCCGCGGCGCCCAGTCGATTGCCACGGAAATTGCCGCGCGCGGCCACGTGGTCGGCAATCACACGGATACGCACCCGGCGCTCACTTTTCTTTCAGCAGACCGCATCGGCCAAGAACTCGACCGCTGCGACAAGGCCGTCAAATCGGTCATGGGGCGCAAACCGCGCTGGATGCGCCCGCCGTTCGGCTTTCGCAGTCCGATGCTCGCGGCGATTCTTCGCAAGCATGGCGAGGCGCCCGCGATCATGTGGTCTCGAATGGCGTACGACTGGAAGCCGCAGGCCGCCGAGCCCGTGATTCACCGCTTGCGCCGCGTCCGGGGAGGCGATATCGTCCTGCTGCACGACGGCGATCATCGCGTTCCCAACGGCGACCGCCGCCACACGGTCGAGGCGCTGGAGCATTGGTTGCCGCGATGGAAAGACGCGGGTCTGCGCTTCGTGACTTTGGACGAAATCGCGCCAGCGGGCTGAGGGGACAGGCGAATGGACGAGAAAAGGTTCTACGACGAGAAGGAAGAGACGAAGCAGATCCCGCTCAATTGCCCGTACTGCCACCAGGAAAACACCTACCCCATCCGCTGGATGGTGCGGACGAAGAAATCTCAGATGCCTCCGGGCGGCAACGCCGAGGATAAGCAAAAGTTCGAAAAAGCGCGCACTTACATGGTTCGCGTGGACAACATGGTCGCCTGCCGCAACATTCGCTGCCGCAAGCGGATCGAACTGACCGGCCAGACCGTCTACCTGCTCTAGAGATTGTGGGCGATCCGGATTGTTTATCGTTGTTCGTCGCGAGCCGTTACCGGCACCGGCTGTCCGCTCAGCACTTCGCGGATTCTCTGCGCCAGCGCTTTCAGGTTGAACGGTTTCTGCAGGAACGCCACGCCGCCTTCCAGCACACCGTGACGAAACACGGTGTCGTCCGTATAGCCGGAGATGAAGAGAACCTTCATTTCCGGCCGGTTGGGCGCCAGTTTTGACGCGAGTTCGGGCCCGCTCAGGTGCGGCATCACGACGTCGGTCACGAGCAGGTGAATGGGGCCGGGATGCGTCTCCGCCACTCGCAGAGCTTGTGCGCCGTCCGCGGCCTCGAGGACGCAGTAACCGGTTGCCCCGAGAAACTCCCGGACGAGGTCGCGCACGCTCTGCTCGTCTTCCACGAACAGGATCGTCTCCGTTCCGCGCGCGTGCCCCCTCGGATCGGTTTCCGTCGCCGGCTTGTCGAGTTCGGCGGTTACCTGGGGCAGATAGATCTTGAACGTCGTGCCGTGATTCACTTCGCTGTATACATAGATGTAGCCGCCGCTCTGCTTCACGACGCCGTAGACGGTCGCAAGGCCGAGCCCGGTTCCTTTGCCCGGTCCCTTGGTGGTGAAAAACGGCTCGAAGATGCGGGCTTTTGTCCTGTCATCCATGCCGCAGCCGGTGTCTGTGACGCTTAGCATCACGTACCGGCCGGGCTCGACGCTTGCGTGCGTGGCCGCGTAGCCGCGGTCGAGAACGATATTGGACGTCTCGATCGTCAGCCGTCCGCCTTCGGGCATCGCGTCCCGCGCGTTGACCACGAGATTCAGCAGCACCTGCTCGATCTGCGCCGGATCGGCCTTCACGCGAGCCAGGTTCCCGCCGGGCAGGAACGCCATCTCGATGTTCTCGCCGATCACGCGCGAAAACATCCGGATCATTCCGGCGACCACCTCGTTCATGTCCAGCACTCGCGGTTGCAGCACCTGCTTGCGGCTGAACGCGAGCAGTTGGCGCGTGAGTGCCGCGGCGCGGTCCGCCGCCTTCTCCATCTGCTGTACTCCTGCTCGCAGGGGAGAGGCTTCCGGCAGGCGCTCGATCAGCAATTGCGCGTGGCCTTTCACGACCATCAACAGGTTGTTGAAGTCGTGCGCCACTCCTCCGGCGAGTTCGCCGATCGCCTGCATCTTCTGCGACTGGCGCAACTGATCGGTCAACCGCTCGCGGTCCGTCACGTCGAGAGCGACGCCGATCACGCCTTGAATCACGCCGTCCGGATCGCGCAGCGGCTGGACGTGCGCTTCGAACCGCCGTTCCTTCCAGGACACGTCAAATGCAATCGCATCGCCGTCCAGCGCCCTTCGGTGAGCAAGGATGGCGGGGAAGTCCGGATCGTCCGTTTCGAAGACCTTCGAGAGAGGCTGGCCCACCGCCTCCCGTTCGCGGAATCCGAGCGCCTCCAGACCGGCCCCCATGGCGGACGAGATGTGCAGCTCGGCGTCGGTGGTCCATAGCACTGCGGGAATCTTCTCCACCATCACGGCCAACCGCTCGCGGTCCGCCTGCCGCTCGATTTGGACGATTTCGAGATCCTCGAGCATGCTGTTGATCGTGTCGCCCAGCGCCGCCAGTTCATCGTGGCCGGACACGCGCACGCGAGCTCCAAGATCGCCGCTGGCGCCGATCTGCGTGATGTTGTCGCTCAGCGCGGCCACACGTGAGACGACGAATCTCTCCAGCATGTACATCGTCACGGACCCGAACACGAGCCCCGCGGCCAACAGGAGAAGGAGAAACTGGAGCAAGCTGTTCTGGCCTTCCTGGTAGATCGTGCGCGGCAGCAGCACGCGCAGGAGGATGACGGGCTTTCCGTAGAGGTCCGTCATCTCGCGGTACGCGGCCAACTGAGCCTTTTCATAAGGACGCACGAAGGTAGGATGTTGCTCCGTGATCGTGCGGGCCGCGAGAACGAAGTCGTCTTGCAGCTGGCTGGCATCGAGCCGTTGGATATCGACCGGCATGTGCGTCATGCCTGCCAGCCGGACGGTCTCGTCTTCGTCGAGCAGCCGGCCCATAATGAGGCGGCCCGCGGGCGGACCTTGCGAATTGCTCATCAAAATCGCGCTCGAATCGATCAGCACGGGACCCGATGCGAGAATCACGATGCCGCTCACGTCCGTCGCCGCCTGCGCACCGCCGAGCAGCATCGAGCCTGGCCGAAGTTGGTCGTAGAGATCGCCGGGCACCGCCCTGCGCTCCATCGCAGCCAGGTTGAATCCGTCGGCGAACACCCGCCGCCCCTTGCTGTCGAGGACCACGATGAAGTTCACGCGAAGCTGCTCGAACGTGCGGCTGGGGAATTGCCTCCGGACTTTCTCGGGGTCGCGGCTACGCAGGGAGGCGTACGTCGGATCCGAGTCGGCGTATTGCTCTGTGTTGTGCTGCAGAGTTTCGACTTCGTTCGTCAGCGCGCTGGTGGCCCGCGCCAGGTTCTGTTCCGCGAAGTCGCCCTCCAGCCGCGCGAAGCCCTTCATCAGAACGGCCCGGGATAGCACGTATAGGCCGCCGACCAGACCGATCAGCGCGGCCAACACGATGACAAGTGTCTTAGTGCGTAGAGATGCGCGCAACGGAAGTCAACCTCAAACGATCGCCTGGAGGGTCCCACAGAAATTATAGAAGGCCAGCGCCGCCGGGCGGCGTTCCACGCCTTGTGACCGTGCCCTAGTCGTACATCCCCGCGTTTCGGACGGCCCGAAATAGCTGGCGGCAATAGCGTGTTGGCGTTACTCTCCAGGCATCTCCGGCCATGGGGCACGCATCCGTTAGCGAAGAAGCACGAGGGTGAATTCATGAATCATCAGCTCTGGAACCCGCGGATCGCGGTTGCTCTTTGCCTCGCACTGGCATGGACGGCCCCTGCGTGGACGCAGGACGGGCCCGTCACTCCTCCGGCAGCGCAACCCGCGCCCCAGAGCGCGGCAGCGCCGGCGCCAGCGGCACAGGCCGCTCCGCAGCCGCCGACGTCGCCTGCGGGAAAGGTGGCTCAAGTTGAGGTTCCTTCGGGCACGCATCTTCCGCTCGTCTTGCACAACGGCATTTCGACGCGCAGCGCGCGCGCCGGCGACCCGGTGTACTTCGAGACTCTGTTCCCGGTGATGGTCGATGGCAAGGTCGTGATTCCCGCCGGTTCGTACGTGAGCGGCGAGATCAGCGAATCGAAGCGCCCGGGCCGCGTCAAGGGTCGCGGAGAGCTGATGATTCGCCTGACGACGATGGTCTTGCCCAATGCTTACATTGTGAATCTGAACGCGACGCCGAGCGGCGCCAGCAGCGGCGGCAACGAAACCGTGAACAACGAAGGAAAAATCGTCGGCGATTCGAACAAGGGTTCCGATCTCGGCACCGTCATTCGGACGACGGAAGCCGGCACGGGAGTCGGGGCAGGCGTCGGCGCCGCTTCGGGCAACGTCGGTCGCGGCGCGGGAATCGGCGCGGGAGTGGGCGCGCTTGCAGGGCTCGGCGCGGTCTTGCTGACGCGCGGGCCGGACGCGGAGTTGCCGCGCGGGTCGACGATCGAGGCGGTGATCGACCGCCCGATCTTCCTGGACGCGGACAAAGTGCAGTTCACCAGCCCAGGGCAGGCGTCCACGCTCGCGGGACCGTCGGAACGCGAGAATCGGCACCCGATACCTTTCTAGCCCGCTTACATCGTTACGAAGACCTTCGGCACGCTCGCCAGCCAGGCGAAGGCGCATGCCAGCAGCGTTCCCACCACGATCGCCTCGATGGAGTGGTGCGCAATTCCTCCCGCGATGCTGAAGAGCGACGCGACGAGATAACTGCCGAGCGCCACATGCGCGGACTCCGGCGGCACGTCCAGTTGATTGCGGCGTGCGAGCCAGCCAAATCCCGCTAGCAGCCCGGCGACGGCGATGAAAAAGATCGCAGTCGGCGGGCGCACAGCGGCCAGCAAGATGGCGCCAAGGAAGAACACGGTGTAGAAGACGAATCCCAGAACGAACGCGGCGGTGCGGCGCGACGGACGCCACCAGTCGCCGGGCCTCCGCTCTCGAAAAATCCTGGCGGCTCCGATCAGCAGGACAATTGCCAGAAGGAAGATGCGCATCTGGACGTGGGGCTGGCGCGCCAGTGCGACAAAGCAGATACCCAACCCAAGAATCGTCACCGTGATCGCGAACGCCGCTCGATTCAGCCATCGCGCCCCCGCGCATGCCGGGAACCACGCGGCCAGCAGCGCCAGCGGAAAACAGACGGCCATCAGCGCATGCCAAGGCACGATCACGGCCGCCCACGAGAAGTTGATGCCAGCTGCGTAGGCGTAGTGATCGAACGTGGAAATCGGCACGTTCTCCCGCCGCAGCAAGGTTTGCGCCAGCAGCCCTTCGTTGAGAATTCCGTAGGCCAGCCCGAGCACGAATACGCCTGTCGGGCGGAGCCGCCACCGGATTGACGTCTCTCGAATGGCCAGCAGCGGAAGACTGTATGCGGCGATCAGAAACAGGGAAGTGGCGGGATGAAAGAGCGCGTGAAGCGGCGTATTGCCGGAGACAATTTCCGTCAGGATCGGCGCGATGACGATCAGCGTGACAATCGCCTTGGCACGGCAGGACATTTCAATCATCGCCGCACTTCTTCGCGCAATCGCTACCGCGCGTGCTGCGCCCGCAATTTACGCGCGCCGAATCGTAGCGGCGAAAATGGCGCCGCATCGAATGACGTGCGCCCTGCCGTCACCCATTCGCGAACCAGCCTCGCCGTGACGGCTGCAAGCAGGATTCCGTTTCGATAGTGACCGGTTGCGACGATCAGGCCGTCGACGTCGGTGGGCCCGATGATGGGGAGATCGTCCGGCGTGCCCGGGCGCAGTCCCGACCACGTTTCCACAATTTCGGCTCCGGCCAATTCCGGCAGCAGTTCGAGCGCGTTGTCGAGAATCCTCCGCAGTCCACCCGGCGTAACGCGTTTTTCGAAGCCCGCCTCTTCCGATGTGCTTCCTGCGATGATGCGGCCGTCACGTCGCGGAACCAGGTATCCTTTTGTCGAGCGCAGAACGTGTTCGAGCAAAGGCCGGTCTGGCCGCAGCGCCATCATCTGCCCGCGCACTGGCCGGGTCGGGGCATATTGCCGGACGATTTCGGATTCGCTCCCGATGCCAGCTGAGAAGCAGCCGGCCGCGAGCACGACCTTGCCGGCTGCGATCCTTTCCCCTCCAGCAACAAGGCCGGTGCATCGCTCGCCCTCCATCAACAAGCCGGTGACTTCGCAATTTGCGTGAAACGCCGCGCCTCGATTCCGCGCGGCCGCTACCACCGCATCCGTCAGCAGCCGAGGCTCGACCATGCCCTCATCCGGCAGGCACATCGCGGCCCGTGCCGCCGGTCCAATGCCGCGCTCACGGCTTCGCGCTGTTTCCATGGGCACCGATTCGGCTGCAATGCCGAGCCGCCTGCATTCTTCCACTCTTCGGTCGCGCTCTGCTTCGGCTTCCGGCCCCGCGAATACTTCGAACGTACCCTCGCGCGAATACCCGGTTGGTCGGCACGATCCTTCTTCAATCGCTGCAACGAATTCCGGATAGAGTTTGAGGCTTTCCCGGCCGAGCGGTGCGAGCGGAATATCGCGGGGAGAATCCGGCGCGGGAGAGAGCATGCCGGCGGCCGCCCAGGACGCTTCGCGTCCCGGCTCCTGCCGATCGAACACGGCGACACGCAGCTTTTCGCCGGCCAGCTCGAATGCCGCGGACGCGCCGATCACGCCCGCCCCGACAATCGCAATGTCGAACGTTTTCACGCGGCCATTCTAGCAGCAATCCTTACGCTCTACTTTAGCGGGGCCATCAGCACCAGAGCATCCTCGATCGGGGCGGAATAGTATTGTTTCCGCCGGCCCGCCACTTCGAATCCGTGCCGCTCGTAGAATCGCAACGCGGCCAGATTCGACGCGCGGACTTCGAGCAGAACCTTCTCCGCCGCGAAGCTTCTTCCCCAAACGAACGCCTGTTCGAGCAGCGCCGCGCCGATCCCGCGCGTACGCGCCTCCGCTCTCACCGCGAAGTTCAGCACCTCGAGGTCTGCAACGATCCGCCTCGCGACGAGAAACCCCAGTATGGAATCGTTCTCTTCCGCGACCCAGCCCGCCATCTCACCGCGCGCCACTCGCCCGTAGTCCCACGCGGTCCATTGCGCGATTTCCGGACACGCCGACTGGATGCCGAGGATCGCTTCCACGTCGCGCGCATCAATCGGGCGAATCAAGATCCTGCAGGCGCCTTCCAGTGCAGTTCGGCGTCGCTGCGCCGCACGTAATTCGCATCGAGCGTGAGCGAATCGGCGAG
>Ga0335079_10009440_pt1 | contig 11115 bp, 8 predicted proteins | sample Lox_Sample_33_FD_206719 | JGI IMG/M metagenome (GOLD analysis project Ga0335079, IMG submission 206719) | Soil microbial communities from Loxahatchee National Wildlife Refuge, Florida, United States - Lox_Sample_3.3 | ecosystem: Environmental > Terrestrial > Soil > Wetlands | place: USA: Florida... | reverse complement strand
TATGCCCAAGACCATCGATGTCAGCCTCAAGATGGAGAACTGGCCCGCGATGAACACGAGCGAGTATCTCGTCTATACCGCGGCGAACATCCGGCTCAATGGCCCGATGGAAGCGCTGAAGCTCGGCGGCAAAGTGGGAGTACTATGGGGCGTCATCAAACCGGAACTTAACTTCCTCGGTTCCGAGACGGTGAAGCAAGATGGCACCATCCAGGTCGTCTACAACGGTGTCGCGCCTCCGCCGCCTCCGCCCGCGCCTCCATTGCCATTCGCGAATGTCTATCAGAACCTGACCATCAATCTGACCGCCGAGATTCATCGCAACACCTGGGTCAAGGTCGCGGGGTCGGCGGCGGAACTCGAAGGCAAGGTGCGTGTGCTGAAGAAATCCGGTGGACCGGTTGCACTGGTCGGCGCCATCGATACCGTGCGCGGTCAGATCGCGCTCGCGGGACAACCGTTGACCCTACAAAAGGGCGAACTCACCTTCACGGGAGGCGCGAAGATCGATCCGTCGCTGGATATCGTCGCGCAGCGTCAACTTCCACAGTACACGGTCTCTTCGAATATCGGCGGGACCGCCTCGAAACCGACGCTGACCTTTTCCAGCGATCCGGAAATGTCACAGGCCGACATCTTGGCGGTGCTGATGTTCGGCCGGCCCACCAGCGAGCTGAACAATGGCCAGCAAGCATCGTTGCAAAGTCAGGCGGCCACGATCGCGGGAAGTTATGCTGCCAATGCGTTAGGGCAGCAGGTCGCAGATGCGCTGGGATTGCAGGCGCTCCAGTTCAGCGTCGAGAACGGCATGGCCGCGGTGGGAACTTATCTCACGCAGGATGTCTTCTTGTCGGCATCGCAAAACGTCGCCCCGCAGACCGAGCAGGTTCCTGGCCAACCCAGCCAGAAGGCCACCATCCAGTATTACCTCACCAAACACGTCGAAATTAATACTTCCGAAAGCCGCAGCTCGCTCGGCAACGCCAGCGAGCTCAACTTGATCTGGCATACCACCTACTGAATGCGTCACAGTCTTAGTGATGGCGACCCTGGCGAGCGCGACGCCGCATTTACGCGCTGAGTACGAACCGTCGACCACCGGCAAATGGCTGGTCGCCGCATCGGTGATGCTCGGCACGTTTCTGTCGGTGATGGATGCGACCGTAGTGAACGTCGCGATGCCGCACATGATGGGCTCATTCGGCGAGGACTTGCTCACCATCACGTGGGTCTCGACCGCCTACAGCATTGCGGAAATCATCATGGTCACGATGGCGGCGTGGTGGACCGCGCTGCTCGGGCGCAAGCGCCTGTTCCTGTTGTCGATGGCGCTGTTCATTTTCGGATCGGTTCTCGCGGGCACCGCGACCACCCTGCATCAGATGATTTTTTATCGCGTGCTGCAAGGCATCGGCGGTGGCAGCCTGATGCCGTGCTCGCAGGCGATCGCGCGCGAGACCTTCCCGCCCTCGGAGCAGGGGATGGCGATGGCAATCTTCAGCATGGGCGTGGTCCTCGCACCTGCCCTCGGTCCGGTGGTCGGCGGATGGCTGGTGGATAAGTACGGATGGCAGTGGGTGTTCTACATCAATGTGCCGTTCTGCATTCTCGGTATGCTGATGGTGAGCGCCTTTGTTCACGACCCGCCCTATCTCAAGCGCGGAGTTCAGCGGGTCGACTGGACCGGCATTATCCTGCTAACGGTAGGACTCACCGCCGCGCAAATCGTTCTCGAGCGCGGCGAGGAAGTCGATTGGTTCGCCTCCAACTGGATCGTTATCGGAACAATCATCGCGGGCGTCGGAATCGTCGGTCTACTGATCTGGGAACTGACGCGCGCTGAACCGATCATCGATTTCCGGTTATTCAAAAATCGTCTGCTCACGTTAGGGTGCAGCATCGGATCGGCAACCGGCTTCGCACTTTATGGTTCGAGCTTTCTGCTGCCTCAGTTCACCGAAAATCTTCTCAACTATCCGGCCTATCAGGCCGGCCTGGTATTGATGCCACGCGCACTCGCGATGTTTTTCGTGATGCCGATCGTCGGCCGGCTATACAATTACGTGAACCCGCGCCTGACGGTAGGGTTCGGCGTCGCGCTTCTCATGTATGGCTACTGGCGCCTGGCGCACTTCAATCTCAACGTTGGATTCTGGACTTTTGCACCGATTCTCATCCTCACCGGAATTGGCATGGGCGCCGCGATGGTCACCCTCAGCACACTCTCGTTGAGCACAATTCCGCGCGCGCAGATGACCGGGGCGTCGGGCCTCAACACGCTAACGCGCCGCGAGGCAGGAAATATCGCCTATGCTTTGCTGGCAACCGTGCTTGCGCGGCGCACCCAGTTTCATCGCGCGATGCTGGTCAGCAATGTGAGCGATTTGAACAGCGTGTTCAGCCGAATCGACCGCGGCATCGCGCAAAGTTTGCAGAGCTATGGCTACAACTCTGCCGCGGTTGGGGGACGTGATCTCAGCCTCGTCAACAACATGATCAATCACAACGCGACGATAATGGCCTACAACGATTGCTTCTATGCCCTGGTGCCGGTGCTCTTGGCGTCGCTGCTACTGCTCTTCCTGCTCCCCAAGCGTGGCTATGTGCCGGAGGCGGAGGGCGTCACCCACTAGCGAACTGGTGAGGCTATCTGGCGCACCTCCGATCGATGCGGCATTCTGTCGTTCGATTGCCAAATGGCGAGGACTGACAACTCAGCGGTGGAGCTGGACGCGAGCAGCATGATGGCGCGCATCCCGCGTGTCGCGATCGATTACGCGATCGTCGCGGGCTCGTTAGTCGTCATCGCGCTATTTTCCTACGTCAGGCTCCGGGGAACGCCGTGGGAGATCGATGTTTCGGCGGCGATCGACGGGATCGGTACGGTGTTCAGCGCGACCTTCTTCGCCGCGGTGAAAATCTGGACCTGCTGGACCCTTTTCACCATCGTCGGCACCGGCATCCTGCTGCGGCTCGATGACAAAATTCCGTTCTTCGATGCGATTTTGGGCGGCGCGGCAGGGGGATGGGTCCTCGCGTGGGTCCTCGGCCAAATCTTTGGACCGATCGGACTCTTTCGCGGACCTTTGATATGGCTGCTGCTGCTTGCCGGAGGCGGATGGATTTTTCTAACCGCGCCGCGACCGCGCCCCTCCCATCTGACTGCCGGACAAGGGCTTGCACTAGTTGCGTTCGTGCTCGCAGCGATCGGATTGGTGCCACTCGAGCTCGGCTCGCCGGTCGCTCCCTACATGGATGTGCTCGCGTGTCCCGCCTCGGTGCAGCGTATTCTCTCATTCGGGCGCTATCTGCCGATGAACAATGACCCCTATGGCCTGTGGGGCCCGCAGGCGCAGACCCCCGCGCTGGAGTTGTTCCTCGCGATGCTCGCGATGGGCTCGCGCACGCAGCTCGGCATCCTCGCGCAGAGCGGCGCTATCGTGCCGATGGCGGCGCTGATGATCTTCGGCGCCTATCGCTTCGGCGCCGCGACGCTGGGCGACACTGCCGGCGGCGTCGCCGCGCTGATGCTATTTTTCACCAACACCTTTCGCCGGATGGTCGGAATGCGCGGCACTGCGGTGGCATTCGCATTAGTCGCGTTGGGGCTCGCGTTCGTTCTGGATCGCAAGGCGCGACGCCTTACGATCGCGCTGGGCGCGCTGATCCTCGGCACCGCAATCGCAACGCATGCGATCGATGGCGGGTTCGCCATCGCGCTCGCGGGGATAGCGATCTTCTGGCGCGAGGCGGCGCGTCCTCGGATCATGTTGCTCAAACTGGTGTGTGTTGGCGGCGCGGTTGTCTTCGCGGGCCCGGAGTTCGCGATCGCCAATCGGACCGCATTGTCCTTTCCGATTTTGCCGCTAGTCATGCTCATCGGACTGGCGATCATCGTCCTTGCTGCACGGGCGCTGCCCCAACCCGAGGATCTCGAAGAGATCGCCGGCGACTCGGATTGGCGGGACCCGGTGATGGTCGCTATTTTCGGCTTCGCGCTCATTTACACGATCACGAAAGAACCGAACAGCATCTACGCACAAATCTTCGAACAGTTCCCTATGCTAAGCGCGTTCGCCGCGCTAGGTCTCGTATATATGGGCGCGCTGCGCGCACGCGGCACGCAAACCACCGATGGCTCGCCGGTCGTGATCGCGCTCCTCATCACGCTTATGGTCGAAGCGATCGGGCAAAGGCTTGGTGCGATAGGCGGCTCCAACGCCTACCAATCCAATATCGCGGACTTACATTACAAGCTCGACGAATATTGGACGCCATTCTTCCTGACTTTCCCCGTGGCCCTGCAATTCGCGACGGTCTTTAATCGTGGGCGGAGCGCGATAGTAGTCGTCGCTCTAATGACGATACTTATCTATCCATGGTATCCACGCCCCAACGGAAACTACGACTACGAAGAACATTCAATCGCAGAGGACTGGGCAATCGACCTGCGAACCGCGGCGAACGGCTATTGGGGCGGAACTCCAGATTCGCGCTGGACGATGGGAGCCAAGGAGATGGCACTGGTATATACGCTTCGACAGGAGCAGGCCGCCGGCCGAATCACGATGAAGACTCATATCCTGCATCTCGCGCAGGACGCGATTGTGTGGCATGAATGCAACCGCTTTTCGGTTTACACCGGGATCATGGACGATCCGATCGTGTACAACATTCCGGGAAGTGATGTTGGATGGCTAGCGGGTGGGCGGGTGCGACAAATGCCGGAACTCGCGGAGGCTCTCGCGGCGCGGCCTCCTTACATCCTCGCGCAGACGGCCGCGCCGATGGGGGTCAAGTTCCCGCCCGATGACTACGATCTGATTTTCGCTCGCGAGCAATTACAGTTATATCGGCGGCGCGACCTTGTTTCCGCGAACTAACGGCTTCGCCAGCAGATTGGTCGTTATCCCGGACTTGGTCTAAGATGAGGGAGCGTCCGCCACCGTTACTACTACTTTCGCGCAGGGAAAAACTCGGACTCCTCCTGGGATCCTTGGCCTTTGCCGCTGCTTTCATCTACCCGCTGTTCTGCAACAACCAGTTCACCGGTCCGGTTTTTCGAGGATGGCTGGATCAATCACCGCATTTCAAATTCACCGGTGGGGTTCCGGGAGATGGCGACCGTGATGTCTTCATGAACCTGCGCTGGGTCGCCTACTATACCGTCGCGCACTACCATCAGTTTCCATTTTGGAATCCCTACAAGTGTGGCGGGATGTCGCTGATCGGAAACCCTGAAAATGGTGTCCTCACGCCTTTTCTAGTTTTCTATGTATTATTCGGCCTCACCAGCGGAGTCATCCTGGAGATATATTTCCATCTCGCGATCATGTTCGCGGGCGGCTATGTGCTGGGAAAAGAGTTAGGGCTCAGGCCCATTGCCTGCATCGCGATGGCGGCGCTATTTCCCTCGAGTTCGTGGCTACCTTTGCATATCGCCAATGGTCATCTGAATTTTTTGTCGATTGCATACGTTCCGTGGGTACTTGTGATGGTAGCTGCATCGTGCCGCACCGGCCGATGGTATCCGGCGATGTTAGGCGGACTCCTCTGCGCGCTTACTCTTACCGAAGGAAACTACGGCTTTGTCTTCGCCCTAATGCTTACGGCAATCCTTTCGGTATGGCTCGCGATCGCTACGGCGAGCTTCCGATCGCTGGTTGCGGCTGGTTTAGTGGGTGTGTTCGGACTGGCCTTCTCCACCATCAAATTGATTCCGGTGTCGGAGATGCTAAGTATCTATCCGCGTGATTGGGGGATCTCATTTCACATGTGGTGGGGAGTCCTCGTTTCGATATTTTCTCGGAATCAAGACCTCAATCGCCCTTTAACAGCATCGTTTTTCTTCTCTGAATATGGTGGCTATATCGGCGCGCCTTTTGTGATTCTCGCACTAGCTGGGATCTTCGGTAAGTTTCGCAAAGCCATACCTTGGATCGTCGGGACCTATCTATTCCTGCTTTTGTACCGCGGCGACACCAGCTCCTACGCTCTGACGCAGTGGCTCCGGCTTTTGCCCCTTGGCGGCAACACCGGACTATGTGGACGATGGGTTATCCCGTTGGTCTTTTGCGTCGGAATTCTCGCAGCTCTAGGTGCCGAGTTTTTGTGTGAGCTTCCCGGTGTTTGGGGTCGTCGTGCGGTTTTGATACTCATCGCTGCTGGAATCGCCGATGCGTGGATAGTCTGTGCGCCGAATTACCGCTACCTGCTACAAAATCCGTGGACGGCACCATTTGCGCGCGATCATTTCTACCAGTACTGGGGTAACGGTATCGGTGGAACTGTCGCACTGAATGAGGCGAATCAGGGTAACGTGAATTGCACCTGCTGCGGCTACTATATTCCCCGCGGCAGCGTCACCGGATTCAATCAACCCGGATATCGAGGTGAATACTTTCTCCTCGGGTCCGGGCAAGTGAAGCAAATCGAATGGACTCCGAATCGGCTTAGCTATGAAGTGAATGCTTCGGCGCCGACCTCACTGATTATCAACCAGAATATGTATCCGGGTTGGCGCGTAGCGGAGGGAGCCGGCAGCATCTATTCCTACGACGGCCGCATTGCTATTCGAGTTCCGGCTGGACCCGAGAAACTTGAGGTCTTGTATAGACCGACGCACATAGCATGGGCATTCGCACTTACTTTGCTGGCCGCACTGGCTTTGATTCTCACCTGGATCCGCGAAACATTTCCCTTATCCGCCGCCGTAACCGTAGATGCCGATGTGCCAGACTCCGAAAGCTATCAGAAAGACCGACCACGCGATGAGTAGACGCGTAAGCTGATCCATTTTTCCGTCCGGTAGTCCCAAAGCCATCAGGGCGAACAGGAACGGAAACACATGGACATAGTGTCGAGTCCCGTACTGGATGAAGCCGTTCGTGAAATAGAATAGGCTGGGCGTCATAGCTATCAGCGCGGCGACCAGGAGCGCGGCGGGTACCATCTTTTTGAAGCTAGGACGTAACGCAAGCAAGAATGCCGGGCTGGTTAGTAATAATGACTGGCCGCCGCCTTCCGGATGAATGTAGGGGAACTTGGCGTTGAGGCTCGGCGCCATGAAAAGCAGCGTATAAAGGTTGACTGGAAAGAAGTTGAAACCGAATAACTTTGGTACGTCAGGCACGAAGATGAATACCCCGCGGTCGAAGAAGCCTCCATACCGTACGTAGTTGAACCAGGCGTAGATGATCGTCGTCAGCGCAAATCCGGGCGCGAGCCACATCACCTGGCGAAGATCGCGGCGCTTGAGCCAGGTGAGCAATGTCCAGATCGGCCATGTGAATGCGAGGTCGTAGCGCGCGAGTGCTGCCAGACCCGCCGTCACTCCCACGATACCGGGACGCGCCTCGCCGAACACCTCGGCCATCGCCAGCATAGTGAACGAGACCGCCACCACCATCGACATTTCCCAGCTGCCGCCATCTACAGCCTCATGCCACAGGATAGTGCCTGCACCAAAAAAAATTGTCAGCCAGACCCGCGTGTTGAGCGCGAGCCTCATCCGGCTCACCATCAGCCATGCGAATGCCACATCGGCGGCCGCGATGACGACATTGACCATCGCCTGGTTGGTATCCGGACCCCATATGGCGACGATGGGAACCAGGAGAAATGCCGGCAGCGGCGGATGTAGTTGGTAGGCGCGGCCGTTGTAGTTCGCATGCTCGATATAGTTGGGCGCGTCGATCCACACGTGGCCATGAAGAAATGCATACGCCTGCCGGATGTGCGCATCGTAGGGGCTGCCGCCGTAGATGGTCGTGGCATAGAGGCTGAGGAAGGCTGCGAACACCGCGAACGAGCTCCACGTTGTGAGCATCCCGCCGGTGTGCGTCACGCCCTCAGGAACCCGACTCTCGTGGCGGCGGATGAGAGTCGTGCTGGACCATCCGAGGAGGCCCACGAAGCCTGCGAAGAGAATAAGCATTCGATTCTGCGGACCGTGGTAATGCTCAATCAGCGGCCATCCGCCGACCACGATCGCGACCGCGAGAATGAAAATGTTGCGACCAACAGTTATAAGTTCGGCGGGATCGATCGATACCGCGCGGTCATCGCTTGGCACGGTCAACACACCTAAGTGAATTTGATCCGCTGGTCAACGAGGCTCTCTGACGCGACGATGAAATCCGCTTATCGCTTCGATCGATCCGTTGAGGCAAGCTAGATTTGGGGGACCGCTCGCAGCATGTTTGGGGACAGCGGACAATCTGGATGCATGCGCTCGTGAATCCGGCGAATATCGTCGAATGGCTCGCGCAATGGGGCTACCTCGGCATTTTCATTTGCGTGTTCGTCGGCAACCTCGGCATTCCGGTCCCCGAGGAGACCGTAATGCTGGTGGCAGGATTCCTTGCCGGCCGCGGCATTCTCGACCTGCGCTTCGTGTACCTGGTCTGCATCCTCAGTGCGGTGACCGGCGATTGCTGCGGCTTCTTCGTCGGGCGCCATGGCGGCCAGCGGATCATCGCGCGGCTGGTGACCCGCTTCAAAACCGTGCGCCAGCGCTATGAACGGTTGCGGCTCTTCTTCCATACTCACGGCAGCAAGGCGGTCTTCATGGCCCGCTTCATCGCGGGAGTGCGCTTCATGGCCGGCCCGATGGCGGGCGCTGCCGGGATGCCGTTTTTCCGCTTCCTCGGATGGAACGTGCTGGGCGCGATCATATGGGTCACGCTGGTGGTCACGCTCGGGTATCTGGTCGGTGACGAATTGTATCGCGTCACCGAAATGGCGCATCACGCGCAGCGCTGGATCGCGCTCGCAGCGCTGCTGCTGTGCCTGGTGTTGTGGTTTCTATGGTGGCGCGATAAGAGCACCTCGGTCGCCTCGCGATCGGAACCATAGCGCGCTGCGATGGGGCCGCGCCGCGTTCTCTGCATGCTCGCGCTCCTGACGCTCGCAGCATGCGGGCCGTCCGAGGAGCTGAAACTTCACTTTCTCAAAGGATTCGTTCCGGGGACTCGCGCCATCTTCCTGCCGACCGCAGTAGCGGTGGCACCGATTCGAGGTGAGCTCGCAACCGGAAGCCATCTCGCAGGCAACATCTACGATCCGTCGGGCAAGGTCGAGCAACGGTTACAGGTTTCCGAGGTCGGTATGCTCGCGCTTCAAGCGCTGATAGCGAGCCTCGCCGATGCAGGGTTGAAGCCGGTCGCGCTTCGCGCAGGTGTCGAGCCAAAAGATCTGCCGCCGCGCGTGGAGTTCATGCTCATTTGCGAGCTCGAGAAAGTCGCGGTCGAGAAGCGTTTCCGTGCTCAACAAACCATCCATGGGCAGTACTTCACGATGACCTCGCGGGTGAAACTGAAGTATCGGCTGTTGCGGCGCGACGGCGCCGTGATTAGCGAAAATGAAATCCTCGGCACCGAGGATGAACCGCCCGAGCCCGTTGGACACGAAGTTTTCCTGCCGATGGAAACCGATCCGGCCGAATCGCTCTCGGTGGCGCTGTCGCGCGCGGTCGGATTGCTGGTGATCGATCCGAAATTCCGCGCCGTCTTTCCTGCGCGCATCGTGCCGTAGCGTTTGCAGACCCGACGCGCTCGGGACTAGCGTCGCGATCAACGCATCACATACTCCAGGAGGAAATCTATGGCGCTGCTGCCCTATGCCGATGAAAGCAAGGTTCCCGAAAAGACCCGCGAGATGCTCAACCGGGGTAAGGTCAAACTCAACGTCGCGCGGATGATCGCCAATTCCGACGGCGCATTCTATCCGTTCTCGATGCTCGGCAACTCGCTGATGACGCGCTATAAGCTCGACCCCAAGCTGCGCGAGATCGCGATCCTGCGCACCGCTAAAGTAAGCAAGTCTCTCTACGAATGGACTCAACATGTTCCGATCGCAAAGCACGTCGGCGTGACCGATGCTCAGATCGCCGCGATGGAGCATCCCGAGAATGCCACCTGCTTCAATGAACTCGAGAATCTCGTCCTCCGCTTCACCGATGACGTCGCGCGTAATGTCAAAGGAAGCCCGGCGCTGGTCGCGGAGTTGAAGAAGCATATGGACGCGGGGGCAATCGTCGAGTTGATCATGTCGATTGGATTCTGGGGAATGGTCGCGCGGGTGCTGGAGACTACCGAAGTGGACCTCGAGGACTTCGCGGGCAAGGTCAATCTTCTGGCGACCGACTTCGCGCGGCGCTGATTGTAGGATTATACTACTTTTTGTATATATCGCCCGTAACATCGATGCGGCAGGAGGCCCTGCCGCATCGATTTTCGCATGTCCAGGTATATTGGAAGAGGGCGCTCAGGCGCGTGCCTTGCGCAGCTTGGCACGCGCGCGCGAGGCGACCCGGGCCGGCGCGGGCTTGCGCCGTCCACGCATAACGGCCAGCTTGGGGGCTGCCGGCTTCACCACCAGCAGCGGCTCCGGCGCGATAGGCTCGGGCTCGGCCGGTAACAGCGCCTGCGCTTCGGCTAGCGCCTGCTGTTGCGCGCGCTCTTCGTTGCGGCGCTGGATGGCAATCAGCTTGCGCTCCTTCCAGCGGCGCAGTCCGGCCCGCATGTACTCGGCATTGATGTCGAGCATCTCGCATACGTTGTCGAACGAGAAGACCCAGCGCTTGTCTTCGAGGTTGATCCACTCGTCGGCATCGCGGAACAGGCGCTGACCCTTGTTGGTCGCGGAGTCGATGCACTTCATAAAGCAATCCACGGCGTCTTCGAGGACGCTCAGGATGAGACGCTTTTCGCCCTCCAGCAGATGCTTGCGGCGCATCGCCTCGAAGTACTGAATTGGCAACAGGGTGTCGGGTTCGAACAAACCCGGCAACTTTTCGTCGAGCGTTTCCTTTTCCATTTTTCCTTCCTGATCAGCCCTCAGGTTCTCGCTGGTCGCCATCCGCCCCGCCCTCCTGATAGGTCATTTATGAGACGCAACACCTGTTCTTTTCATTCACAAGAACTTTGTTTAGTCGTCTCCGTATTGCTCCTTATAGATTTCGTTCCAAGCCATCTGTATAGCTTCGAGCTTGCCCTCGGTACTGCCGGCCGCGTCGTCGTCGAATTCGTCTAAGTCGATTACCCATTGGCGGAGGTCGGTGAAGCGTACGTCCAATGGGTTAAGTCCGGGATGATTTTCTATGAGGACTTCCGC
>Ga0335079_10009438_pt1 | contig 11115 bp, 11 predicted proteins | sample Lox_Sample_33_FD_206719 | JGI IMG/M metagenome (GOLD analysis project Ga0335079, IMG submission 206719) | Soil microbial communities from Loxahatchee National Wildlife Refuge, Florida, United States - Lox_Sample_3.3 | ecosystem: Environmental > Terrestrial > Soil > Wetlands | place: USA... | reverse complement strand
CAGCTGAGAACGAACGACGAACGACGAACGACGAACGACTAACGACGAACGACTAACGACGAACGACTATTCTTCCACCAGCCAGTCCATCGCCTCTTCTCGATTCTTGAAGGCAGGAAACTCGCGCTGCGAGAAGCTCTTGAAATTTTCGTAGAAGACGTGCGGCAAACTCTCCGTCCCCAACCACGCGGACTTCTTCACGTAAGGACGGTCCAGCGTCAACACTTCCTTGATTCGCGTTGCTACTTTCTTATCGACGTCTGCGCCGGTGAAGTCCGCCAGCGTCAGCACCGTTCCCGGAGCATGCCGCGCAACATCCGCCCGCACCTGGTCGAGCAGCAACAGGATTTCCTTTCCCGGGCAGTGGCTGAAGTCAATCACGAAGATAGCTTTCCCTTTGTGTTTGACGAAGCGCAAACGCTCCCGGCGTAATCCAGGATCTGTATCGTCCAACGTCACCCCAGCAATCCCTCCACCACGCCGTAAGCCCCGTCCAGCGCGGCATCCAGCGCAGACGCATCCTTGCCTCCGGCTTCCGCCAGATCCGGGCGCCCTCCACCCTTGCCCCCCACTTTTTGTGCCACGGCGCCGACCACTTTGCCCGCCTGCACGCGCGATGTCAAGTCCTTGGTCACGCCCACGATCAGCGACACGTTCCCATCCGACGCCGACCCCAACACAACCACGCCCGAACCAATCTTGTCGCGCAGTTGATCGACCAGCGTGCGCAGTTGCGCGCGTTCGAGATTGTCCACGCGATGCGCGAGCACTTTCACGCCCTTCACATCTTTGATCTTGTCCCCAACATTCGCCGCCGAAGACGACGCCGACTTCATCCGTACCTGGTCGAGTTCACGCGCCAGCCGCTTGATCTCCGCGTCTTTCTTCTCCAACTCTGCCTTTAGTGCGTCCGAAAGATTCGGCTGGTTGCCCCACCCTTCCGCGTTTTTTGCGGAGGGTGGGCCCTCCTCCCGAACCGCGGGTGCCCCATCCTTTCGCGTCTTTTGCGAAAGGGTGGGAGAGACGAACGATGACACGACGTTTTCAAGTTCGTGATCCTTCCGAAAATGTTTCAGCGATCCCTCTCCAGTAATCGCTTCGACTCGTCGCACTCCAGAAGACACACTTCCTTCTTTGAGAATCTTGATCAGCCCGATCTCGCCGGTCGCCGCGGTATGTGTGCCGCCGCAAAGCTCCGTCGAAAAATCACCGATCCGGACCACGCGCACCTTATCGCCATACTTCTCCCCGAACAGCGCCATCGCATGGTACTCGTTGACCGCCTGATCAATCGGCACATCCGCAATCGTCTCGACTTTCCGGTTGCGCAGCACCTCTTTATTAATGATGTCCTCAATATCCTGCAGTTCCTCATCGGCCACCGCCGTGAAGTGCGAAAAATCGAATCGCAAATGCCCCGGAGCCACCAGCGATCCCGCCTGCTTCACATGCTTGCCCAGTACTTCGCGTAATCCAGCATGAAGCAAATGCGTAGCTGTGTGATTCCGCATGGTCGCTTCGCGAACGTTGGTGTCGACGACCGCGTCAACGTGATCCCCAACCTTAAGGGTGCCCCGTTTCTCGTGCGCCGGGTTGCCCCATCCTTCCGCGTTTTTTGCGGAGGATGGGGATTTCATCACAATCTGGTGCGCTCTCACTCCCTGGATCGGGTAATAGCAGCCCTTCACGTCGGCAATCACCGTGTTGTGATCGTCGGAATAGAACCACCCGCGATCCCCAACCTGTCCGCCGGCCTCAGCATAAAACGGCGTGTGATCGAGAATGACCTCGCCTTCCTCACCAGCCTTCAGTTCCTGCACGCCAGCGCCGTTGTGGATGATCGCCAGCACTTCGCAGTTCTCCGACCGCGTCTGCCGATAACCCTCAAACTCCGACTTCGGCAACGACTGGTATGCCGGATTCGCCGTCTGCTTTGCGGCCCCCTTCCACGAAGCCCGGGCCCGCGCCTTCTGCTCGTCCATCGCATGATCGAAGCCTTGTTGATCAAAGGCGATTCCTTGGTCGCGAGCTGCATCTTGCATGAAATCGAGCGGCATACCAAACGTGTCATAAAGCTTGAACGCTTCCGAACCTGCGAGAATCGGATAGTAATTCTTTTGAAGATGCTCAAACAGTTCCTTGTCGTGCTCGAATAAAGTCACACTCTCGGTGGTTCCCGCCGGTTTTCGTCGCGGGTCAGAGTGCCCCTTCGGCAACAAGAACTCAAGGAAATCTTCGTCGACCTCGTAGTCAGGGTGCATCAGCTTAAAGCTAGAGACGCATGAATCTATCGCGCTCCGCCGCGCGATGTTTAGGAGTTCCTCCAACTTTTCCAGCCCAATATCGAGTGTGTGAGCAAAGCGCTTCTCCTCTTCGTAAACAACTTTCTCAACCCGCTCAGCGCTCTCGAGAAGCTCTCTGTACGGTGCCGTCTGCACCGGAAGCGCCATCATCTTGACGACTTCAGGAACCATCATGTGAAAGAATGGCTTCGTCTGCCCCAACAATCGCCCATGTGTAATGGCACGCCGGATGATCTTGCGCAGCACATACCCGCGCCCTTCATTCGAAGGCTGCACCCCGTCGGAAATCAGGAACGTCGCTGCTCGCGAGTGATCCGCTATGACACGCAACGACGCAGCAGACTTCGTATGTGCTTCCTTATCCAGTTCTTTCTTCAGTGATGTCCCGGTCAACTCTGCCGCCCGCTTGATCAGCGGCGTAAAAAGATCCGTCTCGTAATTCGAGATCACGCCCTGCAGCACCGCCGCCACACGTTCCAGCCCCATCCCCGTATCAATGGACGGCTTCGGCAGCGGCGTCAGTTTGCCCGACGCATCCCGGTCAAACTGCATGAACACCAGATTCCAAATCTCCACATACCGCCCGCACTCACATCCAAACTGGCAATCCGTGTGCCCCTGGTCCGACGCAATCGCGCCCATGTCGTAATGAATCTCGCTGCACGGACCGCAAGGCCCCGTATCGCCCATCTGCCAGAAGTTGTCCTTCATCCCCATCTCGTAGATGCGCTCTTTCGGCACGCCTTGTCCCAGCCACAGGTCGTATGCCTCGCTGTCGCGCTCCACGCCGTTCTCGCCCTTGAATACGGTCGCGTACAACTTCTCCTTCGGAATTCCAAACCACTCTGGCGATGTGATCAGTTCCCACGCGTACGCAACCGCATCCTTCTTGAAGTAATTGCCGAACGAGAAATTCCCCAGCATCTCAAAGAATGTGTGATGCCGGTTCGTAAAGCCGACGTTCTCCAGGTCGTTGTGCTTCCCGCCCGCGCGTACACACTTCTGCGACGTCGTCGCCCGCGAATAATCGCGCTTCTCCAGTCCAAGAAACACGTCTTTAAACTGATTCATTCCCGCGTTGGTGAACAGCAACGTAGGATCATTTGCCGGGACGAGCGACGAAGAATGAACCTCCTTGTGCCCCTTCTGCACAAAGAAGTCCAAAAACTTCCTGCGAATTTCTGAACCTGTCAGCATGGAGTCTTAATTCTAAACGAAGGAATCTGAAGCGGGCAGCATCGTGGAAGAGCGGCGCTTTAGCGCCGCATAGAGCGTGCAAAAAAGAACGGGGGCCCCGTTCGTCTCACTTCAAATCCTGCTTCACGCCACATGGCCACACTCGCGCCATTTCTCATGGAGTCGTGATTTGCCCACGACTGGATCGATACGAACCGCGGACCGCTATTGCTGTGTACGGAACCAGCAACCGCAGCGCAGGGAATCGCTTATCTTACTGACGTGCAACCGATCATGCCCGTATGAAGCCATCCTCCGCCGTGCATGAGGCCGCCCGCACCGTGGAAGAGCGCCCTTTAGGGCCGCGTAAAGCGAAAAAAAGAACGGGGGCTTTAGCCCCCGTGGAGCGAACAAGCGCAATATCTACTTCAGCGCATTCGCCGTCTTATCCGTAGTCTTCTTCGCACCGTGCCCGATGCTCTTGACGCCCTTTTTGATCCCGTGCCCCGTCTTCTTCGCGGCGTCTCCGGTCGCTTTGCCCGTCTTATCCGCGGCCTTCTCGGTATCCTTGGTGGCCGTCTTGGCGCCCTTCTCCGTGTCCTTCGCCGCGACCTTGGCGTCCTTGTCGGTGGTCTTTGCAGCGGACTTCGTCGCATGCCCCGTCTTCTTCGCCGCCATCTCCGTATCTTTCGTAGCCGTCTTCGCGCCCTGCTTCGTGTCTTTCGCTGCGGTCTTGGTCGCGTCCTTTACTTCGGTAGCCGCGCCCTTCTTGTCCGCAGACGAATCCTGCGCGTAAACCAGTGGAACTGCCGTCAACAATGCGGTCACAACGATCCCTGCCAACTTCGCTTTCATATCTTCCTCCTTACAGTTGTCCCAGGAATGTTGGGAAGTATGCCCCAATCATGAGATGCGCGCAACGTGCCACCGCGATGTATGCCCGAAAGGGAGGAAGGCTTTCAAATCGCAACATGACTCAATAGCTCAATGACCAAATTATTCTGTGTCCTCAGCGTCCTCCGCGTTGGTTATTCGGTTTCTCCCTCAAGCGCAGTCAAGGTCTCATCATCCACATCCCATTTCTTGAGGATGCCGAAAATCGTCCGCGTCCCAAACCCGGCCCGCATTAGCTGCCGGAAAATCCGCGCCGTCTCCTTCTGATCCTTCGGCTTCTCCATCCTCTTCTTGCGCAAATATTCCCGCGCCTGCTTCTCTTCATTCACTCCGTCATACGCCGTCTCGATCGCCTTATCGATCACAGCGCCATGGACGCCTCGCGTCTTCAACTCGGTGATCACGCGCCGGCTGCCAAACTTCTGATTGTCCCGACGCATCGACGTGTAGTACGCGGCATACTTTGCATCGTTCAGATATCCCTGATCCTTCAGTCTTCGAATCACCAACTCCACCAGCGTCTCCGCATATTCCGACTCCGTATCCTCTACCCGCGCCCGCATCAATCGCTTCAACTCCGCTACAGTCCGCATCCGCCGCGCGAGCGCATTCACGGCATATTCGTACATCTCCTCTTCAGAATATTGCCGACGCTTGGGACGAGAAAACGCCATGCGCTAACAATAACGCAACTCTGTGAAACTCTGTGATCTCTGTGGTGAAAGATGTTTTTCGCTGGGAGGATTCGATGACGCCAATGTGGAGAAAGCCGCCGCGATTCTCACTCCGCATATTCCGGATGCCGTGCCGGCGCCCGTTTTCCCAACTCCGCCTCCATCTTTCGCAGCCACCGCAACTCCGTCCGCATCTGCTCGATCGCCAGGCTCAGCATCCACACCGCCTCATGAAACCGGTGCCCAACTTCCGCTCGCACGCTTTTCAGCGTAGCCGCCTCGCGATCCAATTCCTCGGTCAGGAACTTCTCCCGTCTTCGCACCTGCCGCTCAAACACTTTCGGACGTGCCTGCCACGACAACGCAATCCACGTCAAAAACGGTGGCCGTTCTCGCTGCGAAGTCCACTCCTCCCGCTCGAGCGCATCGGCCAGCGCCGCTCGCCCCGTCGCACTCGTCGAGAACACGCTACGCTCCGGCCCCGCCACAGGATCGTCACTGCTCGCGCCTTTGATCAATCCCAGCCGCCCCAATTTCTCCAGCGAGTAATACACCTGCGGACGCGAAATCCCTGCCCAATCCCGCACCTGCCGCCGCTCCAGTTCCGCATTCGCCTGATATCCGTGCATCGGACGCTCTGCCAACAGGCTCAGCAGCACCAGGTCCGGCGTTGTCAGCCCAGCCTTCTTACGCCCTGGCATCGTGTGCCTTTCGTTTGCGGCTCCAGTACCACCACTGGCATTGTTCGATCGGCAGTTTCGGATCTCGTGCTTGCGCCACCGCTGCGCGAAACACGTCGAGGCAACAAATATCCTGTGCCTGCCCGGTGATCTCGCACAACTTCTCGTAGAGCTTCTCCGGATTTCTCCGCGACAGTTGCGCCACGCTCTCAACACCGAGCATTTTGAAATCCCGCACCATCGCCGGCCCCACAGAGATCAAGTCCTCCAATCGCCGCTCGTGAACTTCCATAAAACTCCTCCTTGACACAGATCAAAGACTGTAATATCTTCAACTAGTCTAAATGAGACTACATTGGGACGGCAAGAGGAAAATGCTTATGACGATAAAGAAAATTACCCCGGTGCTTTTTGCGGAAGAGATCGAGTCAGCTGTGAAGTTCTGGGTCGACCGTTTCGGATTTCAGAAAACGGCCGAAGTCCCCGACGGCGACAAGCTCGCCTTCGTCATGCTCCAGAAGGGCAGCGTCGAACTGATGTACCAGAGCTACGCCAGTGCCGACAAAGATGTCGGCGGCACCATCTCGCAGCAGATCCGCAAAGGCCCAACCTTCCTTTATGTGGAAGTCGACAGCCTCGACGAAACAATCCACGCGGTGCAGGGAACAGAAGTCACCATGCCCAAGCGCCAGACCTTTTACGGATCGACCGAAATCGGCATCAAAGACCCGGCTGGCCACTTCGTCACCTTCGCCGAATTTCCAGCCAGCCAACACTAAGCAGAAAGGGCGTGGCCAACGCCACGCCCAATCTGAGGTCCACGCTCTGAGGTCCAAGGTCCGCTTTATCTCCCTCCGAATCCCGCCGACTGCATCGACTGCCGCGAGATATCCGACGTTGACGCGATACCCTGCATACGCAGCTTGAAGTCGTCGGCATTCGAAGCGTTCTCGAGAGCCGTTTCGTAATTGACCAGTCCAGCCTGGAACAAGTCCCACAGCGACTGATCGAACGTCTGCATGCCGTATTGCGACGTGCCGGCCGCAATCGCGTCGCGGATCGACCTCGTCTTTTCTGGCACCAGAATACATTCGCGGATGAACGCCGTATTGATCGCGACTTCCACCGCGGGCACGCGGCCCTCGGCATCGCAGCGCCGCACTAGCCGTTGGCTGATGATCGCGCGCAACACCGCCGCCAGCTGCATACGAATCTGCTTCTGTTCCGGCGGAGGGAAAATCGAGATCACGCGGTTGATGGTTTCCACCGCGTCCAAGGTGTGCAACGTCGAGAACACCATGTGGCCGGTTTCGGCCGCATGCAGCGCCGTCTGGATCGTTTCCAGGTCTCGCATTTCGCCGACCAGGATCACGTCCGGATCCTGACGGAGAGAAGCTCGGAGCGCCGCGCCGAACGACGGAGTGTCCACGCCGACCTCGCGCTGGTTGACGTAGCCTTTCTTATCGCGGTGCAGGAATTCGATCGGGTCTTCGATCGTCACGATATGTTCGGCTCGCGACGAGTTCACGCGGTCGACCATCGCCGCCAGCGTTGTCGACTTACCGGAACCCGTGACGCCGGTGACCAGCACCAGCCCGCGGGGCATGTCGCAAACCTGCTCGACGACCTTGGGCAGGAACAGTTCGTCGAGCGCGCGGATCTTCGTCGGAATGACACGAAGCACCAATCCAACGTTGCCGCGCTGCTGAAAGATGTTCACACGGAAGCGACCGAGTCCGGCGACGCCGTACGCCATATCGATTTCCGTGGTCTCTTTGAATTTCTGTTTCTGCCGCGCCGACATCATGCTGAACGCCATGTTCAGCATGTCTTCCGCGCTGATGCGCGGCTGATCGGTCAACGGCGCGAGTTCGCCGTCAATACGCAGGTGCGGATAGTTCCCCACCTTCAAGTGCAAGTCGCTGGCTCGCCGTTCCGTCGCAATCCGCAGCAGGTCATCAATATTCATGCGAGATTCGTCCTGGAAGCCTCGATCGGGAGGCCTCGAGAGTGATGCTCTTCAGCATCATCGCCCGAATCGTCACCCATCCCAAGATGACCTAGGTAATTGACCCCGGAGCGGAGCAGGGTCAGGGTCTTTTGGGCGCAAGTTTCAGGTTTCGAGTTTCAAGTTTCAAAGCCACCCCGAAACCGGGTGCCCCATTTCTCGCGCGTTGTGTGCGCGAGAAGTGGGGATTTTGATTTCGCCCCAATAGTCGTTGGCCGTTGGCCGTTAGTCCCGCAGGGACGACAGATTGCAGCCCGGGACGTAAGTCCCGGGTGCGTGCCCCTTCGTCGGAACAAGTCCCGTTAGGGACGGCAGAATCTTCTTTCGCCCCTTTCGGGGCTTTGTCGTGTCTTCTCCCTCTACCCACCGCTTGCGCGGTGGGCTGCATTCTTGCGCTTCTTCGGAGCTGGGGCGGTTTGGGCGGGTTTGCGTGGCGGAGTGGGCGTTTGTGGTCGTGGATCAGGCGTGCCTACGGCACGCGTTGTCGTGACGGCCTCGTTCCCAGCGCTGAAGCGCTGGGCTACCTTCGGGCGTCCCTCCAGGACGCAGGTCTCGGCTGCGCCGGCGATCGCCGATTTCTGTTCCGGGACGCAGGTCTCGGCTGCGCTGGCGATCGCCAATTTCTGTTCCGGGACACGTCTTTCGGCGGCGCTGGCAATTGCTGCTTTCGATTCCTCGACGCTTTGGCTCGCCGCTGGGGCGGCTTGCGCGTTCGTTGATTGCGTTTGCTTTTTGAAATCGTGTGCGGGGACTGACGTTGTTGACGTGGATGGGAGTGCGCTGCGGACCGGGACTTCCGGTCCGCTTGGACAGCCGAGGGCGGCCGTCCCCACATGACCTGTGGTTGCCTCAGCGGCTATTCCCTCTCTTGCTTGCGCTTTGCGTTCGGCTTCCTGGCGTTTGAGGATTTGGCCGCCGCGCTCCATGCGTTCCCAGAGTTCTGGGTCTTCTTCGACTACCGGTCTGGGCTTCATCGCGGATACTGCGGGGAGTTCGTCTTCGGCTCCCGGTTCGCCGGGCTCGACCCACGCGGCTGCGGCGGGTTGAGTGGACGCGGCGGCTTCGCCGCCTGGACAGCCGAGGGCGGCTGTCCCCACATTCATTTCTTTCTCCACATGAGTCTCTTCTTGCGGAAATGAATACTCGGGGACTTCGCGAACCATGTCGTGAGAGTTCCCGAATTTGGCGCGGCGGGAATTCTTTACCGCGATGTGCAGGGCGCGGAGAATCAGTTCGGCGCGTTTTAGGTCGATGGTGTTGCGCATCAGGGCGTTGATGACTTCCATCAGGCTGGACTGGATGCTCTCTTCGTCCTCGAGGATTGCGATGGGGTGAAGACGGGACTGCGGTGGCTTGCGGACGCCGCGATGGGCGTTCTGGTGAAAGTAGCAGAAACGCTCTCCGTAGAGAGCCGGGGAGCCGCAACGGACTCCGGTGACCTTGATATGAGTGCAAGTTTTTGTAGGTGACATAGTGATGATTGCCTGTTGAACCTTCTCGAGAATTTTTTTGTATTGCGGCCGCAAAATCTTGGCTTCACGGGAGTTAGGAGCGGAGTGGAGGACGACGTCCGCGTAAAATTTTGGAAACAAAGGGTTTGTAAGCAAAATATTGCGAACAAAGGAGATAAGGGACGAATTCGCGTAGCGGGGCGGGAGTTTAGGGAGTTTCGAGGCGGGGAGCCACGGTTCGGACCTCGGACCCTGGACCTCGGACGTCAGCGAAACCCGTTCACCACCGAGGTCACGGGGTTTCACAGAGGGGTTCTGTGGAGTGGTTTGGGGTGGTTCTGATTTGGGACCCTGGTTCACGGCCCCAGAGTGGCAAATTTAGAATTTTGAGTAAAGGTCAGTTGTCACAAGAAAACGGGTTTTTCCTGTGGAAAAGTCAAAAAAAGTAGGTTTCAGAGTTTCAAGGTTTCAAAGTTTCAAGGTTTGGGGTTGTCGCGGTGCGTCCGGGTCGGATTGTCTTTCGTCGGGGAAGTCAAAATCTCTAAGGGTGTCGGCGTTCGTGGTACCCACCCTTCGCAAAAGAAGCGAAGGATGGGGCACCCATTGTGTTGGTGGTGTCGGCAGATGCAAGGGTGGGCCACCGGCCCACGTTCACCAGTCCGTCCCGAATTTCGACGATTACTTCTTGTCGAGGAATTCTTTGAAGTGCTTGGCTACGGCTTCTGCCATGGACTGCTCGTTCTTGGATCCGCCTCTCTGCTTATTGACGGAGTACGCCCAGAGCATCTTGGAAGAGTTGGTGTCGATCAGTTGGACCGAGACGTTACCCTTGTCTTCGATACCAGCGCAATAGGCGAAAAGGCAGCGGGCGATCTTACCGCCAGTGGATTCCGATTTGACCTCGACCGGGGCAGACCTCAACACATACGTGGCCTTGGCCTGGTCCACCACTACGTCCGCAGGAACATTCTTCTTGGCCATAGCGGCGGCGAGATAGGTTTCAAATCCCTGCTGAGGCTCGATGTAAACGGTGGGCCTGGGCATCTGCGAAAACGACATGGACGCGATGAACAGGACAATGAGAATTCCGGACTTCTTCATGGCGTGCACCTCTCCATGCAGGTTCTATCGTGCCACCGGACGGGGAACAAGTTATCCCCAGACGCGGACGGAGAGGACGTTGTTCTCGAAGCGCGAGGCTTCAACGAAGGCGTGATCATTCTTCTCGAGCGATTCGCGGAGGGCGTCGGGCGCGGTGCGCGAGAGCAGCGTCACGTCGAGGACGATCGGGTCCTGATCGAAGTGCGCGGGGAAGACCAGGGCTCGCGAACTTTTCTTGCTGAGGTATTGCGTGACCAGCACATGGTCGTTGCCCGACCACGCCGCGGCGGCGAGCCCGACGTAGTCGCAGATCTTGCGAGTGCGTCCGGTGACGGTGTCGGTGAGCCAGAGGGTGTGGAAGGTACCAACGAATTCCTGCGCGGGATGCTCGGTGTCGGAGTTGCGGACGATGGAGCGTCCGTCGGGGGAGATCAGTTCGCGCGTTTGCGGGAAGAGGACGAAAGGTCCGGCGGCGGAGGCTTGGGCCGCGAATAGAAGAAAGACAGCGCGGATCGCGGCGTTGCGGGCGAGCATGATTCATTACATTCTGCTCATCGGTGGAGGAATGTGATGGGGTTCACAGCGGGATTACTTCCGTTTGCCGGTTTTGTGGGTTGGGCTGGAAGGCGGCAAACCTCAGCGGCTGAAGCCGCAAATCTCGCACGCGTTACGGCACGACTGAAGTCGTGCCCTTCCCACGAATCGGATCCACGACTGAAGTCGTGCCCTTTTACGAATCAAAGGCGACCTCAGCGCCTAAAGGCGCGGTCCCTGCAGGACTTTGCGGCGCGAGTAAACTCGCGCCCCACCCCAAGTCTGCGACTCGTT
>Ga0335079_10009437_pt1 | contig 11116 bp, 10 predicted proteins | sample Lox_Sample_33_FD_206719 | JGI IMG/M metagenome (GOLD analysis project Ga0335079, IMG submission 206719) | Soil microbial communities from Loxahatchee National Wildlife Refuge, Florida, United States - Lox_Sample_3.3 | ecosystem: Environmental > Terrestrial > Soil > Wetlands | place: USA... | reverse complement strand
CGAGGCGAGTCGTCTCCGCTGTATATCCAGATTTTCACCATCGGCTACACCGGAAACGGCGGTACGGATGCAGGCTTGCTGAAACGCATCGCCAACGATCCCGGCGATACCGAATCCCCGAACGCCCTGCCTTCGGCCTGGTCAACGCAACCGCAAGGCAAATTCTGCCTGGGTACGGATAGCACTTCGCTGGCTGCCTGCTTCAACAGCATCGGGTCCGCGCTCCTCCACCTCACCCGGTAGCGGCCGGCAGAAGTAGCGTTTGGCTTACCGCAGGTTGAACTTCTTCATTTTGTAGCGCAGCGTGTCGCGAGTAATGCGCAACAGGCGGGCGGCCTGTGTCTGGTTGCCGCTGGTTTTTTCCAGCGCGCGCGCCAGCAGGCTGCGCTCGTTGTCTTCGAGCGACAGTCCGTCATTGGGAATCTCCAGGCTCGGCGCCGCCGCCAGCGGTGCGCCCGGTTCGGGCCGGGAAATCGAAATCGGCAGGCTGGGAGGCGTAATCAGCGCGCTCTCCTCCAGGATCATGGCGCGTTCGATGGCGTTGCGCAGCTCGCGCACATTGCCGGGCCAGTCGTGCGCCAGCAGCAGCTTGGCCGCCGCGTCGGTTACTCCTTCAATGTTGCGCTTGAACTTGCGGTTATAGTGCTCGATGAAGAACCGCGTCATGGGCAGGATATCGTCGGTCCGTTCCCGCAGCGGCGGAATCAGAATCTGGATCACGTTTAGCCGGAAATACAGATCCTGGCGGAACGCCCCCTCTTTTACGGCTTCACGCAGGTTCTTGTTGGTAGCCGCCACCACGCGCAGATCGAGCTTGATGTCTTTCAAGCCCCCCAGCCGGCGGAAGCTCTGTTCTTCCAGCACGCGCAGCAGCTTGGCTTGCAGCATCAGCGGGATTTCGCCGATTTCGTCCAAAAACAGGGTCCCCTTGTCGGCCAGCTCGAAAATTCCGCGTTTTTGCGAGCGCGCGTCGGTAAAGGCGCCTTTTTCGTAACCGAAAAGCTCGCTTTCCAGCAGCGTTTCCGGAATGGCCGCGCAATTGATGGCGATGAAGGGCTCGGCCTGGCGCAGACTCTGATAGTGCAAGGTCTTTGCAATCAGGTCCTTGCCGGTACCATTCTCGCCTTCCAGCAAAATGGTGGTGGCTTCGCTAGCGGCCACCCGGCGGACGAAGTTCACCATCTCGCGCATGGACGCCGACTCGGCGATTACCTCGCGGCGCTGCGGCGCGGCTTCCTCGGTGATGTCCTTGATGGTGGCTGCCACGCCGGTCAGTTGGCCGTCCTCGGTGAACATCTGGGTGGTCCGCATGACCACCAGCCGCTCCATACCGTTTTCCGTGCTTAGCCTGACCGTCGAGTGCGGCGACGCCGGCGCCTGGTTCAAGCCCACCAGCATTCCGCAGCCGGGTTCGCACAACGAACATTTGAAAATCTCCTGGCAATGCTTGCCCAGCATCTCTTCGCTGGACATACCGAAGAGTTTCTCGGCAGCGCGATTTACCCCGGTGATGCGAAATTCAGGATCGTACAGGACCAGCGCGTCGGAAAGCTGATCGAAAACGGATTCCAGGACGCTGATACTCTGCCAGCCTGGCATGAGCTTGGACATCTACTATTCTTTGTTCAGATTATAGCAGGCGATTGGGGGAATTGGCCCATGCGATGCCGGGCACGGGGCAATTGCCCCGTTTTTGGGTTTAGAAAAAACAGTGTTAAACCTCCGAAAATCACAAATCCACGGGCGTGGCGATGCAATTGCTGTCTTTCCGATGGAGGTATTAATGTCCCGTTGGAAAGTCATCGTGCCCGCTGTCATCGTGCTGGGCGGATTCCTGGTTTGCTCGACAGCTTCGTTCGGCAAAATGGAATATAGCAAGGCCACTAAGAAACCGTGCACTTATTGTCACGAAAAGACCGTGGCCGACAAGACCGTCATGGCCAAAAACCTGACTGATGCCGGCAAGTACTATGCCGAGCACAAGGCCCTGGACGGTTACCAGGAGAAGAAGTAGCACGGCGGCAGGCGGAAGGCGCCTGGAGTACTCCCATGATGCGGACGGTTCAACTCTCGATGACGGACGCCAGGTACGCGGCTGCCGTGCGCGAAGCCCTGTGCCATAGCTGTGCCTGGCATGTGGAATCCATCGAAAAACCCGACCCTTCGCAGGCCTGCGTCCTGGTTCTGGACGACATCGCGTTTGCGCGTCTACCCCTGCCCCTAACTAATCCGGAGCGGATTGTCCTGATTACCGCTCGCAACGACTCCCAGTCGCTGGCGCAAGCCTGGGAAGCAGGAATTGTCTCGGTGGTTTCACCGGCAGATCCCATGAGCACGGTCCTACTCGCCATCATGGCGGCGGCCCTGCGCGTTGCAAAAGACCACACCATCGCCCATCCGGGCGGCATTTCCCCCAATCATGATCTGTTGTCTGCGCCAATAGCCCCACAATCACGGAATCTTCCCTCGAAGCGTTGCAAAATCCAATAACTTAGGCGTGTCCCGACATGGACTTCAGCGTGCACTACTCTGTTTTCCGGGAAAGGAGAGAGTCGACATGGACCGCTCTTTAGTAGAATTAGAGGCGATTGTCCGGAATCGCATCTGCAAAGTCTGCACCAGCCGGACAGTGGACGGCGATTGCGGATTGGAAAATCCGTCCAGTTGCGCTTTATTCCAGTTGTTTCCCCAAGTCGCGCAGGCGATTGCTTCGGTGGACAGCGAAGACATTAACGACTATATCGGGGCCATCCGGCGGCACGTGTGCTCCATCTGTGCCGACCAGGACTCCAGCGGCCGGTGCGAAACCCGCCAACAGGTCCAATGCGCCCTCGATGCTTATCTGCTGCTGGTGGTGGACGCCATTGAAGAAGCCACCGGCAAAAACTTCGGCGGCGCCAGCAATTTGATTGCCGGCGATGCCATCCGGCGGCAGGACCGCCGGCGCTACATCAACCTTTAACCGGAGGTAAACGTGAATATTTTCCTGCCTTTCCTGATCGTTTGGATTCTGCTGGCTTTAACCGTGGTCGTACTGTTCCTCTACCACCGCAATATCGCACGCCAGGAGGACGCTCACATGGACGTGCTCGAAACGGCTGCGGCCGCGCAGCAACAAATAGCTCTGGACCAGAAGCTCGGAGTTGTCGACAAGTGGGGCAAAATCCTCACTGTGATTGCCTTAGTTTACGGTATCGTGCTGGCCGGGCTCTACTTCGTTCAAACCTGGGAGCAATCTTCCCGCGCCGGGATATAAACCGGAGTATAAAGCGCAATGGTCGAAACGGGATTTCGAAGGATCGCGAGCGTCTGGGCCGCCGCCTGCCTCGTTCTGGCGGCGGCCGGCGCCCTGTCCGGCGCCGAACCGAAGGCTGCCTGCACCGACTGCCACGACCAGGGGCCAAAACTGGCCAAGAGCGCGCATGCCAGCCTCACCTGCGATACCTGCCACGAATCCCACGACCAATATCCTCACAAAGCCAATATCCCCAAACCCGACTGCGCCACCTGCCATTCCGACCAGGCGGGCGACTACGCTAACGGCGTTCACGGCCTCGCGCGCAAGAGCGGCAACGAAGGCGCACCGGATTGCGCCTTGTGCCACGGCAGCGCGCATGAGCTGCTGCCCCCCAAATCGCCGGCTTTCCGCACCGCCGTACCGGATACCTGCGGCATGTGCCATTCCGAGGTGGTCGAGCAGTATCGCGCCAGCGTTCACGGACAAGCGCTCGCCAACGGCATCACCCAGGCTCCGCTGTGCACCGACTGCCATGGCGAGCACAAGATCATCAAGCACACCAACGCCGCCTCGCCGGTGAATGCCATGCACATTCGCGATACCTGCGGAAGCTGCCACGGGGACGTGCGGCTCAGCCGCAAGTTCGGACTACCCTCCGACCGGCTGGTGAGCTTCGATTCTTCCTTTCACGGGCTGGCTGCCAAAGCCGGCTACCAGACCGTGGCCAACTGCGCGAGTTGCCACGGCGTGCACAACATTCTGCCGTCCAGCGATCCGAAATCCACCATTAACCCCAAGAACCTGCCCAGGACCTGCGGTCAATGCCATCCCGGGGCCGGCACGCGTTTCGCAATTAGCCAGGTGCACGTGGTGGAAGGCGCCGAATCTGCCCCGCTGCATTTCGTGCGGCAGTTCTACCTGCTGCTGATTCCCGTCACCATCTGGCTGATGATGTTGCACAACGGCGGCGACTGGGTGCGGAAACTGATCCGCGTCCGCTTCCGCATGGCGCCCGTACGCCGCGCCACGCCGGCCGCGCCGGACGGCCACGGCGAGCTGCGCATGCTGCCTCTCGAGCGCGTGCAGCACGCCGTGCTGGCCCTTTCCTTTATCGTGCTGGTCTGGACCGGCTTCGCGTTGAAGTACCCCGATCAATTGTGGGCCCGCCCGCTGCTTTTGCTGGAAGGCAAGGTTTCGATGCGCAGCCTGATCCACCGCGTGGCGGCGGCGGTATTTATGGGGGTGACCGTCACTCACCTGATTTCTTTAATCGTGAACCGCAAACTGCGCGCTCACTGGAAAGAGATGCTGCCCAACAGGAACGACCCCCGCGAGGCCCTGTCCAACTTCGCCTACAACCTGGGTATGGGATCGACGCCGCCCCGGCGCTCCTCCCACAGCTATATTGAAAAGGCCGAATACTGGGCGGTGGTTTGGGGCGCGGTGGTCATGATCGCCTCCGGCATCATGCTCTGGGCCAACAACCTGGTGATGCGCGTGCTCCCCAAGAGCTGGCTGGACATCGCTACGTCCGTCCATTTTTACGAGGCCGTGCTCGCCACCCTGGCGATTGTGGTGTGGCACTTCTACTCCATCATCTTCGATCCCGACGTCTACCCGTTGAATACCGCCTTTCTTACCGGCTACAGTGTGAAGAAGAGCGCGCCGCACACGGCGGGCTCAAAAGGCACTCCGGAAAGGGCTCCAGCAGCGGGAGATTAATCGCAATCCATGACACCGAACAACCCCGAACCGAGGGACCGCGGATGGCTGTCCCCCATCATTCATCTGTGCAATAACTGGGTCAGCCAGGCGGGCGTCATCATCGTCACCACGGCCGCGGTTTTCTGGCTCTTTCTGCTTCCCATCACTTTACGCGGGCAGACCGAGAATCCCTATATCGGCATCCTCGCTTACCTCGCCTTGCCGGGTCCGTTTTTCCTGGGGTTGATCCTCATCCCGTTGGGAATGTGGCTCAAGCGCCGCCGCGAAAAGCGCCAGCACGTCTACCCGCCCGATTTTCCGACCCTGCGCTGGACCAATCCGGAGTTGCGCAAACTGGTCTACTTTTTCCTGTTCACCACCTGCGTCAATATCGTGATCGCCAGCCAACTCTCCTATGGCGCGGTCAGCTACATGGATTCGGTGACCTTCTGCGGCAAGACCTGTCATAACGTAATGCAGCCGGAGTTCACCGCCTACCAGAATTCGCCCCATTCGCATGTGGAGTGCGTGCAGTGCCACATCGGCCCTGGCGCTTCCTGGTTCGTGCAGAGCAAGCTCTCCGGGGTGGGGCAGGTTTTCGCCGTCACGTTTAACACTTATCCGCGCCCCATCCCCACGCCGGTGCACAATCTGCGTCCCGCGCGTGAAACCTGCGAAGCCTGCCACTGGCCTCAGAAATACGGCGAAGACCGCATCCGCGTGATCGCCAAATTCGCCGAGGATGAGACCAACTCCGAGACCGAGACCGTGCTGCTGATGAAGATCGGCGGCGGCAACAAAGGCATCGGCATTCACGGCACGCACCTCGGGCCCGGCATCCACATCCGCTACCGCTCCGATGAATCCCGCCAGAACATCCCCTGGGTGGAATACGACGACAACGGCAAGAAGACCGTCTACGCCGCTGCCGATGCCAAGCCCGACCCAGCCGCCGTGAATGAGCGCGAGATGGACTGCATGGACTGCCACAACCGCCCCTCCCATACCTTCGACCTGCCCGACCGTGCGCTCGATCGCGCCATGACGGCCGGCCAGATCTCCACCACCCTGCCCTTTGCCAAGAAGACCGGTTTGGAGATTCTCAAGGTCAACTACCGCTCGCGCGACGAAGCGGCGCAGCGCATCCCCGCGGCCTTCGAGGATTTCTATCGCAAGAGCTACCCGGCGCTGTGGACTTCGCGCCAGGGCGATGTGACCGCCGCCGCCAACGAAGTGCTGGCCGTATACGACCGCAACGTTTTTCCGGACATGAACGTCACCTGGGGCAAGTACCCGCTGAATATCGGCCACACCGATTTCCCCGGGTGCTTCCGCTGCCACGACGGCAGCCACAACGCCAAGGACGGCCAGTCGATTACGCAGGATTGCAACGCCTGCCACACGCTGCTTTCCATGGACGAAAAGAACCCCAAGGTTCTGACGGATCTCGGCGTGACGGTGAAGCGCCAGCCCGAAGCGCGGTAGTCTATCCCAGCTTCCACGGCGCGCGATACGGCCGCGAAAGCATATGGTTCGCTTCCGGATCGCCGACGGCCTGTTCGGCCACCGCGTCCCAGCGGATGGAACGGCCCAGCCGCATCGAGATATTTCCCAGGTGGCACATCACGGCCGTGCGGTGGCCTTCTTCCACGTCGGCGTTGGGCCGCTGCCGGCTCTTCACGCAGTCCAGGAAGTTGCGCGCGTGCGCCGGGTTCAGAGTGGCGGCCAGGTCGGTGCCCTTGGCGGCCAGCGGCTCCATCAGGGGCGGCTTTTCGCTGCTTCCCGCCGGCGCCTTCATTTCCGGCGCTACCTGGAAGCCGCTGCGCGTGAGCGTCAGCATGCCTTTGGTGCCGAAGATATCGAGTGTGAAAGGCTTGCCTTCGGCGATCTCGCTCGAAGTCCAGGAAACCACCACCTTGGGGAACTGGTAGAGCACTTCCTGCACATCCGGCGTTTCGCCGCCATCGGTGAGCGCGTAGCGGCCGCCGGAACCGGAGACCTCGTTGGGCGCGTCCGCGTTCAGAATCCAGCGCGCGATATCCAGATGGTGCGCTCCCCAGTTAGTCATCTGCCCGCCGGAATAGTCCCAGAACCAGCGAAAATTGTAGATGCAGCGGAAGGGGTCGAACTCCCGCTTGAGTGCCGGACCGAGCCACATGTCCCAATCCAGCTCGGGGCTCATGCCGTTCGCCATTTCAGTGGGCTTCAAGCCGGGATAGATATTGCGCTGGTATCCGGCGCGGATGCGGTGCACCTCGCCGATGCCGCCGTCCTGCACCAGTTTGACCGCCTGCGCGTAATGCGCGCCGGAGCGCTGCTGGCTGCCGGTCTGCACCACCCGCCGGTTGCGGCGCGCCGCCTCCACCATCCTGCGGCCCTCCGCCACCGTAAGCGAGAGCGGCTTTTCGCAGTACACATCTTTGCCCGCTTCGCACGCGGCCACCGTGATCAGCGCGTGCCAGTGATCGGGCGTGGCGACAATCACGGCATCGATATCCTTCCGCCCCAATACGCGACGGAAGTCTCCGAAGCCTTGCGGGCGATTGGCGGCCATAGCGATGCCTTTCTCCCGGAAAGGCCCATAGACATCGCAGACGGCCACCGGATCGACGTCGCTTTCCTTGAGGAACGTAGTCCAGTCCTCGCGGCCTCGCCCGCCGCTGCCGATCAGGCCCACGCGGATGCGGTCGGCCGCTCCCCACACGCGCGTGGCGCTGAACGCCGATGCCGCGCCCAAATAGATGCTGGTGCGAATCAGGTCGCGCCGCTTCATGTGGTCCCCTCCTTGCAAGTCGCGCCAACCGCTCCCTTACGGTCGCGGCTCCGAACGAAATCTCAATCGGAGCCGCGACCGTAAGGGAGCGGTCCGCCTCGGCTCACGCTTACAGGCGCGCCTGTGCCAGATACCCGCGCAATTTTCCCAAGTCGCGCTTCATTTCGCTATAAACCAGCTCCCGGTCGACCACGCCGGCCCCACTGCTGTTGGTCGCGCCCCCAAGCGGATATTCGAAGTGGAGTTGCAGCGGGCCCGAGAAACCGGACTCGGCAACCATGGTGAAGAACTGCGGCAGATGGACCATGCCTTCCCCCAGCGGTTTCCACAGAGGCCGCCAGTTGCCGCCGGCGTCTTTGGCCCAGATAAAGTCTTTGACGGCGATGCCGTGCAAATGGGGCCCGGTAATGCGGAAGCTGTTGATCCAGCCGCCGACACCACCCTCGATAACAGCGTGGCCTACGTCGAAGTTCACCCCGACCGCCTTAGGGTCGAAATCCTTCAGCAGGATGTAAAGGTCCCAAATCGACGCGCCCACCACTCCCGTGCCGGAATGGGTGTGATACATGGCGCAGGCTTGGTAACGGGCGTTCAGCGCCGCCAGCTTTGCGATGCGCGGCCTCATCTGTTCGAGCTGAGCAGGATACGGCTGGTCTGCCGCGTAGCGGAAGCCTCCCCAGCGGTAATTGCGAATCCCCAGCTCCGCCATGGTCTTCAGGATGTCTTCCGTAAATGGCGTCTGAGTATCCACAATATCCGCCGTGATCATCGGCACCTCGAGCCCGTGCTGCCGGATGATGCCCACCAGCGGCGGCAGATCCAGCGCCACGCGCTCCGGTGCCACGTGTCCGCCGCGGCGCACCGTAATATCGATTCCGTCATATCCGATGGCGGCGGCGGCTTTGGCCAGTTCTTCTCCGGCAAGGAATTGCAGGTGTTTTGAGAAGATCGCCACTTTCAGCTTCGGTGGCGCGGGCTTTTCGTCGTCGGCGCGAGCCGGCAGCGTCTGGCCGAGCATGAGCGCTCCACCAGCCAGGAGAGTACGGCGAGCGATTTTTGGTTCCATGGCTATCACGACAATATAGATTTACAGGAAACCGAGCCCCGGGCCGTTCAGGGCGCCGCAGCGCACATAGCCGTCCTTCACGACGAAGATGCCCGGATACTTCTTGTCCCAGCCGCGGTTGGCGACCGGCACATACTGCCGCGCATTGGCTTCGATGGCGGCGACGCCGGGAACGTGCGCGGCCAGGCCGGCCGATTCGATGAGAGAAGCCCCCGGACAGGTAAGGTCCTGCACGCACAGGAAGAGCTTATGCTTTTGCCCCAGCGCGGCAATGAGGAGCGACTGGCTGATGCCCTTGCAGGCCTTGAGAGCCGCTCCCGAGTAGCCGAGCCTTTCCGCCAGCAGGAGCGCATCCGGACCAGTGAGCGATTCGTCGATCACTACCGGCTTCAGACTGGACGCTTTGTGCATGTCGAAGTCGGGATGCGCCGCCAGGTCACGCGCGGTAGGCTGCTCGATGTACTGGATATCGGCGAGGGCTCCCGGGTCGGCTTCATTTAGCTTCCTGATGAACTCCAGCACATAGCCGACGTCGTGGCACTTCTCGTTAAAATCGAGCGAACAGAACCATCCGGTCACGCCGCGCTGCTTTTGGGTTTCGGCGGTGGCGCGATGCACGGCCACCACCCGATTGACGTCCCAGGCCATGTCGTTGCCCGCCAGCTTGATCTTGATTCGCAGCAGGCCGTTGTAACGAATCCACTCCGGCAGCGTCTCGGGCAGACCGTCATTGACGCGCTGGCGGATGTCGGAATCGGTGATCGGATCGAGCGCGCCCACAAGGTGGTAAAGCGGCAGCTTCTCCACCGGTGTGGGCCGGATGTACGAGTCGAGGTGCTGTCCGCGGAACTCGGCACCCAGGTAGTGGTCGAGCGGATGCGTCAGGAACTCCGGGCCGAGCAACTGGTACGCGCTGCGGCCATGGTAGCGGCCGTAGGCATCGTGCAGCGCGGCGTCGAACGGGCTGGCGGTGACCAGGGAGCAGAGCTTGGGGATGGGATCGGGCAGCCCGGCTGAAAGTTCTCTGGCGGCCTTGAGATATTCGGGTTCGACCGTGGTCGTCAGATCGATGGGATGGCCATATTCGGAAAGGCTCCGGTATAGAGCGGCGATCCGTGCGGCCAGATCCTTCATCGCCTGAAGGGTCTGGTCGTAGTTCATCGAGGGAGCCGGCCACGACCACACATTGCCGAGCGGCATGGAGCCGAATCCCGTGGCCGTCCGGCCGTTCCTGCCCTCCAGGACGCAGTGAACGTTGAGAAGCGTCACGCGGTCGAGTGCGCGGCCACCGAACTTGATGGGAACGCGGTAGAGGAAGTCCTCATACCCGATGTCCATGGAGCGTACGCGCACGTCCGTCCCTGACGGCGTGGCAGCGATGGCCGGCGCAATCGCGGGCAGGGCGGCGGCCCCGAGCAGGAACCGCCGCCGGCTAAGTGAAGCGGAAAGACCCATCCAGAGTTCTCAGAAGAGGAATTTCAGTCCAAATTCCATGTTACGCCCGGGACCGGCGGCGTTCACCCCGCCGAAACCCGAGGTGGGGTTGCCGGCCGAGTTGAAGGCCACGGTGGTGTTGATTCCGGTGAACGACGGATGGTTGAAGGTGTTGAAGGTCTCGGCGCGGAACTGGAACCGGCTCTTTTCCTTGATGGGGAAGTTCTTGAGCAGCGAAATGTCCCACTGGCTGAATCCCGGCCCGATCAGGATGTTGCGTCCCGAGTTACCGAACTGGCCCAGGGTCATCAGGCTGGGATTCAACACCACGGCCGTGTTGAACCACTGGCTGAGCGTGCGATTGCCCGCCGCCAGGTTCGGATTGCCGGTTATGGTGGCGCGCGTGGAAGATGCGCCGATGCCGGCGATATCGGACGATACCGTGAGCGAGTTGGGCGCTCCGCTTTGGAACGCCGTAATTCCGGAAAGCTCCCAACCTCCGAGCATGTACCGCACGCCCGCGTTTTGCGCTTTGCGGAACCAGGGCAGTTCGTACACGTAATTGAAGTTCAGCAGGTTCTTGCGGTTAATGCTGGAAAGGGCGTAATCGGGTACCGCATTATAGGAGTTTTGCGGCGTCGTACCCTGTCCCGGGCTGGTATCGAGTGTCTTCGAGAACGCGTAGGAGACGCCAAACGAAAGCCCCTTGGAATAGCGCTTGGTGGCGCTCACTTGAAGGGCGCTGTAGTTGGAATCGTCCGCGGTCTCAATCATGTTGATCGCCCCGTAACCCTGGTATGGAACCAGAGCGTTGGCGTTGATGCCTTTGTTCGCCGCCAATTTCAGCGTGCCGACCGCAAGTTGATTGATGTTCAACGTCCGGAGCAAGTGGCGGCCGAGC